>Ga0209795_10000010_pt1 | contig 332931 bp, 278 predicted proteins | sample AgamicOrMarz_FD_187166 | JGI IMG/M metagenome (GOLD analysis project Ga0209795, IMG submission 187166) | Agave microbial communities from Guanajuato, Mexico - Or.Ma.rz (SPAdes) (version 2) | ecosystem: Host-associated > Plants > Phyllosphere > Phylloplane/Leaf | place: Guanajuato, Mexico... | reverse complement strand
GAGGATACGACCCCGCCGGTCACAAAAATATAGTTCGTTGTCATGCTGAACCTGAGAAGTTAGGGTGAAACGATGGAATAACCAGGACGGGAAAGTAGTATACCCGAACACGGCGAGCGCCACAAACATTCATTCTCCGTCTCCATTCCAGGCCATGACAAACATAAGGAGTGAGAAAATAGCCCCTTTTGGGTAAATGTTTTTGACGCAAATCAAGCGCTTGTCATTTAAAAAATCACACAAATTGCGCTTGATCGCAAAATACCGTTAGAGATCAGATTCCTGGCGTTTTACTTCCTGCCACACCTCTTCCATCACATCAAGGTCAATCCCGGTCATTTCCAGGCCGCGCGAGGCCACAATGCGTTCGACTTCGCGAAAGCGTCGTTCAAACTTTATGTTGGCTTTTTGCAGCGCAGTTTCCGCTTTTACCCCCAGGTGGCGCGAAAGATTGACGGTGGCAAACAGCAGATCGCCCATCTCCTCCTCGAGTTTCGCCTCATCCACCACGGCCTGCTGCGCTTCGTGCATCACTTCATCAATTTCTTCATGCACTTTATCCAGCACCGGGCCGAGGGAGGTCCAGTCAAAGCCAACGGTAGAACAGCGTTTCTGAATTTTATGGGCGCGCATCAGCGCGGGCAGGTTCAGCGGGATGTCGTCCAGCGCAGAGTGTTGGGATTTTTCCGCGCGTTCGGCGCTTTTGATCGCTTCCCAGCGCGCCAGCACTTCCGTGCTGTTGCCCGCGGTGGCATCGCCAAAAATGTGCGGATGACGGCGCTCCAGCTTGTCGCTGATGGCGGCGCAGATATCGTCAAAGTTAAAACGCCCCTCTTCCTGCGCCATCTGGGCGTAGAACACCACCTGGAACAGCAGATCGCCCAGCTCGCCGCGCAGGTCGTCAAAATCCTCTCGAGAAATGGCGTCCAGCACTTCGTAGGTCTCTTCAAGCGTGTACGGGGCGATGGTCGCGAATGTCTGCTCTTTGTCCCATGGGCAGCCGTTTTCCGGGTCGCGCAGGCGTTTCATGATGCCGAGCAGGCGGTCGATTTGCGTCATAGTCTTTTCCATTAAAAAACAAGCCGGGTGGCGGCGAAGCCTTGCCCGGCCTGCAGAAGAGTGTGTTTAACCGCCGTGAAGACGACGGGCGTCAATCACATCCGGCACCTGGTTCAGTTTGCCGAGCACGCGGCCCAGCACCTGCAGGTTGTAGATTTCGATAGTCATATCGATAGTGGCAAGCTGCTCGCGGGTATCACTGCGGCTGGCAACGCCCAGCACGTTCACCTTCTCGTTGGCGAGAATGGTGGTGATATCGCGCAGCAGGCCGCTGCGGTCGTTTGCGGTGACACGAACCACCAGCGAATACCCGGCGGAGTAGCTTTCGCCCCAGACGGCCTCCACGATGCGCTCCGGCGCGTGCGATTGCAGCTCGGCGAGCTGGTCGCAGTCGGAGCGGTGGATAGAGATCCCACGCCCCTGGGTGATAAAGCCGACGATATCGTCGCCAGGGATCGGCTGACAGCAGCGGGCAATGTGGTGCATCAGGTTACCTACCCCTTCAACCACCACCCGGCCATTGTCTTTGCTGCGCTGCTGCGGGGCGTAGGTTTTCTGCTGAAGCTGCTTGAGCGCCGCCGCGTCTTGCTCTTCCGCGCTCGGCTTGTTGAACTGCGCCTGCAGGAAGTTGACCATCTGGTTGAGACGGATATCCCCGCCGCCAATCGCCGCCAGCAGCTCGTCAAGCTCGTTAAAGTTGTAGCGCGGCAGCAGGAATTTCTCCGCCTCTTTCAGGCTGATGCCGATATGTTCCAGCTCGTCGTCCAGGATCTGGCGACCGGCAAGAATGTTTTTGTCACGATCCTGCTTGCGGAACCAGGCGTGAATTTTAGACCGTCCGCGGCTGGTGGTGACATAGCCCAGGTTCGGGTTAAGCCAGTCCCGGCTCGGGTTCGGCTGTTTCTGGGTGATGATTTCGATCTGGTCGCCCATCTGCAGCTGATAGGTGAACGGCACAATGCGCCCGCCGATTTTCGCGCCGATGCAGCGGTGCCCCACATCGCTGTGAATGTGATAGGCAAAGTCGAGCGGCGTAGAGCCCGCCGGCAGATCGACAACGTCGCCTTTCGGCGTAAAGACGTACACCCGGTCGTCAAAGACCTGGCTGCGTACTTCGTCGAGCATTTCACCGGAATCGGCCATCTCTTCCTGCCACGCAATCAGCTTGCGCAGCCAGGCGATGCGGTCTTCATGGCCGGAGCGCCCCCCGCCAGAGGTGCCCTCTTTGTACTTCCAGTGCGCGGCCACGCCCAGCTCGGCTTCTTCGTGCATCTGTTTGGTACGGATCTGGATTTCAACCGTCTTGCCGCCCGGGCCAAGCACCACGGTATGAATGGACTGATAGCCGTTCGGTTTCGGGTTGGCGACGTAGTCATCAAACTCGTCCGGCAGATGGCGGAAGTGAGTATGCACTATCCCCAGAGCGGCATAGCAGTCCTGCAGGCGCTCCGCCACGATCCGCACGGCGCGCACGTCAAACAACTCGTCAAAGGCGAGATGTTTTTTCTGCATTTTGCGCCAGATACTGTAGATGTGTTTCGGACGGCCATACACTTCAGCCCGCACGTTCTCTTCTTTCATCGACTTGCGTAAGCCGCCGACAAACTCTTCGATGTAGTGCTCGCGATCGATACGGCGCTCATGCAGCAGTTTCGCAATGCGCTTGTACTCCGCCGGGTGCAGATAGCGGAAGCAGTAATCTTCCAGCTCCCACTTCAGCTGGCCGATACCCAGGCGGTTGGCCAGCGGCGCATAAATATTGGTGCACTCCTTCGCGGCGAGCACGCGCTCGTCTTCCGGGGCATCTTTCACCTCGCGCAGGTGGGCAATCCGCTCCGCCAGCTTAATCACCACGCAGCGGAAATCATCCACCATCGCCAGCAGCATTCTACGCACATTATCGACTTGATCCGACGAGACTGAATCGGTTTGCGCCGCTTTAAGCTGGCGAATAGCCGCCATATCCCGCACGCCGTGAATCAACGACACCACGGGTTTTCCGACGCTTTCAACCAGCACGTCTTCACTGACCACGTCCGCGTCTGCCAGCGGGAACAGAAGCGCTGCCTGCAGCGTTTCGATATCCATGTTCAGCATGGACAGAATTTCGACCATTTCGATGCCGCGCCACAGCAGGAGTTCGGCGTCAGGGTGCCCTGTGGTGGTGCGAAGACAATAGGCCCAGGTTTCGGTTAAGCGTTCACACGACTGCTGGCTGGAAATTCCCAGACTTGCGATCCATTTCTGTGGGTCAAACTCACCAGCTTTATTAAGATGTGCACTTCTTACCGCAACCATCGTCCTCTCCTTTAGGGACCAGGGCCTGTCGAAGTCGACAAGCCAAACTCATTAGATGTGCTCAAACAACACGATCGATTCCAGATGACCAGTGTGCGGGAACATGTCCAGCATTGCCAGACGCTGAATCTGGTAACCCCCGCTCACTAATGCTTCGCTGTCTCTGGCAAGCGTTGCCGGATTACAGGAAACATAGACCACACGCTTTGGCGCGAGTTTAATAATATGTTGCATGACCCCCGGCGCACCGGCGCGGGCCGGGTCGAGCAGGATCTTGTCAAAGCCCTGTCTTGCCCAGGGTTGTTGCGTGACATCATCCTCAAGATTTTGATGAAAGAATGTCACATTTTGCAACCCGTTCTCTCGGGCATTTTCCTGGCCTTTCGCCACCAGCGCCTCTACGCCCTCCACGCCAACCACGCTGGCAGCTTTCTGCGCCAGCGGCAGGGTGAAGTTCCCCATTCCGCAGAACAGGTCGAGCACGCGGTCGCTCTGTTGCACGTCCAGCCAGGCCAGTGCGGTAGCGATCATCTGCTGATTCACCCCGTCATTCACCTGGATGAAATCCCGTGGGCTGAACGTTAAGCGTAGCCCGTTTGAGGCGTACCAGGGGGCCTCGCCCGTAACCTGCTCCAGTATCTCGCTTTGCGGCGCAAGGAACAGGGCGAGATCCTGTGAATGCGAAAAGCGTTCCAGTTTTTCGCGATCTTTTTTCGACAGCGCAGCGGTATGGCGAAGCACCATCAGCGGACCGTTGTTCGCCAGCACCAGTTCGACATGTCCCAGATGACGCACGCCGTCTAGTGTAGAGAGACAAGCGTGCACGTCCGGGAGCAATGCCTCAAGACGGGGCGCCAAAATGGGGCATTGCCTGATATCCACGATATCGCTGGAGGCCGCTTTACGAAAACCCATCTCCAGACGTGCTGTTTTGGGCTGGTAGCTGAGGCTCAGACGGGCACGGCGGCGGTAGCCCCAGAGCTGGTCGGCGATAATCTCGTCAACATCGTGTTTGATAAGGCGCGCCAGCGCGCGGCTTTTGCTCTCCTGCTGAAGGGTAACGCTCGCATGCTGCTGCTGACAGCCACCGCAGACGCCAAAGTACGGGCAACGTGGTGCGCGGCGTTCAGGGCTATCATTCAAACGGCGTTTCACCTGCCCACGGGCATACTGGCGCTTATCTTCCGTCAGGGTGATTTCTGCTCGTTCCGATGGCAGCAAACCTGCTATAAACAGAGCCTTGCCATTGTGCCGTGCAACACCCTGACCGAAGGGATCAAGTTCGGTGGCTTCAACAGTTATGATCTGACGCGTCGTCACGCGTCGCTTTGCAGAGTAGAATTGCGCCATTGCCGAGATTTTTCTCAAATAAACATAATTGTCCTAATTGTCCCATAACGGAACGCCATGACCAACTACAGCCTGCGTGCGCGCATGATGATTTTGATCCTCGCCCCGACCGTTCTCATCGGTTTGCTGCTGAGCATCTTCTTTGTCGTCCACCGCTATAACGATTTACAGCGGCAGCTGGAAGATGCGGGAGCGAGCATCATTGAGCCGCTCGCCGTCTCCAGCGAGTATGGGATGAACCTGCAAAACCGTGAATCCATCGGCCAGCTCATCAGCGTGCTGCATCGCCGCCACTCCGAGATCGTGCGCGCCATATCCGTGTATGACGAGCACAACCGTCTGTTCGTCACGTCGAATTTTCATCTCGATCCTGCCGAGCTGAAAATCCCGGACGGTTCTCCCTTCCCCCGCCATCTCACCGTGCTCCGGCGGGGCGATATTATGATCCTGCGCACGCCCATTATCTCAGAGAGCTATTCGCCGGATGAATCAGCCCTGTCTGACGCCAAGTCCAGCAGCAATATGCTGGGATACGTGGCGCTGGAGCTTGATCTGAAATCGGTCCGGCTGCAGCAGTACAAAGAGATTTTTATCTCGGGCCTGATGATGCTGTTCTGCATTGGCATCGCCCTGATTTTTGGCTGGCGGCTGATGCGCGACGTCACGGGGCCTATCCGCAACATGGTCAACACCGTTGACCGCATTCGCCGCGGCCAGCTCGACAGCCGCGTGGAAGGCTTTATGTTGGGCGAGCTGGATATGCTCAAAAACGGCATTAACTCAATGGCGATGTCGCTGGCGGCCTATCACGAAGAGATGCAGCATAACGTCGACCAGGCGACCTCCGATTTGCGCGAGACACTGGAGCAGATGGAGATCCAGAACGTTGAGCTGGATCTCGCCAAAAAGCGCGCCCAGGAAGCGGCGCGTATCAAGTCTGAGTTCCTTGCCAATATGTCGCACGAGCTGCGTACTCCGCTCAATGGCGTGATCGGCTTTACCCGCCTGACGCTTAAAAGCGAGCTGAACCCCACTCAGCGCGATCACCTGCACACCATCGAACGGTCGGCCAATAACCTGCTGACCATCATCAACGACGTGCTGGACTTCTCGAAGCTGGAAGCCGGGAAGCTGATCCTTGAGAGCATTCCTTTCCCGCTGCGCAGCACGTTGGATGAAGTGGTGACGCTGCTTGCCCATTCATCGCACGATAAAGGGCTGGAGCTGACGCTCAACATCAAGAACGACGTGCCGGACAACGTGATTGGCGACCCGCTGCGTCTGCAGCAGGTCATCACCAACCTGGTGGGAAACGCCATTAAGTTTACCGAAAGCGGCAACATCGACATTCTGGTCGAGAAGCGGGCGCTGAGTAACAACAAAGTGCAGATTGAGGTGCAGATCCGTGACACCGGCATCGGCATTCCGGAGCGCGATCAGTCGCGCCTGTTCCAGGCGTTCCGCCAGGCGGATGCGAGTATTTCCCGCCGTCATGGCGGCACCGGGCTGGGGCTGGTCATCACTCAAAAACTGGTCAAAGAGATGGGAGGAGATATCTCCTTCCACAGCCAGCCGAATAAAGGCTCCACTTTCTGGTTCCACATTAACCTTGACCTGAACCCTAACGTGCTGACGGACGGCCCGATCACCGACTGCCTGAAAGGGATGCGTCTGGCCTACGTTGAGCCAAACGCGGCAGCCGCCCAGTGTACGCTGGACGTGCTAAGCACCACGCCGCTGGAGGTGATTTACAGCCCGACCTTCTCCGCGCTCGCCGTTGAACATTACGATATTTTGCTGATGGGTATTCCTGTCACCTTTACCGGTGAGTTGACCATGCAGCAGGAGCGCCTGGCAAAAGCCGCGGCGATGACCGACTACCTGCTGCTGGCGCTGCCCTGCCACGCGCAAATCAACGCGGAAGAGCTTAAAAACGACGGGGCCGCCGCCTGCCTTCTGAAACCGCTCACCGCAACACGTCTGCTGCCTGCGTTAACGGAATATTGTCGCCTGAGCAACCAGCCCCTGCCGCTGGTTAACGACGAACACAAATTGCCGATGACCGTGATGGCAGTGGACGACAACCCGGCAAACCTGAAGCTGATTGGCGTGCTGCTGGAAGATCAGGTGCAGCACGTTGAACTGTGCGACAGCGGCGCACAGGCGGTTGAACAGGCTAAACAGATGCAGTTCGATCTGATCCTGATGGACATTCAGATGCCGGGCATGGACGGCATTCGCGCCTGCGAACTGATCCGCCAGCTTCCACACCAGCAGCAGACGCCGGTCATTGCCGTCACCGCTCATGCGATGGCCGGGCAGAAAGAGAAACTCCTCAGCGCCGGGATGAATGACTATCTGGCAAAACCGATCGACGAAGAGAAGCTGCACAGCCTGCTGCTGCGCTATAAGCCCGGGCATATCGGCGGAACCTATACGTTTTCAGCCGAGCCCGCAGAGATTAGCGTCAATCAAAACGCGACCTTCGACTGGCAGCTGGCGCTGCGACAGGCGGCGGGTAAACCGGATCTGGCCCGCGAGATGCTGCAGATGCTGGTCGCCTTCCTGCCGGAAATTCGCAATAAAGTGGAAGAACAGCTGGTTGGCGAAAATCCTGACGGCCTGCTTGAGGCTATTCACAAGCTGCACGGGAGCTGCGGCTACAGCGGCGTACCGAGGCTGAAAAACCTGTGCCAGCTGCTGGAGCAGCAACTGCGGGCAGGTACGCCAGAATCGGAGCTTGAGCCAGAGTTCCTGGAGCTGCTGGATGAGATGGATAACGTCACGCGGGAAGCGATGAAGCTGTTGGGGAACTGAGGTAAAAGCCCGGTGGCGTTACGCTTACCGGGCCAACAGGTGCACGAACGTAGGCCGGGTAAGGCAAAGCCGCCACCCGGCAATCACAGCTAAAATGCCTGCCCCACTTTCAGTACCGCCGCGATGTTTCTGGCGGCCATCCTGACGTTCTCGCTGGCGTTTTCCAGCGCATCTTCCAGCGAGCAAATGGTGTAAATCACGCTGAATACCGCGTCGATACCGTGATCGTGCACCACGCCGACGTCCGCCGTCAGGCTGCCGGCGATCCCGATAACCGGTTTGTTATAGCGTTTCGCGACCCTGGCTACCCCAACGGGCACTTTACCGTGGATAGTCTGGCTGTCGATTCGCCCTTCGCCGGTAATCACCAGATCCGCGTCCGCTACCTGTTCATCCAGGTGCAGCGCGTCGGTGACGATTTCAATCCCCTGACGAAGCTGGGCACCGCAGAAGGCGTAAAGCGCAGCGCCCATTCCCCCTGCTGCACCGCCACCCGCAAGGTGCAGCACGTCGATGTCTAAATCCCTGGCGATGACCTGCGCGTAATGCTCCAGCGCGTTATCCAGGGTGACGATCATTTCCGGCGTAGCCCCTTTCTGCGGGCCAAAGATCGCGGATGCGCCCTCTTCGCCGGTCAGCGGATTGGTGACATCGCAGGCCACCTCGATCCGGCAATCCGCCAGGCGGCGATCGAACTCACTCACGTCGATGCGCGCCAGGTTAGCCAGCTCACCGCCACCCTGTCCGACAGGCTGCCCGTTGGCGCCCAGCAGTTTTGCGCCCAGCGCCTGCACCATACCCGCGCCACCGTCGTTGGTCGCACTGCCGCCAATGCCGATAATAATATGCTTAACGCCCGCATCCAGCGCGTGGCGGATGAGTTCGCCTGTGCCCCACGACGTGGTGATCAGCGGGTTGCGCTTAGACGGTGCGACACGCTCAAGCCCGCTCGCCGCCGCCATTTCGATAAACGCGCTCTGCTCGTCGCCGGACAGGCCGTAAAATCCGTCTACCCGTTCACCCAGCGGCCCCGTCACGTCTACAGGGACAATGCGCCCTCCAGTGGCGGCGACCATGGCTTCAACGGTGCCTTCGCCGCCGTCCGCCACCGGGAGTTTGACGTATTCAGCCGTCGGGAAAATGTCGCGAAAACCGTTTTCTATCGCTGTCGCTACCTCAAGAGCGCTCAAACTTTCCTTGTAGGAGTCCGGTGCGATAACAATTTTCATAAGCCGTCCTTACGCATGTTAGTTACGTTAAGCATATACCACCCAAGAGACCGCCTATGGGAGCGGTCCCAGTTGGTTTATCGTACCATGCACGGGCGCTTATTGTCGAATGTCCAGTTCGGGATCAGGTACTGCATCGCGGTGGCATCATCGCGCGCGCCGAGGCCGTGCTGGAGATACAGTTCATGGGCTTTCATAACGCGATCCATGTCCAGCTCGACCCCCAGGCCCGGCGTGGCAGGAACCTGCACCATCCCGCCCTTAATTTCAAACGGATGCTTAGTCAGACGCTGGTTGCCTTCCTGCCAGATCCAGTGGGTATCGATGGCGGTGATCTTGCCGGGCGCAGCAGCCGCAACATGGGTAAACATCGCCAGCGAGACATCGAAGTGGTTATTGGAGTGTGAGCCCCAGGTCAGGCCGAACTCATGGCACATCTGCGCCACGCGAACCGATCCCTGCATCGTCCAGAAATGGGGGTCAGCCAGCGGGATATCGACAGACTGCAGCGACAGGGTATGCCCCATCTGACGCCAGTCGGTGGCAATCATGTTGGTTGCGGTCGGCAGGCCTGTCGCGCGGCGGAATTCCGCCATCACTTCCCGGCCAGAGAACCCCTGTTCCGCACCGCATGGATCTTCCGCATAGGCCAGAACGCCCTTCAGCTGTTTGCCGATGTTGATGGCTTCTTCCAGAGACCAGGCGCCGTTCGGATCCAGGGTGACGCGGGCCTGTGGAAAACGTTTAGCCAGCGCCGAAATGGCCTCGGCTTCTTCTTCACCGGCCAGCACGCCGCCCTTCAGCTTGAAGTCGTTGAAACCATATTTTTCGTACGCAGCCTCAGCCAGGCGCACCACCGCATCCGGGGTCATCGCCTCTTCATGACGAACGCGATACCAGTCGCAGGTTTCGTCCGGCTGGCTCTGATACGCCAGCGGCGTCAGCTTGCGATTGCCGACGAAGAACAGATAGCCCAGCATTTCCACTTCGCTGCGCTGCTGCCCGTCGCCCAGCAGAGAGGCGACGTTCACGCCCAGGTGCTGGCCCAGCAGATCCAGCATTGCGGCTTCGATACCGGTTACAACGTGAATGGTGGTGCGCAGGTCAAAGGTTTGCAGCCCGCGCCCGCCCGCATCGCGGTCAGCAAAGGCGTTACGCACCGCGTTCAGAACATTTTTATATTCGCCCAGCGTTTTACCCACCACCAGCGGAATGGCATCCTCCAGCGTTTTGCGGATCTTCTCGCCGCCGGGGATTTCGCCCACGCCGGTATGCCCGGCGTTATCCTTCACGATCACGATGTTGCGGGTAAAGAATGGCGCGTGTGCGCCGCTCAGGTTCATCAGCATGCTGTCATGGCCCGCAACCGGAATGATCTGCATGGAAGTGACTACAGGGGTAGAAAATGTGCTCATCGTTCAATCCTTTATCAGTGACGTCCAAATACCGGGCGCTTGCGGTCAAATGTCCAGCCGGGGATCAGGTACTGCATCGGGCCTGCGTCGTTGCGCGCGCCGCCCGGCAGTTTTTTATACGCCTCATGCGCTTTGTGGATCTGATCCCAGTCAAGCTCGACGCCCAAACCTGGCGCATCCGGTACGGTAATGTTGCCATTTTTGATTTCCAGCGGATTTTTGGTCAGGCGGGCTTCCCCTTCCTGCCAAATCCAGTGGGTATCAATCGCGGTCGGGTTACCCGGTGCCGCTGCGCCAACGTGGGTGAACATCGCCAGCGAAATATCGAAATGGTTATTGGAGTGGCAGCCCCAGGTCAGGCCCCAGTCGTCGCAAAGCTGCGCCACGCGGACCGCACCAGAGAGCGTCCAGAAGTGCGGGTCGGCTAAGGGGATATCGACCGCATTGAGCATCACCGCGTGGCCCATTTCGCGCCAGTTGGTGGCAATCATGTTGGTGGCGACCGGCAGCCCGGTAGCGCGGCGGAACTCCGCCATCACTTCGCGCCCGGAGAAGCCCTGCTCGGCACCACAGGGGTCTTCGGCGTAGGTCAGCACGTCACCCAGCCCTTTACACAGGGCGATGGCCTCATCCAGCAGCCATGCCCCGTTCGGATCAACGGTGATACGCGCATCCGGGAAGCGTTTCTTCAGCGCGCGGGCGGTGTCAATTTCCTGCTCACCGGGCAATACCCCGCCCTTCAGCTTGAAATCTTTAAACCCGTAGCGATCCTGCGCCGCTTCGGCCAGACGGACCACCGCCTCGCTGGAGAGCGCCTCCTGGTGGCGCAGGTGATACCATTCATGGCTGCCAGGCGAACGCGACAGATAAGGCAGGTCGGTTTTTTCACGATCTCCGATGTAAAACAGGTAACCGAGCACCGTCACCGCGTCGCGCTGTTTGCCTGGCCCTAACAGTTCGCAGACCGGCACGTTTAGCGCTTTGCCCAGCAGATCGAGCAGAGCCGCTTCCAGCGCGGCCACCGCGTTAACGCGCAGCTCAAAGGTCCAGGCCCCCTTGCCGAAGGTGTCGAAATCCGCCGACTGGTTGCCCTTGTGCACCCGCTGAACCACGTTGTTCAGACGAGCCACTTCATGACCAACAACCTGCGGGATGGCATCGACCAGCGTCTGGTAAATGACCTCGCCTCCCGGCGCTTCACCGACGCCCGTATTCCCGGCGCTATCGGTGAGCACCACGATGTTGCGGGTGAACCAGGCGTTATGCGCGCCGCCGATATTGAGCAGCATACTGTCCTGCCCGGCCACCGGAATGACCTTCATCTCAGTAACGACAGGGGTTGATTGGGTTGTCATCATCCACGCTCCGCAACAGGTTTCAGTTCAACACGTTTGATATCCCCTACCAGCACCAGATAGCTCAGCACTGCGACCAGGGCATGCACGCCAACGTAAATCAGCGCGCCGTTAAATGAGCCGGTCGTGCCGACGATGTAGCCGATGGCGATTGGGGTGACGATCCCGGAAATGTTGCCGAACATATTGAACAGGCCACCGCTCAGGCCGCTGATCTCTTTCGGTGCGGTATCTGCCATCACCGCCCAGCCCAGCGCGCCAATCCCTTTGCCGAAGAAGGCCATCGCCATAAAGCCGATAATCATCCACTCTGCGCTGACGTAGTTACAGAACACCATGGTCATGGAGAGCAGCATACCGAGCACAATCGGCGTTTTACGGGCGATATTTAGCGAGCCGGTGCGGCGCATCAGCCAGTCGGAAATTACGCCGCCCAACACACCACCGACGAATCCGCAGATCGCCGGAACCGAGGCGACAAACCCCGCTTTGAGGATCGACATGCCGCGAGCCTGCACAAGATAAACCGGGAACCAGGTGATGAAGAAGTACGTCAGGGCGTTAATGCAATATTGGCCCAGATAGATCCCGATCATCATGCGCGATCCGACAAGCTGTTTGATCTGCGCCCACTTCTGGCTGAACGGTACTTTTGCCTTTTCGGATTTCTGATCCATGTTAATCAGCGCCCCGCCTTCCGCAATGTACTCCAGCTCCTTCTTGTTCACGCCCGGATGCTGGTTCGGTTCGTGGATAACCTTCAGCCAGATAAAGCTGATGACGATCCCCAGCCCGCCCATGAAGAAGAAGACGTGTGACCAACCTACCTCATGCGTCAGCCAGCCCATGATCGGCGCGAAGATCACCGTGGCGAAGTATTGGGCCGAGTTAAAGATCGCCACCGCCGTGCCCCTCTCCTGCGCCGGGAACCAGGCCGCTACAATTCGGCTGTTGCCGGGGAAGGAAGGCGCTTCCGCGAGCCCCACCAGGAAGCGCAGGGTAAAGAGCGCAACGATAATGCCAAAGCCGCTAAAGATATCGACGAAGCCCTGCAGCAGGGTAAACATCGACCAGATAAAGATGGACCAGAAATAAACGCGTTTGGAGCCAAAACGGTCGAGCAACCAGCCGCCAGGGATTTGGCCGATCACATAGGCCCATGAAAATGCCGAGAAGACGTAACCCATGCCGACCGGATCAAGCCCGATATCTTTTGCCATTTCGGAACCGGCAATCGACAACGTGGCGCGGTCGCCGTAGTTGAAGGATGTGACGATAAACAGCATCACCACTATCCAGTAGCGAGCGTTGGTGCGCTTTTCAGCGCCGCTCGCGGCCTGGCTTAATGTACTCATAGTTGCACTCCTGAATCATGGCTTGCGCCAGTTCATTCTGTACAGCACCTGTAGGGTAATCAGAATGAGAGGTTAGTGTTGGGCAGTTTTGGTACGGCTCAGCGCCGTTTTATAGTGAAGCACTGCCTTTTCTGGTAACTGACGGGAAAAGTATATGAAGGAGTGACGCGCTTCCTCACCGTGCATCGACACAACATTCAACGGGGAGGAAGACGTGGTTTGGGGCATAAGCCCAAAGCAGTTGAAGATACTTCACGGAATTGCGGTTTTAATGCGGCTTTATGGCCGGGTGGCGGCTTCGCCTGAACCGGCCAGTAAACCCTGCCGCCGGGCAGGGATTAGCTGAGAAGTGTGGCCCAGTGCTCAACCCACGGGTTTGATTCGCTTTCTGGCTCCGGGTGTTCACCCGCATCAATCAGCAGCATCTCACCGACGCGCTGGGCGCTCTGTTCCTGCAGGAGCGCATCGAACTGTTTACCGCCGCCGCAGAAATTGGCGTACGAACTGTCACCCAGAGCAATGATGCCGTAGTGGACGTCGGGCTGATAACCAAGCCGATCTTTAATGCCCTGGTAAAGCGGAGCGATGCTGTCCGGCAGATCGCCCTGCCCGGTTGTCGACGTCACGACGAGGATGTATTTATCCTGGTACTTCTTCCAGTCGTCCAGCTCAGGATCTTCGTACACCGTGGCCTTATGGCCCTGATTCACAAGGATTGCCTCTGCCTCTTCTGCTACCAGCAGCGAGTTGCCGTACATTGTGCCGACAAAAATGCCTACTTCAGCCATGCGTTGTTCCCTTGATTAATGCGCCTGCTGTTCATCCTGAACGTTGCCTGCCGCAAACTCAACCCTTTCATTTTCGGGGAGTTGTCCCCGCCAGCCAAACTGTGACAGCGCCTGCATCCAGACATCGTCCAGCCCCGCGCGGATGCTCAGCGGTTCACCGGTGAACGGGTGCGTCAGGCTCAATTCGCTGGCGTGCAGCATCAAACGGTGACAGCCAAAATGTTCGGCCGCACTGCGGTTCTGACGCAGATCGCCGTGCTTGCTGTCGCCGATAATAGGGTGGCGAAGATGCGCAAGGTGGCGGCGCAGCTGGTGTTTACGCCCGGTTTTAGGCAAAAGCTCCACCAGGCTGTAGCGCGTGGTGGGAAATTTGCTGGTGGCGACCGGCATTTCCGTGGTCGCCATTGCGCGATAATCGGTCACCGCAGGCTGCGGGCCTTTATCGTCGCGGGCAAATTTATCGGCTATTTTATCCAGCTCTTCAACCAGCGGATAATCCAGCGTGCCGGATTCCGTCAGCCAGCCGCGCACGATGGCGTGATAGCGCTTCTGCATCTGGTGCTGCTCAAACTGTTGGGAGAGCAAACGCCCCGCCTCGCTGGATAACCCCATCAGCAGTACGCCAGAGGTCGGCCTGTCCAGACGGTGCGCGGTAAAAACATGCTGACCAATCTGATCGCGCACGGTCTGCATCACGACGACCTTTTCGTCGCGATCCAGCCAGCTTCGGTGCACCAGCCAGCCTGACGGTTTATTCACCGCCACCAGCCACTCATCCTGATAGAGGATTTCAAGGGTCATGCATCGTTACCGGCAAACAGCGCATCGAGACGGGCCAGCTCGGCCAGCATGACGTCGCGGGCTGGATGGCTGGCCTCAAGCGCCATTTCATAATAGGGAGAAACCACAAATGCCTGCGGCAGCGGATGCCCGCCGTCCAGCAGCGCATGCATGCGGGGGATCAGCACCCACTGCAGCCACTCAAAGGGTTCCAGCGTATCGAGACAGAAAGGTTGTGTACTCGCGAATGCCTCTGGCTGCGGCGCGCTTGCCTGCCACAGCTGATGCTGGCGCAAAAGGGCTTCGATGGTGTGCAGCTGAGCACGAACGCTATCGTGATGCGTCATAAGAACCTCAACGTAAATACGGAACGGCGCGCAGCATAGCATTGCGGGAAGAAGAAATAAAAAAAGGGAGCACTGTATAAACAGTGCTCCCGGTTCGTTCCGCAGCATTCCAGCTACAATTCGTGCTCCCTGCTCATCCGTGACAACTTTTCCTGATGCCCGAAGGGCGTTGGTTATCCGTTAACCGTTGCATCCTGCTCACATCATCCTGATGTGTGTGTTTCGTCCTGAAACGTCCTGGCCTTCCTGACCCACCGACCATCCTGACCGGCTCTCGTTCTCCTTCCTGGAGGTGTCCCTTACGCATCCTGCGTTATCCACTTTGCTTCATCCTGAAGCCTTCCTGCAGCGCCATCCTGACGAGTCCTTGCTGAGATACGCCATCATCCTGATGTTCGTTTCTCGTGTCGGCGTCCTGTCGACAGAGATAGAATCCGCTATTCCGCCGCATCTTACAACCCACCTGCAACGCCCTGTAAGCCATCAGAGATGCTGTGAGATCGCGTCATTTGTCTTTAATGTCTTGAAAAATAAGACGATACTTATCTTAAACCTTTGAGACAAAACTCAACGTTCCAGCGATCTCTCACAAAGCGTGTAAGAGATCTCTCACACGCGCAGTAGCAACATGGATTACAGAACAGGCTCAAGTCGGGTGAGGAAATCCGCAAGTGAAGGGGCGAGGACATCGCGGTTGCGGGTGCCGATCGTCTCTTTGACCACTTCCCCGGACAGGTTGCAAACGGAAATAACGTCCAGCTCGCTGTCGAGTGTGGCAATAAAGAGCGTCGGAGAAAGCTTAAGGCGCTTTTGCGTGACCAGGTGACCAATCAGGTTTTCCTGAACACGCTGGAGGTCGTCCTCACTCCAGGTTTGCAGCAACGTCAGCGCGATATCGGCAAAGCGCGCGGTCATATCCCCGGCAAACTGCGCGGTATAATACGCGTGAACCGCTGGTTGTACCACAAGGTCCATTGCGCGTTCAACCGCATTTACATTCTGCTCAACCGTGAAGGGTTTGGGCTGCCAGAGCACGCTGTCTTCAAGCGTGGTGATAATGCACGGCGACGGCACGCCGTAAAGATCGGCGCTCTGCGGCCACGTCCCATGCTGTGCATGCCATGCATCGCAGTAGCGGGTGGTGAAAGTAGTTAGGGCATGTGCAGTTTCGATATCCACCGATTTCTCTCTTCTTGTAAGACAGGATAAACTCAGCCCATAAGTGTACCTGTAAAGTGGCTATGAAACATGTCTTACGAAAATCATCAGGCGTTAACGGGCCTGACGCTGGGCAAAACGACCGACTACCGCGACACCTACGATGCAAGTCTGTTGCAGGGCGTTCCCCGCAGCCTGAACCGCGACCCGCTGGGCCTGCACGCCGATGCGCTGCCGTTTGTCGGCGGCGATATCTGGACGCTGTACGAACTCTCCTGGCTTAACGCCCGCGGCCTTCCGCAGGTGGCGGTCGGCCACGTTGAGCTGGATTACGCCAGCCAGAACCTGATCGAATCCAAAAGCTTTAAGCTGTATCTCAACAGCTTTAACCAGACCACATTTAACAGCTGGGAAGATGTACAGCACACGCTGCAGCGGGATTTAAGCGCCTGCGCGCAGGGCGACGTGACGGTGTCGCTCTATCGCCTGCATGAACTGGAAGGCCAGCCCGTTGCCCACTTCCATGGTACCTGCATCGACGATCAGGATATCGGGATCGACAGCTACGAATTCAGCGCCGACTACCTCGAAAATGCGGCAAGCGGCAAGGTTGTCGACGAGACGCTGGTCAGCCATCTGCTCAAGTCCAACTGCCTGATTACCCACCAGCCCGACTGGGGCTCGGTGCAGATCCAGTATCGCGGTCCGAAGATCGATCGCGAGAAGCTGCTGCGCTATCTGGTGTCGTTCCGCCACCATAACGAATTCCACGAGCAGTGCGTGGAGCGCATCTTCAACGATATCATGCGTTTCTGTCAGCCGGAGAAGCTGAGCGTCTACGCGCGCTACACCCGCCGCGGCGGCCTGGACATTAACCCGTGGCGTACCAACACCGATTTCGTGCCTGCCACGGGCCGGCTTGTGCGTCAGTAATCTAAATATTTTCACAATATGCGGGCGGTATTCCGCCCCGGGTGTTGTGAAACGTCATAAGCCAGGGCTATTGTAATCTACAGGGAAAGACGATCTTCGTCCCGTAAGGAGCTCACTTGATTACACATATTAGCCCGCTTGGCTCAATGGATATGTTGTCGCAGTTGGAAGTCGACATGCTTAAACGCACGGCCAGCAGCGACCTTTATCAACTGTTTCGCAACTGTTCACTTGCCGTACTGAACTCCGGAAGCCTGACCGATAACAGCAAAGAGCTGCTGTCCCGCTTTGAAAGTTTTGATATCAACGTGCTGCGCCGCGAGCGCGGCGTAAAACTGGAAGTGATTAACCCACCGGAAGATGCCTTTGTTGACGGGCGCATTATTCGCTCCCTGCAGGCAAACCTCTTCGCCGTGCTGCGCGATATCCTGTTCGTTAACGGGCAGATCAGTAACGCCGGGCGTTTCCAGCATCTTGACCTTGAAAGCTCGGTTCATATCACCAACCTGGTGTTCTCTATTTTGCGCAACGCCCGCGCGCTCCACGTTGGTGAAGCGCCCAATATGGTTGTGTGCTGGGGTGGTCACTCCATTAATGAAACCGAATATCTCTACGCGCGCCGCGTGGGGACCCAGCTTGGCCTGCGCGAGCTGAATATCTGTACCGGCTGCGGTCCGGGCGCGATGGAAGCGCCGATGAAAGGTGCCGCCGTAGGTCACGCGCAGCAACGCTATAAAGAGGGGCGCTTCATTGGCATGACCGAGCCGTCGATCATTGCGGCTGAGCCACCGAACCCGCTGGTTAACGAGCTGATTATTATGCCGGATATCGAAAAACGTCTTGAGGCGTTTGTCCGTATCGCGCACGGCATTATTATCTTCCCGGGCGGCGTCGGCACAGCGGAGGAGTTGCTCTATCTGCTCGGCATTCTGATGAACCCGGCCAACAAAGATCAGGTTTTACCGCTGATCCTCACCGGGCCAAAAGAGAGCGCCGACTATTTCCGCGTGCTGGACGAGTTTATCGTGCATACGCTGGGTGAAGACGCGCGCCGTCACTATCGCATCATCATCGACGACGCTGCGGAAGTGGCCCGTCAGATGAAAAAAGCGATGCCGCTGGTTAAAGAGAACCGCCGCGATACCGGAGATGCCTACAGCTTTAACTGGTCAATTCGCATTGCACCCGACCTGCAGATCCCGTTTGAACCGTCTCACGAAAACATGGCGAACCTGAAGCTTTATCCGGATCAGCCGGTGGAAGTGCTGGCCGCCGATCTGCGACGCGCCTTCTCCGGCATTGTGGCGGGTAACGTCAAAGAGGTGGGCATTCGTGCGATCGAGGAGTTTGGCCCGTATAAAATTCACGGCGATCCTGACATGATGCGCCGCATGGATGACATGCTGCAGGGCTTTGTCGCCCAGCACCGTATGAAGCTGCCGGGTTCTGCCTATATCCCGTGCTACGAAATCATCAAATAACGCGTTAGCGATCCTCTGCCAGGCCGGAATGCGACGTCTCGCTTTCCGGCTTTTTTTATTCGTGAATTAATTCATAGACATCCCTTATGTCATTTACAAATCCATCACCTGCGCAAACGTTTACTCCCTTTTGCCAACCATCAATTATCAGCCTTAATCCAAATTACCTGCCACAAAACACTAAAATCCCATTTTTTTATAGCGTAAGCCACCTATCTCAGGTGCGGCTTCTTCACGCCATATGTTGTTAATGGTAGCCTTCGCGCCCGTAAATTCTCTTTGATGTTTTTTTGACAGATAAATGGTCTAAATATGCCCATCCTGAAAGTATATTATTGCAATTGGGATCAGGATCACTGATAGATTCATAACTAGAATGTATCTTTCCGCCCGCCAATAGTTACGGGCAAAAATTATTAAAAAACCGTCACTGAACGAATTTCATATTACCGTCAGGCACTTTTTCATCGGATTTGACTAAAAACCTGACAATTTGCTTCCTCCAGGAGATACAGATGGAAACCACTCAAACCAGCACCGTTGCTTCGATTGATTCCCGAAGCGGTTGGCGCAAAACGGATACCATGTGGATGCTTGGCCTTTACGGCACAGCAATCGGCGCTGGTGTACTGTTCCTTCCTATCAACGCAGGCGTTGGCGGTTTAATCCCGCTGATCATCATGGCGATCATCGCCTTCCCGATGACCTTCTTTGCACACCGCGGTCTGACCCGCTTCGTGCTGTCCGGTAAAAACCCGGGTGAAGACATCACCGAAGTGGTTGAAGAGCACTTTGGCGTGGGCGCGGGTAAACTGATTACCCTGCTCTACTTCTTCGCAATTTACCCGATTCTGCTGGTGTACAGCGTGGCGATCACCAACACCGTGGAAAGCTTCATGACGCACCAGCTGCAGATGACGCCGCCACCGCGCGCCATCCTTTCGCTGATCCTGATCGTGGGTATGATGACCATCGTGCGCTTCGGCGAGCAGATGATCGTTAAAGCGATGAGCATTCTGGTGTTCCCGTTTGTCGCCGCCCTGATGGTGCTGGCCTGCTACCTGATCCCACAGTGGAACGGCGCGGCGCTGGAAACCCTGTCTCTGAGCAGCGCATCCGCAACCGGCAACGGCCTGCTGTTGACCCTGTGGCTGGCAATCCCTGTCATGGTGTTCTCCTTCAACCACTCGCCAATCATCTCTTCTTTCGCGGTTGCGAAGCGTGAAGAGTACGGCACCGGTGCAGAGAAGAAGTGCTCCAGCATCCTGGCACGCGCCCACGTGATGATGGTACTGACCGTTATGTTCTTCGTGTTCAGCTGCGTGCTGAGCCTCTCCCCGGCAGACCTGGCGGCGGCGAAAGAGCAGAACATCTCTATTCTGTCTTACCTGGCAAACCACTTTAACGCACCGCTGATTGCGTGGATGGCACCTATCATCGCGATTATCGCTATCACCAAATCCTTCCTCGGCCACTATCTTGGCGCACGTGAAGGCTTCAACGGTATGGTGATTAAATCTCTGCGCGGTAAAGGCAAGAGCATTGAAATCAACAAGCTGAATAAAATCACCGCGCTGTTCATGCTGCTGACGACCTGGGCGGTCGCCACGCTGAACCCAAGCATCCTGGGCATGATTGAAACCCTGGGCGGCCCGGTTATCGCGATGATTCTGTTCCTGATGCCGATGTACGCGATTCAGAAAGTACCTGCGATGCGTAAATACAGCGGCCATATCAGCAACGTTTTCGTTGTGGTTATGGGTCTGATTGCCATCTCCGCTATTTTCTACTCGCTGTTCAGCTAATACCTCCTGCGCCGTCTTCGGGCGGCGCACTCCTCCCCTCTGACTGATAGCAATGGACGCATCATGATTAGCGTATTCGATATCTTCAAAATCGGTATTGGTCCTTCCAGCTCTCACACCGTCGGACCAATGAAGGCCGGTAAACAATTCACGGATGACTTGATTGCACGCGGCATTTTGCACGACATCACCCGCGTGGTTGTCGATGTATACGGTTCCCTTTCCCTTACCGGTAAAGGCCACCATACCGATATCGCCATTATCATGGGCCTGGCGGGAAATCTGCCGGACACCGTTGATATTGATGCGATCCCTGGTTTTATCCAGGACGTCAATACCCATGGCCGCCTGCTGCTGGCAAACGGCGATCACGAGGTTGAATTCCCGGTTGATCACTGCATGAATTTCCATGCGGATAACCTGTCGCTGCACGAAAACGGCATGCGTATTACCGCGCTGGTTGGCGATAAAGCGGTTTACAGCCAGACGTATTACTCCATCGGCGGCGGTTTTATTGTCGACGAAGACCACTTTGGTCAGACCAACAACGCAGCGGTTGAAGTGCCGTACCCGTACAAAAACGCCGCGGATTTACAGCGTCACTGTCAGGAAACGGGTCTGTCCCTGTCCGGCCTGATGATGAAAAACGAACTGGCGCTGCACAGTAAGGAAGCGCTGGAGCAGCACTTCGCCAACGTCTGGGAAGTGATGCGCGGCGGTATTGAGCGCGGGATCACCACCGAAGGCGTACTGCCGGGTAAACTGCGCGTACCGCGCCGTGCGGCAGCGCTGCGTCGTATGCTTGTCAGCACCGACAAAACCACCACCGACCCGATGGCGGTCGTGGACTGGATCAACATGTTCGCGCTGGCAGTAAACGAAGAAAACGCGGCGGGCGGCCGCGTCGTCACGGCACCGACCAACGGTGCCTGCGGCATCGTCCCTGCGGTCCTCGCGTATTACGACAAGTTCATCCGTGAAGTGAACGCTAACTCGCTGGCGCGCTACCTGCTGGTTGCCAGTGCGATTGGCTCCCTGTACAAAATGAACGCCTCCATTTCCGGTGCGGAAGTGGGCTGTCAGGGTGAAGTCGGCGTGGCCTGTTCTATGGCGGCGGCGGGTCTGGCCGAGCTGCTGGGCGCAAGCCCAACTCAGGTCTGCATCGCGGCGGAAATCGGCATGGAGCATAACCTTGGCCTGACCTGCGACCCGGTCGCCGGACAGGTGCAGGTACCGTGCATTGAACGTAACGCGATCGCCTCCGTGAAAGCGGTGAACGCGGCACGCATGGCGCTGCGCCGCACCAGCGAGCCGCGCGTGTGCCTCGATAAAGTCATTGAGACCATGTACGAAACCGGTAAAGACATGAACGCCAAATACCGCGAAACCTCCCGCGGTGGTTTAGCCATGAAGATTGTCACCTGCGATTAAGCCTCAAAAAGAAGCCTCGTTTTGCGAGGCTTCTTCCCGTTTTACCCACCGCACATAGTTTCATACTGCTGACAGTGTTACCCTTCACCCATTAGATAGAAGGGAGATTATCTGTGGCTGTTCATTTGCTTATCGTCGACGCGCTTAACCTGATCCGCCGAATCCATGCGGTACAAGGCACGCCCTGCAAGGATACCTGCCTGCACGCGCTGGAACAGCTTATTCGCCACAGCGAACCGACTCACGCGGTTGCGGTGTTCGATGATGAAGCGCGAAACACCGGCTGGCGACACCAGCGTCTGCCCGACTACAAGGCCGGACGCGCGCCCATGCCTGACGATCTTCACGCTGAAATGCCCGCCATCCGGGCAGCCTTTGAACAGCGCGGCGTGCCCTGCTGGGGCGCGCACGGCAACGAGGCGGATGATCTCGCGGCCACGCTTGCCGTTAAAGTGGCAAGCGCCGGGCATCAGGCCACGATAGTCTCGACCGACAAAGGCTACTGTCAGCTGCTTACCCCCACCATCCGTATCCGCGATTATTTCCAGAAGCGCTGGCTTGACGCACCGTTTATCGCCAGTGAGTTTGGCGTCTCACCCGCGCAACTTCCTGACTACTGGGGTCTGGCGGGCATTAGCAGCTCTAAGGTTCCAGGCGTGGCAGGCATAGGCCCGAAGAGTGCCGCGCAGTTGCTAACGGATTTTCAACATCTGGAAGGGATCTACGCCCGGCTGGATGAGGTGCCGGAAAAATGGCGCAAGAAGCTGGAGGCGCATAAGGAGATGGCGTTTATCTGCCGCGAGATTGCGACGCTACAGACGGATTTACAGCTGGACGGGAATTTGCAGCAGTTGCGGTTAGAGCGTACCTGACGGGCGTCCGTTGGCACCGTGCTTATTGGGCCTGCTAAACCGTCCCCTCTCCCTGTGGGAGAGGGTTAGGGTGAGGGGAACTATCGCTCGTCGCGACGCCCGCCCACAGCCGCCCACCAGCGACGAACATGCACCGTCACCTCTTCGCGGTCGTGATACAGCTGGCGCGCCTGGATCACCACGTTAATACCGTGCTCATCCATCTGTTCCTGAATGTAGGCCAGGTTCTGGGAAACTTCCTCATAGCGCTTTTTCATTGGCAGCTTGAGGTTAAAGATGGTTTCACGACACCAGCCGTTTACCAGCCACGAGGCCATCAGCGCGGCCACTTTTGCGGGCTTCTCAACCATGTCGCACACCATCCACGAGATATTGTTGCGGGTTGGGCGATAGCGGAAACCGTCTTCACGTAGCCAGGTCACCTGCCCGGTATCCATCAGGCTTTGCGCCATCGGGCCGTTATCGACAGAGGAAACCCACATGTTGCGTTTCACCAGCTGATAGGTCCAGCCGCCCGGACACGCGCCAAGATCGACCGCGTACATGCCGTTAGCCAGACGCTCATCCCACTCATCCGCCGGAATAAAGACGTGAAACGCCTCTTCGAGCTTCAGCGTTGAGCGACTCGGCGCATCTGCCGGGAAGCGCAAACGCGGGATCCCCATAAAGAACGGTGAGTTGTTGGTGGTATACGAGTAGCCCGCGTAGCAGCAGCCTGGCGCGATAAAGAAGATATGCACCACCGGGCGCTTAGGCGTTTCGTAGTTGGTCAGCACGCCTGCGTCGCGCAAGGCCGCACGCAGCGGCACCGTGAATTTACGGCAGAACTTCATCAGCTCTTTGCTTTCGTTGGTGTCGGCAACTTCCACACGCAGGTCGCCGCCCTTCTCCACTACGCCCTGCAGCATGCCAACAATGGGCGTGATGCGGTCTTCAGGCGGAAGATCCTTCAACAGCTCGCCGGCGACAAACATCTGACGGGCAAAGATCAGCGAGCTGAACGGCAGCTCACGCGCCAGCTTATCGGCATCGTCAGGCTGATAGCACTCAAATATCACATAGCCCGCGTTCTCTTTCACACGGGCAAAGCCGAAGACTTCGCGCTTCGCCGCTTTATCGGTGATTTCCGCGGCGCACTCTTTCTCAAACCCCGGGCGACAATATAAAACAACCTTATTCATGAACAACGCCCTTGCGTTTCAGACGGATGGCTCCGATAAACATTAATACCCACCCCGCCAGGAAGCTGACGCCGCCGACGGGTGTAACAAACGCCCACAGGCGTAAATGAGACAGCGCAAGGCAGTAGAGGCTACCGCTAAACAGTACGGTCCCCAGCGCCAGAAACACGCTGCTCCAGTAAAACCAGATGCTGATCCGACGCTGCATCGCTACCGCCAGCCCAAAGATAGCCAGGGTGTGAAACGCCTGATATTCGAGGCCGGTCTGGATCCAGCCCATTTCAACCACCCCTAACGATTTGCTTAACACATGCGCGCCGAAGGCACCCAGTGCAACAAAAATAAAGCCACTCACCGCGGCAAAAATCAGCATGAATCGGCTGGTCATGTTTCGGTCCTAAAGTGATGCGTGCTCGGCACGCAAAAGTTATTGTTCATACCTGAAGCGGAATTTTTCTTGCTCGTTTGCCGCTTTAGACAGGATCCACTGTCGGAAGGCGGCTATTTTACCCAGTTCTGCCTGACTGTCATGACAAACCAGATAAAACGCATTCTTGCTGACCAGTACATCATTAAACGGGCAGACCAGACGGCCTGCCTCAATTTCGGACTGCGCCATGACGTTATTCGCCAACGCCACGCCCTGTCCGTGAATGGCAGCCTGTAACACCATCGCACTGTGGCTAAAGATGGGTCCCTGCTGCACGTTAATATGGTTAAGACCCAACTGGCGGGTATAAGTTTGCCAGTCGCGGCGGGAAGCATCGTGTAAAAGCGTATGCTTTGCCAGATCGGCCGGCGTTTTGAGCGCTTTTTCACCCGTCAGCAGCATGGGTGAGCAGACCGGCAGCAGATATTCTGCGTATAATTTCTCCACACGCAAGCCCGGCCAGTTGCCCCGGCCATAAAAAATCGCCACATCCACATCGTCCGCAAGTTTATCTTCCTGGCGGTCTACGGCCTGGATTCGAACGTCGATTCCCGGATAAGCTGAGTTAAAGCTTGAGAGTCTTGGCACCAGCCACTGGATCGCAAAACTGGGCAATAAACTGACAGTCAGCGCGCCTTTTGCACTTCGCGCCTGTAGCTTACGCGTGGCTTCGGTGAGCTGTGAAAAAATCTCTTTGATATCCTGAAAATAGCTTTGCCCCTCTTCGGTCAGAAGGAGCGAACGGTTGCGGCGACGGAACAGCTTAAGCCCGAGAAAATCCTCCAGAGACTTGATTTGATGACTTACTGCGGCCTGCGTCACAAAAAGCTCATCGGCTGCGCGGGTGAAGCTCAGGTGACGTGCTGCGGCATCAAAAACACGTAATGCATTAAGAGGGGGCAATCGCTTGGACATGGTTATCTGGCTTAGATGTTAACGGGATTTAACATATAGGAAACAACGTTTAACCTATTAGTTTTTTTTATCTGAGCCATTATAATTTGTCCGTTGAGGAACTACCAGCAAATACCTATAGTGGCGGCACTTCCTGAGCCGGAACGAAAAGCTTTTTTTGGAATGCGTGTTCTGAAGGGCTTTTGGCTTACGGTTGTGATGTTGTGTTGTTGTGTTTGCAATTGGTCTGCGATTCAGACCACGGTAGCAACGCTACCACTTTTTCACTTCCTGTACATTTACCCTGTCTGTCCATAGTGATTAATGTAGCACCGCCAATTTGCGGTGCTTTTTTTTGCTTAAATCGCTATTAATGCTCGATTTCTTTCATCTCTTTCACATCACTGCGATTGATCTGCTGCTTGTTACCGTTGGCATCTTTGTACGAGATCATCCCGGTGTCATTATCGGTCGTCGGTTTCCCTTCAGAGACGATAGATCGACCATCGTTGGTGTGCATCACGTAGTTATTGCCGGAACAGGCGCTCAGCGCGAAGGTAAACGCACAGGCAGAGAGGATGGCGGCTGTCTTTTTCATGCTTATTCTCCTTTAGCAATTAATGCTATTCAAACATCGATTTAAAACAGGCTTAATCATTCACCTAACACTCTTTAGCATAACCTGCTTTTTGAGACTCGCCAGTTTATGCAGACAAATCTTATAGATATCAACCTCCTTGCCCTGCCGCTGAAATTGCGCGACGATCACCGTAATGATAAGAGGAATTCCATGAACGCTTTCAGCCCCTCGCAGTTTCGCGCCCAGTTTCCGGCGCTGGCCGATGCCGGTGTGTATCTTGATAGTGCCGCCACGGCGCTCAAGCCACAGGCGGTCATTGAGGCCACACGACAGTTTTATAGCCTCAGCGCTGGCAACGTACACCGTAGCCAGTTTGCCGAAGCACAACGCCTGACGGCGCGCTATGAAGCCGCCCGGGATCAGGTTGCACGTCTGATTAATGCCGAAAGCGGAAAAAACATCGTCTGGACGCGCGGCACCACCGAAGCCATCAATATGGTGGCACAGTGCTATGCCCGCCCCCAGCTGCGCGCGGGCGACGAAATCATCGTCAGCGAAGCAGAACACCACGCAAACCTGGTTCCCTGGCTGATGGTGGCGGAACAGACGGGCGCGCGGGTCGTTAAGCTTCCTTTAGGTTCTGATTTACTTCCTGACGTGGCTCGCCTGCCCGAGTTCATCACCCCGCGCAGCCGCATTCTGGCGCTTGGGCAGATGTCTAACGTCACCGGCGGCTGCCCGGACCTGGCCCGCGCCATTGAGCTCGCCCATGCCAGCGGCATGGTGGTGGTTGTCGACGGCGCGCAGGGGATCGTGCATTTCCCCGCCGATGTGCAAAAACTGGATATCGATTTCTACGCCTTCTCAGGACATAAGCTGTATGGCCCTACCGGCATCGGGGCGCTGTACGGCAAGCCTGACCTGCTGGCACACATGACCCCGTGGCTCGGCGGCGGAAAAATGATTACCGAAGTGACGTTCGATGGATTTACAACCCAGGACGTGCCTTATCGCCTGGAGGCCGGTACGCCGAACGTGGCTGGCGTCATTGGCCTGAGCGCAGCCCTGGAGTGGCTGGCTGAAACGGACGTGGTTCAGGCCGAAAGCTGGAGCCGGGGCCTGGCGACGCTGGCAGAAGAGGAACTCAAAAAGCGCCCGGGTTTTCGCTCGTTTCGCGTACAGGATTCCAGCTTGTTAGCCTTTGATTTTGACGGCGTGCATCACAGTGATATGGTCACGCTGCTGGCCGGATATGGCATTGCCCTGCGCGCCGGACAGCACTGCGCACAGCCGCTGCTGGCGGCGCTTGGCGTGAGCGGGACGCTGCGCGCCTCATTTGCGCCCTATAATACGCAAAACGATGTCGAAGCGCTGGTCGCCGCCGTTGACCGCGCCCTTGAATTACTGGTGGATTAATGACTCGCTCAGACCTGGCCGGACATCCGTTCGGCAGCACAATCACCGAAGAGACGCTCAGGCAGACCTTCGGCCCGCTAAACCAGTGGGAAGACAAATATCGTCAACTGATCCTGCTGGGTAAGCAGTTGCCTGCCCTTTCCGACGCGCTGAAAGCCCAGGCAAAAGAGATCGCCGGCTGCGAGAACCGCGTCTGGCTCGGGTATCGCCTGTCAGGTGACAAACTGCATTTCTTCGGGGACAGCGAAGGGCGCATCGTTCGCGGCCTGCTGGCGGTGCTGTTGACCGCGACAGAAGGTAAAAGCGCGGCGGAGCTGCTGGCACACTCGCCGCTGGAACTGTTTGATGAACTGGGGCTTCGCGCGCAGCTAAGCGCCTCGCGCGGTCAGGGGCTGATTGCGCTCAGCGACGCGGTGCTGGACGCCGCGCGCCAGGCTCAGGCCTGACGCTCCGCCTTCGCCATCATCTTCTTCAGGGCGTGTGAGACGGCGACAAAGCCAAAGGATGCGGTCACCATGGTGGCCGCCCCAAAACCGGAGGCACAATCCATCCGTTTTGGCCCTTCCGCCGTGCTTTTCATGGCACACACCGAGCCATCCGCCTGCGGGTAGACCAGCGCCTCAGTCGAGAACACGCAGTCAACGCCCAGTTTACCCTTGCTGTTTTTGACCACGTTAAAGTCGCTCTTTAAGCGTTCACGCAGCTTGGCTGCCAGCGGATCCTGGATCGTTTTTGCCAGGTCGGCCACCTGGATCTGCGTCGGATCGATCTGCCCGCCCGCGCCACCGGTGGTCACCAGCGGCACCTTGAACCGGCGGCAATAAGCGATCAGCGCCGCTTTCGGGCGCACGCTGTCAATCGCATCAATCACGTAGCTGTAACCCCGACTCATGTACTCAGCGACGTTATCTGCCGTCACAAAGTCATCAATCACCGTCACGCGGCATTCCGGGTTGATCAGCCGAATGCGCTCCGCCATCACCTCTGATTTCGCCAGACCAACGCTGTCGCGCAGGGCGTGGATCTGCCGGTTAGTGTTGGTGACGCAGACATCATCCATATCAATCAGCGTGATCGCGCCGATACCGGTTCTCGCCAGCGCTTCTGCCGCCCATGACCCCACGCCACCAATGCCCACGACGCAAACGTGCGCATCCGCAAAAAGCTGCAGGGCTTTTTCACCATAGAGACGTGCCGTGCCGCCAAAACGCTGGCGCCAGGCATCACTGATTACCACAGACATAACACCTCAGATGTAAAAAGGGTGAGGTTTTTCCCTCACCCTGAACAGTAATCCGTATTTAGCTCAGAATACCATAATCAGCCGCTGAATACGTTGCCCGTACCCGGCGCGGCCTTTAGCACCCATACGCGGCCATAGTGGTTATACCAGCCTGCGCGATGGCCTGCATCCGGGCCAATGCCCTGATAAATATCGAAGTGCTGGCCTTTGATTGCCCCGCCGACATCCAGTGCCACCATCAGGCGCAGCTCATACTTGCCGTTGAACTTGCCGTTGTTGTCCAGCAGAGGGACTTCGGCCAGCAGCGTGGTACCTGCCGGAATGATTGAGCGGTCCGATGCGACGGACGCGCGGCCAATCAACGGTACCGCACTCGCCCCTTTCACCGGCGCAAAGTTTTGCGGTTTAAAGAAGACGAACGACGGGTTCTGCTCCAGCAGCTCGCGCACTTCGGCTTCGCTGTGCTTCTCGCCCCATTCGCGGATGGCCTGCATCGACATATCTTCTTTCTTTACTTCCCCACGGTCGATCAACACTTTACCGATACTGCGGTAAGCATGGCCGTTCTTACCGGCGTAGCTGAAGAAGTTAAGCGGTGAGCCGTCGCCAAAATCAATGTAGCCGCTGCCCTGAACGTCCATGATGAAGTTATCCATCAGCGAGTTGCTGTAGGCGAGGACATAGTTTTCGCTCAGCGCGCCAGCGTAAATCTCTGCGCGAGACGGCAGGCGGCCACGCTTTGGCGGCATACGATAGATCGGGTACTGGAATTCACCCTGACGCGTATGGCGCGCCTGGACAACCGGCGTGTAGTAACCCGTAAACTGGACGTTGCCATAGTTATCCGCCCCTTCCATCTGCCAGGCATCAATACCGAACTGACGCATGTTGCGGGTATCGCCCCCCGCGCGCAGCCAGTCCTGTACCGCACTGTAAACGTTGCTCTGTGAGCCATATAAACGCGGTGACGCATTGCGGATCTGGTAGACCTGCTCAGAGAAATCGCCGGCGTTGATCGGTGCGCCTACGGCATCGGGCTGGTTAACTAATGAGAAAGGCTGGGATAATTTCCCGTCTTTATACTGTTGACCGCGATCGGTCGGTTTGGAAGAGCAGGCCGCAAGAATCGCTACCATTGCGCCTGTCATCAGATACTTCACCCAACGTCCTTTCATTATATCTCGTCTTTTAGTTGCCCATTTCCGCGTTACGAAGATAACAAACCGCCAGGGCTAAGGAAATGCAATCCCTTGCCCTTTGGCAAATTCTGCGCAAAAAATAGGCCAAACAACGCTATATCGTTCAAATTACATACAAAATCATGATTAATGCGAAAAAGGGGTTGCATCACAAACCTATCCGAGTATAGTGCGCATCCACGGACGCGGGGTGGAGCAGCCTGGTAGCTCGTCGGGCTCATAACCCGAAGGTCGTCGGTTCAAATCCGGCCCCCGCAACCAATTAAAATTTGATGAAGTATCTTCTACGACAGTAGAAGTTTTTGCGAAGTAGTTCGAAGCACAGCAAGATGGCGACGCAGTGAATCCTTAGGAACTTACTCCAGTAAGTGACTGAGGTGAACGAGAAAAGCCAGCGCAGATGTGGTTTGAAATACGAAGCAAAAAGACGGACGCGGGGTGGAGCAGCCTGGTAGCTCGTCGGGCTCATAACCCGAAGGTCGTCGGTTCAAATCCGGCCCCCGCAACCAATCAAATTTGAAGAAGTAAGTTTCTGCATAAGTAGAAAGACGGACGCGGGGTGGAGCAGCCTGGTAGCTCGTCGGGCTCATAACCCGAAGGTCGTCGGTTCAAATCCGGCCCCCGCAACCAATACTTCTAAAACAATAAACACCCTCAAGGGTGTTTTTTTGTATCTGCAGTTTATGAAACGGCCGGGCGATAACCCGGCGTGCAGCACTATCCACGACGCGCCAGCGTCGCCCCGTCAGAGAAATAGGCTTTTATTCCCGCCAGAATCGACTCGGCCACTTCCTGCTGGAATTTTGCGGTCTTGAGCTTACGCTCCTCTTCCACGTTACTGATAAACGCGGTTTCGACCAGAATAGACGGAATATCCGGGGCTTTCAGCACCGCGAACCCGGCCTGCTCAACGCTGTTTTTATGCAGCTTATTGATGTGGCCCAACTTGCCCAGTACCGCCTTGCCAAACTTCAGGCTGTCCGTGATGGTCAGCGACTGCACCATATCGAACATAGTGTGGTCGACGTAGCGGTCGCCACTTTTGCTTACCCCACCGATCAGGTCAGAGGCGTTCTGCGTATCGGCCAGGTAACGCGCGGCGGTACTGGTCGCCCCTTTCGTTGACAGCGCAAAGACCGAGGATCCGCTCGGCTGGCGGCTGGTAAAGGCATCGGCGTGGATCGACACGAACAGATCCGCGCGCTGCTTTTGCGCTTTCGCCACACGGACTTTGAGCGGAATAAAGACGTCTTCATTACGCGTCATGTAGGCCCGCATGTTGCCTTCTTTGTCGATTAACGCCTTCAGGCGACGAGCAATTTGCAGCACAACATCTTTTTCTCGCGTGTGGTATTTCCCCACCGCGCCGGAGTCTTCGCCACCGTGACCGGGATCGAGCATGATCACAATAGGACGATCGCGCCCCGCTTTGCCCGGTTTTGGCCCGCTTTGCGCTGGCGGAACCTGGCGTTGGAGATCGCCCTTGTTGTAATCCTCAAGCAACGCGAGAAGCGGATCCTGAATGTCCGTGGCATTAGACGGATAAAGATCCATTACCAGACGTTCTTTAAAGGTCGCAACGGGCGCCAGTGCAAACAGCTGCGGCTTCACGTTCTGCTTCAGCTCAAACACCATACGCACGGTGTGTGGATCGAACTGCCCCACGCGCGCCGATTTAATAAAGGGATCGTCACCGCGGATCTGCGCCGCCATCCCTTTCAACACGGAGTTGAGGTTCACGCCTTCGAGATCCACCACCACACGCTCGGGGTTGCTGAGGGCAAATTGCTTATACTTAAGCACGCGATTGGACTCGACCGTCACACGTGTGTAGGTCGACGACGGCCAGACGCGCACCGCGACAACCTGACTGGTGGCGGCAAGACCTACCGGGCTGACGCTGAGCAACCACATTGCCCCGGCCCCTTTTAACAAGCGGCGGCGACTTATTGCTGAATTGGATCCCGACATGCTTCTCCCGAGCAAGAAATCTGATAAATGAACCAAACGTCCAAATTGACCGAAAACTTTAACGAATGACGCATAAACTGTCATCTATAAAAGGGTAAACAATCATACGTTAACGCACGGATTACTTACCCATTTCTTTGGATCGCAGAAAATTTAGGCTTGCGCATCCGGCCATAATCGAATAAAAATACAGAAATTACGAATAAACATTCATTAAGGTTGTGCCATGGTAAAGGAACGCAGAACGGAACTGGTTCAGGGATTTCGCCATTCTGTTCCTTATATCAACGCCCATCGGGGAAAAACGTTTGTCATCATGCTGGGCGGCGAAGCCATCGAGCACGAAAACTTTTCCAGCATCGTTAACGATATTGGTCTGCTGCACAGCCTGGGTATTCGGCTGGTCGTGGTCTATGGCGCCCGCCCGCAAATTGATGCCAACCTTGCGGCGCACCATCATGAGCCGATCTACCATAAGAACACACGCGTAACCGACGCCAAAACCCTTGAACTGGTCAAACAGGCTGCCGGGCTGCTGCAGCTGGATATCACCGCACGCCTGTCCATGAGCCTCAACAATACGCCGCTGCAGGGGGCGCATATCAACGTTGTGAGCGGCAACTTTATCATTGCCCAGCCTCTCGGCGTGGATGACGGTGTGGATTATTGTCACAGCGGGCGTATTCGCCGCATCGACGAGGAAGCGATCCACCGCCAGCTGGATAGCGGCGCTATCGTGCTTTTGGGGCCGGTTGCCGTCTCCGTGACGGGCGAAAGTTTCAACCTCACTTCAGAAGAGATTGCCACCCAACTGGCCATCAAACTGAAGGCGGAAAAAATGATTGGGTTTTGCTCCTCGCAGGGCGTCGTTAACGATGAAGGGGTAATCGTGCCGGAACTCTTCCCGAATGAGGCTCAGGCCCGCGTTGAAGCGCTCGAAGCCGAAGGCGATTACTACTCCGGTACCGTTCGGTTTCTGCGCGGCGCGGTAAAAGCCTGTCGCAGCGGCGTACGCCGCAGCCACCTTATTAGTTACCAGGAAGACGGTGCCCTGCTGCAGGAGTTGTTCTCCCGGGACGGCATTGGTACGCAGATTGTGATGGAGAGCGCCGAGCAGATCCGCCGCGCCACCATCAACGATATCGGCGGCATTCTGGAACTGATCCGCCCGCTGGAACAGCAGGGTATTCTGGTGCGCCGTTCCCGTGAACAGCTGGAGATGGAGATCGACAAATTCACTATTATTCAGCGCGACAACCTGACCATCGCCTGCGCTGCGCTTTACCCCTTCCCGGAAGAAAAGATCGGCGAGATGGCCTGTGTTGCCGTGCATCCGGATTATCGCAGCTCCTCACGCGGCGAAATGCTGCTGGAACGCGTGGCGGCGCAGGCGCGCCAGATTGGCCTGAGTAAGCTGTTCGTATTGACCACGCGCAGCATTCACTGGTTCCAGGAACGCGGCTTCACACCGGTGGATATCGATTCACTGCCGGAAAGTAAGAAAGAGATGTACAACTACCAGCGCCGTTCGAAGGTGCTAATGGCCGATTTGGGCTAAGATTCTGCCCTCACCTTCCGGTGAGGGCTGTCGCTTACGCGCCGTCGAATATCCTGCTTAAACCGCTTCGGCGCTCGGTACGCGTGGCAATCGCCTGCACCAGAATGCGGTCATCGGTATACAGCGAGAGCCGCTGGCGCGCGCGGGTTATGGCGGTGTAGATCAGCTCGCGGGTGATCACCGGCGAAAGCTGGGTTGGCAGGATCAGCGCCGCATGGTTGAACTCAGAGCCCTGGGATTTATGCACCGTCATTGCCCATGCCGTTTCGTGTTCAGGAAGACGGCTTGGCTGCACGGACTTGACGCTACCATCCGGCATCTGGAACCAGACGCGTAGCCCCTGCCCGCGGTCCAGCGCAATGCCAATATCGCCGTTAAACAGGCCCAGGGCGCTGTCATTACGCGAAATCATCACCGGCCTTCCCTCATACCAGCGCGAATACGGCGAACGGTTAATCTTGCGCTTTTGCGCCATCAGCTGCTCTAGCCTTTCGTTCAGCCCGGCCACGCCAAACGGGCCTTCCCGCAGAGCGCACAGAAGCTGGTATTCGCCGAACGCCGCGATAGCCTCCTCCGGCGTGCTTTTCTGCTGCACACCGCGCAGGAAATGCTGATAGCCCAGCAGGGCGTCATTCAGCATCGCCTGGTACTCTTCCCCGGTTTGCAGTGACTTTTTCTCGATATCGGTGAACGTCCCGTCAAACACGCCGCGCGTGGTATGGCGATCGCCGTTGTTCACCGCCGCCGCGAGTTGACCAATGCCGGACTCGCTGCCAAAACGATAGCTTTTTTGCAGCAGGCACAGGCTGTCGCGCAGCGCGCCGGCCTGGGCGGAGGGCTCACCGTTCAGCGGGCAGCCCGTCAGGCGCGACAGCTCTTTTGCGCGCGCCTCGGTATAACCCAGGCTTGCATAGGTGCAGATATCGCCCAGCACCGCCCCCGCTTCAACTGACGCAAGCTGATCGCGATCGCCGAGGAAGATGACGCGCGCATGGGATGGCAGCGCATCAATCAGACGCGACATCATCGTCAGGTCAATCATTGAGGCTTCATCCACCACCAGCACGTCCAGATGCAGCGGGTTTCCGGCATGGTAACGCAGGCGCTGGCTACCAGGCTGCGCGCCCAGTAAACGGTGCAGCGTACTGGCCTCACTGGGGAACAGGGCAAGCTGATCGTCCGTCAGCGGCAGCTTTTTCAGCGCGCCGCCAAGAGACTCCGTCAGGCGCGCGGCGGCTTTGCCGGTTGGTGCCGCCAGGCGTATACGGCATTTTTGTTCGCCCGCAAGCTGGATCAACGCGGCGAGCAGCTTCGCCACGGTGGTAGTTTTGCCCGTTCCCGGCCCACCTGAAATCACCGATATCCGTCGCGTTAACGCCACAGCCGCGGCCACTTTCTGCCAGTCGACTGCGTCACTGGAGCGAAACAGGGTATCCAGCGTTTCCCGCAGCTGGCCTTCATCACACGGCAACGGGGCGTTCGTCTCACTGAAAAACTGCGCGACCGTAAGTTCATTGCGCCACATGCGGTTGAGGTATAAGCGATCGCTTATCAGGATCATCGGCGTATGACGATCCCCGCAGCCGACCGCCGGGGAATTTGTCAGCGTGCTCTGCCAGTCCAGCGTCTCGTCGAGCAGGGCAAAACAGGCCTGCAACACCGGGGGCATTTTCTCATCAATGGCGAGACGTGAAACCGGCAGGCAGACGTGTCCCTCGCCGGCATCCTTGCTCAGGAGCGCCGCCGCCAGCATCACAGCGGGATGGGCATCCGCAACCAGCATGGCAAATTGCACGTCCAGCGGGCGTAATACGCGTTGTTCTACGGCATCCAGCAGCCGTTCCTGCATCGTCATGCCATCTCCTCCTGGGTTGCGGCAAAAAGGGTATCCATCTTTTCAATCAGCATCGCGTCAGGCCGCGTACTGAAGATGCCGGAACTCGGGTTAGCCGGGTCCACGCCACGCAGGAAGAGATAGATAACGCCGCCAAAATGGTCTTCGTAGCGGTAATCCGCCATGCGATGGCGCAGGTAACGATGCAGTGCCAGAGTATAGAGCTGGTATTGCAGGTCATAACGATGCATCTGCATGGCAGAAGCCATGGCCTGTTGGGTGTAGGCGTCGCTGTTTTCACCAAGCCAGTTCGATTTGTAATCAAGCAGGTAGTAACGCCCCTGATGGCGGAACACAAGGTCAATAAACCCTTTCAGCATCCCCTGAACCTGGCGGAAATTGAGCGGCGGGCACCCGGCAGACAACGGATCGTATTCGCGGATCAGCGCATCAAGCGCCTCAGCCCTAAGTGGGCTGGCGATAGGCAGGTAAAACTCCATCTCCACCTGTTTATCTTTGGCCGTCAACTGGCTCAGAGAGATACCCTCTTCCGTCAGCGGCGCCTGCAGGATGGCATTGACCCACTCGGTCAACACGGGCTGCCACTTCGCCTCATAGCCGCCGCTTTGCAACATCTTTTCCACCCACGCCTCCGATACCGGCTGCGTGAAATCCAGCTCTTCAAACAGGCTATGCAAGAACGTACCGGGCGACGCGCCGCGCGGGAACTGATGCGGCGTCAGTACAGGCTCGACAGGCACCTCGCCGACGCCCGCCGCGTCGATATCCAGCTTCGGCATCAGATCCTGAGCAATGCTCTGGCCGTGCTGCTGTAAGCCTGAGTAGCTGGTTACCCGCCAGTCGTCCGCAACGGTTCGGACAATCGGCCGGGCGTTGAGATCAGGCTCGGCCTGCTCAGGTAGATGCCAGCGACGATTGTCGGGAAGCTCGGGGACATGCAGGGCGATATGGTCGCCGCAGAGCGATTCAATACATTGACGCAGCCCAGCCGCATCTTTCGGTTCGCCGCGCTGGATAAGCCGCCCCAGGGCGCTCAAATGGAAATCCGTCTCGCCTGTTTTTTCACCCCGGCGGCGAAAGAGCGGCGCAACCCCCAGGCTGCAGTGCCAGACGGAACGGGTAAGCGCCACGTACAGCAGACGCAGATCTTCCGCCAGCCGTTCGGCTTCTGCCAGCTCCACGCTGGTTTCGGCTTTGCTGAGATCAAGCACCGCCTCAAAGGTCTCACGATCGTGATAAAACGCCTGATCCTGCACGCGGTAGTTAGCGATAAACGGCAGCCAGACCAGCGGGTATTCCAGCCCTTTAGATTTGTGAATGGTGACGATTTGCACCAGATGTTTATCGCTTTCAAGGCGCATCTGTTGGCTTGACGCGTTGCTGTTCGGATCGGCAATTTGCTGCGACAGCCAGCGCACCAGGGCGTGTTCGCTTTCCAGCTGAGAACCAGCTTCCTGCAGCAGTTCGCTGATGTGCAGGATATCCGTCAGGCGGCGCTCTCCCCCTGCCGTCGCCAGCAGATTCTCCGCAATACGGCGTTGCGCCATCAGTTCACGCAGCATCGCCATCACGCCGCGTTTTTGCCAGCGCTCACGGTAATGAACAAACTCGTCCACCACCTCATCCCACGCGGTTTCATTGTTATTGAGTGCGTCAATGTCGCGGGCATTGAGCCCCAGCATAGAGCTCGCCAGCGCGCTGCGAAGCGTGCTTTCACGTTCAGGCGCCAGCACCGCCTGCAGCAGCCATAGCATCTCCTGCGCTTCCAGGGTGTCGAATACGCTGTCGCGGTTTGAGAGATAAACAGAAGGAATGGTGAGCAGCGTAAGCGCATCGCGGATCAGTGCCGCCTCCTGGCGGCTGCGCACCAGCACCGTAATATCAGAGGCTTTAACCGGCGTGGCGTTCTCCCCCTTCCACAGCAGCGCTTCGCCACGCGAACCTGCGCTCAGCCAGTCACGGATTTGCGCGGCACAGTGCTGCGCCATCGCGGTTTGATAGTCAGCCACGCCGTAGCCTTCACCGTCCAGCAGCCAAAAACGCATGGCAGGCTGCACCGCGCCGTTATATTCAAAACGCAGATCGGCATTCTTCGAGGCGGACTTTACCGGCTTGAAGGGAATTTCCCGGAACATAAACGCCGCGTCCATCCGTTCAAACAGCGCATTGACGCTTTCAACCATGCCGGGAGAGGAGCGCCAGTTGGTATCGAGCGTATAGTGCGCCTCGACTTCACTGCGTGCCTTCATATAGGTGAAAATATCCGCCCCGCGAAAAGCGTAAATAGCCTGTTTGGGATCGCCGATCAGCAGCAGTGCGGTTTCAGGCTGCTGTCGCCATATGCGCCGGAAAATACGGTACTGCTGGGGGTCGGTATCCTGAAATTCATCTATCATCGCCACCGGAAAACGGGTACGGATAGCGTGAGCCAGCGCTTCGCCATTTTCGCTGCGTAGCGCCTCGTCCAGCCGGCTCAGCATATCGTCAAATCCGAGTTCGCCCCGTCGGCGTTTCTCCCGCGCCACAGCGTCGCGAATTTCAGCCATCGCGCGGGTAATAATCAGGTCATTGAGCGAGAGCGGCTCAGCCAGCAGCGCCTCAATGGAAACAAATAAGGGGTGTTCAGGCACAATGCCATCGGCTTTGGTCCGCTCCGCAAGGAAGCGCTGAGAGAATTTCTCGAGCGCGTCCGGGAGCTGATAGCCCCGCGTCTCTTCCTGCGCCCAGGCGCTGATCTTCTCGATCCACTTGCCCTGATTACCGCGATTGAACTTGCGCCTGTCGATACCCGAGTTTTCAATGATCGCATCAATATCGCCAACGGACTCATTCCACTTCTGCTTTAATCCGGCGATTTGCGCGATGATCTTTTCATGACGCGAGGCCAGCGTTTCATCTGCTGGCGGCGGGGATTTGATCACCGGTGCTTCACCCTGCAGGTAGCGGCCAATGGCGCGCAGCAGATCTTCCGGACCTTTCCACAAAGCATGCACCGCTTCTGCAATATCGCGCGGTAACGGATAACAGTGACGACGCCAGAAATCCGCACAGGCCTGATAGCGAAGCTCCGACTCATCTTCGATGAGCTGCTGTTCAAACAGCATGCCGGATTCAAAGGCATTCAGGCTCAACATGCGCTGACAAAAACCGTGGATGGTGAAGACGGATGCGTCGTCCATTTGCCGTTCGGCTAACAGTAGCCATTGGGCCGCCTGCTGCTTATCAGCAATTTCTTCGAGCAGACTCGCATAGAGAGGGTTATCCGTGGTCTGGCGCAGGCAGGCGATGCGCAGCTCATGAATATTGGCGCGAATACGGCCGCGCAACTCGGCGGTGGCGGCCTCGGTGAACGTCACAACCAGCAGCTCTTCCACGCTTAACGGACGTGGAAACGCGGCATTGCCGCCCAGCCCCAATAACAGGCGAAGGTACAGCGCGGCGATGGTGAAGGTTTTTCCCGTTCCCGCTGAGGCTTCAATCAACCGTTCACCCTGTAGCGGCAAACGTAAGGGATCAAGGGACTCAGCGGTATCGGTCATTCTTTCTTACTCCAGGGCATAGATTGTTGCAGCGCGCTGATGCTCTTCCAGACTTTCCAGCCTTTCGGGTCAACGAATTCTGCTTTCCCGCTCTGGCTGCCGGAAACCTCAGACAGGATAGCCATTCCCTGCGGTTTGACCACCGCCTGATGGAAGAAATCGGCAACCTTCTGAGGGGTCAGCTGTTTTATCTCGGCCACTACTTTATCACGCGAATCAAACTTCATATTACCGCGATCGAAATCTTTGCTCAGCTGTGAGGCTTCTTCACCCAACGTCTGCGGCGACTGCATAACCTGTGCGATAACGGCTTGCTGGATCTGGGCAAACTCGTCCGGCTTCATAGCGCGCAGTTTCGCTTCGACCTGCGGGAAGAAGGCCTGATAGCGCTGCCAGAGATAGGCCGGTTGCTTATCACTGCTTTGCAGCAGGAACCCGAGGCCCCACTGACGCCCTACGTTCATCGAAAACGCGAAGACCGCATAGCCGAGCTGTTCTTCGGTGCGCAGTTGGTTATAGAACCACGGCTGGATAATTTGCCCCAGCACGGCGCTCTGCGCAGAGCTGGCATATTCGTCATATCCCGTTGGCACAAAGACGGCAGCCAGCGCGGAATCCGTACTGCCACCCGTTTTTTCGAAAATCACATTCTGTTTTTTCTCAACCAGCACATCCTGATTGCGACACCACACCTCGCCTTTCGACCCCAACTGGGTACGCACATTTTGCGCCAGGGTTTTCGCGGCCTCTTCACTCATATTCCCCACAATCAGGAACTCGGGCCGGGTGTTGGTTTTCAGTAACGCCCGGTACGCCAGCACATCGTCTAATGATATGGAGGGCAGCAGCGCGCGGCGTTCATCCCGCTGGAAATAGGGGATCTGCGACAGCATCTGCGGCGGCATGATCGCCTGTTCGTAGGCTTTGCCTTTCTCCGCGGAATCCATCATCTGCGCATACCAGGACTTGGCCTGCTCAAGCTGCTCCTGGGTTGGCGTATAGCTGAAATAGCCTTCGAGCAACGCCTGGAACAGCTGCGGCAAACGCTGGGTGTAGCCGTTAGCGTTAAGCATCAGACCGTTGTTGGCATTGGTAGAGAAGCTAATACCGCCCACGGCGGCCTGATTGCTAAGCTGGTCTAAAGCGATACCCGCCAGATAGTCATTAAGCGCAAAGATCACCTGATTTCTGGCCGTGTCCATCGCCTTCGGGTTGCGCAGCACAACGCTGACATCGGCTTTCGGCTCGCTCGCAAAATAGCGGCTTGGGGTGTAAACCACGCGCAGCGTTGGCTCATCAACAATGAGTTCCGGGTGCGGATAAGCTTTGGTGGTCTTAATCAGCGTGAAGTCGTCCGGAATGTAGGGATTAAGCTCCGGCAACGCCAGGGCAATCCCGGCGGACTGCTTCTGCCACTTCGCAAAGGTCTCCTCGCCGATCTTATCAACCTGATAAGGCGCATCCACGAAGTAGGCCGTTTTGTTGTGCGGCTCGTTCGGGCTGATATACCAGATACGTGCGTTCTGCGGGGTCATCATCGCCAGACGTGCTTTTAACGCCCCGGCGTCGTACTGGTCAGCAATGTTGACAGCATCAAGCGTGTGGGCCACCGGCACGCGGATCATGGTATCGGCGAGCCATTCAACATAGTCCATGTCACGCGTGATCGAGGGATAGCGGAAATCGAGATCCAGCACATGCGCCAGTTCATCAAAGTAACGTTTATCCACCCCTTTCTCACGCAGCAAAGAGAGATAGCTGAAGATCGCAGCAACCACCTCATCGCGGTTCGCGAGGCCTTTATCGGTCAGGGTTGCGGAAATCGCCAGCACACCGCTGTTGCCGTTTACCACCGGATCGGAGTCGGCACGGATCCCCTCGACCAGCCCCTGCTTTTGCAGCCAGTCAGAGAGCGTACCAGGGCTGCGGTTACCAATAAGATAGGTCACCAGTTCATCGGTTTTACTGCGGAACTGGGCGGTATTGTTATCGATACGGAACTCAACGCGCAGAACCTTACGCGGCAGTGCCGGCACGTAGTGGATCACGATCCCCTTTTGCGCGTCGGTTACCACCGACACGTTAATCTGCGGCAGATCGATATTTTTATTCGGCACCCGGCCAAAGGTCTGGGCCGCCATGTTCGCCAGCTCAGGCAACGGCTTGTTGCTGTAGATGACGGCTTTCATCAGGTTGGCTGAGTAATATTTATCGCGAAACGTATGCAGCGCCTTGAGCACGGGGCTGTTCGGCTTATCGCTTAACGTCTCTCGGTTACCACCGGAAAAGCGCGCGCCGGGGTGCGCCGGGTTGATAGTTTCAGCGCTGACCTGCGCCATGCGCATACCATCGCGCGTGCGGGCCATGGTCAATTCCGCATTCACCGCGTTTCGTTCGCGGTCGGCGTATTTTTTATCCAGCAGCGGCGCGGCGATGGCGTCAGCGAGGCGGTCCACCGCCCCTGCCAGCGCATCATTTTCCACTTCAAGGTAGAACGCCGTGCGATAAGGCGCCGTACTGGCGTTGTGGCTGCCGCCATGCATTTTCAGGAATTCAGACAGGCTATCCGGCTGCGGGTACTTTTTCGACCCCATCAGCGTCATGTGTTCAAGGTAGTGAGCCAGACCCGGGTGCGCCTCAGGATCTTCCAGAGACCCAACCGGCACCACCAGTGCAGAGAGCGATTTCACCGCCTGGGGATCGGAAACCAGCAGCACGGTCATCCCGTTATCAAGGCGAATGGCCTGATACTGGCGGGTATCTTTCTCGCTTTTGCGAATCGTTTCCTGGATGGGTTGCCAACCGGAATCTGCCTGAGTGAAGGGGGCCCAGAGGGCGACAAACAATACAAACGCTTTAAACAAGGTGCTGCCTGGCATTACGACCTCTTTATCACGGCTACATCATTAACAAACTGCGTGCTGGACACGCCAGCATCTCTTTCTTTTGGTACATCACTCCGTGATAAGAGCTGCATAATAAATGAACGCCAAAATCAGCGCAATTTTTATACAGTCGTCAGGACTGATTAAATTTAAACAACGGTAACAGGTAGCGCTGTGCCTCCTGCGTGATGGCGTCAAAGAATTCTGGCTCAAGCGTTCTCCATAAGCGCTGATACCAGACATCGTCACCTTCACCGCGTACCATCATGTTCCCTTCGTAGGCCTGCAAAAATTTACTCCGCGCTTTTTGCAGGGAGGCCTCGTCCGTTAACATGGCATCATTCTGCGCGTCGTAACAGGCTTTTATCCACGCCCCACCACTTTCTGGCAGTAGCAGCAACGGTTTGTTCATTCCCTGCCGGTAGCCTTCAATGTACAACGATAAATACGCCAGCGCCTGCTCAGCCTCCATGGGCGGGAAGCGCCACTCACCGTCTTTACGCAGGAATAACCGGCTCTCTCCCTGATTACCCTCTGCGCTGTAGACAAGATGTTCGAGCCAGAGTTGCAAACCTTGTGAAACGCTGAGCATGGAGGGCCGCCAGCGCAGCAGGCCATCAGACTGCACATGGGTCAGCCAGCCGGTGAGCTGCACGCCGTTACAGTCGAGATCGATCTCAATACTTTGTCCGGGTTGTCGGCATGCAATCACGCGCTCCGCCAGAGCCGTCATCTCCTGGCACTGCGTATCCCAGACAATCTCACCAAACGCGCCATAAGGCAGTTGTCCCGCAGCACGGTAGCGGCGATAAAGCAGTTGGGCATCTTCCTCATCAACCAGGGCATTCAGCAGTTGAAGGTTAAGCTGGTAGCGTTCCAGCCCATCAAGGGTAAAGGGTTCCGCATCGGGGATTTCACTCTCTTCAGAGCGGAAGTTGACCTGCAGGCGTTGCTGGAAAAATGCCCGTACCGGGTGCGCCCAAAAACGCGAAAGCTGCTCGAACGTCAGGGTGTCAATTAAGCGGGGCTCCAGCTCCTGAATAAAATCGGTGTGTGCCGTGCCTTCCCGTTTCGCCGCCGGGAGCCATTCCTGGGCATAGCTCTGCTGTTCATTCCTGGCGTAGTTAACCGGGTCAAACGGCATGCGGCTGTGGTGAAACGTAATATGATCTTTCACGCGCCGTTCACTTTCGTCACAGTTGCGGGCTTCGTCACCCGGCAGATAGTGGCTCTGCCCGATATAATCCACCAGTTCCTGTACCAGCACAGAGGGAAAGCGTTCGCTGTTGTCCTGAATCGAGCGCCCGATATAGCTGATGTATAGCTTGCTCTGCGCCGAGATGAGCGCTTCCAGGAACAGGTAGCGGTCGTCGTCACGGCGGCTGCGGTCACCCCGCTTCGGCTGAGCGCTCATCAAATCAAACCCCAGCGGCGGCAGCGCACGCGGATAGATCCCGTCGTTCATCCCCAGCAGGCAAACCAAGCGGAAGGGGATCGAACGCATGGGCATCAGGGTACAAATATTGATGGGGCCGGCCAGGAACCGCTGGCTGATCCGCTCCTGATCGAGGCGTTGCGTCAGTTCATCGCGCAGAAGCGACAGCGGAACCGCCTCGGAGTAGTGTGAATTGACCCCCTCTTCGATGATGGCCTGCCACTGTTTTTCAATGAGCGCCATCGCGGCTTCTGTTTCGTCGTCCGGCAGGAAGAAAGCATTAAGCATTTCGCGGCAGACGGGAAGCCACTCGACAAGCGGGCGAGGCTGCATCAGCTCGCGACGCCAGCGGTTAAGCTGCATCAGCAGCGAGGCAAGATGGCCCACCAGCTCAGCGATGAGACCGCTGGATTCATCGTAGGGGAGCACCTCGTTCCACTCACCGTGGTGGCTCTCCATCGCGTAGCCCAGCAGCATACGCGTCAGGCCAAACCGCCAGGTGTGCTGTCCCGTCGGCGGAAGCTCGAACTCCTGAACGTTGTCATCGTCCAGCCCCCAGCGAACGCCGGACTCATTCACCCACTGGCGAAGGTAGCGCAACCCCTCTTCATTAACGTCAAATCGGGCCGCCAGGACCGGGACATCCAGCAGCGCCAGCACGTCTTCAGAAATAAAGCGGCTGTCCGGAAGTGAGAGCAGGCTGATAAAAGCCTGCAAGGCAGGATGCGACTGGCGCGCACGGCGGTCAGAAATGGCGTACGGCAGATACCGCTCGCCCGTGGCGCTGCCAAATACGGCCTGAATAAACGGGCTGTAGCTGTCGATATCCGCCACCATAACCACGATGTCGCGCGGCGTCAGGGTCGGGTCATCCTGCAGCATCGCCAGGAGCCTGTCATGAAGGATCTCAACCTCTCGCTGCGGGCTGTGGCAAACGTGCACGGTGATGCTTCGGTCGTCAGGATCCAGCGGGCGTTTACCGTCGCTGCGAACAAATTCCTCTGACGAGATCCCCATGACGGCGCGGTTTTCCAGATCCAGAATGTCAATCTGGATGTTGTGCAGCAGGCTGTCCGGCGCAATCTCTGCGAAGGCATCCACATCCCCTTCGCCAGAAGAGGTGATGTCGGAGAGCATATGAATATAGTCGCGCCCGAGTTTTCCCCAGGAGGCAAGCAGCGGATTGGGCAAGTTTTGCATGCCGTCTTCATCGAAGAGTTGCGCGGCGGTTGCGCTGTCTTTAAACAGGGGAACGCTACGTTCTTCAAAAAGGCGGCGACGCTGCCGGGTGACTAACCGGGCGAGCCAGCGGGCGTCCTGAATATCCCCCCAGTAGTGGCGGCAGGGGTTGGTGAAAAGAATATGGATATCAATATGCTGGCCGAGCGCTCGCAGTGCATTCAGGTACACAGGCGGAAGGGCGGATATTCCGCAGATAAACACCCGCGACGGCAGACGGGCCGGACGCTCGGTAGCCCGTTCAAGGATCGAAATAAAACGCTGGTACAGGTTGGCACGGTGCCATTTTGGCTGGCCGAGTTTCTCCGTGTGTTCCACCAGCGCTTTCCAGAGTGGCGCCTGCCAGATTTGCGCGTCGGGTAAGCCCTCCACCCGCTCACCGGCTTCCCAGGCCGTCAGCCACTCAGGACGGTACACCAGATACTGGTCAAACAGATCGGCGGTACGTGAGGCCAGCTGGAACAGTTTGCGTTTATCGGTATCGTCATTGAGATAGTGACGCAGCATCGTGAATTCATCGTGCGTCAGCATATCCGGTAACAGGGTCATCAGCTTCCAGCTCATGCTCTGTTTGTTGAAGGCGCTCTGCTCAGGGATGTCGGGCAGCACGCGAACAAACATCTCCCAGATAAAGCTCGCGGGCAGCGGAAAGTCGATGTTCGCCGCAATGCCAAACTTCTGCGAGAGGGACATTTGCAGCCACTGCGCCATACCGGTACTTTGCACCAGCACCATTTCAGGCTCAAAAGGATCGTCGAGGCGATCGCGCTCGACAATAAATTCCATCAGTGCTTCCAGCACGTCAAGACGATTTGAGTGGTAGACCCTTAACATAAACGCTCCAGACTACTGACTAACCGGGCAATGCAGACGTGTTATTTCGCCGCGTCGCCCCAGAGGAGAAATAAGTGAGACCGTGATGCTGACACATCCGGACCGCGTTGTCTGCATTCGGCTCGCCTGCCAGCCAGTCGGTGACGTAAAGGTTGAGAGCTGCGACAAATTCCAGACATGGTGCCAAAGCTGGCGGGTCTGATTCAGCGCCGAATAGCGCGTCGCCAGCACCCGCTGATAACCCGATAGCGCCGTCACAATAATAACCAGCAGCATCATCGCCAGCAGGACTTCGACCATGCTAAACCCTTTTTGTCTGCTCAGGGTAACTGACATAGTGCACTCTCCTTAAGCGGGCAGAAATCGCTCCAGCCGTGAGGGGAAAAACGTATGCGCCCGTCAGTTATCTCTCCAGCGCGCCATAGCAGCGTGTCATCGCTACCGGCTATCAACAACACACGCCCCTCGTTCAACAATCGCAAACAGACATGCCAGTCTTTGTTCGCTTTACACTGCACCCCGGACTGTAAGGCCCAGTTCTGCATCCGCCCCCATTCCAGCGCTGACTGTGCGGCCATCTGCTCCCGAAGCGAGCGGGTCTCGCCCCCGACCAGGGCGCTAAGGCTATCAAGCTGCTGACTGAGGCCGGTCAGGATCAGGGTGCCGAGTACCAGCAAAAGCACGACCAGCGCCAACGACGACATTCCCTGCTGACGGTTCACAGATTGAATCCCGTGACGGTATAGCGCGCGGCAAACGGCGCGGCTAACGCGCCTTGCCGAAGGGCAACCAGCTCAACAGTCAGTTCCGGCGCAAAACCGGCGTGTTCCACTTTGCTTACTTTTAACTGCTGGATCGTAATCCGGTCTGGATCGCTAAGCTTTTCCCATCCTCGTCCTTCACAGCTGGTCGCCCCGCGCAGCGTTTCCAGCGCGCCCGACTCCAGGCGAAATCCGGTGCTGTCGTTTTCAGAGGAGGACGCGTCCCAGACCCCATTGCTGTTGGCATCCCATTTTACGATGGCACAACTGCCCTGTCGGCCAATGGTCAGCCCCGTTCCCTGGCAATTTCCTGCACAGTAGCCCGCCCGCTGAAGCTGCTTACCGATGGAAAACAGACGCTGCCAGACCTCCTCCTCAAGCTCCTGTTGCCCGGATTGCAGCAAAACCGCACGGTGTAACGCCGGCAAAAAACGTGATGTGCTGACCAATAAAATGCTGCTGATAGCCATAGCCATCAGCATCTCCGTAAGCGAAAAACCGCTTTGGTTCATCGACATGCTCCCTGAACTGCTGCATTACACATTCTGATTCGTCCTGCGTTTGAGATAATAATCAGCCACTCACCCGCGCGACTTTTCACCCCTACCCGCCCGGCCCAGGCGGTATCTCTCAGCCCAAAGAACCCCAGCGACGGTGTTATCTCGCTGATGATGACCTCAGGCCAGAGCGGCACCATCACGAAGGGACCACCGCTTTCGCAATCCATTACGATGGAACTCACCAGGCAGTTTCTGTTTTCATCCCGCTGAAGCGTGACCAGGTGGTCGCGGTTATGGCGGTTAGCATCGTTACGCAAAAACACCATGTAATCGCGCACCTGCCCTGCGGTTTGCCATAGCCGCTGCTGGCGTTGCCAGCTGTCCCAGCCGTAAAGCCCTGTAGCGCTCAGGATCACCACAAGCGTAAGGGCAATCAGTGTTTCAATCAGCGTAAAGCCGTTCTCATTTTTCATGCCGGGAGTGTGACGACAGCAGAGATATTTAACGAGGGACGAATGTGAAGTTTGCGAGCCGCTTTCAGGTGTTTTTTGTCTTTTGCAACAGATTGCAACGGCCGCGGAATGCGCCTCGTAAAAGGCATTGAGGACGAAAAAAAACCGGCGCTAAAAAGCGCCGGCTGTGTAACGATTTACCGCATCAGATTGCAACCGGGGCTTTGATACCCGGGTGAGGGTCGTAACCTTCAATCTCGAAATCGTCGAAACGATAATCGAAGATCGATTCAGGTTTGCGTTTGATAACCAGTTTCGGCAACGCACGCGGTTCGCGGCTCAGCTGAAGATGCGTTTGATCCATGTGGTTGCTGTACAGGTGGGTGTCCCCGCCCGTCCAGACAAAATCACCCACGTCCAGATCGCACTGCTGCGCCATCATGTGCACAAGCAGCGCGTAGCTGGCGATGTTAAACGGCAGACCGAGGAACACATCGCAGGAGCGCTGATAAAGCTGGCAGGAGAGCTTACCGTCCGCCACATAGAACTGGAAAAACGCGTGGCACGGTGCCAGCGCCATTTTGTCCAGTTCACCCACGTTCCAGGCAGAAACGATGATACGGCGCGAGTCCGGATCGTTTTTCAGCTGGTTCATTACGGTGGTTATCTGGTCGATATGGCGGCCGTCAGGGGTAGGCCATGCCCGCCACTGCTTGCCGTAAACCGGCCCGAGGTTGCCATTCTCATCGGCCCATTCGTCCCAGATGGAGACGTTGTTTTCGTGTAGATACGCTACGTTGGTGTCGCCTTGCAGGAACCAGAGCAGTTCATGAATGATCGAGCGCAGATGGCAGCGCTTCGTCGTCACCAGAGGGAAACCTTCCTGCAGGTTGAAGCGCATCTGGTGGCCAAAAATAGAGAGCGTCCCGGTGCCGGTGCGGTCATTTTTTGGCGTGCCCTCATCGAGCACTTTTTTCATCAATTCAAGATACTGTTTCATGGTTCCTCAGGAAAGTTGTTGCTGTGGACGACGGCGGTAGGCCCAGATCATCATAACGGCACCCGCGACAATCATCGGAATGGAGAGGATCTGCCCCATACTGATGTACTGTACCCATTCGCCGGTAAACTGCGCATCCGGCTGGCGGAAGAACTCGACGATGATACGAAACGCGCCGTAGCCAATCAGGAACAGGCCAGAAACCGCCCCCGTTGGGCGTGGCTTGCGGATGAACAGGTTAAGAATGATAAACAGCACTACGCCTTCAAGCGCCAGTTCATAGAGCTGGGACATGTGGCGCGGCAGAACGCCGTAGGTATCGAAAATGGATTGCCATTCAGGGTGAGACGGCAGCAGCGCCAGGTCTTCTGCACGCGAACCCGGGAACAGCATCGTAAACGACACGCTCGGATCGACACGCCCCCAAAGCTCCCCGTTGATGAAGTTACCCAGGCGACCCGCGCCCAGCCCAAACGGGATCAGAGGCGCAATAAAATCAGCCACCTGGAAGAAGTTACGCTTGGTGCGTTTGGCAAAGATGAGCATCACTAAGATCACGCCAATCAGGCCGCCGTGGAAGGACATGCCGCCGTCCCAGACGCGGAACAGATAGAGGGGATCGCTCAGGAAAACCGGGAAGTTATAGAACAGAACATAGCCGATGCGCCCACCCAGGAACACACCAAGGAAGCCCGCATACAGCAGGTTCTCGACTTCGTTCTTCGTCCAGCCGCTACCCGGACGATTAGCGCGACGCCCTGCGAGCCACATGGCAAAAATAAAACCGACCAGGTACATCAGTCCGTACCAGTGAAGCGCTACAGGTCCTACTGAAAAAATGACCGGATCAAATTCCGGAAAATGCAGATAACCACTGTTCATCTGTCACCACAAGATGTTGTTATTCCGCTGAAAGTGGACAGCGGTAGAATTGCATTCCCGCCACTGGCAGGTGCTCCAAGGTTGCGAATAATAGCATAAGGCAGCCCAGGTGGATGCGCCTGAGATGTAAAAGATGTGTATAGAGTATTGTGCGCACCGATACCTGGATGACGCCCCTCCCCCACAGGAAGAGGGACGATAGCCGCTAGCGGCCGCCGCGGATCAGGCCGCCCATACCGCGTCGCTCCATAAAGGCCGCAACCTGGTGGCGTACTTCGGTTGCCAGTTGCGCGTCGAGGCTGCGTGCTGCCAGCTCCCGCGCATCGTCAAAATCGATGTGGCGTAACAGGTATTTTACGCGGGCAACGGAACGACCGTTCATCGACAGATGACGATAGCCCAGGCCGATCAGCACCGCCACACACATCGAATCGCCGGCCATCTCACCGCACAGACGCAGATCGAGGCCATACTGCTCGGCCTCACGGGCGATCATTGCCAGGGCACGGAGCATAGCCGGATGGAGGCTGTCGTAAATACTGGCTACGCGCGTGTTGTTACGGTCGACGGCCAGAATGTACTGGGTTAAATCGTTAGTGCCGACGGAGATAAAATCAACGCGATTGGCCAGCTGTGCGATCATAAAGACCATCGACGGGACTTCGAGCATGACGCCAATCCGGGGTTTAGGGATTGCATAGCCAATCATCTCTTCGACTTCACGCCCCGCGCGCTCAATCAACCGACGGGCCTCGTCGATTTCATCGATGCTGGTCACCATCGGCAGTAAAATGCTGAGGTTTCCCGTCGCCGCATTGGCGCGCAGCATCGCGCGGACCTGGATCAGGAAGATCTCCGGCTGATCGAGCGTAATGCGGATCCCTCGCCAGCCCAGGCACGGGTTCTCTTCGCTGATCGGCATGTACGGCAACTGCTTATCGGCACCAATATCCAGGGTACGCAGCGTCACCGGTTTGTCGTTAAACATCTGCAGCATGCCCTGGTACTGCGCCACCTGCTCCTCTTCGGAGGGGAAGCCGCTCTGCAACATGAAAGGAATTTCGGTGCGGTACAGGCCAATGCCGTCGATACGGCTGCCAAGCTTCTCTTCGTGTTCAGGGCTTAAGCCCGCGTTGAGCATCACCTTGACGCGCTCGCCGCTTTTGAGCTGCGCGGGCAGGTTGACGTCATCTTCCGCCAGCTTGCTTAATTCGTTCTCTTCACTGATTAACCGCTGATATTCCTGAAGCAGCACCGGTTCCGGGTCGACTAACAGCTCACCGCGATAGCCGTCCACAACCAGGGTGCGCCTGTGCAGGACTGAGGGCTGGATATCCGCGCCCATCACGGTCGGGATGCCCAGCGCACGGACCATGATGGCCGCATGGGAGTTGGCCGCGCCATCGCGCACGACAACGCCCGCGAGCCTGTCCTGCGGCAGTTCAGCCAGCGTCGTTGCCGACAGCTCATCGGCCACCAGCACAAAGCGTTCAGGCCAGGCATTTGCGCCCTGATTGGTATCGTCGAGATGGAACAGCAGTCGCTGCCCCAGCGTGCGTAAATCCCCCGCGCGCTCCTTAAGATACCCGTCCGTTAATGACGCAAACTGCTCGGCAAACTTTTCGATAACCTTTTTTACCGCCCACTCCGCGACCGCGCCTTTATCAACTTCGGCAAACAGTTCACGCCGCAGACGTGCATCGGAAAGCAGGTGGGAGTAGAGGTCAAAGATGGCCGCCGTCTCTTTTTGCGCACCTGCCGCAAAACGCTTGCTGTAGCGACGAAACTCGTTTGCCGCCTCTTCCAGCGCAGCGGTGAGGCGTTCACGTTCGAGCGCTTCGTCAAGCGTTGAGGCCTCGTACACCTGCTCCATCAGCGGCAGGGTCGCATCCATCCAGCCTTCCGCAATCGCCACGCCAGGCGAGGCCGGAAGTGCACGTATGCGCGTATGGCGATACTGACCAAAGAGGGCAGCCAGCTGAGACTGCGACAGGATCGCCGCCATCTGCGTTGCCAGCGTAACCAGAAACGACTCTTCGCTCTCATCGTACTGTCGAAGCTCGCGCTGCTGAACCACCAGCACGCCAAGCAGCTGACGACGCTGAATGATAGGCACGCCGAGGAATGCGCGGAAACGCTCTTCTTTAACGGAGGGGATGTATTTGAAGCTGGGGTGTTTTTGCGCATCGGCAAGGTTGATAGGTTCAGCGAGGCGCCCAACCAACCCAACGATGCCTTCATCAAACGCAAGCGTGACGGTACGGCCACGTGGTTTTTTTAAACCACGCGTCGCCATCAGGTAATAACAGCGTCGGTCATGGTCGGCCAGATACACCGAACAGACGTCGGTTTCCATCGCAAGACAGATGTCAGTGACCAGAATATTCAACGCCTCGTTGAGGCGAGGCGCACTGGCCACCTTTTCGACTATTTCTCGCAAGCGGGTGAGCATGATTTGCGTAGCTTAACCTCTTTTACGTCGCCAGGCAGGTGCACTCTGCGGCTTAGGAGGCGTCTCCTGAAGCTGCATCACAACACTTGCAAACTCTTTCATCACCCTGCGGTATACATCGCGCTTAAACGACACGACCTGACGAACAGGATACCAGTAGCTTACCCACCGCCAGCCATCGAACTCAGGCGTACTGCTGGTTTGCATGTTGATATCCGAATCGTTGCCCACCAACTGCAGTAGAAACCATTTCTGTTTCTGGCCGATACAAACCGGCTTTGTGTCCCAACGCACCAAACGTTTCGGTAACTTGTAACGCAACCAGTTGCGGGTCGAAGCCAGGATACGCACATCCTTTCGGCTTAAACCGACTTCTTCAAACAGCTCCCGGTACATCGCTTGTTCTGGGGACTCCCCTGGGTTGATCCCGCCTTGCGGGAACTGCCAGGAGTGCTGACCATATCGTCGTGCCCACATGACCTGGCCCTGACGATTACAAATTACGATTCCTACGTTCGGGCGGTAGCCATCGTCATCAATCACCGGACTACCCCAATATAAACCTTATATATGAATGATTGTTTCACACTACAGGGAGGCGGTAAACCACTCTCTTACGGGCCTGTAACCTAATAACATTTGAATAACTCACAAAATTCACGGGAGTTATAAACAGATGAGGCACCGTAAAGCCAATTTTATTCACCTTTTCTGTGGATATAGTTGTGAAGAAGTATGGAATTACCGATGGACAACCTTCATGGATCGAAAAAGCGCCACAACCAGCCCTCCTGATAAGCGATTTAATTTCATCATGTTACATCCAAAACCATGACCTGAAAACAGGATAACGTGACGATCGTCACACCAGAGATCCTCCCACTGATGAAAGATCGAACAGCGTCGGTTTTATCCACAGATTGTGCCAATAAGTTAGTCACAATTTGTGTGAAAATTCGATTTTCGTCGCACGTCAAGGCTGTAAATTGAAACAGTAGTGAGGGTTATTCCCAGTTATCCCATTTTTCTGTGGATAACATGGTGTAAGATCCTGTTCATTGTCAGTGACCAGTTTTGAACAACCTGTTTTTGCCGCGCCATTTGCCTTTTTAAAATTGACAAAATAACCTATAAATCATGTACATGGCATTGTTACCCAGAAATCGGTAAACTCTATCCACATGCCCCCATTTATCCGCTCATTTTTTAACCAGATGGATGTATTTATGATTTCGCTTGCGCCACTGACCTCTCCTCCTGGAAGTGAAGCTCAACTGCTGTATCAGGCGCAGCGTCTGGCGGGCTATTCGCTTGGGGAACTTGCGGCTATGGCGGGGTTAGCCATTCCGGGGGATCTCAAGAGAGATAAGGGGTGGATCGGTATGCTGCTGGAGCTGTGGCTCGGGGCAAGCGCAGGCAGCAAGCCTGAACAGGATTTTGCCGCGCTGGGCGTAGAGCTAAAAACCATCCCTATAGACGGTCAGGGCAGGCCGCTGGAAACCACTTTCGTGTGCGTTGCCCCGTTAACCGGTAACAGCGGCGTGACATGGGAAACCAGCCACGTACGCCACAAGCTAAAGCGCGTACTGTGGGTGCCGGTAGAGGGAGACCGGCAGATCCCGCTGGCGGATCGACGCGTGGGCGCGCCTCTGCTGTGGAGTCCCAGCGAAGAGGAAGATCGTCAGCTGTCTCAGGACTGGGAAGAGCTGATGGATATGATTGTTCTTGGTCAGGTGGAGCGCATCACCGCCCGACACGGCGAGGTGCTACAGATCCGCCCGAAAGCGGCGAACAGCAAAGCCCTTACCGAGGCAGTCGGCGCGCGGGGTGAACCGATCCTGACATTACCGCGCGGCTTTTATCTCAAAAAGAATTTCACCGGGGCGCTGCTCGCTCGCCATTTCTTACTGAATACGTAGCTTTTTAACCATTTTTGCGCTCTACCTAACACAATCGACTGGTTTTTAAGATTTTACCGCTTCCTCCTGACGAAATATCAGGTTATTACTACACTATGATTTGATACGAGCCAGGTGAGGACGATAACGATGAAAAAATGGGCAGTGATAATCTCGGCAGTGGGTTTAGCGTTTGCGGTATCGGGTTGTAGCAGCGATTATGTCATGGCGACAAAAGACGGGCGTATGATTTTGACCGACGGTAAACCTGAAGTCGACGACGATACCGGTCTGGTGAGTTACCGTGATCAGGCGGGCAACAACCTGCAGATTAACCGCGACGAAGTCTCCCAGATTATCGAGCGTTAAACGTTTAAGGTCAGTAACCTGCTGGCCTTTTTAATTTTTCCCTTCCCCTTTTGCTTCCCCTCTGCCATGTTTATATTCCTTTGTCGGGAGGTTCCTGACGCGGTCTACATGTCTAATGAAGGAAGCCGGCTATGCATTATCACCGTATCCCCCACAGCGCTCTGGAAGTCAGTCAACTGGGGCTGGGCACGATGACATTTGGTGAACAAAACAGCGAAGCCGATGCCCATGCACAACTCGATTATGCCGTCACCCAGGGCATTAACCTGATTGACGTAGCAGAGATGTACCCTGTCCCTCCCCGTCCGGAGACGCAGGGACTTACCGAAACCTACGTCGGTAACTGGCTGGCGAAACGCGGTAACCGCGAAAAGCTGATCCTCGCCTCCAAAGTCAGCGGCCCGTCGCGCAATAACGACGCAGGGATCCGCCCCAACCAGATCCTCGATCGCAAGAACATCCGTGCCGCTCTGGATGCCAGCCTCAAGCGCCTGCAAACGGATTATCTCGATCTTTACCAGGTACACTGGCCGCAGCGTCCAACCAACTGCTTTGGCAAACTAGGCTACAGCTGGAATGAGAGCGCTCCTGCCGTGAGCCTGCTCGACACGCTGGAAGCGCTGACGGAGTGCCAGCGCGCGGGCAAGATCCGCTACATTGGCGTCTCGAACGAAACGGCGTTTGGCGTGATGCGTTACCTCCACCTGGCGGACAAGCACGATCTGCCGCGTATTGTGACCATTCAAAACCCCTACAGTCTGCTGAACCGCAGTTATGAAGTTGGTCTGGCCGAAGTGACGCAGTATGAAGAGGTGGAATTACTCGCCTATTCCTGTCTGGGGTTTGGCACGCTGACGGGCAAATACCTGAATGGCGCAAAGCCCGCCGGTGCGCGTAATACCCTTTTCAGCCGCTTTACCCGCTACAGCGGTGAGCAGACGCAAAAAGCGGTTGCTGCCTACGTGGATATCGCGAAACGTCACGGACTCGATCCCGCGCAAATGGCGCTGGCGTTTGTGCGCCGTCAGCCGTTTGTGGCCAGCACCCTGCTGGGCGCGACCACCCTGGAACAGCTGAAAACCAATATTGAAAGTTTCCACCTGAACCTGAGTGAAGAGGTGTTAGCGGAGATTGAAAGGGTGCATCAGGTTTATACCTACCCTGCGCCGTAGCCCGATGCTTTTGCCCGGTGGCGCTCCGCTTACCGGGCCTACAAGTGCACAAACGTAGGCCGGGTCAGGCGAAGCCGTCACCCGGCAATATCTCTCAACGGCGACGCTGCCAGAGCCACAAGCCTGCAATCGCCAGCGCAAACAGCGCGCCAAACCCGATGCCAATCCCAACCACTGGTGCGCCCGCTTTAACCGCCAGCGAGTAGAGCCCCAGCATCAGCAGCATCGCCATGTTTTCGCCCAGGTTTTGCACCGCAATCGCATTCCCCGCGCCGACCGTCTGCTTGCCCCGCGCCTGCAATAGCGCGTTCAGCGGCACCACAAAGAAACCGCCCAGTATCCCGATCAGGACCAGCAGTGCGTAGGCGGGCAACAACGCGTGTTGAAGCGAGAAGAACAGAACACCAACGCCGATCAGGATCCCCGCAGGCATACAGCGCGCCACAGTCTCGAGCGTTACCAGCTTCGCCGCCGCGCCCGCGCCGACGACAATCCCGACGGCAACCATTGCGTTAAGGTAGGTAGGCGTCGCGTTGTCCACGATCCCCAGCGCCACCGGAACCCACAGCACCAGCAGGAAACGCAGGGTCACGCCCGCCCCCCAGAACATGCTGGTGCCCATCAGCGAGAAGCGCGTTTCGCCGTTACGCCACAGCACGCGACAGGCATTAAAGAAACTCCCGGTCATCGGCGCGAAACGCCAGGATTGTCCCGGACGCGCCACCGGCAGTTTGGGAATGAACAGGTTGGCCACCACCGCGCCGCCGTACACCACCGCACACACGCCCAGTGCCGCCAGCACATGCCAGTCCGCCAGTACCCCGCCCGCCACCGAGCCGAGCAGGATCGCCGCAATGGTGGATGACTCCATCAGGCCGTTGGCTTTAACCAGCTTATCACCCGTCGTCAGTTCGCCCAGAATGCCGTATTTCGCCGGCGAGTAAGCGGCCGCGCCAACGCCCACCAGCGTATAGCCGATAAACGGGTTGATACCAAAGCAGATACTGGCCGCGCCCAGCAGCTTCAGGCCGTTCGCAAACATCATCACCCGGCCTTTCGGGAAACTGTCCGCGACCTGCCCCACAAACGGCGCAAAGATAATGTAAGCACCCACAAACACCATCTGGAGGACAGGCTGACTCCAGTCGGGGTAAAACTCAGCTTTTAACAGCGCCAGGGTCGCGAACAGTAAGGCATTGTCCCCGAAGGCAGAGAGAAACTGGGCGGCCGTCACCGCCAGCATGCCTCTCGACCAGAGGGAGGTGTTAGTGTGTACTGACTCACGCATTTTGCTGTTCTGCCTCTTCAACCATGCCTTTGAGGGTCACGAAGTCGGGCTTGCCGCTGCCCAGTACCGGAAGTTGCTTGAGATAACGAATGTCGCGCGGCACTGCCAGTTCAGGAATGCCGTGCTCGCGCGCATGCTTAAGCAACTGCTCGCGCTTCAGTTCGCTGTCGGTGGTAAAGAGCACCAGCGCTTCGCCTTTGCTGGCATCGCTTTTCACCACGGTGGCGTGCAGCTTATCGGCAGAGACCGCCGTCGCCAGCATCTCCACCATTTCCAGAGAGACCATCTCCCCGGCAATTTTGGCAAAGCGTTTTGCCCGGCCCTGGATCTGCACAAAGCCCTGAGCATCAAAGCGGACGATATCGCCGGTGTCGTACCAGCCGGCCTCTGTTTCACCCTCAACGTTTTCCGCCGTCGGGGCTTCGAGGACACCCGGGTTTTCCACACGCAGGTAACCGTTCATCACATTCGGCCCTTTCAGCTGCAGTCGGCCGCCCTCTTCAATACCCGGTACCGCCAGCAAGCGAGCGTCCATTCCCGGCAGAATACGCCCGACCGTGCCAGGCTTCGCCGCCATCGGCACGTTGATGGAGACCACCGGCGCGCACTCCGTCACGCCATAGCCTTCGAGGATGCGCAGGCCAAACTTGTCCTGCCAGATCTGGCGCGTGCTCTCCTGCAGTTTTTCCGCCCCGGCGACGACATAGCGCACCCGGAAGAAGTCATACGGGTTGGCAAAACGCGCATAGTGGCCGAGGAAGGTGGACGTCCCGAACAGCACGGTGCAGTTACGGTCATACACCAGCTCCGGCACGATGCGGTAGTGCAACGGGCTTGGGTAAAGGAACACCTCCGCGCCGGTCAGGAGCGGCGTAAAAAGCCCAACCGTCAGGCCAAACGAGTGGAACAGCGGCAGGGCCGACATAAAGCGGTCCTTCGCCGTAAAGTCGGCGATGGTTTTGATCTGCTCGACGTTAGCCAGAATGCTTTTATGGCTGTGCACCACCCCCTTCGGATTGCCTTCCGAGCCAGAGGTAAAGAGGATGATCGCGTCATCTTCCGGCTGCTGTTTCACCTGCGCCAGGTGCGGCATCAGCAGGTGAGCAAAAATCCACAGCTTGTCGCCGGGGGTGACGTCGGCTTTCAGATCTTCCAGGAAAACCCAGCGCACCTGCGTGAGCTGCTCCGGCAGGTGCCACAGCTTGCCTTTGTCGAGGAACTGGCGAGACGTAAACACGGTTTTGATTTGCGCAGCGGTAATCGCGCTGGTCAGCCCTTTCACGCCCGCCGTGTAGTTCATCATTGCCGGGATACGGCCACGCGACACCGCGCCAAAAATGACCGCCGCGCTGATGCCTGCGTTAGGCAGCATCAGACCAATTTTTTCACCCTGCTTGCTGTACTTCTCGAGGATGCGGCCAACAAACAGCGTTTTCGTCAGCAGTTTGCGGTAGGTGTCCGGCGTAAAGTTAACGTCTTCGATGCAGTTTTTGTTCGCACCATAGCGGTACTGGGCCGACAGCAGCGATTCGTAGAGCGTTTCGCGCGGGCGAACGGCCATGCGCGCTTCCATCATAATCTGGTGCAGCATTTCACCAGCGATTTTGCGGCGATCCCGCGCGCGCGGCGCCTCGGGCATCGGCAATGAGGTCGGGGGAAGAATATGCAGGGTGATGGCGGGGAACAGTCGCTGCTTCACGAGCCCTTTCAGGCGGCTGAACCGGGTAAGCTCGGCACCTTCAATGCGCATCGGCACCACGGTGGCCTTTGACTTTGCGGCAACAAACCCCGCGCCGTCGTAGATTTTCATTAGCGAGCCGGTCACCGAGATCCGCCCTTCCGGGAAAATAACCACCGGACGCCCCTGCTCAACCAGGCGCACCAGGTGTTTGATCATCATCGGTTTTGTCGGGTCGAGCGGCACAAAATCGATCAGCGGCGCCAGCCAGCGCATAAACCACTTTTCGCTGATGGAGCTGTAGACCGCAAAAACCGGGCGCACCGGCAAAAACAATGCCAGCAGAATGCCGTCAATAAAGGAGACGTGGTTTGGCGTGATCAGCACGCGTTCGCCAAAAAACGCCTGCGGATCGCCGGTTACGCGAATACGAAAGAGGATACGGAACAGTGTACGAAAGAACCCAAAAAGCATCTCAACTCCCTTTGCCAGCCAGTGTGGAGGGTGACTAAATGGTGGCAGATTACACGAGAAGTCGTTAGGGAGCGACAGCAAAAAAAGAGGCAAAAAAAAACCTGCGCATCCGCGCAGGTTGGTGCAAGAGATGAGTACGAAACCGTACTAAGAATTCTCACCAATCAATACCTCTGGGATCTTGATTGTGGCTGTTCACCCTGTGCTTCGCCACCTGGAAAACGCAAAGGAATGAGCCTAAGTGCAACCAGGTGTGAATATTTTCTGTTGCTGTTACAGGTTGAACTTACAGGCAAAAAAAAACCTGCGTAAAACGCAGGTTGGTGTAAATCGTGTTAATCAACCGGAGTTGATACCACCTATCAATACCTCTGGGATCTCGACTCTATCAACCCACTCCGGGACTCTGCTATCAGACAATCGCAACAGCCTGAGGCAAAGTGTAACTAAAGGTTCAGAATCACACGGCTTTGACATGAGTCTGCGTGTAACGATTACACCGTCCGGGGTGGTCTGGGTCACGTTTGTTGAGGCGTCCCGCCTGCTCCCCTTGAATGCGCGCCACTTTTCCGCAACACTGTTTACGTGTAAACGCTTACCCCAAATAAGAAGGTATTGAATGGCGACAATAAAGGATGTGGCTCGTCTGGCCGGTGTTTCCGTCGCGACCGTCTCGCGCGTGATCAATAACTCCCCGAAAGCCAGCGATGCATCACGCCAGGCCGTGCAGGACGCCATGGAAAACCTGAATTATCACCCCAACGCCAACGCGCGTGCGCTTGCCCAGCAGTCTACCGAGACGATCGGGCTGGTGGTGGGCGATGTCTCCGACCCCTTTTTCGGCGCCATGGTCAAAGCCGTGGAGCACGTCTCTTACCAGACGGGCAATTTTCTGCTGATCGGCAATGGCTATCACAACGAGCAAAAAGAGCGCCAGGCCATTGAACAGCTGATGCGCCACCGCTGCGCGGCGCTGGTGGTCCATGCCAAAATGATCCCCGATGCCGAACTGATTCATCTGATGAAGCAGATCCCCGGCATGGTGATCATCAACCGTATCATTCCCGATTTTGAAGAGCGCTGCGTGGCTCTCGACGACCGCTACGGCGCGTGGCTCGCGACGCGTCACCTTATTCAGCAGGGCCATACCCGCATCGGTTATCTCTGCTCCAACCACCCCATCTCCGATGCCGAAGACCGTTTGCAAGGCTATTACGACGCGCTGCGCGAACACGGTCTGCCGTGCAATGACCGGCTGGTGGCGTACGGTGAACCCGACGAGAGCGGCGGCGAGCAGGCCATGACGGAACTGCTGGGCCGCGGGCGCAACTTCACGGCCATCGCCTGCTATAACGATTCGATGGCCGCCGGTGCGATGGGGGTGTTAAATGATAATGGCGTTGAGGTGCCGGCTGAAATTTCGCTGATTGGTTTTGATGATGTGCTGGTGTCGCGCTACGTTCGCCCTCGCCTGACCACCGTGCGTTACCCGATCGTCACCATGGCGACCCAGGCCGCCGAGCTGGCGTTAGCCCTGGCAGAGAATCGCCCGCCGCCGGAAATTACCCATCTGTTCAGCCCAACGCTGGTGCGCCGTCACTCCGTAGTCCCCCCGGCAGAGGCATCCGAGGCGTAGCGGTAGAGGTGAACCCTTTTGTCAGGGTATTCGAGCGCGTCACCGATGTATTGCCAGCCGTAACGTTCGTAGAAGTCACGGCAGGCAGACCAGAGGTGCAGCTCAGTAAACCCGGCCTGCGCGGCATAGGCGATGACATGCCGCTGCAGTTGCCCCGCCAGGCCCTGTCCCCGCGCCGCCTCGTCGACGTATAGCGCGGCGAGCCACGGGTATAGATCCTGACGGCTGATCAAGTCGCAGCGCCACAGCCCGACCGTGCCCAGCAGGTTGTCTCCGTCGACAGCGACAAAGGTGAGCGGCAACGCATCGGGCGTCTGGCTATGGTCGACAATGCTCTGGAAAAAGGCGCGCGGCAGCCCGTCGCCAAACGCCTGCCAGATCCAGTCGGTTACCCGGTCCGCAAACTGCGGCGCGGCATATAGCGGCAGAATGTTCACACCAGCTTACCCTGAAAAATAGGCACCGATTCAAAGAGATACCCGTCAAAATCGGGCGCGTCTTCGTCGGACAGTTCCAGCAGACTCTTTTTCACATTCTCAAGATGTTGGAACATCGCCTGCCAGGCGCCCATCACATCCCGGCGGCGCAGCGCGGCGAGAATGGTTTGCCTGTCGCCCAGCCATTTCAGGCGCCAGGCCCGGCTGGCAATATGGACGTTAAACTGCTGCCACAGTGGGCTGCTGTCCATGTGATGCCAGACGCTCTCGACGGTCGCCAGCAGCATCTGGTTTTGCGTGGCCCCGGCCAGCACCAGATGGAACATCTTGTTATTGTCCTGACTGTTATCGTCCGCGGCAATCGCCCGCTGTTCCTGTTCGATTATCCGGCGCAGATTGTCGATATCCGCCCGCGTTGCCATTTTGGCGGCAAACGCGGCGATATTGCTTTCCAGCAGCTGGCGCGCCTGAAGGATCTCAAACGGGCCGACGTCGCTGTTAAGAAAGCGTTCTTCCTCGTTTTCGTGCTCCTCAGGAATGCGCATGACATAGACGCCAGACCCCTGGCGGATATCCACGGTGCCCTGCAGCTCAAGCATCAGCAGCGCTTCCCGCACGATGGTGCGGCTCACGCCGTAGGTTTCGGCAATGTTGCGCTCGGGCGGCAGACGCGACCCAACGGGATAGTGCCCCTGGATAATTTGCGTCCGTAAATCCTCGCCAATTTCCTGGTACTGTTTTTTTTCCGGCAGGATGACAGCCTTATCCACGTGATCACCTGTGATTGTCAGTTAATGCGCAGGCCGGGCATCCTCCCGGCCAGTTTGTGCGCTATTTTATCAGAACCCGCACGCTTTTCGCCTACTTCCATTCATCATCAACCGTGAGCGTGAGCTCGCGCGCATCGCGCAACTGCCGGAACCAGGCCGCCGATTTTTTCGCACGCCGGGCGCGATTGTCGTTGAGATCGATCTCAATCAGGCCATAGCGGTTTTTGAATGCGTTCATCGGAGAGACGTTGTCGGTAAACGCCCACAGCATATAGCCGTGACAATTTGCCCCCTCTTCGCGCGCCAGCAGCGTGTAATAGAGGTGCTCACTGATAAAATCGATGCGGTAAGTGTCTTCGATAATGCCGTCACGGTTGCGAAACTGCGCTTCGTTCTCCACGCCCATTCCGCTTTCCGCCACGAACCAGTCGATGTTGCGATAGTCTTGTTTTATTCGCATCGCCATGTCGTAGATAATGCGTGGGTATATCTCCCAGCCGCGGGAGGCATTCATCCGCCGCCCCGGCAGTTCGAACGGCTCATAATAGTACGCCGGGTGGAACGGCGTCTCCGGGTGCCAGGCGCGGGAAGGCGCTTTCACGCGGTGCGGATAGTAGAGGTTGATGCCCAGTTCATCGACGGTGTTGTCGGCAATCAGCGCCAGTTCGTCTGCGGTGTAATCCCACTGAACCTGATGCTGCTCCAGCAGGGAGAAAAGTGCCTGCGGATAGCGCCCATGGACCAGCGGATCAAGAAATACGCGGTTATAGAACAGGTCGTACATCTCTGCGGCGCGCACGTCATGCGGCGCGCACGAGCGCGGATAGGTCACTTCCGGGTTGAGGATGCACCCTACCGTCCCCCGATAACCCTTGTCACGAAACAGCTTCACCACCTTTGCCGTCGCCAGCACCTTGTGGTGGTTCCACTGCATCCATGTGTCGGTATTCTGCTCATAGGGCCAGCGCAGGGCGTCGAGATAGACGCGGGTTTGTACCACAATGGGCTCATTGAAGGTAAACCAGCGGCTCACCTTGTGGTGATAGCGTTCAAACACCTTTTCGGCATAACGCGTGAACAGCTCAACCACGTGCTTTGACGTCCAGCCGCCATAGGTCTGCAGCAGTACGCCCGGCAGCTCGTAGTGCTCAAGGCAGATCATCGGCTCGATGCCCTGACGGTGCATCTCATCGAACAGCGCGTCGTACCAGGCCGCGTACTCCTCGTCTACCGTTGCGTTTTCGTAGTCGGTGAGAAAGCGTGACCAGTTGATTGAGGTGCGGTAGTGCGTTAACCCCGCCGCCTTCATCAGCGCCACGTCTTCGCGAAAGCGGTTGATAAAGTCGGTGGCCACGGCCGGGCCGTAGCCGTTATGCCAGACGTGTCGGTCATTTTTGTACCACAGATCGATCCATGAATCCTGCCCCGCTTTCTTGCCACTCCAGCCTTCGGTTTGCCAGGCTGAGGCCGCCGCGCCAAGAATGAAATCCTGCGGTATCGTCATCTTTTTTATGCTCATAGCGTCCTCATGCGTTGTCGGTGGCGTGTTGCAGCGCGGCCTGCTCTGCGCGGCGCGAGGCAATCTTCACAAACGGCAGGTAGATCAGGACGGCGGTGACAATACAGATAAGCTGGGTCACCACCGCCCCCATTGAGCCTGCCGTAGAGAGCCAGGCGTTAATCAGCGGCGGCGTGGTCCAGGGCACCATCACCACTGCCTTACCGGCAAAACCTGTCACCGTGGCAAAGTAGCCAATCGAACCGGTCACCAGCGGAGTGATGATGAAGGGAATGGCGAGGATCGGGTTGAGCATGATTGGCATACCGAAGATCACCGGCTCGTTGATGTTAAACAGGCCCGGCCCGATAGAGAGCTTGGCGATCTCTTTCATCTCTTTGCGTTTGGTGGCGATCATCACGGCGATCAGCAGGCCGATGGTCAGGCCGGAGCCGCCGATGCTCATGTACACATCCCAGAACGGCATGGTGATGATGTTCGGCACCTCTTTCCCCTGCTCGAACGCGCTCATGTTGACGGTGATCGCCCCCAGCAGCAGCGGCTCGCGGATCGGTTTGATCATCTGGTTGCCGTGAATGCCGATCACCCAGAACAGCTGAGCCACGAACATCAGCAGCAGGATGCCAGGCAGGCTCTGCACCACGCGCTCCAGCGGCTGTTGCACCACCTGGTACACCGCGTCGTAGAGGTACATGCCGGTGGTTTGATGGAAAATAAAGCCAAAGGTCGCAATGGCCGTGGTGGTAATAATCGCCGGGATCAGTGCGGAGAACGAGGCCGCCACGTTAGGCGGTACGGTATCCGGCATCTTAATTTTTAGCCCTTTACGGTTTTCCAGCCAGCAATACACCTCTACGGAAAGAATGGCGATAAACATGCCGAGGAACAGGCTTCGGGTATCGGAGAACTGGCGCAGCAGCACGTCTTTCACCACGTGCATTTCGCCGTCCACCAGCATCTCGACCGTCGTCGGCGTAACGCAGATAAAGCAAATCACCGCCAGCAGCCCCGGAAACAGCGACTTGATGCCGTTAATGCGCCCCAGCTCCACGCCGATGAGAAACACCGCGCCAATGTTGAGGAAGTTCAGCGTGGCGTAGTTCAGCGCGCTGGTGATGGGCTTAAGTGCGGCGAGAAACGACAGCGACTGGAAGCTGGCCAGGCCGTTTTTTGGATCCAGCACCATGTTGGAGATCAGCACGGAGAAAGCCCCCACGATGATGACCGGCATGAGGGTGATAAAAGCGGATTTGATCGCCATGATATAGCGATAGCTGTTGAATTTGGTGGCGAAACTGCCCAGAGCGTCGATCAGTTTTTCCTGTAATGCCATAGGGTAATACCTCAGTAAAAGGGCTTTTATTGAAAAAGGTGTACAGCCGGCTACTATTGGCATACCAAAAATAGACGCATGACGGGTTTTGTTCTGTGATTCGGCTCTCAGTGCCGCCAGAGGTATTCCAGATTGCGATTTACTACCAATTTGGCATACCACTTACAGGCAATTATTCCGCTCAGGCAGAGCGTTACCGAAAAGCGTGATCGTGATGGGGGTTTTGCCCTTGCCGCGTCGCTTATGCGCCGTGGGGTCTGTGTTAAACTGCAGGGCATTACGTGGAAGCAGGAATTACTCATGGCAACAATGCTGGATGTCTCATTACGCGCGGGCGTGTCGAAAGCCACCGTCTCGCGCGTGCTGAACGGCACGGGTCAGGTTAAAGAGAGTACGCGTCAGCAGGTGTTCACCGCGATGGAAGAGCTGGGCTATCGCCCGAACTTTCTCGCGCGTTCGCTGGCGAACCAGACCAGCAACAGCATTGGTCTGGTGGTCTCCACCTTTGACGGTTTTTACTTTGGTCGCCTGCTGCAGCAGGCCTCCCGGCAGACCGAAACGCACGGCAAGCAGCTGATCGTCACCGACGGTCATGATGCGCCCGAGCAGGAAGAGCAGGCCGTTCAGATGCTGGCGGATCGCAAGTGCGACGCCATCGTTCTCTATACACGCTACATGAGCGAAAAGGCGATCATGAAGCTCATCAACACGGTGCAAACCCCGCTGGTGGTGATCAACCGTGAGGTTAGCCAGGCGGCGGATCGCTGCGTGTTCTTCGAGCAGCAGGATGCCGCGTTTAAAGCCGTGGATTACCTGATAAGCCAGGGCCATCGCGAGATCGCCTGCATCACCGTTCCCATTCATACTCCTACCGGTAAAGCCCGCCTGATGGGCTACCGCAAAGCGCTGGAGAAGCACGGCATCCGTCTTGACGAACGACGGATTAAATACGGCGATGCGGGAATGACGCGGGGTTATGAGCTGTGCAAGGAGCTTATCGCCGACGCCGTGCCGTTCAGCGCGCTGTTTGCCTGTAACGATGATATGGCGCTGGGTGCGTCCAAAGCATTACACCAGGCCGGGCTGAAGATCCCGCAGGATATTTCGCTGTTTGGGTTTGATGATGCGCCGAGCGCGAAATGGCTGGAGCCCGCGTTGTCCTCGGTTTATCTGCCGATCGACAACATGATCGTCACTGCTATCGATCAGGCGATCCGGCTGGCGAAGAACCAGCCGGTGGAGGCGATCCCGCCGTTTACCGGCACGCTGGTCTTGCGCGACTCGGTGACGACGGGGCCGTATTTCACTCAGAACAGCTCCAGCGCCAGCAGTTCCTGAATGGTCTGGCGGCGACGGATCAATCGTGCCACGCCGCGATCAAACAGCACTTCCGGCAGCAGCGGGCGGCTGTTGTAGTTAGAGGACATCGACGCCCCGTACGCACCGGTATCGTGCAGCACCAGATAGTCACCCGGCTTCACTTCAGGCAGCGCGCGGGTTTCCACTTTACCGCCCTCCTGCTGGGTGAACACGTCCCCGGATTCACACAGCGGACCGGCGACCACCGTCTCCACGCGCGGTGCGTTCAGCAGATCGCGCCCGTCGGCGGCGAGTGCCGTAATGTGGTGATAGCTGCCGTACATGGACGGGCGCATCAGATCGTTAAAGCCCGCGTCGATCAGCACAAAATGGCGCGATCCCATCTCTTTCACGCTGCGCACCTGCGCCACCAGCACGCCGGACTCCGCCACCAGGAAACGCCCCGGCTCAATTTCCAGCTTCACCGCGTGGCCCAGGTGGGCCGCAATTTTGTCGCGCGCGGCGCTCCACAGACCGTAATAGTGATCGGTATCGATCGCCTCTTCGCCTTCGCGATACGGAATGGAAAGGCCGCCCCCCGCGGAGATTGCCTCCAGATCCTGACCACACGCCAGCACCTGATCCACCATTGCGCCACACACCTGCTCAAGATGACCGTAGTCCACGCCGGAGCCGATATGCATGTGAATGCCAACCAGCTTCAGGCCGTAGCGCTGCAGTACCTCCAGCGCGGCAGGGAGATCGCCATGCCAGATCCCGTGCTTGCTGTTCTCGCCGCCGGTGTTGGTTTTTTGACTGTGGCCGTGACCGAAGCCTGGGTTGACGCGCAGCCAGACGCGATGGCCGGGTGATACCTGTCCCAGTTGCTCCAGCATATCCACCGAACCGGCGTTAACGGGAATGTGCAGCTCATGAACGCGGGCGAGGGTTGCGTCGTCGATCAGATCGGCGGTGAACACAATCGCGTCGCTGTCGGATTGCGGATCAAACCCGGCCGCCAGCGCGCGCTCAATTTCGCCCAGCGAAACGGAGTCTACCTTTACGCCCTGTTCACGCATCAGTCGCAGAATATGAATATTGGAGCAGGCTTTTTGGGCGAAACGCACCACGTCAAACTGATGAAGGGCGGCAATTTTCTCGCGAATAATCTGTGCGTCATAGACCCACACCGGGCAGCCAAATTCAGCGGGCAGGCGCAGCAGGTTGTCGGCGTTCAGATCGGTATCGGTCTGGTTGAGCGGGCGTGGCATGGTGGTACTCCGGATTATGACTGTTTTGTCCATTACGCCACAGCCGGAAGAGAATAAAAAATATCGTTTTGTCGCGAGTCTATGCAAAAATGATATGGATAACGCTCAACGTTCAGGTGACTTATGCCCGCCGTTAACCTCCGCCACATCGAGATTTTTCACGCCGTGATGACGACTGGTAATCTCACCGAAGCCGCACAGATGCTGCATACCTCCCAGCCGACGGTCAGCCGCGAGCTGGCGCGGTTTGAGAAAGTGCTGGGGCTGAAGCTGTTTGAACGCACACGCGGCAGGCTGCACCCGACGGTGCAAGGGCTGCGTCTGTTTGAGGAAGTTCAGCGCTCCTGGTACGGGCTGGATCGCATTGTCAGCGCGGCGGAGAGCCTGCGCGAGTTTCGCCAGGGTGAGCTGTCTATCGTCTGCCTGCCCGTCTTTTCCCAGTCCTTTTTACCCATGCTGTTACAGCCCTTTCTTGCCCGCTATCCCGAGGTCAATCTCACCATCGTACCGCAGGAGTCGCCGCTGCTCGAAGAGTGGCTCTCTGCACAGCGTCACGATCTGGGCCTGACGGAAACGCTCGCTACGCCCGCCGGTACGGAACGCACGGAGCTGCTGGCGCTGGACGAAGTGTGCGTGTTGCCCGAAGGGCATCCGCTGGCCGCAAAAGAGGTGCTGACGCCTGCGGATTTCCAGGGGGAGAATTACATCAGCCTGTCGCAAACCGACAGCTATCGACAGCTGCTGGATACGCTGTTTGCCGAGCATCAGGTGAAGCGGCGGATGGTGGTAGAAACGCACAGCGCCGCCTCGATTTGCGCCATGGTGCGCGCAGGCGTGGGTATTTCGGTGGTGAACCCGCTCACGGCGATGGACTACGCCGGAAGCGGCATTGTGATCCGCCGCTTTAGCGTTTCCGTTCCGTTTACCGTGAGCCTGATTCGCCCGCTGCATCGCCCGGCGTCCGCGCTGGTCGAGGCTTTCACCGAACATTTAATTGAGCACGCGCGTCAGGTGGCGCTTCGCTTACCTGACCTACAGACCCCCTTATGACAGCATAAATTCCACCGCATCTGCGGCATGAATGGCGGCGGTATCAAACACCGGGATCGGGCTTTGCTCCACGGGGACCAGCAGGCCGATTTCGGTACAGCCGAAAATCACCCCTTCCGCCCCCTGTCGCGCAAGCTTCTCAATGACGCTGACGTAATACGCGCGCGAGGTTTCGCTGAAAGTGCCAAGGCACAGCTCCTCAAAGATGATCTGGTTGATGCGCCCCCGATCGGCTTCGTCCGGGATCAGGCTTTCAATGCCAAACGCGCTTTCTAAGCGGCCCCGGTAGAAATCCTGCTCCATGGTATAGCGCGTGCCCAGCAGCGCCACGCGCGACATCCCCGAAGCGGCAATCGCCCGCCCGGTCGCGTCGGCAATGTGCAGGAACGGCAGTGCACAGCGCGTCTCAATGTGGGACGCCACTTTGTGCATGGTATTGGTACAGAGCAGGATCCCCTCTGCGCCCGCACGTTCCAGCCCGAGCGCCGCCTGCGCCAGCATTTCTCCGGCTTTATCCCACTCCCCGCGAGACTGGCAGGCTTCAATGTCGTGGAAATCCACACTGTGCAGCAGGAGGCTTGCCGAATGCAGTCCGCCCAGGCGTTGCTTGACCCCTTCATTAATCAGACGGTAATAGGGAATGGTCGATTCCCAACTCATGCCACCTAACAGACCGATCGTTTTCATAGACTCTCCTTAATGTTGCTCCCAGTGAAGCAAACTTGTGATCCTGTTTCCAGTTCTTTAGCAGCGCGTTTCTTTTTCATTTTTGCTGGGATAAATTAAATGAAACAATGTTTCACATTAAACCAAGGCGGAGATATGTTTGTTTTCCATAAAGAGACGACGCTGGACGATCTGGGCAACGGCGTCACGCGACGCATTCTGGCGCATAACGGTAAGATGATGGCGGTTGAGGTTAATTTTGAACAGGGCGCTATTGGCCCGATGCATAACCATCCGCATGAGCAGCTAACCTATGTTCTCTCCGGTGAGTTTGAGTTCACCATCGGGGAAGAAAAGCGGGTGGTGACGGCAGGCGATACGCTGTACAAGGAGCCGCACATTATGCACGGCTGCGTGTGCCTGAAACCCGGCACGCTGCTGGATACCTTCACGCCGGTCCGCGAGGATTTCCTGAAATAAAAAGGGGCGCTGAAACAGCGCCCCTTTTCGTTATTACCGCAGTTTTATTCCGTGACCGGTTCAGGCAGCGGAGCGCGTGCAATCATGGCGCCGCGCAGCAGCACGCTGCCGCAGGCAAACAGGCCGCCAACCAGCGCGGCAAGAATCACAATCAACGCTTTACCCGGGCCGTCTTTTTTCACCGGCATTGACGGAGTAAGCTGATATTTAAACGGCTCCAGCTTGACGTCTTCAACGGACAGGTTTTGCAGCTGGGCCAGCAAGTATTCGCGGTTCTGGAAGTCGGCGTTCAGCTCGGCAACGTCTTTGAGGTTCTTTTCAATCTGCAGCTTTTGCGCGATACCGTCCGCCCCGAGCGCAACGGAATAATCCGGGTCATCTTTCACTGCCTGACCATTGCTGTAGACCGGTTTTTTGATGCCGGCCGCGTTCGCCACTTCCAGCGAATAGTTAAGACGCTGCAGGTTAGTGTTATGCAGATTGGTCAGACGCACGCGATCCAGTGCCAGCTGCTGCTGCACCACTTTCGTTTTCAGCGCGATCTGGTTACGAATATTCTGCATCGTCTCCTGCTCAACGATATGGGTGATATAGTCAACGTAGCCCTCCAGCACTGTCTGCGCGTCACCTGCCGTCGGCGCGGTAAAGCTCAGCGTCCAGGAGACGTACGGCGCTTTATCCGCATCTTTCGCCAGGGTGTTATCCGTCGCTTTCATTTTTTCAGAGATATTCACCACCGCGCGGTGCAGTTCCAGCGGGTCCACGTTGGTGCCTTCCAGCTGGGACATCACATACGGGGAGTTCTTCATGTACTCTTCGAGCAGCGTCTGCGACTGAAACTTTTTGATGAACATATTAAATACGTCAGGACGGTCGACCTTCACGTCCACATCCAGTACCTGCAAGGCCACCATCATCTGTCGCAGCGGGTTCCACTGCGTCTGCTCGGCAGGGGTGATCACGGCTTTACTGGTCCACTTTTGCGGCATGAGATACGCAATGGCCAGGCCCGCCAGGGCAAAGGTAAATGTAATGGCAATGATGCGTTTTTTCGCCGCCAACAGGACGTCCAGCAGTCCCAGAAGGTCAATCTCTTTTGCGCTGTGAGCCGGGGAGGTATAGCGGGGGAAATCGAGGTCCGTATTTTTCTTGAAGTCCATTGCTGACATAACCGTTCTTCTTTTTAAGAGGCAGTAAATTTCTGCTCGATGGGTTCTCGTAAACCGATGATACAAGAAAGTAAGAATTATCTGAACGCGAGATTAGTCCAACTGTACACCGACTATCAGAATTAGTAGTTACCCTGTTCACAATTTCGTTGTTAATTATCCCTCCCTCATTTTTCGACCTTCCGCCTCAAAACTGGGTTCTGGGGCGTACTGAAAAGTCAAAAATGCCACCGCCCTCACCTTATTGAAACACCGTTTCGACATTGATCACATTTCCATCATTAAGCGAATGACGCGGAAACAAATAGCAATAAAATAAATTAAAACGACGTTTTAGTATTCAAGAACAGTGGTTCGTCTCTTTTGAAACTAAACCCGCGCGCAGCGAGCACAGCTCTACAAAATCCTTAAAAAACAATATGTCAATGAGTACAGCCGAGACGCGCAGCCCTAAGCATTCTCGCTCATGCCGCACTTAACAGGCGTGGGCGCGGTAACGAAACGCAGATTCCGTTTTAAACCATCGATCGCCAGGTAGGTATGTATGAATGAAAACAAGCTGCTTGGGTTAGCGTGGATATCGCCCTACATAATTGGGCTGATACTCTTTACGGCTTTCCCTTTTGTCTCATCGTTCTTTCTTAGCTTTACGGATTACGATTTGATGAGCCCGCCGGTGTTTAACGGCATTGAGAACTATCGCTACATGTTTACCGAAGACACGCTCTTCTGGAAATCAATGGGCGTGACGTTCGCGTATGTATTTTTAACCATCCCCTTAAAGCTCGCGTTTGCATTAGGAATAGCGTTTGTTCTGAACTTTAAATTACGCGGCATCGGAATCTTCCGTACCGCCTACTATATTCCCTCTATTCTCGGCAGTTCCGTCGCCATTGCGGTGCTCTGGCGCGCGCTTTTTGCTATTGATGGCCTGCTTAACAGCTTTATTGGGGTATTTGGTTTTGACCCGGTGAACTGGCTGGGTGAGCCGTCTCTGGCGCTGATGTCCGTGACGCTGCTGCGCGTCTGGCAGTTTGGCTCCGCGATGGTCATCTTCCTCGCGGCGCTGCAAAACGTGCCGCAGTCGCAGTATGAAGCGGCGATGATCGACGGGGCGTCAAAATGGCAGATGTTCATGAAAGTGACCGTGCCGCTGATTACCCCGGTGATTTTCTTCAACTTCATCATGCAGACGACCCAGGCGTTCCAGGAATTTACCGGGCCATACGTCATCACCGGCGGCGGGCCAACCTACTCGACCTACCTGTTCTCGCTCTACATCTACGACACCGCGTTTAAATACTTCGACATGGGGTACGGGGCGGCGCTGGCGTGGGTTCTGTTCCTGGTGGTCGCCGTCTTTGCCGGTATCGCCTTTAAGTCATCGAAATACTGGGTGTTCTACTCCGCCGATAAAGGAGGCAAAAATGGCTGATATCCAACAACTCTCCACGGCGAGAAGCGTCGCCGAGCGCGAAGTGGCGCGCACCCTGCGCAAAGAGAAGATCAACGCCAGCATTCGCTACGTGATCCTGCTGTTTGTCGGCCTGCTGATGCTTTACCCGCTGGTGTGGATGTTCTCGGCGTCGTTCAAACCGAACCACGAGATCTTCACCACCCTGAGCCTGTGGCCTGCCCACGCCACCTGGGACGGCTTCGTTAACGGCTGGAAAACCGGGACCGAGTACAACTTTGGCCATTACATGCTGAACACCTTTAAGTATGTGATCCCCAAAGTGATCCTGACCATTATCTCCTCCACCATCGTGGCGTACGGCTTTGCCCGCTTCGAGATCCCGTGGAAGAAGTTCTGGTTCGCCACGCTCATCACCACCATGCTGCTGCCAAGCACCGTGCTGCTGATCCCGCAGTACCTGATGTTCCGTGAAATGGGCATGCTGAACAGCTATATGCCGCTGTACCTGCCGCTGGCCTTCGCCACGCAGGGGTTCTTCGTGTTCATGCTGATCCAGTTCCTGCGCGGCGTGCCGCGTGACATGGAGGAAGCCGCGCAGATTGACGGCTGTAACTCCATTCAGGTGCTGTGGTATGTGGTCGTGCCGATTCTGAAGCCTGCCATCATCTCCGTCGCCCTGTTCCAGTTTATGTGGTCCATGAACGACTTTATCGGGCCGCTGATCTATGTCTACAGCGTGGATAAATACCCGATTGCACTGGCTCTGAAAATGTCCATCGACGTCACCGAAGGGGCGCCGTGGAACGAAATTCTGGCAATGGCGAGCATCTCCATTTTGCCATCCATCATCGTCTTCTTCCTGGCACAGCGCTACTTCGTCCAGGGCGTGACCAGCAGCGGAATTAAAGGTTAAGAGGGAAATACCATGGCTGAAGTTATCTTCAACAAACTGGAAAAGGTCTACTCCAACGGCTTCAAAGCGGTACATGCTATCGACCTGAAAATCGCTGAAGGCGAGTTTATGGTGATCGTCGGGCCGTCCGGCTGCGCCAAATCCACCACCCTGCGCATGCTGGCCGGGCTGGAGACCATCAGCGGCGGCGAAGTGCGCATCGGCGAGAAGATTGTGAACAACCTCGCCCCGAAAGAGCGCGGGATCGCGATGGTGTTCCAGAACTATGCGCTCTATCCGCACATGACGGTGCGCGAGAACCTGGCCTTTGGCCTGAAGCTCAGCAAGTTGCCGAAAGATCAGATTGAGTCTCAGGTGAACGAGGCGGCCAAAATCCTCGAGCTGGAAGAGTTGCTCGACCGTCTGCCGCGCCAGCTTTCCGGCGGTCAGGCACAGCGCGTGGCCGTAGGCCGTGCGATTGTCAAAAAGCCGGACGTGTTCTTGTTCGATGAGCCGCTGTCGAACCTCGATGCCAAACTGCGCGCCTCCATGCGCATCCGCATCTCCGACCTGCACAAACAGCTTAAGGCGTCAGGCAAACCGGCCACCACCGTCTATGTGACCCACGACCAGACCGAAGCGATGACCATGGGCGACCGCATCTGCGTGATGAAGCTCGGCCACATCATGCAGGTGGATACCCCGGACAACCTTTATCACAAACCCAAAAACATGTTCGTGGCGGGCTTTATCGGCGCGCCGGAGATGAACATTCGCCCCTGCCGCCTGGTGGAAAAAGAGGGCCGACTGCATATCGCCATCGGGGCTGAATCCATGCCGTTAAACGCGGCCATGCAGGAGAAAGTCTCCGCTTATGCCGGGCAGGAGGTCTTCTACGGCGTGCGCCCGGAATTTGTTTCGCTCTCCGACGAGCCGTTCCCGAACGGCGGATGCAGCGGCGAGATGGTGCGCGTCGAAAATATGGGCCACGAATTCTTTGTGTACCTCAAAGTCGCGGACTACGAACTGACCGCCCGAATTCCTTCCGATGAAGCCAAGCCGATGATTGATAAAGGCCTTCACCGCAAGGTGTACTTCACGTTTGACATGAATAAGTGTCATGTTTTTGACGCGAAAACCGAGCAGAACATCTCTCTTTAATGGAGTTATAAAAATGAAAAAAGTGCTTTTAAGCGCAGCAATCTCCGCGACTCTGGGCCTTACCGCATTGCCATCGATGGCGCAAAATGTCGATTTACGCATGTCCTGGTGGGGCGGCAATGGCCGTCACCAGGTCACCCTGAAAGCGCTGGAAGAGTTCCATAAACAGAACCCGGACATTAACGTCAAAGCAGAATACACCGGCTGGGACGGCCACTTATCGCGCCTGACGACCCAGATTGCAGGCGGCACCGAACCGGACGTGATGCAGACCAACTGGAACTGGCTGCCGATTTTCTCTAAAACCGGTGACGGCTTCTACGATCTGAACACGCTGAAAGACACCATTGACCTGACGCAGTTCGATCCGAAAGAGCTGCAGTCGACCACGGTTAACGGCAAGCTGAACGGCATTCCGATCTCCGTCACCGCGCGCGTTTTCTATTTCAACGACGAGACCTGGAAAAAAGCGGGCGTTGAATACCCAAAAACCTGGGACGAGCTGATGGCCGCCGGTAAGGCGTTCGAGAGCAAACTCGGCAAGCAGTATTATCCGGTGGTGCTGGAACATCAGGACACCCTGGCGCTGCTGAACTCCTACATGATCCAGAAATACAACATTCCGGCGGTGGACGAGAAGACCAAAAAGTTCACTTATTCCAAAGAGCAGTGGGTTGAGTTTTTCCAGACCTACAAAAAGCTGATCGACAGTCACGTCATGCCGGACACCAAATACTATGCGTCGTTTGGCAAGAGCAACATGTATGAGATGAAGCCGTGGATCCAGGGCGAATGGGGCGGGACCTACATGTGGAACTCGACCATTAACAAATACTCCGACAATCTAAAGCCACCAGCAAAACTGGCGCTGGGTAATTATCCGATGCTGCCAGGCGCGACCGACGCGGGCCTGTTCTTTAAACCGGCGCAGATGCTGTCGATTGGTAAATCCACCAAGAACCCGCAGGCGGCGGCGAAGCTGATTAACTTCCTGCTGAACAGCAAAGAGGGGGTGGACACGCTGGGGCTGGAACGCGGCGTGCCGCTGAGCAAAGCGGCGGTGCAGTTCCTCACCGAGGACGGCACGATCAAGGAGAACGACCCGTCGGTTGCCGGCCTGCGCCTGGCGCAATCCCTGCCGACAAAACTCTCCGTTTCACCCTATTTTGACGACCCGCAAATCGTGGCGCAGTTTGGCACGTCGTTGCAGTACCTCGACTACGGTCAGAAAACCGTCGAAGAGACCGCCGCTGATTTCCAGCGTCAGGCGGAACGTATTTTAAGACGTGCGATGCGGTAAAAAAACAAAGCCCGGTGGCGCTTACGCTTACCCGGCCTACAGGCTATCGTAGGCCCGGTAAGCGTAAGCGCCACCGGGCAATAAAATCACAAGCCTATGTTTTTTAACTTCTCCCCCGCCATTAGCTTGCGTTCAATGTGCTCCAGCGTCACCCCTTTGGTTTCTGGGATCAGCCAGAACGTTACGCCAATAAACGCCACGTTCAGCACCGTGTAGAGCCAGAATGTTCCCGCTGCACCAATGGCATCCAGCAGCGTCAGGAAGGTCGCACCGATAATCATGTTCGACACCCAGTTGGTGGTGGTGGAACAGGTGATACCAAAGTCGCGGCATTTTAGCGGCTGAATTTCAGAGCACAGGATCCACACCACCGGCGCGGCGCTCATTGCATAACCGGCAATGCACATCATGGTCATACCGACGGAGAGCCAGGAAAGCCCGCTCGATGCCGTGCCCTGATCAAACTGCATCAGGCAGTAGCCGAGGATCAGCGTACCGAGCGCCATCACGCTAAAGCCAATTTTCAGCGCCGGTTTACGTCCGGCTTTATCGACGGTAAATACGGCAATAAAGGTGGCGAACATAAAGGTCAGCCCGACCACCAGGGTGGCGATCATCTGCTGCTCGGTCGTGGTGAAGCCCGCCATTTTAAAGATGCGTGGAGCGTAGTACATGATGATATTCATGCCCGTAAACTGCTGCATCGCCTGCAGCAGCATCCCCAGAAACACGGCGCGGCGCACGTTGCGGTTGACCTTAAACAGCGCCCAGCCGCCCTGCTTCAGCTTCAGGCTTTCGCGGATCTCGTTCAACTCTTCACGCGCTTTTTCAGAGGTGTCACGCAGCATTCGCAGCACTTCTTCCGCCTCGACGTGGCGGCCTTTTTGCGCCAGCCAGCGCGGGCTGTTCGGCAGGAAAATCACCAGCACCATCAGCAACAGCGCGGGCAACGCCAGCACGCCGAGCATGGCGCGCCAGTTACCGGTGTAGCTGAACCAGGTATCGGAAAGAAACGCCAGCACGATGCCGAGCGTCACCATCAGCTGATACATGCTGATCATCTTGCCGCGCACGTTCTCGCTCGCCATTTCGGAGAGATACAGCGGCGCGGTGTAGGAGGCGATCCCCACCGCTACGCCAAGCAGCACGCGGGAGAGCAACAGCACCTCAACGCTTATGGCAAACGCCGACCCCAGTGAACCGGCCACAAACAGGATCGCCCCGACCATCAGGCTGTACTTTCGCCCCAGGCGGAACGAGAGCCAGCCGTTGAACAACGCCCCAATTGCGGCGCCCAGCATCATGCTGCTCACCACCCACTCCTGCAGGCGATGACTTAACGTGAAATGATCGGTGATAAACGGCAGCGCACCGGCGATAACGCCGATATCCAGCCCAAACAGCAGACCCGCTACGGCCGCCGCGACGGAGACAAACTGGTTCATGCGGCGGGTGTCGCGCAGCGCCGCGGGCATGAGGGTAGAGTCATTGAGAGATGTCATAGTTTCCTGCCTGAACAGCGAAATTCGTTCACTGAAATTACGAGATAGCGCGGAAAAGTGTCAGGCCGGAACTGGTGAAGATATGGATTATTTCGCTGCAAGGTAGCGTTATGTGATGGACATTACACTTTCAACTAATCCTGAATAATCCTCTATTTTTACTAATTTCTTAATTTACAACAGATTATAGTGTGACCAGCATCAACCCACGCTTTTCAATATGGATTTTTCATCTTTAGCGATATGGATAATGGGTATTTCGAGGCAAAAAAAACCTCCGCCCAAGGGCAGAGGTTATTACCGACTGGGGTATTAACGCGCCAGCCAGCCGCCGTCAACGGCCACGGTGTAACCGTTGATATAGTCAGACGCCGGTGAAGCCAGGAAGACAACCGGCCCCATCAGATCGCTCGGCAGGCCCCAGCGTCCCGCTGGGATACGCTCAAGGATAGCCGCGCTACGCTCTTCATCAGCACGCAGCTGCTGGGTATTATTAGTCGCCATGTAGCCCGGTGCAATCGCGTTAACGTTGATGTTGTGCTGCGCCCACTCGTTCGCCAGCAGGCGGGTAACGCCCATTACCGCGCTTTTAGACGCCGTGTAGGATGGCACGCGAATGCCGCCCTGGAAGGAGAGCATCGACGCGATATTAATGATCTTGCCGCCGTTGCCCTGGGCAATAAAGTGCTTCGCCGCCGCCTGAGACATAAAGAACACGCTCTTGATGTTCAGGTTCATGACGTCGTCCCAGTCGCGCTCGCTAAAGCTGATCGCGTCTTCGCGACGGATCAGGCCCGCGTTGTTGACCAGAATATCGATATGTCCATACTCCGCCACCGCGCGCTCCAGCAGCTCCGGGATGACGTCAATTTGACGCAGGTCGGCGGTCAGGCTCAGGAAGCGGCGGCCCAGCGCGGTAACGCGCTCGATGGTTTCCGTTGGTTCAACGATGTTGATGCCCACGATATCGCAGCCCGCTTCCGCCAGGCCTAACGCCATCCCCTGACCCAGCCCGGTGTCACAACCGGACACGACAGCCACTTTACCCTGCAGAGAAAATGCATCCAGAATCATGTTTGTTCCTCACTCTATCAGCGCCTGTCACCAACAGGCAGGTTTAAACTTAACTGCCTGCGACTAGCGCAGATCTTTTACTGCGACGTGGTCCATGTCATCGAAGACCTGGTTTTCACCGACCATACCCCAGATGAAGGTATAGGCTTTCGTTCCCACGCCTGAATGAATCGACCAGCTCGGCGAAATGACCGCCTGTTCGTTATGCATCACGATATGACGCGTTTCCTGCGGCTGCCCCATCATGTGGAACACGCAGGCGTCGTCATCCATATTGAAGTAGAAGTAAACTTCCATGCGGCGTTCATGGGTATGGCAGGGCATGGTATTCCACAGGTTGCCCGGCGCCAGCTCGGTCAGCCCCATGCTCAGCTGGCAGGTTTCCAGCACATCCGGCACAAAGTATTTGTTGATGGTGCGACGGTTGCTGGTGAGGTCATCGCCAAGCGTGACCGGAGCCACGTCCGCGGGGGTCACTTTTTTGGTGGGATAAGAGGTATGGGCCGGGGCGCAGTTGTAGTAAAACTTCGCAGGTTTACCGCTGTCGATGCTGGCAAACACCACCTCTTTGGCCCCTTTCCCCACGTACAACGCATCGCGATGGCCGATTTCGTAGCACTGGCCGTCGACGGTAATGGTGCCCGGCCCGCCGATGTTGATCACGCCCAGCTCACGACGCTCCAGAAAATAGCTCACGCCCAGCTGCTTACCCACTTCCCCGCCTACTGAGACGGTTTTTGCAACCGGCATGATCCCACCGACGATAATGCGGTCAATGTGGCTATACACCATGGTGTAGTTATCGGCTGTAAAAACCTGCTCAACTAAAAACTCACTGCGCAGCCCCTGGGTATCCAGCGTTTTTGCATGCGCACTGTGGATGCTTTGTCTGACGTCCACCTTAACCTCCAGAATTGATCGTGCCCGAAGGCAGAGATAATTAACGAAACGATGTTCCGTTTTGTTGATGAAGACATACTATCCCTTGAATCAGGGGTTTTCAATTACATTTAAAACAACGTTTCAATTTTTCTGTGAGTTTATAGCAAAAATGGCGTTCGGATCACGATTGTCCGCCGCCAGCGAAATGAGAGAAAGGGAACGAAATGAATATTTATGATAAGAAACAATGCATTATAAAACCTTGAACTTTTAACGCCGACAAAAACATTTCGCGTTAAAAATCAAAGATTGCGGCTTAGCAGTTACTCTTTATTACAAAGTGCGCGGCCAGTCACACACATTGAAACGATGTTTTGATAATTTAGAGGCAAGTTTTCAATTCAACTTTTCTCTTTTAAAGGAGTGCATTATGGCTAAAGGTATGCGGGTCAAGCTGAACTATGCGGTCAGCCGCGATCCGGATACGGGCGTGGAAGTCACCCGCCTGACCCCGCCCGAGGTAACCTGTCATCGCAACTACTTCTACCAGAAGTGCTTCTTTAACGATGGCAGCCATCTGCTGTTTGCCGGGGAATTTGACGGTCACTGGAATTACTACCTGCTGGATCTGAAAAATGCAGAAGCGGTGCAGCTGACGGAAGGTGCGGGTGATAACACCTTCGGCGGGTTCCTCTCGCCGGATGACACCTCATTCTACTATGTGAAGAACGATCGCACGCTGCTGGAGGTGAATTTAAAGACCCTGGCCGAGCGCGAAGTGTACCGCGTCCCCGATGAGTGGGTCGGCTATGGCACCTGGGTTGCCAACAGCGACTGCACCAAACTGGTGGGGATCGAAATTGACAAAGCTGACTGGACGCCGCTAAACGACTGGAAAATTTTCCACGACTTTTTCCACAAAGGGCCGCACTGCCGCCTGCTGCGCGTGGACCTGAAAACCGGCGAAAGCACGACCATTCTCGACGAGAAAATCTGGCTCGGCCATCCGATCTATCGCCCGTTTGATGACAATACCGTGGCCTTCTGCCATGAAGGCCCGCACGACCTGGTCGATGCCCGCATGTGGCTGGTTAACGAAGACGGTAGCAACGTACGTAAGGTAAAAGCGCACGCGGAAGGCGAAAGCTGCACCCACGAATTCTGGGTACCGGACGGTTCTGCGCTGATATATGTCTCTTATTTAAAAGGGCAACAGGGGCGCACCATCAGCCGCTTTAACCCGGAGAGCGGCGTGAATGAAGAGGTGATGCAGATGCCCGCCTGTTCACACCTGATGAGCAACGCTGACGGCACCCTGCTGGTAGGCGATGGCTCCGGCACGCCGGTCGATGTGAAAGACACCGGTGGCTATACCATCGATAACGATCCATATCTTTATGGCTTTAACGTGGCGGAAAAAGCCTGGTTCCGTATCGCCCGTCACGATACCTCCTGGGCGACAGTCGCGAACAGCCGCCAGGTCACCCATCCGCATCCCTCCTTTACTCCGGATGATAAGGCGGTACTGTACAGTTCCGATAAAGACGGCAAACCGGCGCTCTATATCGCGAAACTCCCCGAGCAACCCGACATGTTGCATGCATGATTTGAGTTTGTGTTTCTGTAACTGGCCTTGCCCTCCGCTACGGAGGGTTTTTTTTTAGCTGATTGCGCGATTATTTTTTGCCAGCCAGAGACGTAGAGGAAAAGAGCAGGCCGGGTAAGCGTTAGCGCCACCCGGCGGGTTTTGGGGAAGGAGATGAATGATTAGAACGAGTACGCCACGCCTAAACGGAAACGGGTCTGACGCTCATCGGTCTCTTTCACACCCACGTTGCCAACTTCAACATACGGCGCCCAGTTTTTATCCCATTTATACGCCAGCTTGGCGTTATATTCGTTGGAGTAATCTTTATTGTTATTACGAACCATGCCTTCTGAACTTTTCGCATAAACATAGTTCAGCTCGGTACGCCAGTCGCCTAATACCCAGCCTACCCACGCATCGCCACGGTTAACTTTATCGTCTTCTTTATTTGCGCTGGACGGATAGCGAGTATATTCATAGCGGTAACGCGCAGCCACATAGAAGCCACTGTCGAAGCTATATTGCAGATGCAGATTCGGTTTATAGATAGTTCGGCTGTCATTGCTCTCAATAGTAAATGCAGGCGTCAGCGCAATATTGTCCGTGGCTTTCCAGCGCCAGCTAATTTGATCTTCATGACCGTTACCCACCATATCGGTAAATGGCCGGTCGGCCTTATCACCACCGGATTTCCATTTCGCTTCAACAGAAAAACCCAGGCCATTAGCAAAACGATGCGAGACCGAGACGCGGTCCGCATTCGAGCCGCTATCGATGTATTCGTGGCGCAGGTCGACGGTGACGGCCTGTGCCGCGAATGACGCACCAATAAGGGAAGCAAGGACCAGAGATTGTTTAAACATGACAAAACCCTCAATTAAAATAACGTTTCGTTTTTATGAAACTGGAGTTTATTTTTTAAATAACGTTATTTTAGTGACCAGGATCGAAATTATTTGTTTCACTTTTTTTGGCAAGAATGGACGTGAAGCCCATCAACAAAACGCGGCGATTAAGGGTAAATTTCAGGAGAGAGATCACACAAAGCACTTAGCGACGTTAATTATTTCGCGCGCAAGCGTTTTTAAATGCATCAGAAAGAGCTGATAAGGGTAAAAATAGATTTCCGGATGTCAAAAAAAAACCTCCCGGCAGGAGGTTTTCTCAGAGGCAGAACCGTCAGCGTTCAATCGCCAGCGCCACCCCTTGCCCACCGCCGATACAGAGCGTTGCCAGCCCTTTGTGAGCGTTACGTTTTTTCATTTCGTGGACCAGGGAGACCAGAATGCGGCAGCCAGACGCGCCAATCGGATGACCGAGTGCGATTGCCCCGCCGTTAACGTTAACCCGCAGCGGGTCCCATTCCAGCATTTTGCCCACCGAAATCGCCTGCGCCGCAAAGGCTTCGTTAACCTCTATCAGATCGACGTCGGAAAGCTGCCAGCCCGCGCGCTCAAGGCAGCGTCGGGTGGCATAGACCGGGGCGATCCCCATCAGTGCAGGATCGACGCCTACACTGGCAAAGGCTTTAATGCGCGCGAGCACAGGGAGATTCAGCTCCTGCGCTTTGCTTTCGCTCATCATCAGCACCGCCGCCGCACCGTCGTTAATGGACGAGGCATTGCCTGCGGTGACGGATCCAAGCGTTTCAAAAGCGGGATTGAGCATTGCCAGCCCTTCTGCGCTGGCGTCGGTGCGCGGCTGCTCGTCGGTGTCCACCGCAATGGCCTCGCCGTTCTGCCGCTGTGTGCTGACCGGGACGATTTCATCGCGAAAACGCCCGGAATCAATGGCGGCACGCGCCTTTTGCTGTGAACTCAGGGCGTAGGCGTCCTGAAGCTCACGGCTGATGCCGTATTCACGCGCCAGATTCTCTGCCGTTACGCCCATGTGATAGTCATTGAAGGCATCCCACAGCCCGTCATGCACCAGGCTGTCGAGCAGCTGGCTGTTGCCGAGTTGCGCGCCGGTGCGGCTGTCGGTCAGGACGTGCGGGGCGCGGCTCATGTTCTCCTGGCCTCCGGCAATCACCACCTCCGCTTCGCCACACTGGATGGCCTGGGTCGCCAGGTGGAGCGCCTTTAAGCCCGATCCACAGACATCGTTGATGGTTATCGCAGAGACGGTATTCGGCAAACCGCCCTTGAGCGCCGCCTGACGGGCAGGGTTTTGCCCCGCGCCCGCGGTCAGCACCTGGCCGAGGATCACCTCGTCTATTTCATGTGCGGCGATCCCGCTGCGTTCGACCAGCGCTTTGACCACCACACTGCCGAGATCGACCGCAGAGTGACGCGCAAGCGCTCCCTGAAAACAGCCGATAGCCGTACGCAACGCACCCACTATAACGACATCTTTCATCACGACCTCTGTGCAAAATGACAGGACGATAGTAGAGGATTGTTATCAACAATTGATGCAATTGTTTAAAAATAGTGAGTTTAATCACAAGGATTAGCGTGCGTCCTGCAAATACTGGCGCAGCCAGCTTCCCGCGACGCCAGGTGGCGATCGTTTATTCCACAGCAGATCGATGGCTATCGATCGCGGCCAGCCCGGCACGTTGAGTTGAACCAGCGATTTTGCGGCCGCGAATTCATCCACCAGCGCACAGGGCAACGCGCACCAGCCAAAGCCCTGCACGGCCATACTCAAGAGTAACAGGTAATTCGGCGCGGACCAGACCGGCCCGCGCGCCCGCGTCGCCTCCCGCTCGAGGTAGGTGCTCAGCTGAAGCTCGCGCCAGCCGTGCAGCTCATCGGCTTTCGTCTCATGCTGACCCGCCAGCGGGTGGTTCGCCGAGACGTAGATTGCCATCCGGGTCTGCATGGGAAGCCGGGTCACGCCAATATCGGTCGGGTAGCTTTCGCGCGCTTCCGTCAGGCCAATCTGCGCCCGCTCCTTCTGCAGCAGGTCGATGACATCCTCTTCCTCGCCAATCAGGCATTCGAATTCCGTATGGGGAAAGCGCTGGTCGAACTGGTTCATCAGATCTTCCAGTACGTCCGGGTTGAGCGTATCGGAAAGCACGAACGTCAGGCGCGCTTCGGTCTGCGCGGTCAGCGACACCGCCAGCTCGTCCAGACGAGCGCTGGCGGCAAGAATCGACTGCACGTAGCCCAGCACCTGCTCGCCCTGGCTGGTTAACACCGGCTGGCGCGCCGAGCGGTCAAAGAGATCAAATCCGAGGTCGGCCTCCAGGTTCGCTATCGAGGTGCTGATGGTGGACTGGCTTTTGCGCAGGCGGCGCGCGGCGGCGGAAAAAGAGCCGGCGGCAACGGTTTCAACAAAGGCGGTGAGAGCTTCGGGAGAGTAACGCATGAAGTATCTACTTTATCGATGGATACCATCTTTTATATATCATCTTTAGCGATAAAAATAGGCGGCATTAACGCCCCACCTGGCGAAATAACGAGGTCTAACGCTATGCAACATCAGGATGCACTCCAACGTAAACTGCCGGAGCGGATCTTTCATGCCGTCTGTTTTGAAGGGATTGCCACGGCGATCCTCGCCCCGACGGCGGCGTATTTTATGCAGCGCTCCGTCGTTGAAATGGGCGGGTTAACCATTATTCTGGCGACCACTGCGATGCTCTGGAACATTATCTATAACTTCGGCTTCGACCGGTTCTGGCCCGTTCACCGCATCAAACGCACGGCTAAAGTGCGCGCCCTGCACGCGCTGGGGTTCGAGTGCGGGTTTATCGTCATCGGCGTCTCCATCGTTGCTGCGGTGCTGGGCGTCACGCTGTGGCAGGCGTTGTCCCTGGAGATTGGGTTCTTCCTGTTCTTCCTGCCCTACACCATGTTTTATAACTGGGCGTATGACACCTTGCGCGAGAAAATTATCAAGCGACGCCAGCAGCGACGCGCCCTGGCAAACTGATTTCCCTCAGGCCGGCTTTCATCGCCGGCCAATCTCCTTCGAAGCAACTGCGCCCTCCGCTCACAATTATGGTAAATTGCACTTCTTTTTGTTCGTTTTACAGTTGATACGTTGCTCTAATGTCGAAAATTTGGTCAAAAGAAGAAACTCTCTGGAGTTTCGCCCTCTACGGCACTGCCGTGGGCGCAGGAACGCTGTTCTTGCCCATTCAGCTCGGCTCCGCAGGCGCACTCGTCCTGCTGATTACCGCCCTCGTGGCATATCCCTTAACCTACTGGCCGCATAAAGCGCTCGCGCAGTTTATCCTGTCCTCGAAAACCACAGGCAACGAGGGCATCACCGGCGCGGTGAATCACTACTACGGCAAGAAGATCGGTAACCTGATCACCACGCTCTATTTCATCGCCTTCTTTGTGGTGGTGCTGATCTACGCGGTGGCGATCACCAACTCCTTAACCGAACAGCTGGCGAAGCGCATGACGATTACGCTCCCGGAGCGCATGCTGGTGAGCTTTGGCGTGGTGCTGGTGTTGAATCTGATCTTCCTGATGGGCCGCCACATCACCATCAAGGTCATGGGTTTCCTCGTCTTCCCGCTGATTGCCTATTTCCTGTTTGTGTCGCTCTATCTGACCGGCAGCTGGGAGCCAACGCTTCTGACCAGCCAGATGGCGTTTGACAAACATACGCTGCATCAGGTGTGGATTTCGATCCCGGTGATGGTTTTCGCTTTTAGCCATACCCCGATTATCTCGACGTTTGCCGTTGACCGTCGCGAAAAATACGGTGACGCGGCCATGGGTAAATGCAAAAAAATCATGAAGGTGGCTTACCTGATCATCTGCCTGAGCGTACTGTTCTTTGTATTCAGCTGCCTGCTCTCGATCCCGCCGTCCTATATCGTCGCCGCCAAAGAGGAAGGGGTCACCATCCTCTCTGCGCTGTCGATGATGCCTTCGTCTCCGGCCTGGCTGGGGGTCTCCGGCATTATTGTGGCGATTGTCGCGATGTCAAAATCGTTCCTTGGTACCTATTTCGGGGTGATTGAAGGGGCAACGGAGATCGTCAAATCGGGCCTGAATCAGGTAGGCGTGAAGAAAAGCCGCGCCTTTAACCGCGCGATTTCCATTCTGGGCGTGTCGCTGATCACCTTTGTGGTCTGCTGCATTAATCCGAATGCCATCTCGATGATTTACGCCATCAGCGGCCCGCTTATTGCCATGATCTTGTTCATCATGCCAACGCTTTCGACCTACCTTATCCCTTCGCTTAAGCCGTACCGCTCCATCGGCAACCTGCTGACGCTGATCGTCGGCGTGCTGTGCGTATCGGTAATGTTCGTCGGTTAAACACACGGTGTTCAGCGCCCGGCTGAACACCGCTTTTTATCAGAAGCGAATTTCCCCGCCCGCAATCCAGGTTCGGCCGCGCGCCGTGGTATTCAGCGACGCCCCTTCAACGGCATTGTCCAGGCTCTGATTCATGCGGTTGAGCGCCTCGGAGTAATCACGGTTAGTGACGTTCTGCACGCCCAGACGCAGCAGGACGTTATCCGTCACCTGATAGCTACTGTAGAGATCGATGATGGTCGGAATATCAGGCATGCTCTCTTTCGGGACCGTATTCGAATCAATACTGATGCCTTCGGTGCTCAGGCGTTTTGATTTCCCGGTGAATTTAAACAGGCTCCCCACCACCAGCTTTTCATCGAAAAAGCGAGCGCCAAGATCCAGCGTGGCGTAATAGTCAGGCAGATCGCTCATGTCGTCGTAGGCAAAGCTGTAGCTGGTGCTGGCGATAGAGGTAGGCTGATCCGTCTGCTGCTTGCTCCAGGTGACGTTGACATAGGCATAGCCGACATCGTATCCGGCTTCGATTTCATACCCCCGGGACGTTACCGGGGACGGCGTATTGATGTAGATATTGGCATTGAAGCCGCTCGCCGAGTTATCAATATCCTTGCAGCGCGACCCGTCGTAGCACAGGAAAAAGGATTCGCTGTTGATGTAATCTTTAATGCGCGACTCGTAGGCCAGCGCCTTCATGTGGAACGAATCCCTTTCCGCCAGCAGCCCCTCTTTGACGATATTGACGCCCGCCTGCCAGGTATCCGCCTTCTCCGGTTTCAGGAACGGGTTCATCGACGCGCCGCCCTCGTTCGCGAAAAAGACCTCCTGCACGTTAGGCGCGCGGGAGGATCGACTCCAGCCGACGAAAGGCTGCAGCCAAGGCGTGACCTGGGCAGACAGGGTCGCGGACGGGTTGAGCGCTTTATCGTCCAGGTCGATCGTTGCCTCCCCCTGCGGGAAACATTTTTCGTTGGCGTCACAGGCCGGTTTTATGCCTGACACCTTGCTGCGGGTGTAGTTGAGGTTGAGATCGAGCTGGTAGATGCTTTTATTCAGGGTTAAGCCGGTATAAAGCGACGAAATCTTCTGCTTACCGGACGGCACAAAGGCGTTCCTGTCGGTATCGTTATCCTGCTCAAAACGGCGGGTGTATTCGGTGTCCATCAGCTTACCGCCGAACAGAAACGCGACGTCAATATCGGCGTAGCGGAACCGACTGGTGTTACTCATATCCAGCGCGTTCGATTTATTCTCCGTCGAGGCGTTATTAAAGTTGTACAGCGATTCCGGCTTGTAATCCTGCTCGGCACGGCTCGTGCTGGCCAGCAGGTTAAAATCGATCAGCTCGGTGAGCGGCGCAAAGTTGTAGCGCAGGTAATAATCGTCGCTGGTGATATCGCGTCGGGTAAAGACGTTTTGATAGTTACGCCCGGCAAACTCGATGTGATGGTAAGGATTAGGATCAAAGTTGAGCTTATACAGCTGGGAGCGTGGCTCCTGGCGCATATACTTCACGTCCTCGCCGATAAACTCACTGCTGCTGCGCCCGCCACCGTTATCGAAGGTGGCGTAGGTCCGGCTGCCGCTGATGCCCACCAGCGCGCCGATCAGCCCACCGTTATCAAAGGGATCAGTCTTACCGGCCACCGTCACCATCCCGGTCCGCCCCAGGCCGTTATCGCCAACCGAAAAGCGCGAAAGGACGCCGGTTTGCCTTCCCGCTTTGATCACATCATCAATGCCCAGCGTGCGCATGTTGGCGCTGCCTGCCAGGGCGTTCACGCCTTGCGATCCGGCGCTGCTGCCGCGCGTGACGTCAACCCCGGCAAGAAAGTTAGGATCGATCAGCACGCCTGCGCCGTTATTTTGCCCGAAGTGATAGGTCGTGGGTGCCATACCGTAGTATGTCTGGGTCACGCCATCCACCATGGTATTAACACGCCCCAGCCCGCTCATCCCACGGATGTTAACGTTCACCGCCCCCTGTAGCGCATCGATTTGCGTGTATGTCCCCGCCATGCTGCGCAACGAGGCGTCCAGGCTTTGCAGATTTTCGTTCAGCGTGCGCGAGCTGTAGGCACCCGGGCGCGTATAGGTTTCCGCCGACGAGCCGGGATGGTTCGTTTCTGCCTGTGCGTTATCCGTAATGGTCAATGTCGAAAATACCGATTCCCCTTCTTTCTCAGCGGAGAAGGTGGTAACGGGAACAATAAGACACCCTGTCAGCATATAGCCAACGACGTGTGTGCTTTTCAAAATACACCCCTTATTTATTTTTCTGGCTATCAACAAAAATGAGGAAACTAAACGCCTCGGCGGAGTCCTCAAGACGGGAATAACGACCGCTGCGGCCGCTATGCCCCGAATTCATATTGACGTTCAGGAGCTGAACGTTATTTTTTTGCGTATTGGTTGCGCGCAGACGCGCGACGTACTTTGCCGCTTCCCAGTAAGGCACGCGGGAGTCATACAGCCCGGTGGTGACAAGCATCGTCGGCCAGGCGTTTGGCGTAATATTGTCGTAGGGGCTCCAGGCCCTGATGGCTTTGTAGTCTGCTGCCGTATTGGGATTGCCCCATTCGCCATACTCCTGCTGGGTGAGCGGCAGGGTTTTATCCAGCATGGTGTTGAGCACATCGACAAACGGCACCTGCAGCACCACGGCCTGGAAAAGATCCGGTGCCTGGTTCACCGCACCCGCAAGCAGCAGGCCGCCCGCGCTGCCGCCCATGCCGTAGACGCGACGGGCGTCGCCATAGCCCTGTTTCACCAGGCCCCGCGTGGCGTCGATAACGTCGTTGAAGCTGTTCTGCTTATTGGCTTTTTTGCCCGCCAGATACCAGCCCTGGCCCTTCTCGCCGCCACCGCGCACGTGCGCCAGCGCGAAGACAAAACCGCGATCCAGCAGGCTCATGCGCGGCACGCTGAACGCCGCGTCCAGGCTCATGCCGTAGGCCCCGTAGCCGTAAACCAGCAGCGGGTTATGTCCCTGCGTAAAGCGATCTTTTCGCCAGACAAGCGACACGGGAATGGACTCGCCGTCGCGCGCGGGAACGAAGATCAGCCTGCTGGTATAGGTGCCTTCCTCCAGCCCGGGAACGGCTTTTTGATGGATGCGCGTGACCTTACCGCTCGCCAGATCCCAGGTGTAATACCCAAGCGGGCGGTCGAGCGAGGCGTAGATATAGTGAAAGACGGTGGCGCGGCCATCGCTATTATTGCCGGTCCGCGCCATATAGGTTTGATCCGGGAAATGTAATGACTGCCAGTGGTTGTCCGCAAAATTCAATTTGCGGTAATGGGTTTTCCCGTCGTAGCGCTCTGCGACCACTACCGCACGGTTAAATAAGGTAAACCCTTCCAGCTCATAATCTTTCTCAGGCGTCAGCACCCGCTGCCAGGCCGTTTTTCCGTCACCCTGATACAGGCCAAAGCGTTTATTTTGGTGGTTACTGCGAATATAAAAGCGGCCATTGGCGTGATCGGCGTAATATTCCGTCCCGCTGCTGCGCGGGCGTAGGAGCTGCAAAGGCGCATCGCGATGATCTAAAGAGAGATAGCGCACTTCGGAGGTATCGTTGGCGCTAAGGGTAATAAGTAAATACTTATCTGAGGCCGAACGCGCGATGCCGGTATAAAACTGGCCGTCTTTTTCCTGCCAGACGGCGTGCCTGTTTCCGGTGCTTAACTCCACGCGCATTACGTTGTCTGGCGTAAGCGTCTCGGGCTGAAGTGCCACGTAATAGAGCAGTTTGCCGTCATTGCTGAAAACGATATCGTCAGAGGCCTGTTTAATTTGCGTTTTCAGCCATTGCCGATTCTGGCTGTCATAGACCGAGATACGATACTGCCCGTCGCCGGTATAATCTTCCGCCAGCGCGATATAGCGATTATCTTCACTGACGGTAAAACGCCCCGGCGCATAATAGTCGTGATTTTTGCTGCGCCCGGCGGTATCCAGCACCAGTGCCCATTCCGTCTCGCCCTCTTTCTGGCGCAGGATCCGCGGGAAATTCGCCCCGCGCTGATAGTCGACTTTATAAAGGTAATGTCCCTTACGTACCGGCTGGGTATAATTATCTTCAACCTGTCGCGCCTGCATCTCTTTATATATCTGCGTTTTTAACGGCTGCCACGTGGCGGAAATATGCTGCGTGTAGAGATTCTCCTGACGCAGATAATCCAGCACCGTTTTATTTTGCCGGGTATCGTCGCGCATCCAGGCATAGTCGTCCTGACGCGTGTCGCCAAACATTTCCGTCGCATGGGGCACTTTTTTGGCCACCGGCGGCTGCGGCAGGTTTTGGGCAATAGCCCACTGTGCCGCAAGCAGAATGCCTGCGGCCATTAACCGGAAATAGTGCATTTGTCGTCCTTTCGGTTTTAAATCCTGAGAAGCGTAAACTCCACGGGTAACGTCACGTTATGAATACCGTTGCGCAAAATACTGGCCGGCGGCTGCGGGAGCGGCTGCGCTTTTTGCAGGGCATCCAGCGCGGCGCGGTCAAGCGACAGCGTGCCGGAGGAGTCCACCAGCCGACTGGCCAGCACTTCACCCCGGCCATTCACGCTAAAGGCAATCACCACGGTGCCGGTGCGTTTGCGCCGTCGGGCATCTTCGGGGTAATTGCGCATTCGGTTGATTTTGCCTTTCACCAGCGCCTCCCAGCCGATTGTCTGGCGACTTTGCACGGCGGAGTCCGTATCAAGCGGCGCGGCGTTGCGCGTGCTGACGATAGCCTGCACGGGCGGTGCCGCGCGGCTGGTCAGGGTCGCGTTGCCCTTCTCTTCCCGCTGCTGCTGGTGAGATGTTTTTTTCGCCTCGGTTTTTTTCACCGTTTTTTGCACGGGCTTGCGCGCCACCGTCTGGAATTCCGCCTCGTCGACGACCGGCAGCACCGGCATTTCTTTGCGCTGCGGCGCGTCCTCGGCGCTCATCGCCTCAACCTTCCGCTGCTGGCTGATGCCGGGGGGCAGCGTCGGGTGAAGCAGCGAGACTTCAAGCTCGGGTGACCAGGCGACCATGACCGCCGCCGGGGAGGCTACCGGCGGCGGGCTGGCGAAATGCAGGATAAACGGCAGCGCAATGGCGGCGTGCGCAATGACGCTGGTGGCCGACCCTCTTACCCAGGGCGCGCGAATATCACAGTGCAGGTTCATGGTTTGCTGGCCGGCACAAACCAGACGTAATCCGCCTGCTTCGCCGTTATCGTGGTGCCTTCAGTCGCGAGCATCAGGACGACAGGCGCGGAGCCATTGAGATCCTGGATGTGCACTGGCACACCGATATCTTTCGCCGCATGGTAGCCACCGGCGAACAGAACGGCAGGCCTAGGCGCGTCGATCAGCGCCTGCGCCATCGCCCGATCGCGGTTTTGCTGGATAGCGACCATCGCCTGTATCTGCGCCGCCTGGATGTCGCCGCCGTGCATCAGGTAGATGATGGACGCCTGTGCGTCGCGGACAGTTTTCTGAGAGGAGTGTTCACCCGCCGGGAAAACGGGATTTTGGTAAATTTCGCCGATCCGTTCGCGCGTAATATTGGCCGCCAGCAAAGGGTAATCGGCCTTAAGCGCGGTCATCACCAGCGCGCCGTATAGCGGCCACGGCCACCCCGCGTTCCAGCGCAGCGCCTCCTGGATCCGCGGCTCGCGCATTGCGGCCCCGTCATGCAGCGCCAGTTTAACGCGGTCAACCGCAGGCTGTTGGTCAGGGGTTAACATCTCCAGCAACACGCTGCCCTGCGGGCGTTTCTTGACCATGTTTTGCAAAAGCCAAAGCTCAATGGCGTGATGATCGGCGTTGGTGTGCTCTTCACCGACGATCGCCGTCGGCGCACGGCTCAGCACTGCCAGAAATGCATCGGGCGTAAGCGTCTTGCCCGTTTGCGCATCAATAATGCGAGAGGTGAGAGGAAGTTGCGCAGCAGGCTGCGGTGGAGTATCCATTGACTGGCAGCCAGTCAGGACCAGAGTGCTACAAAACAGCAGCCATGCCGTAGAACTATTCTTTTTCATAGTGATCAATGCCTTACCTTCTATATTTGAAGGTTTCGCCCGTAAATTGAATAAACAACGAGCAAACATTAATGCCAATGAGAATGAATATCAAGATCATTCTCATTTACAATTAATCACCATGCTAATTAACAGGTCTTTATTTTTCAGGCTGTTACATGCTGATGGGTGTTGATGACGTCCCTGTCGACGGATCAGGCGCGAATATCGTCATACTCGCGGGTGTTATCAAACTCGTGTTTGGCAAACGGGCAGAGCGGGATGATTTTACGCTGCTCACCGCGCATTTTTTCCACCACTTTCGCCACCAGCTGTTTGCCAACCCCCTGCCCTTTCAGACTCGGGTCAACGTCGGTATGCTCAATAATGCTAAGGTGCTCGCCGGTTGGCACGAAAACAATCTCGGCAACCTTATTCCCGTTCGCATCGTTCACGTAAAACATATTATGGCCTTCCAGAATATCCATGGTTCCTCACTTATTTTTGGCGATACTTCAGCGCACCGCTTGGGCAGGTATCAATGACGCGTACAACCGTTTCAGCGTCCACTTCATCAGGCATAATCCACGGTTTACGTTTCAGGTCGAACAGCGCCGCGCTGCCGCGCACGCAGTTTCCCGAGTGTTTGCAGATCCCGGTGTTGAAATAGACATCAATTTTTTCACCGGTATAGGCCCGGTACCCCGCTTCCAGGAGCTCTTTATCCATGACATTGCCTCTTCATTATTATGATGCAGGATGAAGCATAGCCTCAGGCGGTCGCTGTGGCTATAAGGTGGATAGACGTAAAGACAGTCACAATGCTGCTCACGCCGGATGCTTCATGTTTTTGTGCATGTCATGCTCTGGTATGTTTCCTGCCTGACATTGTCAGACGGAACGAAAGGCAGGCATCATGAAGCGATATTTGATGCAGAAAAGCGCTTTTAAACAAGGCCTGGCGCAGGCGAAGCGGGGCACCCACGGAGCGGGTTGTGAAAATGATTAGTGTATAAGTAGCTAAAGCCCTTTTTCTTATTATTATAAGCGAATTATCAGGGCACTCTTAGTGATGTGGATCGTCGTCGGCTGGATTTTTTGCCGGGCATGGATGCGAGGCTGCACTGGGGTATATTGGGGATACGAAAACAGCATTTACTTGTTCACGTTGGTGACTCGCTGGCAGTCCTGCCCGTACTCCAATACGTTTGGAACGTCGGACAATGAAAAATAAAGAATTGCGGCGTGGAGTTTCAAGGTTTGATCATGTGTTCTTTCCGCTAAAATCAGATATTGGGAAATGTATTTCCTGTTGTCTCCGACCTTATTGCACGTAAAATGACCAGATACATTTAGGAAAGGAGGCTTTATGGATATCGCGCTGCTTAATAGGGGATGGAACAGAACATGGTCAGATACCATGGTGAATCTGGAAGCCCGGAAACTCGTCGAAACTGCAAACCGGCTGTCAGCATTCTATTTGCAAGATGGTCTTACGCGTATCAAGTTTGTTGGAGAGATAAAACAGGTTGTAGAGAAAGAATTTGAAACAGCACGACGAGCTAAAACCGATGAAGAATGCATTGTATGCATCAAAAATCTGCGTGCTGAAACAAACAGCTTGCTTGAACAAGAGCGTCTGTTAAGAACCAAGTCCGCACAGCTTTACGCGAAGGTCGAATTTGTTAAGAAAAATAATAAAATCGTCGGTTATGTTATATCCGCTGTAAATGTGGTGCTATCAGGCGTGGTTCTCTTTGGTGGCTTTATGATGTTATCCACTATGGGGCCGATTGGTATGCTGGCTGGGGCAGTCCTGATTGCCGATGGAATGAACGGATTAACGAAAGAAGTGCTCAACTTTGATCAGCCAGCAGGACATAAACCCTCGCAAGGTATCATTGCTGACTCCGCGATGCATACGGCCCAGTTCATGGGATTTAATCCTAACGCAGGCCTGGCTCTCTATAATGGTGTTACTCTTGGTGCCAGTGTGTACAGCATTGTAGGACTCGCTCGAAAAACTGGAGCCTGGAGATTATTCCGCTGGCTTCCACACGATTACTATCGCAAAGTCAGCACAATGAGCACTCCTAAGCTAACAATGAAGATTGTCGGTTATGGTGTTAAAGCAAAAGTGATTTTCGATCTGTTGACTACAGAAAATGGAACCAGTTAATCCTTGATAGTTTTTCGGTAACGCCAGGATTTATAGGAAATTACCGGCGGCTGTGCGAAAGACATAATGGCAGCCCCAAAGGTCATCGCCAGCCCCCATGCAACTGCTCTGTCAGGTGAGCTGAAGACGATAAGTAGCAGTAGGACTAAGGCACACACAGCCACCACTCCCGCCAAGGTAACAAATCGCCTAGCGAGGTCATTTATGGCCTCTCCAAGCGTTCCTCCATATTTTTCAATATTGCTTTTTATCTTCTGCAATTCGGGCTGCGTAAACCCTGAACGTAACAAAGCCTCATCAGTCACTTTCATATCGTCTCGTCCCTTATCTTCCAGAAGTGTTTTCCCAATCGCTTATTGTGCAAGCAATCATACTGATGAATTTTACAGCATTCCACATGATGTTTGTGCAATGTATCAGATTTCAGACAATAGCAGCATAAAGCCCCGTTAGTGGTCCAAGCAACAAACGGAGCGTAGCGACTTCATCAGGCCAACCTGGTTGGTTTCGCTTTGCGAAAGTCACCAGTGACCAAATCAGATTGTCAGAGAGATCACACCTTATCAGGGTGTTCGAGTACCGTCAGGAGCGTGAGCGAAGCGCTGGCAGATGCGGGCCTGTAACTACCGGATTACCACTATTCACCTGTTTACGCGGTTCATAGGGCCGTACATCGGGCTTGAAATGTATTGGATGAATCTGTCCAAAAGTAACTTACTGAGGGATAGTAAAGTATTGATATTCAGGAGACTGGAGCGGGCGAAGGGAATCGAACCCTCGTATAGAGCTTGGGAAGCTCTCGTTCTACCATTGAACTACGCCCGCTTTGAGGTGCGTAAGGCATTATAGACCTTACGCATTTTGAGACAAGCCTTCACAACGCTAACCGGCGATAAAATAATCACTTAGCACTTCGGTTTACTGCCCGGAGCCGGGAGATAACGCTGCGGATCGATGGCGGTGGCCTTATAGCGGATCTGGAAATGAAGTTTCACCGAGTCCGTTCCCGTGCTGCCCATCGTCGCGATCTTCTGCCCGGCCTTCACGTTTTGCCCGTTATTAACCAGCATCGTGTCGTTGTGCGCATAAGCCGTGATGTAGTCTTCACCGTGCTTAATCATGATGAGATTACCGTATCCGCGCAGCTGGTTGCCGACGTAAACCACCTTCCCGGCGCCGGACGCATAGACCGGGGTTCCGCGCGCCGCCGCGATATCAATGCCTTTATTGCCGCCCTCAGATAAGGAGTACGGCACGACCACTTTGCCACTGGCTGGCCAAATCCAGCAGCGTTGCCCCACCGGCGGCCAGGAGGATTGCGGCACCGTGTAGGATGGCGTCACTTTGGCGGTTTTACCTTTTGAGGATCCCGTTTTCTTTGCAGAGGAGCCGCCGTTAACCTTGAGCTTCTGCCCCACCTCAATGGTGTAAGGCGGTGAGATATTATTCAGACGCGCCAGTTCCTTCACGCTGGTACCCGTCGCACGCGAAATACGGTACAGCGTATCACCGCGCTTTACGGTATACACCGCGCCGGAATAACTGCCCATATCGGAGGATTTACTGCCGGAACATCCCGCTAACATTAGCGCAAGCGTCAGGCAGAAAACGGCGGTGATGGGCTTTCTGGTCAGGCTTCCTGCAAACAAATCAGATCCTCGTTCAGCGTGAATGGCGCACTATGATAACAGTCGATCCTCGTTTGGGTCATGCCCTTTTCCGCTCTGCGGGTCAAACCGTTCGTATAAGAATGCCGTATAATGATTCAGCCCTTTCCGGCAATTTGGTACTGGAGCAAGAATGAGTATTCAGGAACATGTGATTTTAGTGGACAATCAGGGAAAGACGATTGGCACGCAGGAAAAGTATGCCGCGCATACGTCAAACACGCCGCTACATAAGGCCTTCTCTTCCTGGCTGTTCAATAGCCGGGGTGAATGTCTCGTCACCCGACGCGCAATGAGCAAAAAAGCCTGGCCGGGCGTCTGGACCAACTCCGTATGTGGTCATCCGCAAACGGGTGAAGAGATTGAACAAGCAATTATCCGCCGCTGCCGCTTCGAAGTGGGCGCAGAGCTCGTCGACATTACCCCCGTGGCAACGGAATTCCGCTACTGCGAAACAGACCCTTCCGGGATCGTCGAGAACGAAATTTGTCCGGTCTATGCCGCGCGCGTTATCAATGACATCGCCCTCAACGACGACGAAGTGATGGACTCTCAGTGGGTTGAACTTGAGGCGCTGTTCCGCGCGCTCGATGCCGCGCCGTGGGCCTTTAGCCCGTGGATGAACATGGAGGCAACGGTCGCGCGCGACGCGCTTCGGGCCTTCGCCGCACAATAAAAAAGCCCCGGCGAACATCGCACGGGGCTTTTTTTTAGTCTTTACGACTTATTTCACCGGACGCATCGCCGGGAACAGGATCACGTCACGGATGGTGTGGCTGTTGGTGAACAGCATAACCATACGGTCGATACCAATACCCAGGCCCGCAGTAGGCGGCAGGCCGTGCTCCAGCGCGGTCACGTAGTCTTCGTCGAAGAACATCGCTTCGTCATCACCGGCTGCTTTCGCATTTACCTGGTCCTGGAAGCGCTGCGCCTGATCTTCTGCATCGTTCAGCTCGCTAAAGCCGTTGCCGATTTCACGGCCGCCGATGAAGAACTCAAAGCGATCGGTGATTTCCGGATTCTCGTCATTACGACGCGCCAGCGGAGAAACTTCAGCCGGATACTCAGTGATGAAGGTTGGCTGAATCAGGTGCGCTTCGGCCACTTCTTCGAAGATCTCGGTCACGATACGGCCCAGACCCCAGCTCTTCTCAACCTTGATACCAATGCTTTCGGCGATCGCTTTCGCCGAATCGAAGTTATCCAGATCGGCCATCTCGGTTTCCGGACGGTATTTCTTGATCGCTTCACGCATGGTCAGTTTTTCAAATGGCTTGCCAAAGTCGAAGACCTCTTCACCGTAAGGCACTTCCGTGGTGCCCAGAATATCCTGCGCCAGGGTACGGAACAGGGATTCGGTCAGCTCGATCAGATCTTTATAATCTGCATACGCCATATAGAGTTCCATCATGGTGAACTCTGGGTTATGACGCACGGAGATGCCTTCGTTACGGAAGTTACGGTTGATTTCGAACACGCGATCGAAACCACCCACCACCAGACGCTTCAGGTACAGTTCCGGCGCGATACGCAGGTACATGTCGAGGTCCAGGGCGTTATGATGAGTGATGAACGGACGTGCAGACGCGCCGCCAGGGATCACCTGCATCATCGGGGTTTCCACTTCCATAAAGTCGCGATTCACCATGAACTGGCGAATACCGGCCATGATCTGAGAGCGAATTTTGAAGGTCTTGCGGGATTCATCGTTAGAGATGAGATCCAGATAACGCTGACGGTAGCGCGCTTCCTGATCCTGCAGGCCGTGGAATTTATCCGGCAGCGGGCGCAGGGCTTTGGTCAGCAGACGCAGCTCGGTGCAGTGGATAGACAGCTCGCCGGTCTTGGTTTTGAACAGCTTGCCTTTCGCGCCGAGGATATCGCCGAGGTCCCACTTCTTGAACTGCTCGTTGTAGATGCCTTCCGGCAGATCGTCACGGGAAACGTACAGCTGAATACGGCCGCCCACGTCCTGCAGCGTCACGAAGGAGGCTTTACCCATAATACGGCGGGTCATCATACGGCCAGCAACGGCCACTTCGACGTTCAGCGCTTCCAACTCTTCGTTCTCTTTCGCGTCGAAGTCAGCGTGCAGTTGGTCTGAGGTGTGGTCACGACGGAAATCGTTCGGGAACGGCACGCCCTGCTCGCGCAGTGCAGCCAGCTTCTCGCGGCGGGTTTTCAGTTCGTTGTTAAGGTCGACTACCGCGTCAGCGCCCTGTGATTGTTGTTCAGACATGTTGGTTCCTCATAACCCTGCTTTCAAACTTGCTTCGATAAATTGGTCCAGGCTGCCGTCCAGCACCGCCTGCGTGTTACGGGTTTCAACCCCGGTACGCAGGTCTTTGATGCGGGAGTCATCAAGGACGTAAGAACGGATCTGGCTGCCCCAGCCGATGTCGGATTTGTTATCTTCCATCGCCTGCTTCTCAGCATTTTTCTTCTGCATTTCCAGTTCATAAAGCTTTGCTTTCATCTGCTTCATGGCCTGGTCTTTGTTCTTATGCTGGGAACGGTCGTTCTGGCACTGCGTCACCAGCCCGGTTGGAATGTGGGTAATACGCACCGCGGATTCCGTACGGTTAACGTGCTGACCACCCGCACCGGATGCGCGGTAAACGTCGATACGCAGGTCCGCCGGGTTGATTTCGATGTCGATATCGTCATTCACTTCCGGGTAGACGAACGCGGAGCTGAAGGAGGTATGGCGACGGCCGCCGGAGTCAAACGGACTCTTACGCACCAGGCGGTGTACGCCGGTTTCAGTACGCAGCCAGCCGTAAGCGTAATCGCCGATGATTTTAATGGTCACGGATTTCAGACCCGCAACTTCACCTTCGGACTCTTCGATGATTTCGGTTTTGAAGCCGCGCGCTTCCGCCCAACGCAGGTACATACGCGTCAGCATGCTGGCCCAGTCCTGCGCTTCGGTACCGCCGGAACCTGCCTGAATATCGAGATAGCAGTCTGCGCTATCGTACTCGCCGGAGAACATACGGCGGAATTCAAGCTGTGCCAGCTTCTCTTCCAGTACGTCGAGTTCTGCTACGGCTTCGTTAAAGGTCTCTTCGTCGTCGGCTTCGACGGCCAGCTCCAGCAGACCGGAAACATCTTCCAGACCCTGTGCCATTTGATCCAGCGTGTCTACGATGGCTTCGAGGGAGGAACGTTCTTTACCCAGCGCCTGCGCGCGTTCAGGTTCGTTCCAGACGTCCGGCTGTTCCAGCTCGGCGTTTACTTCTTCGAGACGCTCTTTCTTGGCATCGTAGTCAAAGATACCCCCTAAGAACGTCGGAGCGCTCCGTGAGGTCCTGAATGCGGTTTTTTACCGGATTAATTTCAAACATGGTCTGTTTTCTTTTATGAGCTTGTCAGAATGCGGTGATAAGAGCGGGATTGTACCGAATCCACGCCCTTTTTTGTAGCTTTACTGACGCTAAATTGGCCAGATATTGTCGATGATGATTTGCAGGGAGCGATTACCGCGAAACTCGTTAATATCGAGCTTATAGGCCAGTTCTACCTCACGCACGCCGTTGTCCGGCCAGACGGAGGTGTCCACGTTAAATGCAATCCCGTCCAGCAGCGGGCCGCCGCCCACAGGCTCAACCATCACCTTGAGGTGACGTTCGCCGACAATGCGCTGTTGTAGCAGACGGAAGCGGCCATCGAACAGCGGTTCAGGGAACATCTGCCCCCATGGACCGGCATCGCGCAGCATCTGCGCCGTTTCCATGGTCATTTCGGCTGCCGGGAGTTCACCGTCAGAGACCACTTCACCGTGCAGCAGCGCCGGATCGATCCACGCGGTCACCAGTTCGCCAAACAGCCGCTGAAACTCGTCAAACTTCGCCTCTTCCAGCGACAGGCCCGCCGCCATTGCGTGGCCGCCGAACTTAATCATCAGATTCGGATGAAGCGTGTGAAGACGCTCCAGCGCATCGCGCATGTGCAGCCCCTGAATCGAGCGGCCCGAGCCTTTCAGCGTGCCGTCTCCCGCAGGCGCAAAGGCGATCACCGGGCGGTGGAAGCGCTCTTTAATGCGTGACGCCAGAATACCGACAACGCCCTGGTGCCACTCGGGATGATACATTGCCAGCCCGCCCGGCAGCGTGTCGCCGCTGCGCTCCAGCTTTTCGCACAGGGTCAACGCTTCGGCCTGCATCCCCTGCTCAATCTCTTTGCGGGTCTGGTTCAGGGCATCCAGCTCGTTCGCCAGCACGCGCGCTTCGCCGATGTTGTCGCACAGCAGCAGCGCCACGCCGACGGACATATCATCCAGCCGCCCCGCCGCGTTGAGACGAGGCCCAAGGGCAAAGCCGAGATCGCTGGCCGCCAGCTTGAGCGGATCGCGGTTAGAAATTTCCAGCAGCGCTTTGATCCCAGGACGGCACTTGCCCGCCCGGATGCGGCTTAAGCCCTGCCAGGTCAAAATGCGGTTGTTGGTGTCGAGCGGCACCACGTCCGCCACGGTACCGAGCGCCACCAGATCGAGATATTCCGCCAGGTTCGGCACGGCAATACCGCGCGATTCAAACCAGCCTTTATCGCGCAGCAGCGTGCGCAGCGCCAGCATCAGATAAAACGCCACGCCGACGCCTGCCAGAGATTTCGACGGGAAATCACAGTCGCGCAGATTGGGGTTAATGATGGCTTCTGCATCCGGCAGGGTATCCCCCGGCAGGTGATGATCGGTGACCAGTACCGGGATCCCCAACGCATGGGCACGATCGACGCCCGCATGGGAGGAGATCCCGTTATCCACGGTCATGATCATCTGCGCGCCGCGCGCGTGAGCCTGATCGACCACTTCCGGGCTGAGGCCGTAACCGTCTTCAAAACGGTTCGGCACCAGATACGCAACGTTATCGCAGCCCAGCGCGCGCAGGCTGAGAACGCTCAGCGCGGTGCTGGTTGCGCCATCGGCGTCAAAGTCCCCTACCACCACAATCCGCGTTCCGTCACGGAACGCGTTGTAGAGCATCTCAGTCGCTTTTTCGACACCGCTGAGTTGCTGCCAGGGCAACATGCCCTTGACGCTGCGCTCAAGATCTTCTGCCGTCTTGACACCACGGCTGGCATACAGCCGCTTTAACAGCGGCGGAAGATCGGCGGGTAAACCTGTCGTGTCAGCCGCGTCGCGGCGGCGCAATGTTATCGGGGCTTTCACGCGGATTATTTACCACCAGTCTGTTTCTGGTGCGCGTCGAGGAATGCTTTCATCTCTTTTGGCCCCTGATAGCCCGGCACAACGTAGCCGTTGCTCAGCACGATCGCCGGCGTACCGCTAACGCCAAACTGCACGCCAAGCGCGTAGTGATTAGCGATGTCGATATCACAGGTGGCAGGCTTAACGCCTTTACCGTTCATGGCATCATCAAACGCTTTGTTGCGGTCTTTCGCACACCAGATGGCCTTCATATCCTGCTCCGGCTGGCTCTGTACGCCAGCGCGCGGGAAGGCCAGATAGCGCACGGTGATCCCCAGGGCGTTGTAGTCTTTCATCTCTTCATGCAACTTGTGGCAATAGCCACAGGTGATGTCGGTGAAGACGGTAATGACGTGTTTTTCCTGCGCAGCTTTATAGACAATCATCTCTTTTTCAAGCGCGTTCAGGTTTTTCATCAGCAGCTGGTTGGTCACGTTGATCGGCTGCGCGCCGCTCACGTCGTACATTGGGCCCTGGATGATGTGTTTACCGTCTTCGGTCACGTACAGCACGCCGCTGTTGGTCAATACCGTTTTCATCCCTGCAACCGGTGCAGGCTGAATGTCGCTGCTGGTCACGCCCAGCTTGGTCAGCGATTGTTTAATGGCGGCATCGTCAGCGTGGGCAAAACCGGTAAAAGAAGCTGCCAGCAAAGTGAACAGCGCGAAAGACTTTTTCATAGTTGATCCTGTTACAATTCGTCTGCACTCACGCACGAGGGTGGTGCTGTTGGTGAAGCTGCCGCAGGCGTTCCGTCGCGACATGGGTGTAAATTTGCGTCGTTGAAAGATCGCTGTGTCCTAACAGCATCTGCACCACGCGTAAATCCGCGCCGTGGTTTAACAGATGCGTCGCGAAGGCATGACGCAAAACGTGCGGCGACAGCTTTTCACTGTCGATACCTGCCAGTGTGGCGTAATGCTTGATGCGATGCCAGAACGTTTGTCGCGTCATCTGCTGCGCGCGCTGGCTCGGGAAGAGAACATCGATAGACACGCCGTTCAGAAGCCATGGCCGACCGTGTTCCAGATAGGTCTCCAGCCAGTACACCGCCTCTTCGCCCAGCGGCACCAGACGCTCTTTGTTACCTTTACCGATGACGCGCACCACGCCCTGACGCAGGCTGATATCGCTCATCGTCAGCCCAACAAGCTCAGAGACGCGCAGGCCGGTTGCATACAATAACTCAAGCATGGCTTTATCGCGTAACTCCAGCGGCAGGTCAACCGCGGGCGACTGTAATAATCTCTCAACTTGTGCTTCGCTGAGATCTTTAGGCAGCCTCTGCGGAAGCTTGGGTGATGCCAGCAGCGCGCTGGGATCGTCCGCGCGGATCTTCTCGCGGAAAAGATGCTGGAACAGGCGACGCATGGCGCTTAACAGACGCGCGGAGCTGGTGGCTTTGTAGCCGCCGTCCACGCGCTCGCCCAGCAGCGCCTGCAGATCGTCGTGTTGCACGGTCTCAAGCGAGAGCTTTCTGCGCGACAGCCATTCCACCAGCATGGTGAGGTCCCGTCGGTAGGCGCTGAGCGTATTTTCGGCCAGATTCTTCTCCAGCCACAGCGCATCAAGAAACTGTTCGACAAGTGCGAGATCCTTTTCCACATCGGCCCCTTTGATTCTGCAATCTTCCCATTATGCCTGATTGCCATCGGTTTCTGGTACACTACGCGCAATGTCATAGCAAGAATTGAGATAGTTACGCGATGAATATTGGTCTGTTTTACGGCTCCAGCACCTGCTACACCGAAATGGCGGCGGAAAAAATCCGCGACATCATTGGCCCGGAACTGGTGACGCTGCATAACCTGAAAGATGATGCCCCCGCGCTGATGGAGCAGTACGACGTGCTGATCCTCGGTATCCCGACCTGGGATTTCGGTGAGATCCAGGAAGACTGGGAAGCCATCTGGGAGCAACTCGATACGCTTAATCTTGACGGCAAAATCATTGCGATGTACGGCATGGGCGACCAGCTGGGCTACGGCGAGTGGTTCCTGGACGCGCTCGGAATGCTGCACGACAAGCTGACACCAAAAGGGGCGAAATTTATCGGCTACTGGCCCACTGAAGGCTACGAGTTCACCAGTAAAAAGCCGATCGTCGCCGACGGCCAGCTCTTTGTCGGGCTCGCGCTGGATGAAACCAATCAGTACGATCTCAGCGACGAGCGCCTGCAAAACTGGTGCGAACAAATTTTGGGTGAAATGGCCGAGCAGTTCAGCTAGCGCGCCGTTAATCCTGCGTCGGCTGCTGCAACATCGTCCGGCGCAGATCCCGCCACTCGGCAGCGTCCATACTGTCAGCCGCCAGCCACAGGTGCTGGCGACGCTCTCCATCCACGCTTCGCAAGCGCAGCATCATGCCGGAATTGAGCATCCACGGCGTACCGATGATGTCCCACTCTTTTCCCTGCCAGCGCAGGCGGGAATCCATCAGCAGTTTGATCTCACCCTGACGGGCATTAATCCGGCGTTGGCTGCGCACGCTGTCAAACACTACAAATGACAGCAACAGCAACCACAGAGGCGTGTAGCTGAGGGGCCACGGCATCAGTAATACAAAGGCCGCCACCAGGCCGTGGAGCAATAAAGACATCCACTGCGAGCGCCATGAGACGCGAAGTTCAGATTGCCACAGGACCACGTTCCCGATTCCGTGTTTGAATTAATTGCACCATCCGTTGCAACTCGGTGTCGGCGGGTTTGCCGTGATTCATCAGCCAGTTGAATAAATCCGGATCGTCTGATTCGAGCAGGCGCACAAAGAGCCGCTTATCGTCATCGCTCAGGGTGTCGTACTCATACTCAAAGAACGGCATGATGGAGATATCAAGTTCACGCATACCGCGACGGCACGCCCAGTGAATACGGGCCTTGTTGTTAATATCCATGTTCTGTTTCCTGCATTACATTTGGCACAGTCGGTATCCCATTACAGGTGCTTTATTTCTTTGTGGGAACACTCGCTAGTGTAACGTGTTTTTGACCGTTTCTTTACTGGAATATTACGACCTGGAAGCGGGCTGCCAGATTATCCCCCACTAAGACAACGGATTACATAATTTTGCGTGGCACTACGCAGAAGTCTTCGATGGCACGAATGGCCTGCTGAAAGCACTTGCAATGCCGACAGTCTCTTTTACCATTAGGCATTATCAAAGCGTTAAGCAATTCAGGACATCCTTATGGCATTTACACCATTTTCTCCTCGCCAGCCTGCCGCCTCCGCGCGTCTGCCGCTGACGCTTATTACTCTTGATGACTGGGCACTGGCGACGCTCACCGGTGCGGACAGCGAAAAATACCTGCAGGGTCAGGTGACGGCTGACGTCGCCCAGTTGACCGAGCATCAGCATTTGCTGGCGGCGCACTGCGATCCTAAAGGCAAGATGTGGAGCAACCTGCGTCTGTTCCGTCGTCAGGACGGTTTTGCTTTTATCGAACGCCGTAGCCTGCGCGATGCCCAGCTGGCCGAGCTGAAAAAGTACGCGGTCTTTTCCAAAGTCACCATCGCCCCGGATGATGAGCATGTTCTGCTGGGCGTGGCGGGTTTCCAGGCGCGCGCCGCGCTGAAAAACCTGTTTGCCGCGCTTCCGGATGCTGACAAACCGCTGGTCAGCGAAGGCGTTACCTCCCTGCTGTGGTTTGAACATCCGGCCGAACGTTTTCTGCTGGTGACCGACGAGGCAACGGCTGAACGCGTTACCGAGGCCCTGCGCGGTGAAGCGCAGTTCAACAATAGCCAGCAGTGGCTGGCGCTGAATATCGAAGCGGGTCTGCCGGTAATCGACGCTGCAAACAGCGCCCAGTTTATTCCGCAGGCGACTAACCTGCAGGCGCTGGGGGGCATCAGCTTTAAGAAAGGCTGTTATACCGGCCAGGAAATGGTGGCTCGCGCTAAATTCCGTGGGGCGAACAAGCGTGCGCTGTGGACCCTGGCGGGACATGCCGGACGCGTTCCACAAGCAGGTGAAGATATCGAGCTGAAGATGGGTGATAACTGGCGCCGTACCGGCACCGTATTAGCCGCCGTACAGCTGGACGACGGCCGCGTGCTGGTTCAGGTGGTCATGAATAACGATATGGAAGCCGACAGCGTATTCCGCGTGCGGGATGATGCCAATACCCTGAGCATCGAGCCGCTGCCGTATTCGCTGGAAGAGTAATGCCGTATCGCCCGGTGGCGCTGTGCTTACCGGGCCTGTGGTTTTGGTGTTCTCCCTCTCCCTGTGGGTGAGGGCAACCGCCCGGACGGTGTAAAAAACTACACCTGCCCGACATACAAATAGATCGCCAGGAAGTGGCACACGCTGCCGCCCAGCACAAACCCGTGCCAGATTGCGTGGTTGTACGGAATACGCTTGCAGACGTAGAAAATCACACCCAGCGAGTAGACCACGCCGCCCACGGCCAGAAGCGTCACGCCCCCTACCGCCAGCTTGATCGCCAGCTGATACACCACAATCAGCGACAGCCAGCCCATCGTCAGATAGGTCACCAGCGACAGCACTTTAAACCGGTGCGCGATGGTCAGCTTGAACAGGATCCCCAGCAGCGCCAGGCTCCAGATAACAATCATCAGCCCGCGCGACAGCGGCGAGTTTAATCCCACCAGCAGGAAAGGCGTGTACGTCCCTGCGATAAGCAGATAGATCGCGCAGTGGTCAAATTTCTTGAGCCAGGTTTTAGCGCGCTGATGCGGAACGGCGTGATACAGCGTCGAGGCCAGAAACAGCAGGATCATACTCCCGCCATACAGGCTGTAGCTGGTAATCGCCATCGCGCTGGCGTTGGTATCGACTGCCTGCACCAGCAGCAATATCAGTCCGACTATGCCAAACACCAGTCCGATGCCGTGGCTAATGCTGTTGGCTACTTCCTCAGCCAGTGAATATCCCTGTGCAATTGATGGTTTGCTCACCATAGGTAACTCCGGGAAAACGAAAGATGATTATTCATCGTGTAACCATGCTAACTGAGAATTTTTCCAGTGAACACCTGTTAGCTAAAATAAATCCACATTCCAGATTTATCTTTTAAAATCAGCGCAATGACAGATAATTTCACCTAACAAGTGTTCCCTTTACCGGTAAGCTATTGATAATCAATACCATAAAAGTGCATGTCCTCTCAGGGCTGCATGGTATGATTCTCATAAGATGTCTGAATATGAGTTTTGCCATTGTGAGCATGTTTACCCACTCCGCCATAGCCAGCCTCAATAATCTTGAGATGATGGTCTACAACTATGTCATCAAAAATCGTGACAAAGTGATGTACATGACCATCCGTGAACTGGCGGATGCAGCTGGCGTATCCACGACCACCATCCTGCGTTTTTGCCGCAAGCTTAACTGTGAAGGCTACTCTGAATTCCGCGTGCGCTTTAAGCTCTATCTGGAGCAGAACGAACCGCAGCAGGCCAATTTCGGTGCCAGTGAAATCATCAGTTTCTTTAAGAGCGTAAATAACGAAGAATTCGACACCCTGTTAGATAATGCCGTGGATATTATTCTGACATCCGAGCGTATTATATTTGTCGGGGCAGGTACCTCTGGCTCGCTGGCTAAATATGGTGCTCGCTTCTTTTCTAATATTGGCAAATTCAGCAACCATATTGACGATCCTTATTTTCCGGTCACGAACGATATGGCAAAAAATGCCCTGGCAATCGTTCTGTCCGTTTCCGGCGAAACCGAGGAGATCCTCCGCTTTGCCAGCCAGTTCAGCCTGCACCGCTGCAAAGTGCTCTCCATCACCAGCCACGAACACTCCCGGCTGGCAAAGCTCGCCGACTTTAACCTTTCATGGCATGTGCCCCAGACGCGCATCGGCGGCGTGTACGATATCACCACGCAAATTCCGGTCATCTATATTCTGGAGTCACTCGGGCGCAAACTGGCGAAGAAATTAACGCAATAAAACACCCTGTTTTTTCGCTGTGACAAATCACATTTTGCTGAAATTGTTATATCGTGACATTTAATTTCGCTTTGCTAGACTCGAATTCAGTTGTCATTTTTTGAGAATAGCATCGATGAAAAAATTGACCTTACCGAAAGACTTTTTATGGGGCGGCGCGGTTGCCGCTCACCAGGTTGAAGGCGGCTGGAACAAAGGCGGCAAAGGGCCGAGCATTTGTGACGTACTGACCGGGGGTGCCCACGGCGTCCCGCGCGAAATCACCCAGGACGTGGTGGAAGGAAAATACTATCCAAACCATGAAGCCATTGACTTCCACGGCCACTACAAAGAAGACATCAAACTGTTCGCCGAGATGGGCTTCAAATGTTTCCGCACCTCCATTGCCTGGACGCGCATCTTCCCGAAAGGGGATGAAACCCAGCCGAATGAAGAGGGGCTGAAGTTCTACGATGACATGTTCGATGAGCTGCTGAAATACAACATCGAGCCGGTGATCACCCTCTCCCACTTTGAAATGCCGCTGCATCTGGTGCAGGAATACGGCGGCTGGACCAACCGTAAAGTGGTCGATTTCTTTGTACGCTTCGCCGAAGTGGTGTTTGAGCGCTACAAAAATAAGGTCAAATACTGGATGACCTTCAACGAGATCAATAACCAGCGCAACTGGCGCGCGCCGCTGTTCGGCTACTGCTGCTCCGGCGTGGTCTATACCGAGCATGATAATCCGGAAGAGACCATGTACCAGGTGCTGCACCACCAGTTCGTGGCCAGCGCGCTGGCGGTGAAGGCAGCGCGACGTATTAACCCGGAAATGAAAGTCGGCTGCATGCTGGCGATGGTGGCGCTTTACCCGTTCTCATGCAAACCAGAGGACGTGATGTTTGCCCAGGAATCCATGCGCGAGCGCTATGTCTTTACCGACGTCCAGCTGCGCGGCTATTACCCGTCTTACGTGCTCAACGAGTGGGAGCGCCGCGGGTTCTCCATCAACATGGAAGCCGGCGACGAGCAGATCCTGCGCGAAGGCACCTGTGACTACTTAGGTTTCAGCTACTACATGACCAACGCGGTGAAAGCGGAAGGCGGCACGGGCGATGCCATCTCAGGTTTTGAAGGCAGCGTACCGAACCCGCACGTCAAGGCGTCTGACTGGGGCTGGCAGATTGACCCGGTGGGCCTGCGCTACTCCCTGTGCGAGCTGTATGAGCGCTACCAGAAGCCGCTGTTTATCGTGGAAAACGGCTTCGGCGCGTACGACAAGGTGGAAGAGGACGGCAGCATTAACGATGATTACCGTATCGACTACCTGCGAGCACACGTTGAAGAGATGATGAAGGCGGTCACTTACGACGGCGTCGACCTGATGGGTTACACCCCGTGGGGCTGCATCGACTGCGTCTCCTTCACCACCGGCCAGTACAGCAAACGCTACGGCTTTATCTACGTGAACAAGCACGACGACGGCACCGGCGATATGTCCCGTTCGCGTAAGAAGAGTTTTGAATGGTACAAAACCGTGATCGCCAGCAACGGCGAGCAACTTTAACGCCGTAACGCCGGGCGGCGCTACGCTTGCACCGGCCTACAAAACCTGCGAATCGTAGGCCGGGTAAGGCGAAGCCGCCACCCGGCGTTTATTTCCCGCCCGCCAGTTCAATAAAACTGCCCGTCACGTACGATGCCTTCTCGCTCAGCAGCCAGACAATAGCCTGCGCCACCTCTTCCGGCTGGCCGCCGCGCTGCATTGGCAGCATGGACTTGACCCGATCCACGCGTCCCGGCTCGCCGCCCGAGGCGTGAATATCGGTATAAATCAGGCCAGGGCGTACGCAGTTGACGCGAATGCCCTGTGCCGCCACCTCGAGCGATAAACCGGTAGTCAGCGAATCCACTGCCCCTTTGGAGGCCGCGTAATCCACATATTCACCCGGCGCGCCCAGACGCGAAGCTGCGGATGAAACATTCACTATCGCCCCGCCTTTGCCGCCATGTTTAAACGACATGCGTTTTACCGCTTCGCGACAGCAGAGAAAGTAGCCCGTCACGTTGGTGGCGAGCACGCGGTTGATGCGCTCGGCCGACAGGTTTTCGATGGTCGATTGTTCAAACAGTATGCCGGCGTTATTCACCAGCGCCATAAGCGGTTCGCCTTCGCGATCGATGCTGTCATACATGGCCAGCACCTGCGCTTCATCGCTGATGTCGGCGCGCACGGCAAAAGCTTTGCCGCCCGCCTCAACAATCTGATTGACCACGTCCGTCGCGGCCTTGATGTTGTGGTGAAAGTTCACCGCCACGGTGTAGCCCTCACTTGCCAGCTGCAGCGCGGTGGCTTTACCAATCCCGCGGCTGGCGCCGGTAACCAGTGCAATTGCCATTGTCTTCTCCCAATAAAAAAGCCGGGTGGCGGCTTCGCCTTACCCGGCCTACGTTACTACAGCAACAGAATTACTGGTATTCGCTCATCGGCACGCAGGAGCAGAACAGGTTACGGTCGCCGTAGACATCATCAAGACGCTTCACGGTCGGCCAGTATTTGTTTGCCACGCCCGCCGGGAAGACCGCCAGCTCGCGGGAGTAACCGTGGTTCCACTCCGCCACCAGCTCGTGCTGGGTATGCGGCGCGTTGACCAGCGGGTTGTCGTCGAGCGTCCACTCGCCGTCCTGCACGCGATCGATCTCCATGCGGATGGCGAGCATCGCGTCGATGAAGCGGTCCAGCTCGGCTTTGCTTTCCGACTCCGTTGGCTCCACCATCAGCGTGCCCGCCACCGGGAAGGACATGGTTGGGGCGTGGAAACCGTAGTCGATCAGGCGTTTAGCGATATCCAGCTCGCTGATGCCCGTCGCGTCTTTCAGCGGACGAATATCAAGGATGCACTCGTGCGCCACGCGGCCATCACGGCCGGTATAGAGCACCGGGAAGGCAGATTTCAGGCGCGTGGCAATGTAGTTGGCGTTGAGGATCGCCACCTGGCTTGCCTGCTTCAGCCCTTCCGCGCCCATCATGCGGATATACATCCAGCTGATAGGCAGGATAGAGGCGCTGCCAAACGGTGCCGCAGAGACCGCGCCCTGTCGGGTCAGCATCCCTTCAATCTGCACCACGCTGTGGCCCGGCACAAACGGTGCCAGGTGCGCCTTCACGCCGATCGGTCCCATACCCGGGCCGCCACCGCCGTGCGGAATGCAGAAGGTTTTGTGCAGGTTCAGGTGCGACACGTCCGCGCCGATAAAGCCCGGCGAGGTAATGCCCACCTGGGCGTTCATGTTCGCGCCGTCGAGGTAGACCTGGCCACCGAACTGATGCACCACTTCGCACACCTCGCGGATGGTCTCTTCATACACGCCGTGGGTCGACGGGTAGGTCACCATGATGCAGGAAAGTTTCTCGCCCGCCTGCTCGGCTTTCGCCCGCAGGTCGGTGAGATCGATGTTGCCGTTTTTGTCACAGGCGACCACCACCACGTCCATACCTGCCATCTGGGCTGATGCCGGGTTGGTGCCGTGCGCGGAGCTTGGGATCAGGCAGATATCGCGATGCCCTTCGTTGCGGCTTTCGTGATAATGGCGAATCGCCAGCAGACCCGCGTATTCCCCCTGCGCGCCGGAGTTAGGCTGCATGCACAGCGCGTCGTAGCCGGTCAGCTTCACCAGCCAGTCGGAGAGCTGGTTGATCATCAGGTGATAGCCTTCCGCTTGCTCAGCCGGGCAGAACGGGTGCAGTTCAGAGAACTCAGGCCAGGTGATAGGGATCATCTCGGCCGCGGCGTTCAGCTTCATGGTGCAGGAGCCGAGCGGGATCATCGCCTGGTTCAGCGCCAGATCTTTGCGCTCCAGCGAGTGCATATAGCGCATCATCTCGGTTTCGCTGTGATAGCGGTTAAAGACCGGATGCGTCAGGATGGCATCGTTGCGCAGCATGCTCTCCTGAATGGAGCGGCTGTCGTGCGCGACGTCTTTGTCCAGCGCGTCGATGTCCAGGCCGTGCGCATCGCCCAGCAGTACGTTAAACAGGTTAACGATATCATCACGGGTGGTGGTTTCATCCAGCGTAATGCCGACCGCGTTGTGGATGTCGCTGCGCAGGTTGATTTCTGCAGCATCGGCACGCGCCAGCACCGCTGCTTTATCGGCGACGTCAACGCACAGGGTGTCGAAATAGTGCGCGTGGCGCAGCGTCAGGCCTTTCTGCTGCAGGCCGCAGGCCAGAATGTCGGCCAGACGGTGAATGCGGCTGGCAATGCGTTTCAGCCCAGCCGGGCCGTGGAAGACGGCATACAGGCTGGCGATGTTGGCCAGCAGCACCTGTGAAGTACAGATGTTGGAGTTCGCTTTCTCGCGGCGGATGTGCTGCTCGCGGGTCTGCATCGCCATGCGCAGGGCGGTGTTACCGGCGGCGTCTTTCGACACGCCGATAATGCGGCCAGGCATGGAGCGTTTGAATTCATCTTTTGCAGCGAAGAAGGCTGCGTGCGGGCCGCCGTAGCCCATCGGCACGCCGAAACGCTGGGCAGAGCCAAAGACAATGTCTGCGCCCTGTTTGCCAGGCGCAGTCAACAGCACCAGCGCCATAAAATCAGCCGCGACGCTGACAATCACTTTGCGGGATTTCAGCTCGGCGATCAGCGCGCTGTAGTCATGCACTTCCCCGGTGGTGCCTACCTGCTGGAGCAGCACGCCAAAGACGTCCTGGTGATCCAGCACTTTATCGGCATCGTCGACAATCACGTCAAAACCGAAGGTTTCCGCACGGGTGCGCACCACGTCCAGCGTCTGCGGATGGACGTCTGCCGCCACGAAGAAGCGGTTGGCATTCTTCAGCTTGCTCACGCGTTTTGCCATCGCCATCGCTTCGGCTGCGGCAGTGGCTTCATCCAGCAGAGAAGCGGAGGCAATGTCCAGTCCGGTCAGGTCCAGAGTTACCTGCTGGAAGTTCAGCAGCGCTTCCAGACGGCCCTGAGACACTTCCGGCTGATACGGGGTGTAAGCGGTGTACCATCCCGGGTTTTCCAGCATGTTGCGCAGGATAACCGGCGGTAACTGCACGTTGGTGTAGCCCATGCCAATATAAGACTTATAGCGCTTGTTGAGGCCGGCAATCGCCTTCAGCTCCGCCAGCGCGGCGAACTCCGTCGTGGACTCCCCCACCTGAGGCGGCGTGGCAAGCTGGATGTCTTTCGGCACGATCTGGCCGATCAGTGCGTTTAATGAATCCGCGCCAACCGTTTTCAGCATCTCCTGCTGTTGCTGAGCGTCCGGCCCAATGTGACGTTCAATGAAAGCGCCACGGTTTTCAAGCTGGCTTAAAGTCTGTGTCATGAGCGATGGTTCCTGAAACGTGCAGTGAATTTAAGTTCCCTCTCCCTCCGGGAGAGGGTTAGGGTGAGGGGAAAATGGGTACCCTCACCCCGGCCCTCTCCCCAAGGGAGAGGGAGAAAAACGGTTATTCGTCTTCCAGTAATGCTTCGTACGCGGTGGCATCCAGCAGCGCGGCTACCTGCGCTTCATCGCTGGCTTTGATCTTAAAGATCCAGCCGCCTTCATACGGCTCGCTGTTCACCAGCTCCGGCGAATCGCTCAGCGCGTCGTTCACGGCGACGATTTCACCGCTTACCGGGGCATAAATATCAGAGGCCGCTTTAACGGACTCCGCCACGGCGCAGTCGTCGCCTGCGCTCACGGTGGTGCCTACGTCGGGCAGATCAACAAACACCATATCGCCCAGCAGCTCTTGCGCATGCTCGGTGATCCCTACGGTGTAAGTGCCGTCCGCCTCTTTGCGCAGCCACTCGTGTTCTTTGCTGTATTTCAGTTCTGCTGGCACATTGCTCATAAAATTTCTCCTGATAAAAAGCGTTAAGCGACCGGCTTACCGGCGCGAACAAAAATCGGTTTGGTCACGTTGACCGGCATCTCGCGGTTGCGGATCTGCACCACCGCCGTGCTGCCAATGCCCGCCGGGACGCGCGCCAGGGCAATACTGTAGCCAAGCGTCGGGGAGAAGGACCCGCTGGTGATCACCCCCTCGCGGTGATTGCCGTCGGCATCGGTGAAGCGTACCGGCAGCTCGCCGCGCAGCACGCCCTTCTCGGTCATCACCAGGCCAACCAGCTGGTCGGTGCCCTTCTCGCGCTGCATCTCCAGCGCTTCACGGCCAATAAAGTCGCGGTCAGCCGGATCCCAGGCAATGGTCCAGCCCATGTTAGCCGCCAGCGGCGACACGCCTTCGTCCATCTCCTGACCGTAGAGGTTCATACCGGCTTCCAGGCGCAGCGTATCGCGCGCGCCCAGGCCCGCAGGCTTCACGCCCGCCTCTACCAGCGCTTGCCAGAACCCTGCGGCTTTCTCATTCGGCATCGCAATTTCATAACCCGCTTCACCGGTATAGCCGGTGGTCGCAATGAACAGATCGCCCGCCTGCACGCCGAAGAACGGCTTCATGCCTTCGGTAGCGTGGCGCTGTTCATCGGTGAACAGCGTGGCGGCTTTCGCCTGCGCGTTCGGCCCCTGCACGGCGATCAGCGACAGATCGTCACGCACGGTGATGTCGATGGCGTAAGGTTCGGCGTGTTGGGAAATCCAGGAGAGGTCTTTTTCGCGGGTGGCGGAGTTTACAACGAGGCGGAAGAAATCTTCGGAGAAGTAATAGACGATTAGGTCATCAATCACGCCGCCGGAGGCATTAAGCATGCCGGTATAAAGCGCTTTGCCCGGCGTTTTTAGCTTCGCGACGTCGTTTGCCAGCAGATAACGCAAAAACTCCCGGGTGCGGCTGCCGCGCAGGTCGACAATGGTCATGTGGGATACGTCGAACATCCCGGCATCCGTGCGCACCGCGTGGTGCTCATCAATCTGCGAGCCATAGTGCAGCGGCATCATCCAGCCATGGAAATCCACCATGCGTGCGCCGCATAACACGTGTTGTTCGTACAAAGGAGTCTGTTGAGCCATCTTTTCCTCGTTGAATAAGCAGGGCTGTCTTGCGTTTCACAGGCAACAACATTGCCACGAAACCCGGCGCCGACCTCCGTTTCAGACGCCGACGCAAACGTTCTCTTTTACCTGAACTTACCACCGAAACCGGCGGTTAACCATAAGGTAAAACGGGTCATCACATTAGCTTATGACCAAAAAACGCTAAAAAGCCTACAGAGTTATTCACTGGGAAAATGCGATTAAACCCGCATAAAATTAACAATGATCTAACAGTATTTAGCAGATGGTGATATTTCGTGCGGAAAAGCGGGCCGATTTTCCGTTCCGAAAAAAACGTAAGATTAGATTATCTAATGCGAAAAACGGCGTGAAATTAGATTATTTCAAACGAGGAGATTTTCCCGGCGTCAGCGCCGGGAAAATAAAGTGTGACGGGTGTCAAAATTAGCGTTTAGCGAAGCCAGTGAGGGAGATCGTTAAGGCCCATCGCCTGACGAAGAAGCTGAGGCTTAACGCCGGGAAGCGTGTCGGCGAGTTTAAGGCCAATGTCGCGCAGCAGTTTTTTCGCCGGGTTCGCCCCGGCAAACAGCTCGCGGAAGCCCTGCATTCCCGCCAGCATCATGGCCGCGCTGTGCTTACGGCTGCGCTCGTAGCGACGCAGATACATATGCTGACCAATATCCTTGCCTTCGCGGTGCAAACGGCGCAACTCTTCAACCAGCTCGGCCGCATCCATAAAGCCCAGGTTGACCCCCTGGCCGGCCAGCGGGTGAATGGTATGCGCTGCATCGCCAACCAGCGCCAGACGGTGCGCGGCAAACTGGCGGGCGTAACGGCCCGTGAGTGGGAAGACCTGACGCTCGCTTTCAAGCGTGCACAGTCCAAGGCGGTTATCAAACGCGATGCACAGCGCCTGGTTAAAGGCATCGGGCGTCGCGTCCTGCATCTTCTTGGCTTTTTCAGGCACCAGGGACCAGACAATCGAGCAGAGATGCGGATCGCTGAGCGGCAGGAAGGCCAGTATGCCGTCGTTATGGAAAATCTGACGCGCTACGCCGCCGTGCGGCTCGGTGGTGCGGATCGTGGCCACTAACGCATGGTGATGATAATCCCAGTACGTCAGCGGAATGTCAGCTTTATTGCGCAGCCAGGAGTTGGCGCCGTCGGCCCCGACCATCAGACGCGCGGTCAGCATATCGCCGTTTTGCAGGGTGATAAACGCTTCGTTTTCACCCCACGCCACCTGCTGAAGCTGTGCGGGTGCAATCAGCGTAACGTCGCTACAGGCCTGCGCCTTTTGCCACAGCGCGTGGTGAACCACCGCGTTTTCGATGATATGGCCGAGATGGCTATAGCCCAGGCTTTCATCATCGAAAGTGATGTGACCAAAGCTGTCTTTGTCCCACACTTCCATGCCGTGATAGCAGCTGGCGCGCTGGGCCACAATATCTGACCAGACGCCAAGATGAGTCAGCAACTTCTCGCTCGCCGCATTAATGGCCGAGACGCGGAGTTCCGGGGGCGCATCCTGCGCGACGGGCTGAGGCTGATTTTGCTCAAGCACGGCCACACGCAGGCCGCTGCCCTGCAGTCCACAGGCCAGCGCCAGTCCAACCATTCCGCCGCCAACGATAGCGACATCAACATTTTGCACGGTGATAACTCCTTAACGCGCGACCCAACCAAGAGTCCGCTGCGCCAGCACGTCGCGTGCCGGAATGAACAATTCCATCGCCATCAGCCCGAGGTTACGACCCGCAACCAGCGGCCCCCAGCGATTAGCAAACAGGTGTACCAGGCCATCGGTGACGCCAATGGTCGCCTCTTTATCGGCCCGGCGGCGGTTTTGGTAATGGCTCAACACGGCATAGCCGCCGACGTCTTTTTGCTCAGACCATGCCTGCGCCAGCGATTCCGCCAGGCTCATGACGTCGCGCAGCCCCAGGTTGAAGCCCTGCCCCGCAATTGGATGCAGCGTCTGCGCGGCGTTGCCGACCAGCGCCACGCGATGCGAAATACATTGTGATGCGGTGGTTAACGATAGCGGATAAACCGCACGTTTGCCTGCATGCGTGATGCGTCCGAGTCGCCAGCCAAAGGCTTTTTGCAGCTCGTTGCAGAAACGGTCGTCTGTCCAGCCGAGCACCTCGTCCGCCTTCTCCTGCGGATGGCACCACACCAGCGAGCAGCGCCCGTGCGACATCGGCAGCATCGCCAGCGGTCCGTGCTGTGTGAAGCGCTCGAACGCTCTGCCGTTGTGCGCACCCGCCGTGGAGACATTGGCAATCACGCCGACCTGCCCGTACGGCTCCTGCTGAAATTGCACGCCAAACCGGGTGGCAATGGCGGAGCGGGAGCCGTCCGCCGCCACCAGCACCTGGCCTTCAAGCGTGGTACCGTTCTCTAACGTCACGCTGACCGCCCCTTCACTGCGGCTCACGTTCGCCACGCGGGCCGGGCAGTGCAAGGTTACGCCCGGCGCGTCCTGCAACAGACGGAACAGCCGCAGCCCGACGTCGTGCAGTTCGACAACCTGGCCCAGAGCATCAATGCGGTAATCATGGGCATCCAGGGTTACAAACCCGGCGTGTCCGCGGTCGCTGACGTGAACGGTCTTGATCGCTGTCGCACACTCGGCGATAGCCTGCCAGATGCCAATGCGTGACAGTTGCTGACACGTCCCCTGCGCCAGCGCAATGGCACGCGAATCAAACCCGGGGTGGTTCGTCGTCTGCGGCGCCACGGCCTCGACCAGATGCACCGGCAGCTGGCCCTGGGTCAAATGCGAAATGGCCAGCGCCAGCGTGGCGCCATTCATGCCTCCGCCAACGATAATCACGCTCATCCGCGTGCCGCCGCCATCAGCGCCTCGATGTCGTCGGCATTTTTCACGACGCTCGCGGTCAGGTTTTCGTTGCCGGTTTCGGTGATGACGATGTCATCTTCTATACGAATGCCGATCCCACGGTATGCGTCTGGCACATCGGCATCCGGCGCGATATACAGCCCCGGTTCGACGGTTAACACCATACCCGGCTCCAGCACGCGTGAACGATCCGGGCCGTATGCGCCGACATCATGAACGTCCAGCCCCAGCCAGTGGCTCAGGCCGTGCATAAAGTACGGACGATGGGCATTTTCGGTAATCAGTGTGTCCACGTCGCCTTTCAGGATGCCCAGCTTCACCAGGCCGGTAATCATGATGCGAACCACTTCCCCGGTGACCTCCTGAATAGAGGTCCCCGGACGGAACAGCATCAGGGCGGTATTCAGTGATTCGAGCACGATATCGTAGATTTCGCGCTGCGCGGGCGAGAATTTGCCGTTCACCGGGAAGGTGCGTGTAATGTCTCCGGCATAGCCGAGGTATTCACACCCGGCGTCGATCAGCACCAGTTCACCGTCGCGCAGTTCGCTTTCGTTTTCGGTGTAGTGCAGGATGCAGCCGTTTTCGCCGCCGCCCACGATGGTGTTATAGGACGGGAAGCGCGCGCCGTGACGGTTAAATTCGTGGTGAATTTCACCTTCGAGCTGATATTCAAACATCCCCGGACGGCATTTTTCCATCGCGCGGGTGTGCGCCAGCGCGCTGATTTCACCGGCCCGACGCATCACGTTCAGCTCTTCTTCTGACTTAAACAGGCGCATCTCGTGCACCACCGGACGCCAGTCGGTCAGCGTGGCGGGCGCGGACAGGTTCTGACGCGCGCCCTTACGCAGCTTGTCCAGCGCGGTGAAGACGATCTCATCGGCGTAGGCGTATTCGCCCTGAGCATGGTAGAGCACGTCCAGACCGTTCAGCAGCTGGTAAAGCTGCTGGTTGATTTCGCTGAACGCCAGCGCACGGTCAACGCCCAGTTTCGCAGGCGCCGCCTCCTGGCCGAGGCGGCGACCAAACCAGACTTCTGCGGTCAGATCGCGCACGCGGTTAAAAATGACGCTGTGGTTGTGGGTGTCATTGCTTTTGATCAGCACCAGTACCGCTTCCGGCTCGTTAAACCCGGTGAAGTACCAGAAATCGCTGCTCTGGCGATAGGGGTATTCGCTGTCGGCGCTGCGCGTCACTTCGGGCGCGGCAAAAATCAGCGCGGCGCTGCCCGGCTGCATCTTTGCCAGCAGCGCCTGACGACGGCGAGAATACTCTTGAGTAGACATAACCATGACACCCTCCTGTGCGTTGTTTTTCTTAATGTAAGGTTGGCTTGCGCACTTCCGGCGCGGTGGGCTGCGAGCGCGTGAAGTTGTCGTGGCACAGCAGTGACGCTACGCGAACGTATTCAATGATCTCTTCGAGGGACATCTCCAGCTCTTCCTGATCTTCGTCTTCTTCGTAGCCCAGCTGCGCAATATTACGCAGATCGTCGATGGCCTCACCCGCTTCGCCGGTCACTTTATCAAGTTTAGGTTGGGTTACGCCCAGCCCCAACAGATAGTGGTTGACCCAGCCCGCGAGCGCATCGGCGCGATCGAACACGCTGACATCGTCGCCTTCAGGCAGATAAAGCTGAAAAAGGAAACCATCGTCTTCCAGTGAATCGCTGGTTGCCGCGTGCATTTTACGCAGCGCTTCCGCCAGCTCATGACCAAAGGCCAGCCCTTCGTTCGTCAGGTCGTGGATCAGCGGCTGCCATGAGCTGTCGCTGTTTCCGCCGCACAGTATGCCACTGATCAGACCGTGCATTTCGGCAGGGGTTAAACCGACTCCCTGCTGGTTCAGTAACTGGTTTAAATCCTTGTAACCAGGCATTTCGTTCTGTATAGACATACGCATTCGTCATCAAAGGGAGGATATTCATGATATGCTACCACTTTGGACCCTGGTGATACCAGAAAAGGGCTTGTATCTTCACATCAGGGTAGCTATAGTGTCGCCCCTTCGCAGCCCCCGGGGCAGTATGCGAAGGCAGCGCAGTCAATCAGCAGGAAGGTGGCATGTCTGCACAACCCGTCGATCTCCAGATTTTTGGCCGTTCACTGCGAGTGAATTGTCCGCCTGAACAAAGGGATGCCTTGAATCAGGCTGCGGACGATTTGAATCAGCGGTTGCAAGATCTAAAAGAACGCACTAGAGTCACAAATACTGAGCAGCTGGTTTTCATCGCCGCGTTGAACATCAGCTATGAACTGACTCAGGAAAAAGCGAAGACCCGCGATTACGCGGCAAGCATGGAGCAGCGCATTAAAATGCTCCAGCAGACCATAGAACAGGCATTGCTTGATCAAGGTCGCAGTCCCGAAAGACCGGGACCAAAGTTTGAATAACACTTCTCAGTTGACTATGGTAGAGTAACTGTGAAGACAAAATTTCTCTGAGATGTTCGCAAGCGGGCCAGTCCCCTGAGCCGATATTTCATACCACAAGAATGTGGCGCTCCATGGTTGGTGAGCATGCTCGGTTCGTCCGAGAAGCCTTAAAACTATGACGACACATTCACCTTGAACCAAGGGTTCAAGGGTTACAGCCTGCGGCGGCATCTCGGAGATTCCCTCTCTCTTCTCTACCGACTACCATGACACAATTCCCTGAAGTACCCGCGTCTCGCCAGGCTATTCGTCAGCTTATCCGTCAACGTCGTCGTGCGTTAACCCCCGAACAACAAGCGTTTTTTGCCCAGCAGGCCGCCGCGCGTATGATGGCGTATCCCCCTGTTGTGATGGCGCATACGGTCGCGCTGTTTCTCTCTTTTGATGGTGAACTGGATACCCAACCGCTTATCGACCAGCTCTGGCGCGCCGGAAAGAAGGTGTACCTGCCTGTGCTACACCCGTTCAGCAAGGGCAACCTGCTGTTTTTGCACTACCATCCGCGCAGCGAACTGGTGGTGAATCGTCTGAAAATTACCGAACCTAAACTCGACGTCCGCGATGTGCTGCCGCTGGCAGATCTGGACGTGCTGGTCACGCCGCTGGTGGCGTTTGATGAGCAGGGTCAGCGCCTGGGTATGGGCGGGGGATTTTATGACAGAACGTTGCAAAACTGGCAGCATCATGGCTTTCAGCCGGTAGGGTATGCGCATGATTGTCAGGCTGTAGAGGCCTTGCCGGTGGAGAAATGGGATATCCCGTTGCCTGCGGTGGTGACGCCCGGCAAAACCTGGACCTGGTAGTATAAAGCCGGGTGGCGCTTACGCTTACCCGGCCTACATAACTCCCCGGACCTTCCAGGTCGGGTAAGCGTAAGCGCCACCCGACACCACAGCCCGCACTATCAGTACAGCAGACGCGCGCGGATCGTCCCCGGAATCGCCTTCATGCTCTGCAGTGCTTTCTCAGCGACATCTTCATCCGCTTCGATATCAATAACCACATAACCCATCTGCGAGTTAGTTTGCAGATACTGTGCGGCAATGTTCACGCCCTGCTCGGCGAAGATCTGGTTGATGGCAGTCAGCACGCCCGGACGGTTTTCATGGATGTGCAGCAGACGGCGGCCACCGTGCAGCGGTAGAGACACTTCCGGGAAGTTCACGGCGGAAAGCGTCGAACCGTTGTCAGAGTATTTGCTCAGCTTGCCCGCCACTTCCAGACCGATATTCTCCTGCGCTTCCTGGGTTGACCCGCCGATATGCGGCGTCAGGATCACGTTGTCGAACTCGCACAGCGGAGAGGTGAACGGATCGCTGTTGGTCGCAGGCTCGGTCGGGAAAACGTCGATGGCAGCGCCCGCCAGGTGTTTACGTTTCAGGGCATCTGCCAGCGCCGGAATATCCACTACGGTGCCGCGCGCGGCGTTGATCAGCAGGGAGCCCGGCTTCATCAGCGCCAGCTCTTCCGCCCCCATCATGTTTTTGGTTGACGCATTTTCCGGCACATGCAGGCTCACCACGTCGCTCATGTTCAGCAGATCGGACAGATGTTGTACCTGGGTAGCATTGCCGAGCGGCAGCTTGCTTTCGATATCATAGAAGAAGACGTGCATCCCCAGCGACTCAGCCAGGATCCCCAGCTGCGTGCCGATATGACCGTAGCCGATGATCCCGAGCTTCTTGCCACGCGCTTCGAATGAGCCGGACGCCAGTTTGTTCCACACGCCACGGTGCGCTTTGGCGTTCGCTTCAGGGATACCGCGCAGCAACAGCAGCAGTTCACCAATGACCAGTTCCGCCACGGAACGGGTGTTGGAGAACGGGGCGTTAAAGACCGGAATACCGCGTCTGGCGGCTGCATTCAAATCCACCTGGTTGGTACCGATGCAGAAACAGCCGATAGCCACCAGCTTTTCCGCCGCAGCAATAACGTCTTCAGTCAGGTGGGTACGGGATCGCAGGCCGATGAAATGGGCATCACGGATGGACGCTTTCAGCTCGTCGGTGTCGAGCGCCCCTTTGTGAAATTCGATATTGGTGTAGCCTGCCGCACGAAGACTATCGATGGCTTTCTGATGCACGCCCTCGACCAGCAGGAATTTAATCTTGTCTTTCTCCAGTGATACCTTTGCCATTTACCCGACCCTGTTTTTGTCTGAACTGATGTTGTGCTGGATATGCATCCGCTCCAGCCAACATATCAAAAAAAACTATTGCAGCAATATGAACGTTTGCGTCGGCACTCTGAAGAAAAGTCATACAGGGCAAAATGGCAGAGGAAAATGCTAAGGAAGATTGCGAAAGCGGCAGGATCGGCAAAACAGGCGTAAAAACGTGACACAAGTCACCGAATTTAGCGGTTCAAAATTTTTTTAGTGGGGGGAAGGCTCCCCCCGTCAGATCATTTTACGATGGTTTTCACGCCGTCAGCGGTTCCGATCAGCGCCACATCCGCGCCACGGTTGGCGAACAGCCCGACCGTCACCACGCCGGGGATGCTGTTGATGGCGTTTTCCAGCGCCACCGCATCGAGGATCTCCAGGCCGTGCACGTCGAGGATCACGTTGCCATTATCCGTCACCACGCCCTGACGATATTCCGGACGACCACCCAGCTTCACCAGCTCGCGCGCCACTGCGCTGCGTGCCATTGGGATCACTTCGACCGGCAGCGGGAAATTACCCAGAATATCGACCTGCTTGGACGCATCGGCAATGCAGATAAATTTGTCCGCAACGGAGGCAATGATCTTTTCACGCGTCAGCGCCGCGCCGCCGCCTTTGATCATCTGCATATGGCCGTTGATTTCATCCGCGCCGTCAACGTAGATGCCGAGACGGTCCACTTCGTTCAAATCAAAAACGGTAATACCAAGGCTTTTCAGCTTTTCCGTGGAAGCATCGGAGCTTGATACCGCGCCCTCGATCTGCCCTTTCATCGTGCCCAGGGCATCGATAAAGTGTGCCGCCGTTGACCCCGTACCAACACCCACAATGGTACCTGGCTGTACGTACTGGAGAGCGGCCCATCCTACTGCTTTTTTCAGTTCATCCTGCGTCATGATCGTTTTGCCTGTGGTGTGAAAACTCAGGCCGCATTATAGAACACGCGGAATGGATTTCGTCTGTCACGAGGGGAAAATTGTGTCATAGTGCAGAATAAGTAAAATTCAGGAGTATTGACCCGCAATGAAACGTCCGGATTACAGAACATTACAGGCCCTTGATGCCGTCATTCGCGAACGTGGTTTTGAACGCGCGGCGCAGAAGCTGTGCATCACCCAATCCGCCGTGTCACAGCGTATCAAACAGCTTGAAAACATGTTCGGACAACCCCTGCTGGTGCGTACCGTGCCACCACGCCCGACCGAGCAGGGTCAAAAGCTGCTCGCCCTGCTGCGCCAGGTTGAGCTGCTGGAAGATGAATGGCTGGGTGATGAACAGACCGGTTCCACGCCGCTGCTGCTGTCGCTGGCGGTGAACGCCGACAGCCTGGCAACCTGGCTGCTGCCTGCCCTTGCGCCGGTGCTGGCCGACTCCCCTATCCGGCTCAACTTGCAGGTAGAAGATGAAACCCGCACCCAGGAGCGTTTGCGTCGCGGTGAAGTGGTCGGCGCGGTCAGTATTCAGCCTCAGGCGCTGCCAAGCTGTCTGGTCGATCAGCTGGGTGCGCTGGACTACCTGTTTGTTGGCTCAAAAGCCTTTGCCGAACGCTACTTCCCGAACGGCGTAACGCGCGCCGCGCTGCTGAAAGCGCCCGCCGTGGCATTCGACCATCTCGACGATATGCATCAGGCCTTCCTGCAGCAAAACTTCGACCTGCCGCCGGGCAGCGTGCCTTGCCACATCGTGAACTCGTCGGAGGCCTTTGTGCAGCTTGCGCGTCAGGGAACCACCTGCTGCATGATCCCGCATTTGCAGATTGAGAGAGAGTTGAAAAGCGGTGAGCTGATTGATTTGACGCCGGGGCTGTATCAGCGCCGGATGCTCTACTGGCACCGTTTTGCACCGGAAAGCCGCATGATGCGCAACGTCACCGACGCGCTGCTGGCATTTGGTCACAAGGTGTTGAGACAGGATTAATCGCCTGAATTCCCTCTCCCTGTGGGAGAGGGTTAGGGTGAGGGCAAATTACTGCGCCTTAGCCGCCTCAGTTTGCTGAGTCTGCGTTGGCTCCAGCTGGAACACCACATCAACCTGATCGTCGAACTGGATCGTCGGCTGTTCGTACGTTTCCTGCGCGGATACCGGTGCCGCATCGGCCTTCATCATACGCACCATCGGGCTTGGCTGGTAGTTAGAGACGTGGTAGCGCACGCTATACACCGGGCCGAGTTTGCCTTTGAAGCCGGACGCCAGCTGCTGCGCCTGATGAATGGCGTCATCAATAGCGGCTTTACGCGCTTCGTCTTTGTATTTTTCCGGTTGCGCAACGCCCAGAGAGACGGAACGGATTTCGTTCAGCCCCGCTTTCAGCGCGCCGTCCAGCAGCGAGTTCAGCTTATCCAGCTGGCGCAGGGTGACTTCCACCGTACGCACGGCACGGTAGCCTTTCAGGATGCTTTTACCGTTCTGGTAGTCATAATCCGGCTGGGTGCGCAGGTTCGCGGAGTTGATATCTTTTTTCGCCACGCCGTTCTGCTCCAGGAAAGAGAGATATTGCGCAACGCGATCGTCCGCCTGCTTCTTCGCGGACGCGGCATCTTTTGCCGCGACGTTCACTTCAATCGCCAGGGTTGCAACATCCGGTACCGCATCCACGCTTGCGGTGCCTGACGTGACGATGTGCGGACCCGCAGGCAGTTCATTCGCCTGCGCCGAAACCGCACCTAAACTCACTAACGCCGCCAGGGCTATCACGTTAAACTTCACTGTTATTCCTCCATGTTGCGAAGAGTGCCCTAACAACAGGGCTCATGCCAGCAAGCTTAGCGGGTCTTATTCAGATGTCCATAAGACAACGCTTAGTTGAACAATGCCTGAACATGGTGAACGCCCTCTTTCGCCAGCTGGAACGCGATAAACCACATCACCAGCCCGACCAGCGTATTAATGATGCGCTGGGCTTTTGCCGTACGCAGCCTCGGTGCCAGCCACGCAGCCAGAATGGCGAGGCCAAAGAACCACAGGAATGACGCGCTCACGGTTCCCAGCGCAAACCAGCGCTTAGGCTCTACGTCGAGCTGTCCGCCAAGGCTACCCAGCACCACGAAGGTATCGAGGTAAACATGGGGGTTCAGCCACGTTACGGCCAGCATGGTGGCAATAATTTTCCAGCGCCCCTGCTTCATCACCTCGGCGCTGGCGAGTTCCAGGTTGCTGCTCATCGCCGTTTTCAGCGCCCCAAACCCATACCAGAGCAGGAATGCGACGCCGCCCCAGGTCACCAGCGCCAGCAGCCGTGGCGACTGCATCAGCAGTGCGCTGCCGCCGAAAATGCCGGCGCAGATCAGCAGCAGGTCGCTCACCGCACACAGCAGGGCAATCATCAGATGATACTGGCGGCGAATGCCCTGGTTCATGACAAACGCATTTTGCGGGCCGAGAGGAAGGATCATCGCCGCACCTAGCGCAAGCCCTTGAAAATAGTAAGATAACATAGCATAACTCTCATCAGGTTTTCTCTATGTGCAGACTATACTGCGAGCCTGCCATTAGAGAAAATTGATAATTTTAATGATTAATTAGAACAATTAATAAAACCCTGTGCAGGGTGCAATATTCAGATTTTATCAAGTCCCCTGCTCCATTAACCGGCGTATCCTTATGCGATCCCTGACTCACTAAACTTCTCCTGGAAAACTATGAAGCATCAAGGCCTTGCAGCGTTCGTCTATGCCACATTCGCGCTGTTATCTGCCTTTCCGGCCACCGCGAGCGCGGAAAAGATTCTGCGGTACACTGACCACGAACCGTACGGCAATATGCGCACTCAATTTATCAAACAGGTTTTCTTTCGTGAGATCGAAAAAGAGTCGCAAGGCCGCCTGAAAATTGATGCCCACTGGAACGGGGAAATATCAAGTAGCTACAATGCGCTAAGGACGTTGAGTCAAGGTAAAGAAGCTGACATCGGCATTGTCGTGCCCGAATATACGGCTGAACAACTTCCTCTGCATCAGATATTTAAAAGCTTCCCTCTGGGGCCAGATAACGGTGATGCACAGGTGACGTTCTTTCATCGCGTCTTCGGGCAACATCCACAGTTTGCCCAGGAACTGGAGCAAAATAACCTGGTAAATTTGCAGTTCTTCCTGGGTTATCCGGTAGGTTTTTTTACGCGTCAGCCAGGTGTGAAGTTAAGTCAGTTAAAGGGAACAACGTGGCGAACCGCCAGCTTCTGGCATCAGTCATTTTTACGCAACGCTGGCGCAACCACCGTGGCAATGCCCTGGAACGACAACATTACCGACGCGTTGCGCGCCGGACAGTTGAACGGGCTGATGGTCAACCTCGACAGCGGGTATGACATTCATGCTCAGCGCGAGGCACCCTATATCTACTCTTCTCCAGCGCTCTGGCTTGGACATGTCTATCTTCTGGTGATGAATAAAGATACCTGGAATGCCATGTCCGGGCAGGATCGAGAGGCTATTTATCGCGCGGCTAACATCACAGAGAAACAGCTCGGCGCGACCCTGGACAAGGGGCTGGCATCTCTGACCGCTACGCTGGAAAAGGAAGGCGCTCAGTTTCATCTTCTTAGCCGTGGCGAGCTGGAGAAATGGCAGGGGGTGACGCAGTATCAAGCGGTACAACGTGAGTGGGTGATTCAGCAGGAAAGAAAAGGTAATGCGGACGCGGGCACATTGATGCGCGAGGTCAGCCAGCTTCTGGAGGGAAGCGCGCGCAAACAGCCATAAAGCACAACGCCCGCTTTTCCGGCGGGCGTTGACTGAATCGACACGCGTTATTCGGCTTCTTTTACGCGCTTAAAGTTCACGTCCATCTGCGGATACGGGAAGCTGATGCCGTTGGCGTCAAAATCACGTTTGATGCGCTCAAGCACGTCCCAGTAAACGTTCTGCAGATCGCTGCTCTTGCTCCAGATACGTACCACGAAGTTAATTGACGATGCGCCCAGCTCGTTCAGACGTACGGTCATTTCGCGATCTTTCAGGATACGTTCGTCAGACTCGATAATATCGGTGATGAGCTTTTTAACCAGCTCGGTATCGGAATCGTAACCCACGCCAATCACCAGTTCATTGCGGCGAACCGGCTCACGGGAGAAGTTGGTGATGTTCCCGTCGATGACTTTCTTGTTCGGCACAATAACGATTTTACCGTCCGCCGAACGCAGCGTGGTGGAGAAAATCTGCACGTTCAGCACAGTGCCCGCCGTGCCGCCCAGATCGACATATTCACCCGCGCGGAACGGACGGAAGGTGACCAGCAGAACGCCAGCCGCCAGGTTAGCGAGCGAGCCCTGAAGCGCCAGACCAACGGCCAGACCGGCGGCACCCAGCACGGCAATAACGGAGGCGGTCTGAACGCCAACCCGGCCTAATGCCGCAATGAGGGTAAACGCGATAATGCCATAGCGCACCAGCGCTGACAGGAAATCAGCAACCGTGGCGTCAATGTGGCGAGTGAGCATGACGCGATTGATGGCCCGGGAAACGGTACGGGCAACAATCATCCCCACGACAATAATGGCAATTGCCGCCGCAATATTCACAGCGTAGCTGATGAGCAGCGCCTGATTACGCACCAGCCAGGAGCCAGCGTTATTGATGCTATCTACAACACCGAGATCTTCCATTTATCTTTCCTTATGCTCTTATAAACAACAAAAACCATCCCATAGCGAGACAGGCAGGTCAGTAAAGGGTAAACAAAAAGTATACGTATTGCCAAGCAGATCACAAAAACAGGTATTGCAGGATATTGAAAAACCATAAAAAAAGGCCCGCTATTGCGGGCCTTATAACGCTTTCAGCAGCTCAAATTACAGAACGTCAACCGCGTTCAGTTCTTTGAATGCCTGCTCCAGACGCGTAATCATTGAAGTCTGTGCAGCACGCAGCCATACGCGTGGATCGTAGTATTTCTTGTTCGGCTGGTCTTCGCCTTTCGGGTTGCCCAGCTGGCCCTGCAGGTAAGCTTCGTTAGCTTTGTAGTAGCCCAGGATACCGTCCCATGTTGCCCACTGGGTATCGGTATCGATGTTCATTTTCACTACGCCGTAGCTGACGGAGTCTTTGATTTCCTGAGCAGAAGAACCGGAACCGCCGTGGAAGACGAAGTTCAGGCTGTTGTGCGGCAGGTTGTGTTTCTTGGACACGTATTCCTGAGAATCACGCAGGATAGTTGGCGTCAGAACCACGTTACCTGGTTTGTAAACGCCGTGTACGTTACCGAAGGACGCTGCAATGGTGAAGCGTGGGCTGATTTTGCTCAGCTCGGTGTACGCGTAATCAACATCTTCTGGCTGGGTGTACAGGGCAGAAGCGTCCATGTGGCTGTTGTCCACGCCGTCTTCTTCACCACCGGTGCAACCCAGTTCGATTTCCAGGGTCATGCCCATTTTGGCCATGCGCGCCAGGTATTTGGAGCAGATTTCGATGTTTTCGTGCAGTGACTCTTCAGACAGGTCGATCATGTGAGAAGAGAACAGTGGCTTACCGGTCGCGGCGAAGTGTTTTTCACCCGCGTCCAGCAGACCGTCGATCCACGGCAGCAGTTTCTTCGCGCAGTGGTCAGTGTGCAGGATAACTGGAACACCGTAGTGCTCAGCCATCTGGTGTACGTGATGTGCGCCAGAGATAGCACCCAGGATGGCAGCACCCTGAGGAATGTCAGTTTTCACGCCTTTACCTGCGATGAACGCAGCACCACCGTTAGAGAACTGAACGATAACCGGTGCTTTTACTTTAGCAGCGGTTTCCAGTACGGCGTTGATAGAGTCGGTACCGACGCAGTTAACTGCTGGCAGAGCAAAGTTGTTTTCTTTAGCTACCTGGAACACTTTCTGTACGTCATCACCAGTGATAACGCCAGGTTTTACGAAATCAAAAATTTTAGACATGTTGCTTAGTCCTGTATCTTCGGCCGTTAGAAAAGGTGCGTGCTCTTATAAGCGCGCTGAAAATTGGGCAGGTTTCCCTGCCCTTGAATGGCTTACTTCTTAGCGCGCTCTTCGAGCATTGCTACTGCTGGCAGTACTTTGCCTTCCACGAATTCGAGGAATGCGCCGCCACCAGTGGAGATGTAGGAGATCTTGTCTGAGATACCGAACAGGTCGATAGCTGCCAGGGTGTCACCGCCGCCTGCGATAGAGAACGCTTCGCTGTCTGCGATTGCGTTAGCAACGATTTCAGTACCTTTGCGGAAGTTCGGGAATTCGAACACGCCAACAGGACCGTTCCACAGGATAGTTTTTGCGTTTTTCAGGATATCAGCCAGTTTCTGTGCAGAAACGTCGCCCAGGTCCAGAATCTGCTCTTCATCTTTGATGTCGTTTACAGATTTCAGGGTCGCGGTAGCGGTTTCAGAGAACTCGGTCGCTACGCGTACGTCAGTTGGGACTGGGATATCACAGGTGGTCAGGAGGCGTTTCGCTTCGTCAACCAGGTCCGCTTCGTACAGGGACTTACCGACATTGTGGCCTTGAGCGGCAACGAAGGTGTTCGCGATACCACCGCCAACGATCAGCTGGTCAGCGATTTTTGACAGAGAATCCAGAACGGTCAGTTTGGTAGAAACTTTAGAACCGCCAACGATAGCGACCATTGGACGCGCTGGTTCTTTCAGTGCTTTACCCAGTGCTTCCAGTTCGTCAGCCAGCAGAGGACCTGCGCAAGCAACGTCTGCGAATTTACCGATACCGTGGGTAGAAGCCTGCGCACGGTGAGCAGTACCGAATGCATCCATCACGAATACGTCGCACAGTGCAGCGTATTTTTTGGACAGCGCTTCGTCGTCTTTCTTTTCGCCTTTGTTGAAGCGAACGTTTTCCAGAACAACCAGTTCACCGGCAGCAACTTCAACGCCGTCCAGGTAATCTTTCACCAGGCGAACCGGGCTGGACAGTTTGTCTTTCAGGTAATTAACAACCGGCAGCAGAGAGAACTCTTCGTTGTACTCGCCTTCAGTTGGACGACCCAGGTGGGAGGTTACCATCACTTTAGCGCCCTGCTTCAGAGCCAGCTCGATGGTTGGCAGAGATGCACGAATACGCGCGTCGCTGGTCACTTTGCCATCTTTAACCGGTACGTTCAGATCGGCACGGATGAAAACGCGTTTACCTGCCAGATCCAGATCGGTCATCTTAATTACAGACATGGTGAATCCTCTCGTTGATTCTTAAAGTTTTGCAAGCGCAACGTGCGCTCTACCTGAAACCTTTCGCGGCCATTGCTAACGTGGTGTCGAGCATCCGGTTAGCAAAGCCCCATTCGTTGTCACACCAGACCAGCGTCTTGATAAGGTGTGCACCACTGACTCGCGTTTGTGTGCCATCAACAATGGCACTGTGCGGGTCATGGTTAAAATCTACTGAGACCAACGGTAATTCCGTATAGTCAACTATACCATGAAATGAACCCTGTGCCGCTTTTTGCAGCAACAGGTTGACTTCACAGGCTTTTACCGGTTTTTTCACCGTCACGCTGAGGTCGATTGCGGTCACGTTAATGGTGGGAACACGCACGGCAATCGCTTCAAAACGGTCGTTAAACTGCGGGAAAATTCGGGTGATCCCGGCCGCCAGCTTGGTATCAACCGGAATGATGGACTGGCTCGCTGCACGGGTGCGCCGCAAATCCGGGTGATACGCGTCGATAACCTGCTGATCGTGCATAGCGGAGTGGATTGTGGTCACGGTACCGGACTCAATGCCATACGCATCGTCTAACAGTTTAATGACCGGAATAATGCAGTTGGTGGTACAGGAGGCATTGGAGACAATGCGGTGTTCGGCCTGCAGCTCGTGCTGGTTGACGCCGAAGACGACAGTGGCATCGAGGTCGTGACTGCCGGGATGGGAAAACAGCACCTTTTTCGCGCCGGCGTTCAGATGTGCTTCACCGTGCTCACGGTTGCCGTACACGCCGGTACAGTCCAGCACGACGTCCACTCCCAACTCGCGCCAGGGTAGCGACTCAAGAGCAGGCTCGTGCAGTACGCGAATGACATCGTCGCCGACAAACAGCTGCTCCCTCTCCTGGCGAACGTCCCAGGCAAAGCGCCCATGGCTGGTGTCGTATTTCAATAAATGCGCCATGCCCGCAGCATCCGCCAGTTCATTGATTGCCACCACGGTGATTTCCGCACGACGCCCGGATTCATATAAAGCACGAACCACGTTACGTCCGATGCGACCGAAGCCATTAATCGCTACGCGTACGGTCATAGATCTCCTGCAAAGCTATCCCTGGGTTTGAGGTGGCTGAAAGAGTAATCCAGCTACGTTCTGAGGGGAATCCTTGCCTGTCACAAACTGCGATTGATTGGTCATTTGTCGAACATTTAATCGACTGAAACGCTTCAGCAAGAATAAGCGAAACGGGGAATAAAAGGAACGTTCCACCGGATAGATTCGCCATTTATCTGACTTGCGTCACATTTTCATGACCCAAAGCGCGCCGTATTATTCCATTCAGGCAAACCGGTATTCACCTGCTTCCGTCATGCGCAACAGCGCATCGGCCTGGCGACTATGGCCCAGCACGCGATCGACATTCGGCCCATCCGTACGTAAATAAAAGGCCTGCGCCTCCTCCTGAGATAACCCCCCTGCGACCTTGCGCTGCACAAGCCGCTCACGCAGCGCTGACGCAGGTGCGGTGATAAAGATCGAGAAATCACAGAACGCCCCCAGCGCCTTCCACCTATCGTCATCCAGCAAAAGCCAGTTTCCTTCGACGATAACAATGCTGGCCGTAACCGCAATCGCCGCTTCTACAGGGTCGTGTTTTTGTCGGTCATACTGAGGCCAGTCTGCGGTCTCCTCGCCCAGCTGGCGCAGATTTTTTGCCAGCTTCGCCACATCGAAGGTTTCCGGTGCGCCTTTATAAGGACGCAGTTGGTTTGCAACCAGCCAGTCATTGTAATGATGGAATCCATCCATCGGGAGAGTTTGTATATCAGGCAGACCGGGCTCCCGCTGCGAGAGATATTCCCAGAACGTCGTTAATGTGGACTTGCCTGTTCCCGGCGGAGCACTGAGAAAAACAACGGTCCTTCTTTTACCGCCACGTCTGTGCAGCTTCGCGATATCCTGTAACAGAGGGAGATGGACGTTTTGTATCTCATCTTCGCCATACTGCGCTTCAACCTGTAATCCATTCACTGTCAGGCTAATTTTCACGGTTCTAATTCCTTGAGTATCGTCGTTACCGCCAGCGTCATTGCCGTCTTGACCATGCCAGTAAAGCGAACCTCAGACCATGCAGCAAAATCGGCAAATTTCATCGATTTAAGCGTATTAAATAAGGTTGCATTACGGGTAATGCTATTTACGTTGCTAATAAAATCCCAGGTGATGTCATCCGCGAACCCCGGAATATCACTCTGTTCGCTCAGATACTGACTGAACTGGGAGAAATGGGTGATATCGGCATAAAGCCATTTATCCATTTTTCCCAGCGCGTAAATCAAACGCAACGCCACGCTTATATCGTCAAGCGGCCCGCTTTGCGCGAGTAACGGCTTCACTGCATATTCCACGATCTCTTCATCATTATTTACGAACAGCGACGGCAGAAAACGTCTGATCCCCAGCAGCAAAATCTCATTTGCCGTTGTCATAAACGAAAGTAAATCCAGCTGAGCATCCAGTTGCTCAATTACGTCGTCTTCGGTTAGCGTCGTCATTCGTTTCTCGATAAATCACCATGAATGCAGGGAGTCTATTATATTACACGTTCGGTCGGCGCCGCAGATGAGCAAAGTTTGCGTGTGCACCCCCTTCGCAACCTGCTGAACACCCGTCACCAGATCGCCGCCCGTCACGCCTGTCGCGCTGAAGAGAATGTCATCTCCCTCCACCAGTTCGTTAAGGGTGTAAACACGATTGACCTCTACGCCCATCTCCGCACAGCGCCGGTGCTCCTGCTCGGCCACCAGACGGTTCTCGGGGCTTTCCCCCTTCGCTTCACAAAAATCGATCAGCGCCGCCTGCATGTCGCCGCCCAGCGCTTTCACCGCGCAGGCGGAGATCACCCCTTCAGGTGCGCCGCCGACGGTGTACATCAGATCGTAGGGATTATCCTGTAAGCAGGTCAGTACGCTGGCCGCGACATCACCATCGGGCAGAGCAAAAACTTTGACGCCCAGCTGTGTCGCCTCGGCGATAGCAGCGTGCAGGCGTGGTTTATCCAGTGTGACCATCCGTAAACGTTCAAGCGGCTTGCCCAGCGCCCGCGCAACGTTGCGGAGGTTCTCCGCCAGCGGCAGTGCAAGGTTGATTGCCCCCGCCGCCGCCGCGTTAACCACCAGTTTTTTCATATACATATCAGGCGCGTGAAACAGGCTGCCTTGCGGAGCGAATGCCATGACTGCCAGCGCATTGCTTTGCCCCATCGCCACCATTCGGGTGCCCTCAATGGGATCGACGGCAATATCCACTGCCGGGCCGATGCCGCGTCCAACCTCCTCGCCAATCCACAGCATTGGCGCATGATCGATCTCACCTTCGCCGATAACAATACGCCCGCAAATCGCTATGTCGTTCAGCGCCTCGCGCATGGCGGTGACGGCCAGCCCGTCAATCCGATTTTTATCGCCGCACCCGGTTTGCGGCCAGGCAGCCAGCGCCGCCTGTGCCGTAACGCGAGAGAGCGGCCATGCCAGAGACATCATGCCGCGGCCTCCCCGATATCCACGCCAAACTGCGCCAGCAGATAGCGCTCTGCTTTTTCATTCCAGATGCCGTGCGTCTCCTCCACCAGCCTCGCCAGCTCCCGGAACAGCGGATCGGTTTTCCCTTTTTCGGCAAAATCGGCAATCGCCGTTAACGGCATGGTGACGCCGTTATAGATAAGTTTTTTGCCGCCGGGAATGTCAGGCAGGTTGAGTACCGTATGCGGCACCGCATCGAGGCCGCCGATGTGGGTCACCATAAACGAGGGCTGAAGCTGGCCCGTCGCACTCAGCGCAATGGCTTCTTTCATGTCATCCGTCGAGCCGCCGGAGGTGCCTACCACATGCGTACTGTTGTAATGAACATTGTAAAAATTAAACGGCACCTTGAAATTGCTGTCCGTTGGTCCGGCAAAGAAATTCAGGCACCCATCCTCGGCGAGCAGTTCGTCCGCCAGTTCGATGACCGCCGGAACCGCAGCATAGACAAACACGTCATCAAACCCGGCATTATCGGTTAATGCGCGTAACGCAGCGGCAGGGTTCTCACTACCGGACGTATTCACATAGATAAGTTCAATGCCCTTTTGAGCGGCAAGCTCAACCGGCAGCAATTTTTTTGCCTGCGCGAGGCGTGCGTCATCAATATCCACCACCACGACGCGAGACGGCTGGATGCCACCGTTAATCGCGTAATCAATGGCGCCAATTCCCATTGGCCCGGCACAGGCCAGAAGCGCAATATTGCCGCCCGGTTTAACCCCCATTCGGTGTTCATAAACATACGGCGTCGTATGATAATTAGCGTTATACGCACCAATAATGCAGCACATCGGTTCCGCCAGCGAAGCCGCGGCAAAATAAGAGCCGTGATAGGGTAAAACGCAGCCCAGATTAATTGCGACCTCCGGGATAATCATATAGGTCGCATTACCGCCAAAATATTCATAGCTGTAGCCGGCAGAATAACCGCTCGGCAATCCCATTGCCGGTTGTAAAACAAAGCGCTGACCTTTTTTATATTTATCGGTCAGGTTTTTTCCGACCTCAACAATCACCCCTGCGCATTCATGCCCGGTAATCACCGGATGATTTTCCAGATCGTCCGGCACACGTTTATGTTCACTGCCTAATGTTGCCGCTTTCCAGGTGGATAAACAGACGCTGTCGGAAATAACGCTCACCAGCAGTTCATTTTCACCTGTTTCAGGCAGATCAAATTCACGGATGCGGACATCCCGCTTGCCATAAATGGCAGCCACTTTCGTTTTCATATTTACTCCAGAAACCCGATATATTAATTCGTGGTTAAACGCTTAAAGAGATCGTCAAGCTGCGGGTCGCCGATATAGTTCTTTATCAGCACTAACGGTTTGTCACTGACTCTTTTCGCGCGCGCCTCCAGGCTGGCATGGGTAACAATAAGGTCGGCGTCGTCAGGCACATTTTCGATAGCGTAATGTTTAACGTCGATAGCTCGCCCGGCTTTTTCCAGTCGCCTACGGAACGTTGTTGCGCCCATAGCGCTTGATCCCATTCCCGCGTCGCAGACAAAGGCGATACGTTTGACGTCTCCCCAGGAAAACTTACCTTCCTGTTTCATGGTTTTTACGGCTTTGGCAGAATCACTGAAGGTATCTTCCGTTTCAGCTTCGTTATTTTTATCCAACTTTAAGATAAAGGCGGCGACAGCAAAGGTCACCAGCGTGCCCGCCATGACGCCCGCAATGGTTGCCAGGAAAGCGCCTTTTGGCGTTAAGGCGAGGTAGGCAAAAATCGAACCCGGGCTTGGGCCAGCAACCAGTCCGCCGCCTAGCAGATTAAATACCCACGTCCCGCTCATGCCGCCAGCGATCATCGCAATCAGCGTCAGCGGTTTCATCAGTACGTAAGGGAAATAAAGTTCATGAATGCCGCCCAGGAAATGGATAATCATCGCGCCAGGCGCTGACTTCTTTGCCATCCCTTTACCGAAAAAAGCAAAAGCCAGCAACAAACCTAAACCCGGCCCGGGATTAGAAGCCACCATAAAGAAGATCGACTTACCCGTCTCGGAGGCCTGCTGCATCCCCAGCGGGTAATAAACGCCCTGATCGATGGCGTTATTCAGAAACAGGATTTTTGCCGGTTCGTTAATCAGAGACAGCAGCGGTAAATAGCCCGCATGTACCAAAGATTCAATACATCCTTTGATAAAGTTATTGGCAATCGACACCGCAGGGCCGATCACCTCAAACCCCAGCAGGCAGAGGAGCATGCCAGCGATACCCAGCGAGAAGTTATTGATAACCATCTCAAAGCCCGCGGGAATGCGCTTTTCCAGCAGCCGGTCAATATGCTTGATCACCAGACCGCCGAGTGGCCCCATGATCATTGAGCCGAGGAACATTGGAATATCCGCGCCGATAATCACGCCGATAGTGCCGATCCCCCCCATCACCGCCCCACGTTTGCCACCGACCAGGTGCCCTCCCGTAGAGCCAATCATCACGGGCAATAAATAGGTTATCATCGGGCCGACAATTTTGGCGAAGTGCTCATTCGGCATCCAGCCAGTCGGAATAAATAAAGCGGTAATAAACCCCCAAGCAATAAAAGCGCCAATATTCGGGATGACCATTGCAGTCAAAAAGCCCCCAAAAGCCTGGACCTTCGCACGAGCAGACTTGTGTTCCATAATAATGTCCTGTAAAGGAAATAATAATTATGCGCGAGCGATAATATCCGCCAACTGTTTTTCTGATTTAGCGGTTAACAACGCTGTCAGCATATCCTCTTCACATAATAATTCGCTTAATGCCTGAATAGCGCCGATATGTGAATCCGCATCTGCCGCCGATAAACCAATCAGCAATTTAACCGGTTCATCGTCTTCGGCAAAGTGCACCTCCTGCTTCAGAAGCGTTAATGACATACCTGTTTTTAACGCACCGCATTCCGGGCGGGCATGGGGCATTGCAACGCCCGGCGCCAGAATATAATAGGGACCATTAGTGAGCGTCGAGGTTTTAATCGCCGCAATATAATCAGCATTAATATAATGATTGTGCAGCAAAGATGACATGGAAAAATCAATGGCTTCCTGCCAGTTCTTTGCTGCGGGTTTTATTGAGATAGAGGATTCAGGGAAGTAATCAATCAACCGCATATATAATCCTTATTTTATTTTTAGGGTACAACGTCTCGCTAAAAACAAAATACGCCTGCGGTAAAATGAAATCAATTGGGGAGAAAATAGCGAGAGCATCAGCCTGCCATTTATTAATGCGAAGAAAAACAACTTGTTATATGTCTATAATTAAAATGCAAGCCTGAATTTGTGATATCCATTACATATTACGAATATTACAACATTCTGCTTTTGTGATAAAAATCACCAAAAAGGCATTGTTAAAAACAGAAAAAGTAGTCTGGAGATATAAAAACGGGCCGCCTGTGCGACCCGTTTTGCCTCTCGGAGAGGATTACAGCAGTTCTTTCGCCTTAGCGACAACGTTCTCAACGGTGAAGCCGAACTCTTCGAACAGCAGCTCTGCCGGAGCAGATTCACCGAAGGTGGTCATACCGACGATAGCGCCGTTCAGGCCCACGTATTTGAACCAGTAGTCCGCGATACCGGCTTCCACCGCCACGCGAGCGGAAACCGCTTTAGGCAGTACGGATTCACGGTATGCCGCATCCTGCTTGTCGAACGCATCGGTAGACGGCATGGATACCACGCGCGCCTTCACGCCTTCGGCAGTCAGTTTTTCCCATGCCGCAACGGCCAGTTCAACTTCAGAGCCGGTAGCAATGAAGATCAGCTCAGGCTGGCCTGCGCAGTCTTTCAGCACGTAACCACCGCGCGCGATGTTCGCCAGTTGCTCAGGCGTACGCTCCTGCTGTGCCAGGTTCTGACGGGAGAGGATCAGCGCGGTCGGGCCGTCCTGACGCTCAACGCCGTATTTCCACGCTACCGCGGATTCAACCTGGTCACATGGACGCCATGTAGACATGTTCGGGGTTACGCGCAGGGACGCTACCTGCTCAACCGGCTGGTGAGTTGGGCCATCTTCGCCCAGACCGATAGAGTCGTGGGTGTAGACCATCACCTGACGCTGTTTCATCAGCGCAGCCATACGCACGGCGTTACGCGCGTACTCAACGAACATCAGGAAGGTTGAGGTGTATGGCAGGAAACCACCGTGCAGTGAGATACCGTTGGCAATCGCGGTCATACCGAATTCACGTACACCGTAATGGATGTAGTTACCGGCAGTGTCTTCGTTGATTGGCTTAGAACCAGACCACAGAGTCAGGTTAGATGGCGCCAGATCAGCGGAGCCGCCGAGGAATTCAGGCAGCAATGGACCGAACGCTTCGATCGCATTCTGGGACGCTTTACGGCTCGCGATTTTGGACGGGTTCGCCTGCAGCTTAGCGATAAACTCGTTGGCTTTCGCATCGAAGTCAGACGGCATATCGCCTTTCATACGACGGGTAAACTCAGCCGCTTCCTGAGGGAAGGCTTTCGCATAGGCAGCGAATTTCTCGTTCCACGCAGACTCTTTCGCCTGACCCATTTCTTTCGCATCCCACTGCGCATAGATTTCAGACGGGATTTCGAATGCTGGGTAGTTCCAGCCAAGTTGCTCACGGGTCAGTGCAATTTCCGCGTCGCCCAGTGGCGCACCGTGGGAATCGTGGGTGCCCGCTTTGTTCGGAGAGCCGAAGCCGATGATGGTTTTGCACATCAGCAGGGACGGTTTGTCCGTTACTGCGCGTGCTTCTTCTACTGCACGTTTAATCGAGTCAGCATCGTGACCATCAACGCCACGCACCACGTGCCAGCCGTAAGCTTCGAAACGTGCAGCGGTGTCATCGGTGAACCAGCCTTCAACGTGACCGTCGATGGAGATTCCGTTGTCGTCATAGAACGCAACCAGTTTGCCCAGCTTCAGGGTACCGGCCAGGGAGCACACTTCGTGAGAAATGCCTTCCATCATGCAGCCGTCGCCCATGAAGGCGTAGGTGAAGTGGTCAACGATGTCGTGACCAGGACGGTTGAACTGCGCTGCCAGCGTCTTCTCAGCAATCGCCATACCCACAGCGTTGGCAATACCCTGGCCCAGCGGGCCGGTGGTGGTTTCAACGCCTGCGGTGTAACCCACTTCCGGGTGACCTGGAGTTTTAGAGTGCAGCTGACGGAAGTTTTTCAGCTCTTCAATAGGCAGATCGTAGCCGGTGAGGTGCAGCAGGCTATAGATCAGCATAGAGCCGTGGCCGTTGGACAGCACGAAACGGTCACGGTCAGCCCATGCTGGGTTCTGCGGGTTGTGGTTAAGGAAATCACGCCACAGGACTTCGGCGATGTCTGCCATGCCCATAGGGGCACCCGGGTGGCCGGATTTGGCTTTCTGTACTGCGTCCATGCTCAGCGCACGAATAGCATTAGCAAGCTCTTTACGTGAGGACATTTTAACTCCAGATCGGACTGTTAAAGGCCATGCCCTTGACGACAGCGCGTTTTGGGCTACGCCGGAAAAAAGTGCCAACAATGTAACCCAAGCCGTAGGGCATGTACATGGACCATTCTTTTGCCGCTTAAGAAATCTCTGGAACATGCTCGCAAGTTGCGCAATCTTCTCGCCCACCCCTGCAGATATTCCTTATACTTAGCGCGACACCGGCTTCGCTGACGGTGCATTTTTCGGATTTAATTCATGTTAACGAGTACGGAAGCAACATCATGAAAATGCGTGCAATAGTGCTGGCCCTGGGAACAACGCTCCTGCTAAGCGGCTGTCAGAATATGGACTCTAACGGCCTGATGAGCTCAGGCGCAGAGGCCTTCCAGGCATACTCCCTGAGCGACGCGCAGGTGAAAGCGCTGAGCGACGAGGCCTGTAAAGATATGGATGCAAAAGCCACTATCGCCCCGGCTAACAGCACCTACACGCAGCGTCTGAACAAGATTGCTTCTGCGCTTGGTGACAACATCAACGGCCAGCCGGTGAACTACAAGGTTTACGTGGCAAAAGACGTGAACGCCTTCGCAATGGCGAACGGTTGCATCCGCGTCTATAGCGGGCTGATGGACATCATGACAGACAACGAAGTGGAAGCGGTTATCGGCCACGAAATGGGCCACGTTGCGCTTGGCCACGTCAAGAAAGGGATGCAGGTCGCGCTCGGAACCAACGCGGTTCGCGCGGCGGCAGCCTCTGCGGGCGGGATCGTCGGCAGCCTCTCCCAGTCGCAGATTGGCGATATGGGTGAAAAACTGGTGAATTCCCAGTTCTCCCAGCGTCAGGAGTCTGAGGCCGACGACTACTCCTACGATCTGTTGCGCAAACGCGGAATTAATCCATCAGGCCTGGCCACCAGTTTTGAAAAACTGGCGAAGCTGGAAGAGGGTCGTCAAAGCTCAATGTTTGACGATCACCCGGCCTCCGTTGAACGTGCACAGCATATTCGCGACCGCATGGCGGCAGACGGAATTAAATAATCCTGAAAGGAGGCGTAATGGCCTCCTTTTTATTTCGCATGAATTGCTAATATAACCGCACGTATCGGTAACACCTCTCTACACCGCGCCACACCTGCCCTCACCCGCTGAAACGCCTGGTCACTTATTGATTGCAATCATTAACCTTTCCGGTAATTATCCAATGTGCAGCAATACAAATTAATATATCCAGACAGAGACGTTCCCTCCGTGAAAAAAGAATTATCGTTAATCGCATTAAGTTTATTTTCGGCCCTTCCCGCCGTAGCAAGCCAGCAGTCTGACAGCCAGGGTTTTATTGATGACAGCCATCTGGACCTGTTTTTCCGTAACGCGTACATCAGTCGGGACTACCATCAGGGCCAGCAGGACAAAGCTGAATGGGGTCAGGGGCTCATCGCGACCTTTGAATCCGGTTATACCCAAGGGCGGGTAGGATTTGGCGTCGACGGTATCGCCCAGTACGGCGTGCGTCTCGACGGCGGGCGCGGCAAGAGCGGCGCGGGCGGCATCGACTTCTTCAGACAGGAGAACGATGGCCGGGCAAAATCCGACCTGGCAAAATTTGGCGCCACGGCAAAAATGCGTTTTTCAAATACCGTGCTGAGCTACGGCAACCAGCGCCCGGCGCTGCCGATTGTCACCGCCGACAGCTCGCGTCTGCTGTTTGAAAGCTACACCGGCACGATGTTAACCTCGAAAGAGATCGACGGCCTGGACCTGAACGCTGGCTACTTCACTGACCAGCAGCGTAAAAGCGATGACCGCCACGACAGCGGCCTGAAAAGCCTGACCTTCGGCGGCGCAAGCTACCAGTTCAACGACCAGTTCAGCGGCGCACTGTATGCCTCTCACAACGAAGAGGTGATGAATAAACAGTATCTGGGCATGAACTTCAAACAGCCGTTCAGCACCGGGCAGCAGTTGATTCTGGACTTTAACGGTTATAACTCGCGTCTGGATCAACGCTACGCGGACAGCCTCGACACCGGGCGCAGTAATACCATCTGGAGCCTGGCGGCGAGCTACATTTGGGATGTTCATACCTTTAAGGTGGCGTATCAGCAGAGCAGCGGCAGCACCGGCTATAACTACGGTGGCTATCGCGATCGCGGCGGCGTGGGCGACGGCGGCAACACCATCTGGCTGGCGAACTCCTACTGGTCTGACTTTAACGGGGAAGATGAACGCTCATGGCAGGCGTCTTACGGCCTGGACTTCGCCGGACTCGGCCTGCCGGGCCTGAGCTGGACCACGGCCTACGTGCGCGGCGATAACATCAAAACGTCTGAAACCAGCAACGGTAAAGAGCACGAGTGGTTTAACCAGGTCCAGTATCAGGTGCAGGACGGCCCGGCAAAAGACCTGACGCTGAAGCTGCGCTACTCCGTGCTGCGCGTCTCCAGCAACGCCAGCGACTATAACGTCGGCGGGGATGAGATCCGCGCTTATGTGGAATATCCGTTTAAGGTGTTCTAAGTTTGTCCCCTCACCCTAACCCTCTCCCAAAGGGAGAGGGAACGCGATCACCCTCTCCCTTTGGGAGAGGGCCGGGGTGAGGGAAAACGGTCCGCACCTCAACAAACGTAGGCCCGGTAAGCGCAGCGTCATCGGGCGATATCCACCATATCAATACAGCGACTTCTGCGGCGGCCCGGCAAACTTCAGCGCGCCAATCTGCCCCATCCGCACCTCCACCACCGATGGCCCCGGCATTGACAGCGCCTCCGTCATCACCGCGTCAAAATCCTCGGCCCGCTCCACGCTCCACGCCTGCAGGCCAATCGCCTGCGCCAGCAGGGTAAAGTCCGGCGTGTGCAGTTCGTTGTAATATTGACGACCACCGAAATACTTATCCTGGATGCCGCGCATTACGCCGTAGCCGCCGTCGTTCATGATCAGCAGCGTCACGTTCGCTTTCTCCTGGGCAAGCGTTGCCAGTTCCCCCAGGTTAAGGCTCAGGCCGCCGTCGCCCACCAGCCCCACCACCTTGCGCTGCGGGTTGGCAATCGCGGTGCCGATCGCCATCGGCAGCCCCATACCAATCGCCCCCGCCAGAGAGTGAATGTTCATCAGCGGGCCGTTAGCGCGGAACAGACGGCTGCCCCACAGGCTGCCGGAAACGGTGATATCCCGCACCAGCAGGCCGTCGTTCGGCAGCGCCTTTTCAATCGCATCGTTGAGCTTCGCATACGTCCCGCACTGCTCGCGCAGCCCCTGCTCTGCTGTTGCCACCGCCTGCTGAACCTGCCCGTCCCACTGGGCATTGCCCCATTCGCGCCCCTGCGCTTTGTTCGCCAGCGCCGCCAGCAGCACAGAACAGTCGGCGACCAGGGTGTTATCCATCAGATAGTTACGGCTCGCCGCCGCCGGATCGATATCAATCTGCACGCGGGGATGCGGCAGCTCGAGCGTCCATGAGCGGGTTTCGTTACTGCGCAGGCGCGAGCCTGCCACCAGCGTAAAGTCGCACCGGGCAATCAGCGCCTCGACCGACGGTGAATTATGGAACGCCCGCAGGCTGGCGCGATGGCTATCCGGCAGCACGCCGCGCGCGTGGGTGCTGGAGATCACCGTAACACCCGCATCCGCCAGCTTTTGCACGGCATCAGCGCTTCCCAGCGCCCCGCCGCCCAGCCACAGCAGAGGCTGTTTCGCCTGCTTAAGCTGCGCCCAGAGCGCCTCGACCACTACGTTATCAACGGTGTCCGGCGCGGAGGATTTCACCGGTGCCGTCACCAGCGAGGCCGGGATCTTTGCCCCCTGAATATCAATCGGAATTTCCACCGAAACCGGCCCGCACGGCGGCGTCTGCGCCTCCTGAATGGCCTTATGGAGAATAGCGACCGCCTGGTGAGCATTGCTGATGCGCCAGGCCCGTTTCGAGCTGGCCTTGAGGAAGGTCAGCTGATCGCGGGTTTCGTGGATAAACCCGGTGTCGGCATCCAGCCAGGCTTTTTCAACCTGGCCGGTCAGGTGCAGCAGCGGCGTACAGGCGTTCATGGCTTCCACCAGCGCCCCCACCGCGTTGCCCGCCCCTGCGCCGGTGCTGGTCAGCGCCACGCCAAGGCCGGAAAAGCGTCCGTGGGCGTCGGCCATGGTGACAGAACCCGCTTCGCCGCGCGCGGGCACAAAGCGGATGTTGCCCCGCTGCCCCACCGCATCCGCGATTGGCAGGTTGTGGATAGAGATGACGCCGTAGATGGCCTCAACCTGATACTGCTCCAGCGTTCTGGCGATGGCGTCGCCGACGGTTATCATTTCGCTCATTGCTCACCCTTTCTCAGTCGCACCAGTGGTTGACGCTATTACCCGTCGCCAGATAAATGCTCTTTTGCTGCATCCAGGCTTTCAGCCCCTGAATGCCCTTTTCGCGGCCCAGACCGCTCTCTTTAAAGCCCCCAAACGGGGTCGAAATCGCAAACACTTTGTAGGTGTTGATCCACACGGTGCCCGCTTCCAGTTGCTCGCTCAGGCGCAGGGCGCGTCCGGTATCGCGCGTCCAGATGCCCGCCGCCAGGCCGTACACCGAGTCATTGGCCTCGCGGATCAGCGCCGCCTCGTCACTGAACGGCATCGCCACCAGCACCGGGCCGAAGATCTCCTCCTGACAGGCGCGGGCGGCGTTGGTCAGACCCTCGATGATTGTTGGCTGGAAGAAGCTTCCGCTGGCAAGCGCCGGATCGGCCGGGATCTCTCCGCCGCACAGCACGCGGCCTCCTTCGCGTTGCGCCAGCTCTACGTACGCCTGCACGCTCTGGCGATGCCTGTCGTTAATCAGCGGCCCGATATGCGTGCCGTCGGCAAACGGATGCCCGACGCGCAGGCCGCGCGTGAGCTCCAGCAGCCGCGCCATCAGCGGAGCGTAAATGCTCTCGTGGATAAACAGTCGTGAACCGGCAATGCACGCCTGCCCCGCCGAGCTGAAAATGCCGTAGCAGATCCCGCGCGCGGCCTGCTCGACGTCCGCATCTTCCAGCACGATGGTCGGGGATTTCCCGCCCAGCTCCAGCGACGCCGGGATCAGCTTTTCCGCCGCCACGTGCGCCAGATGCCGCCCCGTGGTCGTGCCGCCGGTAAAGGAAATTTTCCGCACGCGAGGGTGGCGCGCCAGCGCGTCGCCAACCACCGAGCCTTTGCCCGGCAGCACGCTCAGCAGCCCGGCGGGCAGCCCGGCCTGTTCAAAAATACGCGCCAGCTCCAGCGCCATCAGCGGCGTGGCCTCGGCAGGTTTGAGGATCACCGCATTTCCGGCGGCAATGGCCGGAGCAACCTTCTGCATTTCGCTGGCAATCGGCGAATTCCACGGCGTGATGGCCGCCACCACGCCGAGCGGCTCGTAGCGGCTCAGCGTCAGGAGATCGGGCTGGCGCGGCGTGGGCAGTTCGCCTTCCAACAGCTCGCAGGCGGCGGCGAAATAGCGCGCCGTGCCCGCCGCACTCATCACCAGGCCACGCGCTTCCGCCAGCGGCTTGCCGTTATCGCGGCTCTGCATCTGCGCCAGTTCATCGACACGGGATTCAATCAGATCGGCCACCTTGTGCAGGATCTTCGCCCGCATATGCGGCAGGCGGGTGCGCCAGTCCGGATCGCGCCACGCGCGTTCGCCTGCGTCGATGGCGTCCTCCAGATCGTCCAGGCTTGCGGCGTTAAGCGTCGCGTTGATTGAGCCGTCCGCCGGGAACTGGCTCTGCATCAGGTTGCCGCCGCCGTGTCGCCAGTGGCCACCGATAAAAATCTTCAGATCGTCCATCGTGACTCCTCAGCTCAGGGCCAGCTCGCGGCAGGCGCGCACCGCGCTCAGTGCCGCCAGGGTGGAGGTTTTGGGGTTGCTGGCAAGCGGCAGGCCGCTCAGCTCCAGATGAAACTCGCCAAACAGCCCTTCGACGTGCAGCGTGTGGGTGTTGCGCGTCGTCGCCGGGTCGACCATCAGCTGCACGCGGGTGTCATCCATCCCGACGCCGCCGAGCGCCACGGTCGCCGCCACGTTGGCGTTCGCCGGGAACAGCCGCGCCGCCTCGCGGGCGCTGCCCTCAAAAAACACCTGCGCCTGCGACACCGCGTTAAGATCGATAAGCTGCTCGGCGTAGCTGCCGCGCCAGCTGGCCGGGCTTTTGCGCGACCGATAGGTCACACGCTCCAGGCCGCCCTCTTTGGCGGCGGAGAGCCCGTCGATGCCCGCGACCGCGCCAGAGAGCAGCGTGAGTTTTCCGCCCGCGCTGAGCAGACGCTGTTCCAGCGCGCTGTCCGCCAGCGCACCGGTGGATATCACGGCCAGATGCCAGCCGCGATGCAGTATCTCTTCGCCGTACTGCGCCACCGCCTGCTGGCTGGCGCACTCTAGTACCAGGTCAGGCGCTTCAGCGCAGTCCACCGGCGAGGCCAGCGCCGCTACCGCACCGCCGAACTGCGCACGAATGGCCTCGTGGTGAGCCTCGCGCGCCACGATCCAGCCAATGCTGACGCCAGCAGGCAGGCGCTCAATTACCGCCTGCGCCATCGCGCCAAAGCCAATTAACATGATTTTTTTCATGATGCGTCCTTACAGGTGACGGCAGAAGCCGCCGGAAACGTCCAGCGCGGCACCGGTGGTAAACGAGGCCAGCGGCGAGGCGAGAAACAGCAGCGCCTGTGCAGGCTCCTGCGGCTTGCCGAGGCGCGCCATCGGTATGCCCCGCTTGCGCGCAATATCCGCTGTCCACGCCGCCCAGCTCTGGCTTTTATCCGCCCGGTTCTCAAAGCGGCGCTGCCACTGGCCGGACTCCACCATGCCGAGCAAAATGGAGTTGACGCGAATACCTTTGCCCACCAACTCCTTTGAGAGCGTCAGCGTCATGTTCAGCAGCGCGGCGCGGGCGGCGGAGGTGGCGATCATGTGCTCCTCCGGCTGCAACGCCAGCAGGGAGTTGACGCAGGTGATCGAGGCGATATCGGACTGCTCCAGCAGAGGCTGAAACGCCTGCACCGGGTTGATCACCCCAAACAATTTCAGCTCGGCTTCGTGCAGCCACGCCTCGCGCGGAGTGTCGTTGAAGTGCGCCACGTAGCCCTGCCCGGCGTTATTGATCAGCATATCCGCCGCGCCAAAGCGCGCCTGAACCGCCTGCGCAAAAGCCTGCACCTCATCAGCGTTGAGCACATCGCAGCGGTAAGCGAAGATCTCTCCGTCGGGGTAGTCGTTTTGCAGCGCCGCGTGCGCGCTGGCGAGCCGGTCCGGATCGCGGCCACAGAAAGCCACTTTTGCCCCCTCGCCCAGCAGCAGGCGCAGCGTTTCAAAGCCAATGCCGGACGATCCGCCGGTGACTACCGCTACGCGTCCGTCAATGTGTGCATTCATCGCCTACCTCCTGGTGAATACGTAAAAGCTGTTGATTAAAAAACGCCGCGTTATCGAGATAGCTGGCGTGTCCGGCCTGCGGAATGGCGATGAACGGCATGCCGTAGCGCAGCGCCAGCCCCTGCACCAGCTCGGGTTGGGTGATGGCATCCTGCTCACCGCACCAGACTTCAAAGGTGCCCGAATAGCGCGTCAGCCAGCCGTGTATATCGTCGTGCGCCAGCATCCACGCGGCGGCGAGATAGCCTTCCGGGCGCAGGGCACGCATGCCCGTCGCAACGGTCGCGATGTCCTCCGCGCGCGCGCCGGGGCGCAACAGCTTCGCCGCGCGGGTCTGGGCGAGTATGTCGCCGCCCAGCGCGATCTGCTGCTCGCGGTTGCGCCACACCTGCTCGCGCTGCTCCGGCGCGGCCTGGCCATAGCCCTGCGCCGCGTCCGCCAGCACCAGATGCAGCACGCGTTGCGGAAACTTCGCGGCAAAGGCGCTGGCGACCAGCGCCCCCAGCGAGTGCCCGACCAGCACCGCCTGCCAGACGCCCGCGCGATCGAGCATCGCTGCCAGCGCGTCGGCGTAATCGCCCGCGTTCGCGCGTTCGGTCGCCAGCATTGGGCTTTCGCCATAACCGGGCATGTCCCACGCCAGCACGCGAAAACCGCTCAGCGCCATCTGCTTATGCCAGGAGGCCGCGCCGGAGCTGATACCGTGCAGCAGCATCAGCGGAGTGCCGCTTCCCTGTTCGCGAAAGCCCGTCATACCGCCCCCTTACCCGCGCTTCACTTTAGAGAGCGGATGATCGGCCGGATAGGTTGGGATTTCCGGCTTGTTGGTTCCCAGCATCACGCACATCAGCGCCTCTTCTTCGCCGTGGTTAAACAGCCCGCGGTAGATACCCGGCGGAACGGAGATCAGGTCGCGCTCGCGCAGCACGGTTTCGGTGTAGTTGTCGCCGTCCTGGATCATCAGGGTGATCTGCCCTTTGAGCATGAAGAAGACCTCTTCCACGTCGTCGTGCAGGTGCAGCGGCCCTTCGCACTTCGACGGCAATACCATGGTGGAGAAGGTGAAGTGGTCGGCCTGAACGGTATTGGTGTCGTTCGCCACGCCGGTTGCGCCGGTGCCGATATAGCGCATCTGCGCGCGGCGGTATTTCGGGTCATAGTCGGCCTGGAACTTCAGGGCGTTCCAGTCATACTTACGGCCTTCAAAGCGCGCAATGCGCGACTCGACCCACTCTTCCATGGTCAGATGCTCAGGCTTAACGCCCGGTTTTGCAGTTACGGTTGAATCAGTCATGACACTCTCCTCAGTAACGTCTCAGCAGCGGCAGTAACAGGACGCAGCCCACCGCCGCCATCACCGCCAGAAAAATCAGCCCGGAATCCATGCTGTGGGTGAAGGCGATAAGCGCCCCCATCACTGCGGGCGACAGCGCCCCGGCAAAGTTTCCCAGCCCGTTGAAAATGCCGCCCGCCGTCGCGCTCACCCGGGGATGGGTGGCCTTCGCCAGCAGGGCAAAAATGTTCGGCGCGCCCGTGCCCCACATAAAGGTGCTAAAGCTCATCGCCGCGATAATCGTCAGGGGTGTATCAAGGTGCATCACCGCCGTCAGCCCGACGGCTGCGCCCGCCATGGAGATAAAACAGGCCGCCGCGCGCTTATCGACGCGGTCCGAGAGCCAGGCGCCAATCACCTCGCCCGCCAGCATGGCGATAAACGGCATCGACGACAGCCAGCCCGCGTGCTCCAGATGAATGCCCTTGCCCTTGATCAGGTAGCCCGGCAGCCAGCCGTTGATCCCCCACAGGTAGGTGAGAAACGCAACGTTAAAGACGCAGATTACCCAGAAGTGCGGGCTGACAAACAGCTCGCGCCGGGCCGCACGCCGCTCGTCCCGTGACGCCTGCGCGGTTGTCGGCTTCACGTCGAGACGAATACCGCGCAGGCCAATGCGCACAAAGATCAGCACCGGCACGGTGAGCATCGCCATGACAAAGAAGGTGCTTTGCCAGCCGAAGGTGTTGAGCAGCCAGAGGGAGAGCGGGAAGCCAATTGCCGCCCCCACCGGCGTGCCGAGCAGCCACAGCATGGTGGCGCGCGCCTGCAGATGCTGCGGGAAGTTATGGCGCACGATGGCGAACGCCAGCGGGAACAGCGGCCCTTCGGCGATGCCCAGCAGAATGCGCAGGACAATCATCACCGTGTAGTTATGGGTGAAGCCCATCGCCACCATCAGCACGCACCACACCGCCATCATGCCGGTGAGCAGGCGCAGCGGCGGGATTTTGTCCCCCAACCCGCTGAGCAGGACCGATGAAAAGCCGTAGCTCAGCAGAAAAGCGCTCATCAGGATGCCGAGGCGCGTGGTGTCGAAATCGATGCCCATCGCCTGCTGGAAATGGCCATCGGAAAACAGCGCCGCGATGCTGATTTTGTCGAAAAACGCCAGCAGTACGCAGGCCAGCAGCGACAGCGGGATAGCCCAGCGCACCGCGTTTTCAGGCGTGCGGGTCCCCTCGCCGCTCGCCTCTGCGGGCGCGGCGTTGGTCTCGAATGTGGTCATGTCTCCCCCTACGGGTGCGGGTTAGCTATCGCAGTGACATCAGTGAAAAGGCCGGGTCGCTCAGCGGCACGTCCGATAAGTCTCGTCCCGCCGCCATCCAGCGCTTCGCCAGCTTGACGGTACGCGCGTCGTTAAAGGCCACCAGCTGCGTCAACCGTCCGCCGTCGTCCAGCGAGAAGAACAGCGCGTTATCACGAACGACGGTTTTGCCGCCAGGCTGCGGAATGCCGAGGATCTGAATGTTGTGCTGATATTGATCCGACCACAGCCACGGCGCGTCGTCGTAGCCCGGCGCGTCGGGGTTAAGCATCGCTTTCGCCGTCGCCACCGCCTGATTCTGGGCGAAGGCCCACGACTGGATACACAGCCCGTAGTGGTGATGCTGCGCCACATCGCCCGCGGCAAAGATGGCCGGATCCGACGTGCGTCCCTGCGCGTCGACCACGATCCCGCGGTCGGTGTTCAGCCCGGCGTCACGGGCCAGCTCAAGGTTCAGATCGACGCCGATCCCCACCACTACCGCATCGAAGGTTTCGCGTTTGCCGTCGCAGTGGATCACCGGCAGACCGTGGTGATCGTCAAGCTCCAGCGCGCCGCAGCCGGTGCGGATATCCACGCCCTGCTCGCGGTGGATCCGCTCCAGCTGTCGGGACACCTCGCCGCTCACCGAGCGCATGCACAGGGCAGGCTGCTGCTCGAACAGCGTGACCGCCACGCCGCTTTTGCGCGCCGAGGCGGCAATCTCCAGGCCGATCCAGCCGCCGCCGACAATCGCCAGGGTGTTGCTTTGCGCCAGACGCGTTTTCAGGCGCTGCGCGTCCTGCCAGTGGCGCAGGGTGTAGACCTGCGGATGTTTTCCCCACGCCTCGCCCGGCAGACGCGCCCGCCCACCGGTCGCAATTAAAAGGATGTTGTAACTAAGAAGCTCGCCGTTGCTCAAATGTACCCTTTTCGCGGCGCGATCGATCTGCGTGGCGCGCAAGGGGCGGTACCAGGTCAGATTCAGCGCCTGCTGAGCGTCTTCCGAAAACAGGCGCGGCAGTGCGGCATCGGCGTCCAGCAACGCGGCTTTCGAGAGCGGCGGACGTTCATAAAAATCCCACTCCTCTTCCGCCACCACGCAAATCTCGCCGTCGAAGCCCTCGTCGCGCAGAGTTTTCGCCGCCCAGCCACCCGCCTGGCCGCCGCCGATAATGACAATGCGCGAGGTCATACCGCCTCCGGCTTTTTCTGCTGGCGGCGCGTGTCATGGTCAATCCCGCCCTCTACCGCCCATTCGGTGAAGGAGATCAGGGAGTGCTCCAGCTCGCGCGGCTGCCAGTTTTCGGTCAGGTAGTCGTCGTTGGTGTAGTACTCAAACGCGCCGCCGGTCGGGCTGTTGACGTACCAGAAGTAGGCGGACGACACCGGATGGCGGCCCGGCCCGATAAAGGTGCTCCAGTCGTTTTTATTCATCGCAATGCCGCCGCCGATCACCTCGTGAATGTCGCGCACGGTAAAGGCGACGTGGTTCAGGCCGCGCTTGCGGTTCGGTAGCTGAAGCAGGAACAAATTGTGATGGCCACCGCGCGGGCCACAGCGCAGGAACACGGCGCGGTTGATGTAGCGGTCGGAAACCTGGAAGCCGAGCACCTCGCGGTAGAACTGTTCTACCGCCGCCAGCTCCTCGACGAAGAACACCACGTGGCCGACGTTGATCGGCTGGGCGCGGTCATACACCGGGCTTGGCGTGTCGATGCGGCGGGCGTCGCCCCACTGGTTAATCGGCTCGACGTTCAGCTCAACCGGCACCTGCTGGCTCACCTGTACGCGCAGGGTCATGCCGTTCGGATCGCGGCACTCCAGCGCATCGCCCACCTGGCGAAAACCGGGCTGCTGCGCCAGCGTCGGGCGCAAAGCATCCAGCTCGTCCTGAGTTGTCACCGCCCAGGTCATGCGGCGCAGGGTGTTGCCCGCTTCAAACGCCGGCGGCAGGTCGGGGCTGTCAATCGGGTTTAGCTCGACGCGCGCGCCGCTCAGGGTGGTAAAACGCTGGCCGCTGGCATCGCCCGTCAGGCCAAAATCACGCATGAATTTGGCGCAGTGCGTCAGGTTGTCGACGCCAAATTCCAGCTTTTCAATTCCGGTTACACTCATCGTTCGTTGCCTCATCTGGCCCAAATTGGGCGTAAAACATGCCCGACGCAGCAAAGCGCCTGACGTTAACTCACTGATTTAACTGGCCTGTGACAAATACCCTAAGAAGCCAGAGATTTTATCCGCCGCCAGACGGACCTCGTTTTGCAGGCGCTCGCGGTCGGTCTGGGGGATCTCCTCCGACGGCACCAGAATGCTGACCACCGCCGCCACCCGTCCACTGCGGTCATACACCGGATAGACGATGGAGGAGATGCCGTGACGGAAGAAAGATTCGCCGATGACAAACCCGCGGGCTTTGTCCTGCTGCACCATCTGCCACAGTGCTTCGCGGTCGTGAAGCTGCCCCGGCGTGTTGCCCGGCAGGCGCTCGTGCGGGAACAGGTGTTCAAAGTCAGCGCGCGAAATGTCGGTCAGCAGCATGCGGCCAAGCGAGGTGCAGTGCACCGGCAGGCGGGTGCCAATGCTCACCTGGTTGATGCGCGAACCGGCAGCGCTGACGCGGGCGACGTAGATGATGTCGCGCCCGTCGCGGATCGCCAGATGGCTGCTGCACTGGCTGACGTCGCGCAACTGTTCGATAACCGGCTGGCCGACCTGAGCCACGTCCAGCGAGGCGATGTATTCAAAGCCCAGGCGCAGCACGTTCATGCCGAGCGAGAAAGTATTGGTGCGCGCGTTGCGCTCCAGAAAGCCCATGTATTCCAGTGTCTGCACCACGCGGTAGGCGGTGGCTTTTGGCATGTCCACCAGCCGGTGCAGCTCGGCAAAGGTCAGATCGCGGTGCTGCTCGCCGAAGGCCAACAGCAGCTGGAGACCGCGCTCCAGCCCCGGCACGAGATACTTCACTTCACGATCGTTTTCCATATTCATCAGGCCTCAGTTAAAGACAAAACCGCCGTTGACCGGAATCAGTTGCCCGGTAATGAACCGCGACAGATCGCTTAACAGCCAGACCACGCTGCCCGTCACATCGTCCGGCTGCTGCGCGCCGGTTAACGCGCGGCCATTTTCGTACAGCTGATGGCGTTCGGCGGGCACATACTCGGTCGCCTCGACGCGGGTTAGCCCCGGCGCGATGGCATTGATGCGGATACGTTTTTCACCCAGCTCACGGGCCATCGAGCGGGTCATGGCAATCACCGCGCCCTTGCTGGCGACATAGGCCATCAGGCGCGGCGCGCCCCACAGCGCCGTGTCGGAAGCGACGTTCACAATCCCGGCCCCCTCGCGCAGCAGCGGCACGGCGGCGCGCGTCACCAGCCAGGTGCCCTTGACGTTCACGCTCATCACCCGATCCCAGAGATCCGGATCGTAATCGAGCATGTTTTTGCCCCCCACGCCGGTCGCCATGGCCGCGTTATTCACCAGCCCTTCAATCTGGCCCTGCTCGCCGATGGCGCTGAATACCTGCTCAATGGCGTGCGGATCGGCCAGATCGATAATGTGGGATTCGATCGCGTAGCCCTGCTCACGCAGCCCGTGCGCGCTTTCGGCCAGCTCGCCTTTCAGGATGTCGCACATCACCACCGCCGCCCCCTGCTCCGCGCAGGCTTTGGCGAAGTGATAGCCCAGGCCGCGCGCGGCACCGGTCACGACGATGCGCTTCCCGTTCAGCAGGCCGTTCATCAGGCGGCTCCCTGCTGTTCTTCACGCATCGCCAGCTGCTCTTTCGCCGCCTTTTGCATCATACGGCGCAGGCGGGAGAGACCGACGTCGTGCTGGTACAGGTATTCATGCTCGCGGGCGTTCGGGGCGAGGCTTTCGAGCACCACGCGGTCCTGCTCGAGGACTTCCCAGTGCAGTTTCTCCAGGCGGTTGCGGTACATGAAGCGCCACATGTCGCGCTGCCAGCCCTGCACCCGGCGGATACGCCAGAAGAAGACGCGGCAGTTGTCGTTATCTTCCGGCACCACCATGCCGACGATGAAGAAGTGGCCGCCCGGCCCGAAACGCTTCTTATAAGGAATGGACAGGCGCATCCAGCAGGTGCCACTGTTGCCCAGCTCCACCCAGTCGAAGTTGATGCCGCTCTGCCCTTTTTTCTCAAAGATGAAGCCGGTTTTGGTCGGCTGCAGCACCATGTCCGCCTTGCGGTCCCCTTCCGCCATCGAGTGCGACGACGAGTGCAGATAGGTACCGTGCATCGGGTCCATCACGTTTTCCAGCGCGTACTGGTAGTTGCATTTCCACCCGGCGGTGCAGAGGAAGTTGCTGAAATTGTCGGTGTCGGCGAGTTCATCCGGGAAGCTCAGCTCGTCCGGCTGCTGGTCAGCGGTAACGCCGAACCACAGGAAGATGGCCCCGTGTGCCTCCTGCACGTTGTAGCTGCGCACGCACTGCTGGCCGACCAGCGGGCATTTGTCCACCGCGGGCACATCTTTCACCTCGCCGTTACCCGCCACTTCCACGCCGTGATACCAGCAGGCGATGCGGTCGCCGAGATTCCAGCCCATCGACAGCCGTGCGCCGCGGTGAGGACAGCGATCTTCCAGCGCCTGTACCTGGCCGTCTTTGTTACGCCAGACCACAATCTGCTCGCCAAGGCGGGTAATGCCCACCGGCGCAGACTGCACTTCCCAGCTCGCCAGAACCGGATACCAGAGGCCGCGCAGACCTTTATCAAGATAGTGTTGTACGGGAGTCGTCATCGCGTTGTCCTCAGTAGCCGTTAACCTGTAAGAATGCCTGGAAGCTGTTCTCGCTCCAGGGCTCGCCCTGCTGGTCGTGCAGGCGGACGGCGTTCAGGCCGTTCACCAGCTCCGGCAGGGTTTCCGCGCCCTGCTCAAACAATTCTTCCAGGGTGGCGATAAGGTGGAGCTCCCAGTTTTCCGGCTCGCGACTGCGGGTCTGCCAGATTAGGTTCTGGTATTCACCCGGCTTGTGGATCGCGCCGTTACCGCCCTCTGCCGGAGGGGTAAACTGGCGGCTTTCCGGCAACGCCGGGTTAAAGTTCAGGGTCTCGCTCATGCCACGGTCTCCTCGACAAAGGTAATCTGGATTTGGTTTTCAAAGACCCGAACCGGGTAGCGGTTGAGGTTGCGACCGCCGGGGCCGTGCAGGCACTGGCCGGTTTTGACGTCAAAAACCGCCTCATGCAGCGGGCACTCCACTTTGCCGTCTTCCACAAAGCCCTGGCTCAGCAGCGCATAGGCGTGCGGACAGACGTCTTCCAGCGCGTAATATTCACCGTCAATTAAATAAACGCCGATCTCTTTACCCTCGACGTTGCCGCTAAATGGGAAATCTTCCTGTACTTGTTCTGCGTCACATACGCCTATCCAGCTCATCACGATCCTCCAGGCTTTTGTTTCATATATGAAACTCTGTTTCTTATTTAATACGGTCAATATAAAAGCGATGAATCTTTCGTCAAGCGCCAATGTGACGAATTTGTTAACCGAATGACAATTAATTAACTAAGTGTGCAAAGGATCACGAAAAAATGCAGCGATATGAAATTTTCATTATTCAGGCGTGAGGGAATACGTTTTAGTGATGGGAGGAAATGTTCTCTAAAAGATATTGACTTATTTTATCTTTGATCATTAGAAATAAATAAAAGGGACAACCTCGGTGTTTCACCGGTGAAACGAATTTTGAATTTGCTCTTTATAAACAACGAGTTTCACTGGTGAACCATTTTACCAGCGTGACAATCACTTTAATAAAAAATCAATTCATAAGGCGGGCATGATGACGGCAAGATGGCAAGGTACGATGGCATTGTTATTGCTGATTATTATTTCGTATGTCGACAGGGTAAATATTTCGGTGATGATTTTAAACCCGGAATTTGCCGAACACTTTCAGTTAAATGAAAACAGAATGTTACAGGGAATGCTGATGACGTGCTTTCTCCTGGGCTATGGTTTTTCCGCGTTACTCTTAACGCCGGTTATCGAAAGCAAACTGCATTATCGGCAGGGTTTGCTGGTCAGCATTGCCATCTGGGCTGCGGTGTGCGCCATTTCACCGCTGCTCGGATCGCTGATGGGGATGCTCATCGCGCGCGTGATTTTAGGGGTTGCCGAAGGGCCGCTCTTTTCACTGAAAACGCGCTTTATTAGCGATAATTTCTGCGCGGAGGCGATCGGCAAACCCAACGCCGTGACCGCCCTGGGCGTTTCGCTGGGGCTGGCGATCGGTTTTCCGCTGGTCACCTGGCTGATGGCGCACCTCGGCTGGGCCGGATCGTTTTACGCGCTGGCGGCAATCAACCTGGTGCTGGGCGGCGGCGCGGTCTGGCGTTTTCTCCCCGCGCCGCGTGAGGTGAAGGCCATCCAAAAACCGGGTTTTATGCAGACTTTTACGCTCGCCTGGCAAACCCCGCTGCTTGGCCTGATCCTGCTGGTTGAAATCGCCACGCTGAGCTATCTCTGGGGCAGCAGCGCGTGGCTCCCCGCCTGGCTGCGCGATGAGCATCACTTCTCGCTGCACGCGACCGGGCTGCTTGCCGCGGTCCCCTTCCTGTTAAGCCTTGGTTCAAAATTTCTTGGCGGCGTGCTGCTCGATAAAATGCGCCCGGAACAGGCCCCGGTGCTGTTTGTGGTGGGTGGCTTGCTGACGGCGTTGTCCGTCATCGCGCTGATGCTGAGCCACCAGCCGGTGTGGCTTGCGCTGTTTATGCTCTCGGCAAATATCTTCTGGGGGCTTCAGGGGGCGGCCATTCCTGCGGTGATCCAGCATCACGCGGCGCGGGAGGCAGTCGGCAGCGCGTACGGCATTATTAATGGCATCGGTAATCTCTGCGCCGCTTTTATTCCGCTGCTGATGGGGATGGTGATGAAATCGATGGGGTCGGTCAGTTCGGGCTTTTCGGTGCTGGTCGTGTCGCAGGCGATCACCCTGCTGGCGGGCGGCGTGTTGCTGCTGCGCATGCGTCGCGCAGCAGCACTCAGTGCGTAAAGGTTATTCGCCTTTTTTCGCGGCCTGGATGTAAAGCATTTCCAGCGCCAGGGTCGCCGCGGCCAGCGCGGTGATCTCGGACTGATCGTATGCCGGTGCAACTTCCACCACGTCCATGCCCACGATGTTAAGATCTTTCAGGCCGCGCACCAGCTTGATGGCGCGGTCGGAGGTCAGCCCGCCGATGACCGGCGTACCGGTACCCGGTGCAAACGCCGGATCCAGACAGTCGATATCAAAGGTCAGGTACACCGGCATATCGCCAACGATCTGCTTCACCTGAGCGATGATGTCGTCCACGCCGCGATCGTTCACCTGGCAGGCATCCAGCACGGTGAAACCATTGTCTTTATCGAACTCGGTACGGATACCGATCTGCACGGAATGATTCGGGTCGATCAACCCTTCTTTCGGCGCGGTGAAGAACATGGTGCCATGATCGAATTCACAGCCGTTCGCGTAGGTGTCGGTGTGCGCATCGAAGTGCACCAGCGCCATTTTACCGAAGTGTTTGGCGTGGGCGCGCAGCAGCGGCAGGGTTACGAAGTGGTCGCCGCCGAAGGAGAGCATGCGCTTACCGGCAGCCAGCAGCTTCTCGGCATGGGCCTGCAGCTTTTCGCTCATCTCACGCGCGTCACCAAAGGCATACACCAGATCGCCGCAGTCCACCACGTTCAGGCGCTCGCGCATGTCGAAGTTCCACGGGAAACGGTTGTGCTCCCAGGCCAGGTTAGTGGATACCTGACGAATTGCCGCCGGGCCGTGACGGCCACCGGCACGACCGGAGGTTGCCATGTCGAATGGAACGCCGGTGATGACCCAGTCAGCGTCGCTGTCGTACGGCTGGAAGTTCATTGGTAAACGTAAAAAACCAAACGCGTTAGATACCAGGGAGTTATCGTACTGATGACCTAAAGTGCTCATGTACTGACCTCTTTTAAAGTCGTTGCATTAGATACAGATGAAAAAAAATCCCCTCCGCGTCGTTAAACCCGACGAGGAAGGGATTGATGTCCTTACTGCTTTTGCCTAATGCTAGCCTCTGGAAGGTGAAGATTCAAGCTCACTTTTCAAAACAGAAATCAATCGTGTCACCAGACTTATACGGCCCCAAAATATTCACCACACAAATAAAATTCATTTTTATAATCTATATTTTCTAAAGCCAGCCATTTATTCACATCATTTGTGCTTAAACGTCCGAAGCAAAACTTAATTCATAGATTAAACAAATATATCATTTTAAAACTAGGAATATATTTAGGCCTGGACGATAGCGGTGGAGGAGATGACCTATATACAATACCCCCCCCAATGACATGATATGGATATTTTTATGAATAAGTTGTCTAAGCTGGCAATCCTGGCCGTTCTTTCAACCATCGGTACCGCCGCGGCAGCAGAAGATGGCACTATTAGTTTTGAAGGTACTATCAGCGATGCCACCTGTACTATTACCGGCGGCGACGCACAGGGCGAATCTTCTACCCCTGATTTTACCGTTCATTTACCTTCTATTAGTGCAACCGCGCTTGCAGCGGATGGACAGCGCGCAGGCGACACACCATTCCACATTACCTTAAGCGGCGCAAACTGCACCAATGGCAAAATTGCCAACGTATTTTTCGAACTGGCGCAAAGCACCAATATTGATGCCACCACCGGTAACCTGAAAAATACCGTGGCGAAAGCGTCTGGCGGTGCGGAGAAAGTTCAGGTTGGTTTACTGGATTCTTCAAAAGCTATTCTTAACCTGAATACCGCAAACAATAACGCTAAAACCGTTACGGTTTCCGGTAATACGGCTCGCTTTGATTACTGGGCACAATATGTCGCGACGGGCGGGGCATCTACTGCCGGTCAGGTATCAACCGACGTTATTTACTCTATTAAATATCAGTAATCGCGCATTTAGCGGGATTAACCGCTGAGAGTATCACCTAAAGGATTAGGCCAGATGTTAAAAAAACTTGTTATATCTTCTGTATTCATGACGACGCTGGCCTTTTCCTTTGCGGCCAGTGCAACGATTCAAATTATGACGACCCGTGTGGCATTTAACGCCGGGGAGAAAGAACAAACGATTCGTATTAACAACGTCAGCAAAACGCCCGAACTGGTTCAGGTGTGGCTTTCCAGCACCGATAAGACTGACGGCATCGCCAAAGAAGATGTGCCTTTCTTTATCACCCCACCGGCGGCCAGAATTAACGGCCAAAAAGGGAAAGTGTTCCGCATATTCCAGACGGAAGGCGCAGCGGCGAAATATCCAAAAGATCGTGAGACGGTACTGTGGCTCAACGTCCTGGATATTCCACCTGAAATGGCAGAAGACGCGGATAAAAATCAGCTAAAAATGGCGTTCAGAACGCTGATTAAATTTTTCTATCGTCCGGTTGGCCTGAAGGGTAACCCGATGAAAGCGGCGGACGAATTAACCTGGCAATTGAAAAAAACGGCCAAAGGTTATGACGTCGTTGGAACAAATAATTCTCCTTTTCATGTAAGCATGACGAACGTCTGGCTCAGAGATGCTCAGGGCAAAGATGTCATGATTGATGGAGAGATGATCGCGCCATATAGCACGATGGTGTATCACTTCCCGCAGGTTAATGCCGTGCAGGGAAAAGGGATATTCCAATACAATTATATTACCGATCTGGGTGCCTATATTAAGCGCACGTATAACTTCTGATTAGCAAGGATATTGACCAGGACGGTGATATGTCGATGTTTTTTAAAAAAACTTACACTCTGTGGGTGGTGAGTGGCTTTGTCATTTCGGTGACAATCGCGCCACCCGCAGTTTTTGCCAGTGATACCAGTAAGCCGATGACATTTTCTCATGGGTTTATGAAGTATTACGATAGCGGAATCGATCTGACGCAATTTGACGGCGTAGAAAAAATACAGCCGGGTAAATATACGCTTGAGGTTTACAGCAATCTCAAGCCTGTTGATACCTGGTCCGTCACCTTTGTGGCGGCAAATAATGAGCAGGGATTTAACGCCTGCATGACGCCCGAAATGGTCGTCCGCTTTGACGTCGACACATCAAAACTTCCCCCTGACTGGAAGCAGAATAGCTGCATTATTCTTCCTGAGCTGATTAAAGGCGCGACGGTTAATTATAACGCGGTAGAAGAACAGCTGGATGTCACTATTCCCCAGGCGATGCTGCTTAACACGCCTGCGGGTTACGTAAGCCCGGAGTTATGGGATAACGGCGTGCCAGCGCTGATGTCCTCCTATACGCTGAGCGCCACCAGTTCACGTTATCGCCCCACGCAGGATAACGCGACCTATCTCTACAGCAATTTGCACAATACCCTTGCGCTGGGGGCGTGGCGCTTTACGACATACGACAGCCTGAGTTCCGGCAGCGACACTGAAAATACCGGCGTGCAGCATATCCAGGCCTATGCAGAGCGGGCGATTGCGCCGCTGCAATCGCAGATTGTGCTGGGCGATATGAATACCACTGGGGATTTTTTCGACACCACTGCCCTGCGTGGCGTTCGTCTCGCCACGGACGATCGCATGCTTCCCGACTCCGTCCGCAACTATGCTCCGGTGGTGCGCGGCATCGCCAACAGCAATGCCACGGTGACCATCAAGCAGGCTGGCAACACCCTGTATGAAAAGGTGGTGCCGCCAGGGGAGTTCGCCATCAGCGATCTCTACGCGACCGGCTATAACGGCGATCTTGAGGTCACCGTTAAAGAGACCAACGGCAAAGAGACCTACTTCGTGGTCCCCTACTCCAGCGTGCCGCAGCTGCTGCGCGAAGGTTACTCCCGCTACTCTGTGGCCGCCGGTGAAATTCGCGATACCTGGCTGAAAGAGGACCCGAAAGCGGTTGAGGGCACGTATCAGTACGGCTTATTCAATAACTTTACCGGATACGTTGGCGGGCAGAGCGCGTTCGAAGGCGACTACTCGGCGCTGATGACCGGTTTTGCGATTAACACCCGTCTGGGCGCGCTAGGCGTGGACGTGACGCGCTCCTTTACCCGCTTCGAGGGACAGCCGGACACCGCCGACTGCGGCACCTTCTGCAATATGAGCCTGCGCATTAGCCTGGCGAAGACGCTCCCGACCACCGGGACGAACTTCAGCCTGATTGGCTATCGCTACTCCAGCGCGAACTTCTACTCCCTGAGCGATGCGGTCAGCCTGAAGCGCTCGATTGAAGCCGATGAGGATGACTATCTCCCGGAACGCTACCGCGAGCGCCTGGAAGCCAACATCAACCAGACGCTTCCTGCCGGTTGGGGAAGCTTCTACGTCAGTGGTTTTGTGGGCAACGTCTGGAACAACGAGCAGGGCCGGAATGAAAAGTCGAACTTCGTGCTGGGCTACAACAACCAGTTTGGCATCACGACCTGGGGGATCTCCCTTGGCCGGACCAATAACGACGATGGCGGCCACGAAGATACGCTCTATCTGAACATGAGTATGCCGCTCGGCCACCACTACGAGAAGCAGGCTCGCCTGGGGGCGAACTTTAGCTATAACAGCGATGAAGCTAACTTCCGTACCTCGCTGAACGGCTCCGCCGGGGAACGCTCGCAGTTTGGCTTTGGCGGCTATTTCAGCCAGTCCAACACGCCGGAAACCAACTTCGGCATGAACCTCTCCTACACGGGCGAAAGCGCCTCGGGCGGGATGACCTACAGCCAGTCCCGGGATTCCTTTATGGGTGGGGTCAACCTGAACGGCGGCGTGGTGGTGCATGAAGGCGGCATCAACTTTGTGCCGACCCTGGCAGACACCATCGGCATCGTAGAAGCAAAAGGCGCAGAAGGCTCCCGCATCTACCCGGATTCCCAGGCCGTCATCAAAGACAACGGCTACGGCATTGTCGGGTATCTGGTGCCTTACAAGTACAACGAGGTGTACGCCGACCCGAAAGGCACCGCCTATACCGTCGAGGTAGACGATACCCGCCGGACCATCGTGCCTACCTCCGGCGCGGCCGTGCTGATCAAAATGGACACCCAGGCCAATAGCCAGAGCTTTGTGCGCTTTGTGCAGCCTTCCGGAGAGGTGATCCCCTTCGGTGCGTCGGTGCTGGATGCATCGCACAACGCCATCGGCATGGTCGGACAAAACGGCGTGGCGATGGTGTCGCTCAAGGAAGGCCAAAACGACTTCACCCTCCAGTGGAAGAAAAATAAACAGCCCGCACAGTGCGTTGCGCGTTATGTGAAACAAGGCGCTGAGGATCAGCCATCCGAGGAAGAGGCGTTTAAGGCTACTGAAATTACCTGCATCAATAACGGGGCAACACCATGAGACGGATCTTTACGGCTGCGCTGATTCTTTTATCCACGGCGTTTTTATCTTTAACGTGCACCAGCGCCTATGCGGCGTTGTGCACCCGCACGTCCCCTCTAGCGACGCTCAATATCATGGACGACATCACGCTTAACGTCATTAAGCAGCGTGAGGTCGGCAAGGTTTTATGGAGCAAGAGCTACCAGGTGCCGGACGTCAGCTACACCTGCGACGCCTCCACACAATCCTCATGGCATTCAAGCTATTCGCGAAGCTATATCCGTTCGCAGCTTGATCATGTCTATAACACCGAAATCCCGGGGATTGGCATTCGCATGCGCTGGCCTACGCAGACCGAATCTTCCTGGCTGCCGGGTAACTCGGGTTCACCGACCACCTGCTCCACCGGCTGTGGGGTGAGAAACAGCACGGTGCTGGTGGAAATGGTCCAGACCGGCGCGATGCCTGAAGGGGAATACATCATTCCAGCCGGTAAAGTGGCTGAAGCAATGGTGATCCCGACTGCCGATGCGAGCGAAAAACTGCCGATTATGGCCATCAACTTTGGTGTTGCCATTAAGGTGATTACCGCCGCGTGCACAATCTACCCCTCGGCAACAAACATCGATTTGGGCACCTATAACATCGCCGATTTTCAAAACAACGACAGTTTTCAGGGTGTTAAAAAAGATTTCAGTATCACCGTGGGCTGCCCTTCTACGGAAGATATTGGCATCACCTTCAACTCCTTAATTAACACCCCATTAGGCGCGTTGTCCGGCGTGATCGGCGTTGAAAGCGGCGACGGTTATGCAAGCAATTTTAGCATTCGCCTTTTTGAGAAGTACGGATCCGCGATCTCGCTGGGTAATGAGAAGATCTATACCGCCTCCACGCTCACCAAAAACTATCAGGCACAAATCTACGTTGGCAGTGGGGTCAATCGTAAGACCGCCCTCACCCCCGGCAGAGTTGTCGGCGCCGTTCAATATACCGTTCGCATTAAATAACGCTCAGGGAGAGAGAGATGCGTTGTCATTTTAAAATGAAAAAAGTCCTGTTCTTACTGCCTTTACTGCAGGTGGCCCATGCCGCCACGCTGCCCTCTGTTCAGAACAAGCAGGAGCTTGACCGCCTGGAGCGGCAGAGCAACCAGTATCTGATTGAAGAGGCGAAAAGAACGGAAGCGTTGCTGCAACAACAGCGCGCCAGTCGTGGAGAAGACGCGGAGACCGGCCTGCCGGCTGACTCATCGTGGAAGTTCAATGTAACCCACATCGAGATCCTCGACGATCACCTGTTCGACGGATCGCCGCAGCGCGAGGAGATCGTCCAGCACTATCTGGGTAAAGATCTGGGCAAATCTGACATTTTCACCTTAGTGAAAGAGTTAACGGATTTTTATATTTCCCGTGGCTATGCCACCACCCTGATCAGCATCGATCCCGGCAACATCAAGAGCGGTACGCTCAAGCTTCGCGTGCTGTGGGGAAAGATTAACGCTTTCAAGGTTAACGGCCAGGCACCGGGCCTGCGTGAAAGCACGCGTCTTTTTACCGCCTATCCGTTTGCCAAAGACAAGATCCTGAATATGCAGGATGTCGACCAGATGGTTGAGAACCTGATGCGGGTATCGCAGGGGGATAATATTCACGTTGAGCCTTCAATCATTAATGGTTATTCCGATCTTAACCTGATTCATCAGCCCTCATTCCCGCTTGACGCGGCCGCGGGGTTAAATAACTCCGGGAATAAATCAGACGGCTGGCAACAATATTACGGCAGCCTGACGGCAAAGAATATTGCCGGGTTGAACGACATCTTTAATGCGTATTACTCCTGGAACGACCTGAAAAATAGTAATGATAAGCAGGACTCCTGGTCATTTAGCTACAGCGTGCCGCTGGGCTATTGGGGTTTTGATACCAGCTATTACAAATCTGAATACGAAAAAGGCATCGACGGCGGTTTCGGCATTTACGATTCCGATGGTACCTCCGAACGTGCATCCCTGCGTATCAGTCGCATGCTGGTGCGTGGCGCAACGGGTAAAACCAGCGCCTGGATGAAGGTCGAACGCCGGGATAACTACAATGGCATCGAAAACGCGCGCATTGACGTTAGCTCAAAAACCTACACCTCGCTGGCGTCGGGCCTGACCTACGTTGGCGCAATGGGCGGCGGCTGGTTCTATGGCGATCTGAGCGTCACCGCGGCGGTGCCGTGGTTTGGTTCCGCCCGCGACGACGATAAAGACCTGGAAGGTTTCGACGTCGATTACATGAAGTACAACGGCATTGCCTCCTGGACGCGCCCGCTCGCTAAGTTCGGCAGACTCGGCATGACCTATGAGCTGAACAGCGGTTTTCAGTACACGCCGGATGTGCTGGTGAGTGATGCCAAAGTCACTATCGGCGATGAATACACCGTTCGTGGTTTCAAAGACGACAACGTGATGAGCAACAACGGCGCATGGATTGCCAACAGCCTGCAGTTTCCTTTCGATATTGGACTGGCCGGTATTTACCAGCTGACGCCTTATATTGGTTACGACTTTGGCTTTACAAAAGATAATTGCCCGAAAGGCGTCAATGTCTGCGACAGCCAATTCATGATGGGCGCATCCGTGGGTGTTAAAGCCACTGGCAGCCATTTCTCTTCCTACGTGATGGCAGGGTGGCCCGTTAAAAAACCAGACTCAATGGAAGAAGAAACCATCGATAACACGGTGGTTTATTACAAAACGGAAATTAACTTCTAACAAAGGGAAGAATAATGAAAAACAAAAACACACGCAGCGGAAAAATAACCACGCGCAATTTGCATAAGCGGCTCTGTCCTTTATATCTGTCTTTGGCAGGCATTTTCTCGGCCACCGCCGATGCGGCAACAACGCCTGATAATCGTCAGTCGAAAGGCCCGACCATGGGCCAGGCGGCCAACGGCACGCCGGTGGTCAATATTGCCGATCCTAATGCGAAAGGCATCTCCATGAATAAATTCAACGAATTTAACGTTGAAAAACAGGGGATGATCTTTAACAACAGCATGCAGGACGGCGTGACGAAAATTGGCGGCTATGCGGTAAAAAACGCCCAGCTGCAGCACGAAGCCAGCGCCATTATCAGCGAAGTGACGGGCGCGAAAGCATCCTACATTAACGGCACGATGGAAGTTTTCGGGAAAAAGGCCGACATCATCATTGCCAACGAAAACGGCATTAGCGTGAACGGCGCAACCACCATCAATGCCAACAGCCTGACCCTCAGCACCGGTAAAGTGCAGGCAAATAACGACGGTTCCTATAAGCTGGCAGTTGAAAAAGGGGCGGTATCCGTCACCGGTCAGGGCATTAATACCGACGGGCTGGGCTACTTCGACATCGTAAGCCGCAGCGCGCAGCTGGAAGGCGAAATTGCCGGTAAAGCAGACATCAAAGTGCTGGCGGGCCAGAACGATTACGATCTTGCGACCCGCAGCCACACCGTGCGTAACAAAGGCGATGGGCGGGGTCCGGCCGTTGCTATCGACGGTAGCGCGCTTGGCTCCATGTACGGCGGCAAGATCCAGCTGATCAGCACCGAATCCGGCGCGGGCGTCCGCCATGCTGGCGGCATTATCGCCAGCAGCGACCTGGACATCAGCGCGGATGGCGACATTACGCTCGCCAGCCTGTCGAGCGAGAAGAACCTGTCGCTCTCCGGCAAGAATATCACCCTGAACAAGTCCACTTCCGGCGTTCAGGCGAAAAACGACATTATCATGAACGCCCTGGCGGGCATCACGCTGAATAACGACGTGATCGCCTCAACCGGCAAAATCCGCATTGATGCCAGCTCGCTGGTGCAAAACGCCGCCTCGCTGGTGACCAACAACACCACCACCACCGTTCCGGCGATTCAGATTAACGTGGCGGGCCAGTACACCCTGAACGGCAAACTGCAGGCGCTGGACGCCAATGGTAAGGTCATTGCCGGCGGCGTAGTGACGCTGAAAAACGGCGATTTCGTCGTGAAGGTCAACGGCGCTGAAGTGCCGTTTGCCTCGCTGATCTCGGATACGCAGGTGACCAGCCACAGCGGTGATGTGCAGATTACCGCAGGCAGCATGAATAACAGCGGCGGTAGCGTCCTGGCGAAAAAAGGCACCCTGCAGTTCACCCTGAAAGAGGCCTTTGTGAACAGCGGTTCCGTCAGCGCGACGGGTGATCTGACGATTGCGTCCGGCTCACTGAAAAATGACGGCGTGCTGTACGCGTCTAACAACCAGACGCTGCGCGTCGGGAACCTGGACAACAGTGGCCGCATCTTCGCGGAAAAACGGCTGGTGATGAACGCCAGCGCGCTGAACAACCGTGGAAACATCGGGGCGACCCGTGACGCACTGCAGATCACCACGACCGGCAATGTCACCAACAGCGGCACCCTCGTGGGTGATGCGGCGACCGTCAGCCTGAACGTGGGCGGCGACGTCGACAACAGCGGAAACATCATCAGCAACGAAAAAGATGTCACCCTCGCTGCCAGCGGTAAATCCATCAAGAACCAGGGCAAGATCGAGGGGAAAAACGTTACCCTGACCGCCTCCAACGCCGATGCGACGCTTGAAAACAGCGGTACGCTGAACGCCAGACAAAAAGCGCAGGTGAAGGCGGCGAAGCTGAATAACAACGGCGGCACCCTGAGCGCAGCGGGCGATATCGCGCTGAACGTCAGCAAGCAGTTGAACAACACCCACGGCGGCGCGATCCTGGCGGGCGAAAACCTCGCACTGGACGGCGCGCATACGACCGCTCTGACCAACGACAACAGCCGGATCCAGGGGGAAAACATTTCCCTGACCAACATGGCGACGCTCAGCAACACCGGCGACGCCGTTCTGCTCGCCAACGGGGCGATGGATCTGTCCGGCGCGACAACGCTGACCAACTCGGCCTCCGGCATTCAGGCAACGTCCATCCTGCTGGATCACATCGGCACGCTGACGAACACCCGCGATGCCACTGTCTACAGCAGCGGCAATCTCACCCTGTCCAACATTGGCACCCTCACCAACGATGCGTCACAGCTGGTGGCAGACGGTGCGCTGGCGATGCTGAATATCACCAACGTCTCGAACACGAACAGCGCCGCAATGGTCGGCAGCGGCAGCGTGACGATCGACACGGTGCATACGCTCAACAACAGCAACAGCGCGGTGATCCAGTCTGAGCATGCCCTCAGCATCAAGGACGTGGGTACGCTGAACAACAGCACTGACGCGGCGATCCTCGCCTCGGGCAACATGACCCTGGACGGCGTGAATACGCTGAACAATGCCTCGGTGATCCTCAGCGACGGCAGCATTACCGTGCAGAACGGCGACACGCTGCACAATAACGGCGTGGTGCAGGCGGGCACCGATCTGATTATCCGCAATATTCGAAGCCTGGTGAACGACGGGAGCGACCATGTGCTCATGGCCCTGCGTAACCTGACGATCGAGGATGTGGATTCCCTGACCAACTCCCACCAGGCGGTGATCACAGCCAGCATGAACACGGTGCTGAACGCCGTTGGCGTGCTGACTAACCTCTCCGGCGGGGTGATTCAGGCCGTTGACGGTGCGTTAACCGTCGCGGCAAATTCCCTGCTCAACAGCGGCAGCGAAAACGGTTCAAACTCCACCCTGGTGGCGGGCGGCGATGTGACCGTGACGTCAGAAAATGTGACCAACGAGAGCGGCGCGGCCATTGTCTCGACGGATAACAACCTGACGCTGAACGTGGCGAGCAACCTGAACAACAGCGATGAAGCCGTGCTCGCCGGGGCCAAAACGACCTCGCTGAATGTTCAGAAAGGCAACATCAAAAACACCACTAACGCAGTGATTGCGGGCACTAACATTGCGGTTGCGACCAAAAACCTGCAAAACGATGCCAACGCCTCCATCACCGCCGACCGGGATCTGCAGCTGACTCTCGCCAGCCTGAACAACACGGCCGGTATTCTTGAGGCCGGACGCGATCTCTCGCTCAGCGTCGACAATAGCCTGACCCTCGACGCCAATAACCAGAACATCTACGCCGGACGCGCGATGGCGATCACCACGCACGGCGACTTTACCAATAGCACCCAGATGGAAGCAATTGGCGATTTGACGTTGAATGCAGACGGTAACTTCACCAACGCCATGTCTATCGTGACCGGGGGCGATCTCAACGTCACCGCGGGCAACATCACCAACAATGCCGGTAGCCTGCTGTGGACGATGGGTGACCTGAGTCTGGATGCCCGTAATGGTAATTTCTTCAACGGCGTGTCGGGTAACGTGCTCAGCATGGGCGATATGTCGATTATCGCGAAGGAGATCTATAACCAGGCCGGGATTATTCGCGCTGAGAAGGACGTCAATTTAGACGCGGAATCCATCAGAAACGAAAGTAGCTACACCGGCGACGAAATCTCCATGACGGGGTATCAGAACGCCAGTGCGGTCTATAACACCGTTGAGCATCTCGCGACCAAATCTCAAACCCTGATTAACTTCTCAATGCCGATTGTGACCTCGGGACTGAAACTTGACCATCAGGCGGAGATCAGCGCGGGCGGCAACATTAATATCAACCAGCGCAATATCTTCGACAGAAAACAGATCACGAACAAAGGCGGTCTGATTCAGGCGGCGAAAAATATTACGGTTACCGGTGATATCTACAACTCACCGGAATACGGTGAAATGTCCATTTATGATTATCTGCAGCTGCCGTTAGAGACGCAGGGCGGGATCACCTATCAGTGGCATTTAGGCGCTTACCATACGTCAACGTGGAATTTTGACACCCTTTATCAGTTCCTCGACTTCGAGTTTGGCAATGGCGCAGCAGCCGGTAAGTCAGGCAGTGACGATCCTGAAAAAGGGATCTGGTACAACGCCGTCGTGATGACCGGAAACGAGTCCACGCTTTTCAACAAAATGATGTCCGACATCTTCGGTGAAACCTGGCAAACCACCGACTACGGTACGATGCGCACTATCTGGGCGAGCGTCACGGCGACCAATAATGAAGCATTAAAAAACAATAAAACCTACTTCGTCCCGTCTGAAAAAGGCGAGATCACCGCTGGCGGTAACTTTACGCACAAAGGCGGCAAGCTGGATAACGGCATTGCGGGCGCCGGGGTGGTTAACAGCCACAGCAACGTGAGCGATATCGACGTGGGTGAATACACCGTGGATACGGTGATTGCCGGTTACGATGTCCAGGTCAATACCAAAAAAATTGACGAGCTGGCGATGGGCATTAGCCCGATGCCAACCATCAAGGACATGGTCTCTATTCCGGGCATGTTTGAAGTCTCGACCGACTTTAAGAAAACCGCCGAAGCAGAAAAAAATGGCACCGCTTATCCGGGGCCAGCCAACAATATCGTTCCGATCTTTGAAACGCGTCCGTCTATGATCGATCAGAGCGCGTATACCGGATCGGATTACTTCTTCGATCAGGTGGGTTATGACCCGCAGAAGCCGGTTAACGTTATTGGGGATAACTACTTCACCTCAGAATTGATCCGCCGTGAGATCAGCAGCTCAGTCGGCAGCTTCTTTGCGATCCGTGATGGCCTGGAAGGCGACGCGCTGGTGCAGGCCCTGATGGACAATGCAGGCGTGGCGGCACAGGACAGCGAGCTGGGGCTGGTTGTCGGTCAATCCCTTACCGAGGAGCAGCGCAACGGGCTGGACTCCGATATCGTCTGGTTCGTTAATCAGACGGTGAACGGCGTGGACGTGATGGTTCCGGTCGTGTACCTGTGCCCTGAAACGCTTCGTCAGATGGAGAGCGGAGACGTTAACGGCGGCACCGCGACCATTCATGCTGGCGGCGATATGAACGTCGACGCGGACAGCATCAATAACGCCAACGGTACGATCTCATCCAAAGGCGACATGACGCTGGTCTCTGATGGCGATATCAACAACATCAGCAACGGCATGAGCGCGGGTATCTCTGCGGGCGGCGACATCAATATGTCCAGCACCAGCGGCAATATCAATAACAACGGCGCGGCGATCAACGCTGAGGGCGATGTGAACATGTCCGCGGCGGAAGGTGATATCACCATGACGGCCAGCGTAGGACGCGATGAGAGCGGCAAGCAGGTGATCCACGCCTTTGAGGACGGCGTCACCGCGGGCGGCAGCATTAACATGGAGGCCAAATCGATCACCTCCAACGCGTCGGATATTACGGCGGGCCAGGATGTGAGCATGAAGGCCACCGACGGCGACGTCACCTTCAATGACCTGCATGAAATTGACGCCACGCGCATCATTGATAACGACGTCAGAAGCGCGCTCAACTTCACGATGTCTGATACCTCAACCACCACGGGCAAAGCCATTGGCGCGAATGTTTCCGCTGGCGGCAACATGAGCATCGACGCCAAAAACGACGTGGTGATGGAAGGCGGTACTTACAACGCCCAGACCGGCAGCATTACCGCTGAAAATGACGTGACGATCAAAACGTCCCAGGACGTGGCTCACGAAGAGCAGCACAGCTCGTCACGCGAGTTTGTCATCAGCGCGGGCGTCAGCGGTGGCGGCCAGTCGGTTAACACCAGCTACGGCACCATGGACGGCGGCAGCACCGAAACCACGTCCGGCGACTATGTCAGCGCAGGGTCAGAATCCGACACCTCCGCTATCGGCAAGAAGCCTGGCCGTGCGCCGGTCAATGATACGGCTGGCTTCACGTTTGGTATGAGCACCTCCAGCGACTCGTCCGTCACCGACAGCAAAAAGAACACCAATGCCGCAATCAACTTCGGCCAGTCCGGGACGATTGAAGCAGGTAAAACCGTTGATATCGGCGGGGCAGATCTCAGCGCGGGCGACTCACTGACCATCAACGCCGAGGACGTCGCGACCACGAAATATGAAGATGAGATGAAAAACACCTCATCCCATAAAGAGACGTCGTTTGGCATCAAGGGTGAGGCCCACAGCACCATTGTGGACACCATTGATAAAGCCGGTAACTTGATTGAAAAAGGCACCGAAGGCCAGTCTGCTAATGCCGGAACAACGGCTGCGGAAGTGTTGGGCGATGCCTCTAACCTGCTGCTCAACGATCTGGCGGGCGGTTCCGTTACCATTGGTGGCAGTTCGTCTAAATCACACTCGACCTCCACCTCAACGGCGGAAAACATTAACCACATCAACGCGAATAACGTTTCGATCAACACCAAAAAAGACACCACGTTGAACGGGACAGACATTAGCGGCCAGAACGTTGAAATTAACGCAGGCGGCGATGTGACCATGAACGCGGCGAAATCCACAACCAGCTATAGCAACACCACCGAGGAGCACTCGGCGGGCATCACGGCTGGCGTGGGCGTGGATCTCTCCGGCGTGAGCGGCGGCGCGTCTGTTGACTATAGCGGCAGCAAAGAGACCGGAACAGGCAACAGCACCAGCTACACCAACAGCACCATTACGGCAGGCGACGTCAAAATTAAGTCCGGCGGCGACATGACCATGAGCGGTGCCAACATTGACGCCAATACTGCGGATGTGGATGTTGCAGGTGACATGACCGTTAACTCCCTCCAGGACACGGTTCACACGGATAACGAGCGTGCCAACTGGGGCGCATCCGTAGGGGTTGCCGTATCGGCTAAAGGCGTGATGCCTACCGGGGCCGTTAACGGCGGCGGCGGTTCAGAGGCTCACGACTCAGCAACCACCGCGAAGCAGTCCGGCATTCACACCACGGGCGACGTGCAGGTGAAAACCGGCGGCGACCTGAACATGGCGGGTGCCAATATCGTCTCGGATAATGGCACCGGTGAGGTCAACGTTGCGGGCAATATCAACGCCAAAGATCTGCAAGATACCGTTGAGCAGGACGGCCTGTACGGCGGTGGCGGCGTAGGTATCGGCGGTCTGCCAGGTAAAAAAGGCGGCATTCCATCGGCTAACATCTACGTGGATACGGTCGATGAGATCCACCGTAACGAAACGCAGAAATCCACCATTTCCGTGGGGGGCACCACCAGCAAAGGTACGACTGGCGAGATCAACACCAACAAGGATGAGATGTCCGTTGTCACCCGCGATGAAAAAGAAGCGGGTAACAATATCTCCTATACCCTTGCGGATCCTGGCATCGGTAAGAAGAAAAAAGGCAGCTACGACGTCGATACCCCGAACGACCACCACATTGGCGGCGGCTCGTCGAAGCATTCGAGCGATGGCACTAGGAAGAAAGAGGTTACGCCAGCGAAACCTGCGCACAGCGAAGATGTGCCAGCCGTTACGCCGTCAAAAGCCGACACTCTGAAGCCTGCGCCGAAACCGGCTGACAGCGCGAAGAAGACAGACACCACCCCGTCTGGGACTTCGCATAGCGAAGAGGTGCCTGCCGTTAAGCCGTCGAAAGCGGATGAGGTGAAGCCTGCGCCGAAACCGGCTGACAGCACGAAGAAGAAGGATACCACCCCGTCTGAAACCGCGCACAGCGAAGAGGTGCCTGCCGTTAAGCCGTCGAAAGCGGATGAGGTGAAGCCTGCGCCGAAACCGGCTGACAGCACGAAGAAGAAGGATACCACCCCGTCTGAAACCGCGCACAGCGAAGAGGTGCCTGCCGTTAAGCCGTCGAAGGCCGATGACCTGAAGCCTGCGCCGAAACCAGCTGACAGCACGACGAAGACGGATACCACCCCGTCTGAGACCGCGCACAGCGAAGAGGTGCCTGCCGTTAAGCCGTCGAAAGCGGACGATCTGAAGCCTGCGCCGAAACCGGCTGACAGCACGACGAAGACGGATACCACCCCGTCTGAGACCGCGCACAGCGAAGAGGTGCCTGCCGTTAAGCCGTCGAAAGCCGATGACCTGAAGCCTGCGCCGAAACCGGCTGACAGCACCACACCGAAGAAAAAATGGGACGTTCCGAATACGAACTACCCAACGCTTTCTCCGGGATCTGCAACCGGTAAAACCGGCAAGGACATGCCGAAAACGCCTGAGCACAGAAAGTGGAACGGCGATATGACCAACGGCGTGACGCCGTCGAGCAATCCGAAAGGCACCGACGTTAAGCTTTCGCCAGGCTCGTCCACCGGTCAGACCGGCATGGATATGCCGAAAACGCCTGAACACAAGCAGTGGAACGGCGATATGACCAACGGCGTGGCGCCGTCGAGCAATCCGAAAGGCACCGACGTCAAGCTTTCGCCAGGTTCGTCCACCGGTCAGACCGGCATGGACATGCCGAAAACGCCTGAACACAAGCAGTGGAACGGCGATATGACCAACGGCGTGACGCCGTCGAGCAATCCGAAAGGCACCGACGTCAAGCTTTCGCCGGGCTCGTCCACCGGTCAGACCGGCATGGACATGCCGAAAACGCCTGAGCACAAGCAGTGGAACGGCGATATGAGCAACGGCGTGGCGCCGTCGAGCAATCCGAAAGGCACCGACGTCAAGCTGTCGCCAGGCTCATCCACCGGTCAGACCGGCATGGACATGCCGAAAACGCCTGAGCACAAGCAGTGGAACGGCGATATGAGCGCAACAGCACAGCCGAAGCAGTGGCTGCCGCTGATGACGGAAACGCCAATTGATATCTATGCGAAGGTGACCATTGCGTTCCAGGACGAACAGCTGAGTTAACCGCCCTCCCCCGTCGTTCACCGACGGGATTTTCATGTAGCCATAAAAAAGGGTCTGACCACGGTCAGACCCTTTTCTTATTCAGCAGGCGGGATAATTACTCGTCTTCGAGGTAGGTATACCCGTACAGACCCGCTTCAAACTCTTCGAGGAAGTGCTGTTGCAGCGCATCGTCCAGACCGGTGTTTTTCACCTGATCGCGGAACTGAGTCAGCAGCTTGCCCGGATCGAGCTGAACGTACTGGAGCATATCCGCTACGGTATCCCCTTCATCAGACAGCTCAACCTCCACGCTGCCGTCAGGGAAGACAAACACGTCAACCGCTTCGGTATCACCGAACAGGTTGTGCATGTTGCCGAGGATCTCCTGGTACGCACCGACCATAAAGAAGCCCAGCATCGGCGGGTTCTCCGGATCGTACTCCGGCATCGGCATGGTGGTGGCGATACCGTCGCCGTCCACGTAGTGATCGATAGCACCATCGGAGTCACAGGTGATGTCCAGCAGCACCGCACGACGTTCCGGGGCGTGGTTCAGCCCTTCCAGCGGCAGAACCGGGAACAGCTGATCGATACCCCAGGCATCCGGCATCGACTGGAACAGCGAGAAGTTGACGTAAATCTTATCCGCCATACGCTCCTGCAACTCGTCGATAATCGGACGGTGCGCGCGGTTACTCGGGTCGAGTTGCTTCTGCACTTCATGGCACATGTTCAGATAGAGCTGTTCTGCCCACGCGCGCTCCTGCAGGCTGAAGGTGCCTGAAGAGTAGCCGACGTGAATGTCGTGCAGATCCATCTGGCTGTCGTGCAGCCATTCGCGCAGCGAGCGGCGCGTGCCCGGCTCGTGCATCTCCTGCCAGGTTTCCCACATGCTTTGCAGGGAACGAGGCGCATCTTCCTGCGGCGGCGTCGCTTCGGAAATTTCGCTACGCTCAACGCCGATAATGTTGGAAACAAGCACGGTGTGGTGCGCGGTCACCGCGCGGCCCGACTCGGTGATCACCGTCGGATGCGGCAGGCCGTGCTCTTCACAGGCATCGCCAATCGCCCAGATAATGTTGTTGGCGTATTCGTTCAGGCCGTAGTTAACAGAGCAGTCGGACTGTGAGCGGGTTCCTTCGTAGTCCACGCCCAGACCGCCGCCGACGTCGAAGCACTGAATGTTGACGCCCAGCTTGTGCAACTCAACGTAGAAACGCGCCGATTCACGCACGCCGGTGGCGATGTCGCGAATGTTCGCCATCTGCGAGCCGAGGTGGAAGTGCAGCAGCTGGATGCTGTCCAGACGACCGCGCTCGCGCAGAATTTCTACCAGCTGCAGCACCTGGTTCGCCGCGAGGCCGAACTTGGATTTTTCGCCACCGGAGGACTGCCATTTACCGGAACCCTGAGACGCCAGACGCGCACGCACGCCGAGGCGTGGGATCACGTTCAGACGCTCCGCCTCTTCCAGCACAATTGCGATTTCGGTCATCTTTTCGATAACCAGATAGACCTTGTGGCCCATCTTCTCGCCAATCAGCGCCAGACGAATGTATTCACGGTCTTTATAACCGTTACAGACAATCACCGACCGGGTCATGCCCGCGTGCGCCAGAACGGCCATCAGCTCCGCTTTGGAACCGGCTTCCAGCCCCAGCGGTTCGCCGGAGTGGATCAGGGATTCAATAACGCGGCGGTGCTGGTTCACCTTAATCGGGTAAACCAGGAAGTAGTCGCCTTTATAGCCATAAGATTCGCGCGCGCGCTTGAACGCGGCGTTAATCGAACGCAGGCGATGTTGCAGGATCTGCGGGAAGCAGAACAGTGCAGGCAAACGCTGGCCCTGCGCTTCGCGAGCTTTCACCAGTCTGGCGAGATCCACGCGCGCATCGGGGACGTCCGGATCGGGGCAAACGCTAATGTGGCCCAGCTCATTGACGTCGTAGTAGTTATTGCCCCACCAGGCAATATTATAAGTGCGCAGCATCTTGCTGGCTTCCTGGGAGCTCATCGCAACCTCCTGCATGGAACGTAGTACACCCTGTTCGCCCGCTGACGAAGGCGAAACTGAAGACATGTCGTCAGACATAGCGAACCTCAACTCTTTGTATTAAGTGTAAAACAGTTGACTACTATCGCAGCGTTATACGGCGATAACAACCCATAAACGGCTCCATCTCCCAGCAGAGTATGCTGAAATCCAGACCGTGCGACCGGTTTCTTATTCATATCATTGTAAAACACGTAACCGAACTGTGTATGACGAGGTTCGGCGAAACCACGAGATAACTCTTGTATTAACAAGAGCGCCCTTGTTCAGTTTTCACAAAGCGTGACCGGCCCTGGAATCCTGAGAAGCGCCGAGATGGGTATAACATCGGCAGGTTTGCAGACTAGAAATGCGGGTTGCGGGAATCAAATGCGCGCCAGAACGGCTGCGCTGAATTAGCGGAAAACGATGGTTCATTATCTCGTATCACCTCCACGGCCGCCTCTGCTGAAACGGACCCCAAGCCAAAGCTGAAAGTTCACTGCTTAACCCGGCTGGAAGTGGCAACACGATGAGTTCATCGAGCGCTTTTTTTTAGAAGCCGCGCGCCGCGTTTTATACCGAGAAGGGGGCTAAAATGCAAAACAAAAATGCGCGCGTTGCCAGCGGCGTCAGGAAATATTTCCAGCTGCGTTTTCAACGCAGTGAGAGGTAAGTCAAAAAAAACTGGAAATCGGTCTAAGAAGTGACCTAAAATAGCCGTCCAGATGTTAATCCATCCATACTGATTAACACTCAGACTGCCAGTGTCAAAACCCGTCGGCCTTGGTAGAATTATCTCCCTTGGCTATTCCACACAGCAGCTTGAGCTAACCAAATTCCTCTTAGGTGAAATATAACATGGCAAAACACCTGTTTACGTCCGAGTCCGTATCAGAAGGACATCCTGATAAAATTGCTGACCAAATCTCCGATGCGGTGCTGGATGCGATCCTGACCCAGGATCCAAAAGCGCGCGTTGCATGCGAAACCTATGTCAAAACCGGCATGGTTCTGGTGGGCGGTGAGATCACCACCAGCGCATGGGTTGATATCGAAGAGATCACCCGTAACACGGTGCGTGAGATCGGCTATGTGCATTCTGATATGGGCTTTGATGCCAACTCCTGTGCGGTACTGAGCGCCATCGGCAAACAGTCTCCGGACATCAACCAGGGCGTTGACCGTGCCGATCCGCTGGAACAGGGCGCGGGCGACCAGGGCCTGATGTTCGGCTACGCCACCAACGAAACCGACGTGCTGATGCCAGCGCCAGTCACCTACGCACACCGTCTGGTGCAGCGTCAGGCTGAAGTGCGTAAAAACGGCTCCCTGCCGTGGCTGCGCCCGGATGCGAAAAGCCAGGTGACCTTCCAGTACGACGACGGCAAAATCGTCGGTATTGATGCGGTGGTTCTGTCTACCCAGCATTCCGAAGAGATTGACCAGAAAGCGCTGCAGGAAGCGGTGATGGAAGAGATCATCAAGCCGGTTCTGCCCGTTGAGTGGCTGAACTCTGCAACCAAATACTTCATCAACCCAACCGGACGCTTCGTTATCGGCGGCCCAATGGGCGACTGCGGCCTGACCGGTCGTAAAATCATCGTTGATACCTACGGCGGCATGGCGCGTCACGGTGGCGGTGCGTTCTCTGGTAAAGACCCGTCTAAAGTTGACCGTTCTGCGGCATACGCAGCACGTTATGTTGCGAAAAACATCGTGGCTGCAGGCCTGGCCGACCGCTGTGAAATTCAGGTTTCTTATGCCATCGGCGTGGCGGAACCAACGTCAATCATGGTGGAAACCTTTGGTACGGAGAAAGTGCCATCCGAGCAGTTGACGCTGCTGGTGCGCGAGTTCTTCGACCTGCGTCCTTACGGCCTGATCCAGATGCTGGATCTGCTGCACCCAATCTATAAAGAAACCGCTGCGTACGGTCACTTTGGTCGCGAACATTTCCCATGGGAAAAAACCGACAAAGCCGCCCTGCTGCGTGACGCTGCCGGTCTGAAATAATCGACCGACCGTAGCGTTAAACAGGCCAGCCTTTGCGCTGGCCTTTTTTATGTCGGTTGGCGGCTGCGCCTTACCCGACCTACAAAATCCTCGGACCCGTAGGTCGGGTAAGGCGCAGCCGCCAACCGACGACAGACCGCGCCCTTTGAAACCGTTTACACCGCACCAAATATATCCTGCTTTCAGATTATTCCCTTTGCATGATCGCATTTCTTCTGCTGTTACATTTCCTTTCAGTTAAGTCTGAATTGTGTACATTCGCGATGCATATCACCTCGTTTACCTCTATATTTTCAAAGCTTTAATATTATTTACGTAGTCAATGTTGTGTAACCGATTACACCGTTGTGATTTGTCTCACATATTTTTACGCACTACTCACCTACTCTTAACATCGTAAAAACTGATAACCCAACTGGAGGGCATAATGCCTGACAATAAAAAACAGGGGCGTACGTCCAATAAGGCGATGACCTTCTTCGTCTGCTTCCTCGCAGCCCTGGCAGGATTACTCTTTGGCCTGGATATCGGCGTTATCGCCGGTGCGTTACCTTTCATCACCGATGAATTCCAGATCTCTTCACACACTCAGGAGTGGGTGGTCAGCTCCATGATGTTCGGTGCCGCCGTGGGTGCGGTGGGCAGCGGCTGGCTCTCCTTCAAGCTCGGGCGTAAAAAGAGCCTGATGATCGGCGCGATCCTGTTCGTGGCTGGGTCATTGTTCTCTGCCGCCGCACCAAACGTTGAGGTGCTGCTGGTGTCACGCGTACTGCTCGGCCTGGCCGTTGGCGTGGCGTCTTACACCGCGCCGCTGTACCTGTCTGAAATCGCGCCGGAGAAAATCCGTGGCAGCATGATTTCGATGTACCAGCTGATGATCACCATCGGTATTCTGGGCGCTTATCTTTCCGATACGGCATTCAGCTACAGCGGTGCATGGCGCTGGATGCTCGGCGTGATCATCATCCCTGCGGTGCTGCTGCTGATTGGCGTCTTTTTCCTGCCGGACAGCCCGCGCTGGTTCGCCGCCAAACGCCGCTTCCACGATGCCGAACGCGTTTTACTGCGCCTGCGTGATACCAGCGCAGAAGCGAAAAACGAACTGGAAGAGATCCGCGAAAGCCTGAAGGTAAAACAGTCCGGCTGGGCGCTGTTTAAAGAGAACAGCAACTTCCGCCGCGCGGTGTTCCTGGGCGTGCTGCTGCAGGTGATGCAACAGTTCACCGGGATGAACGTCATCATGTACTACGCGCCAAAAATCTTCGAACTGGCGGGTTACACCAACACCACCGAGCAGATGTGGGGCACGGTAATCGTCGGTCTGACCAACGTGCTGGCGACCTTTATTGCCATTGGTCTGGTAGACCGTTGGGGACGTAAACCAACGCTGACGCTGGGCTTCCTGGTGATGGCCGTCGGGATGGGCGTCCTCGGTACGATGATGCATGTGGGCATTCACTCCCCGTCTGCACAGTACTTTGCCGTGGCCATGCTGCTGATGTTTATCGTCGGTTTTGCGATGAGCGCCGGTCCGCTGATCTGGGTGCTGTGCTCGGAGATCCAGCCGCTGAAAGGGCGTGATTTTGGTATCACCTGCTCCACCGCGACCAACTGGATCGCCAACATGATCGTCGGCGCAACGTTCCTGACCATGCTCAACACGCTGGGCAATGCGAACACCTTCTGGGTTTACTCCGGCCTGAACATCTTCTTCATTGTTCTGACCATCTGGCTGGTTCCAGAAACCAAACACGTTTCGCTGGAACATATTGAACGTAACCTGATGAAAGGTCGTCCGCTGCGTGAGATTGGCGCACACGACTGAGTATTCTGCCGGGGAGGTGCCGCTTGCACCTCCCCGCTTCCCGCTTTATGCTCTGCCCCTATGAAAGCTCCCCGTCTCCCCATCGCCCTTCAGCAAGCCGCTATGCGCAGCCTGCGGGAAAAACTCGCCCAGGCAAACCTGAAGCTCGGGCGCAATTATCCTGAACCCAGGCTGGTGTACCACCAGCGCGGCACTGCAGCAGGCACCGCCTGGCTGGAGTCCTGGGAGATCCGCTTAAACCCGGTGCTGATGATGGAAAACCAGCAGGCATTTATCGAAGAGGTGGTGCCTCACGAGCTGGCGCATCTGCTGGTGTGGAAACATTTTGGCCGCGTAGCGCCCCACGGCAAAGAGTGGAAATGGATGATGGAGGCGGTGCTCGGCGTGCCCGCTCGCCGCACGCACCAGTTCGAGCTTGTATCAGTACGCACCAATACTTTCCCCTACCGCTGCTCGTGCCAGCAGCATCAGCTCACCGTGCGCCGTCATAACCGCGTGGTGCGTGGCGAAGCAACCTACCGCTGCGTGAAGTGCGGCGATCCGCTGGTTGCGGAATGATCAAATGAACAATCAGGAACTTTCCTGATCTGACTGATTGCATACAGGAACAACATCCGCTACGTTGCCGGCTCGTTTTGACACGGAGTGTAAGATGTCCCGTAATTTCTCCCTCACCGTCGCCTTTCTGACGACGGCGCTCTCCGGCCACGCGCTGGCCGACGGTATCCATAGTTTTTCCCAGGCAAAAACCGCAGGCGTCAAGATTAACGCTGACGCGCCGGGCGATTTCTACTGTGGCTGTAAGATTAACTGGCAGGGCAAAAAAGGCGTCGTTGACCTCGCATCCTGCGGCTACAAAGTCCGTAAAAATGAGAACCGCGCCAGCCGCATCGAATGGGAACATGTCGTTCCGGCATGGCAGTTCGGCCATCAGCGCCAGTGCTGGCAGGATGGCGGGCGTAAAAACTGCGCCAAAGACCCGGTCTATCGCCAGATGGAAAGCGATATGCACAACCTGCAACCCGCGGTAGGCGAAGTGAACGGCGATCGCGGCAACTTCATGTACAGCCAGTGGAACGGCGGCGAAGGCCAGTACGGACAGTGCGCCATGAAGGTGGATTTCAAAGAGAAAGTCGCCGAGCCGCCAGCCCGCGCGCGCGGCAGCATTGCCCGCACCTACTTCTACATGCGCGACCGTTACTCGCTTACGCTTTCACGCCAGCAGACGCAGCTGTTTAACGCCTGGGACAAGATGTATCCGGTGACGGCGTGGGAGTGCCAGCGCGATGAGCGCATTGCGAAAGTTCAGGGGAATCACAACCCTTACGTCCAGCGGGCTTGCCAGGCGCAAAAGAGCTAACCTACACTAGCGGCAATTCGCTTACACCGCATGACACATGGAATTTCTGACTATGCGCATTCCCCGCATCTACCATCCTGAACTGATTACCGCAGGCCGTGAGATCGCCCTGTCTGACGACGCCGCCAACCACGTAGGCCGCGTGCTGCGTATGGGCGCAGGCCAGGCGATTCAGCTCTTCGACGGCTCCAACCAGGTGTTCGACGCTGAAATTACGCGCGCCGACAAAAAAAGCGTGCACGTCAACGTGCTGCGCGGTGAAGTGGACGACCGTGAATCGCCGCTGCATATCCATCTGGGACAGGTGATGTCGCGCGGTGAAAAGATGGAGTTCACCATTCAGAAATCCATTGAACTCGGTGTAAGCCTCATTACGCCACTTTTTTCTGAGCGCTGTGGCGTTAAACTGGATGCTGAACGTCTGAACAAAAAGATCCAGCAGTGGCAGAAAATTGCCGTTGCGGCCTGCGAGCAAAGCGGCCGCAACCGGATACCGGAGATCCGCCCGGCGATGGATCTTGAGGACTGGTGTGCTGAAGAGGAGAGCGGGCTGAAGCTCAATCTCCACCCTCGCGCCAGCGCCAGCATCAACACGCTGCCGCTGCCCGTCGAGCGCGTGCGCCTGTTGATTGGCCCGGAGGGCGGCCTGTCGGCTGATGAGATCGCCATGACGGCACGTTACCAGTTTACTGATATTCTGTTAGGGCCTCGCGTTCTGCGCACTGAGACAACGGCGCTCACCGCCATTACCGCGCTACAGGTGCGTTTTGGCGATCTGGGTTGACCCATATTGATGGAGAAAAAAATGATCAAGCTCGGCATCGTGATGGATCCCATCGCAAACATTAACATCAAGAAAGATTCCAGCTTCGCTATGCTGCTGGAAGCGCAGCGTCGCGGCTATGAACTCCACTATATGGAGATGAACGATCTTTACCTGATCAACGGTGAAGCCCGCGCGCGTACCCGCCTCGTTAACGTCGAGCAGAACTACGACAAATGGTACGAATTCGGCAGCGAGCAGGATATCGCCCTGGCCGACCTCAACGTCATCCTGATGCGTAAAGATCCGCCGTTCGATACCGAATTTATCTACTGCACCTATATCCTGGAACGCGCAGAAGAGAAAGGCACGCTCATCGTCAACAAGCCGCAGAGCCTGCGCGACTGCAACGAGAAGCTTTACACCGCCTGGTTCTCTGACCTGACGCCGGAAACGCTGGTGACCCGCAGCAAGGCACAGCTGAAAGCGTTCTGGCAGCAACACGGCGATATCATCATGAAGCCGCTGGACGGCATGGGCGGCGCGTCTATCTTCCGCGTTAAAGAAGGCGATCCTAACATTGGCGTCATTGCCGAAACGCTGACCGAGCTGGGTACCCGCTACTGCATGGCGCAGAACTACCTGCCTGCCATCGTCGACGGCGACAAACGTGTGCTGGTGGTGGACGGCGAGCCGGTGCCTTACTGCCTGGCGCGTATCCCGCAGGGTGGCGAAACCCGCGGCAACCTCGCAGCCGGTGGCCGTGGCGAACCGCGCCCGTTGACCGAAAGCGACTGGGAAATTGCCCGCCGCGTTGGCCCTACGCTTAAAGCCAAAGGGCTGATTTTCGTCGGCCTGGACATCATCGGCGACCGTCTGACCGAAGTGAACGTCACCAGCCCAACCTGCATCCGTGAAATCGAGGCGGAATTCCCGATTTCGATCACCGGTATGCTGATGGACGCCATCGAAAAACGTTTACAGAAGTAACCCACCAAAGAGTGACAGCGTTGTCGTTTCTCCGCATACTGGACGCTGTCGCTTTTTAAACCAGGAAACAGACCCTCTGACAATGAATTTACAGCATCACTTTCTTATTGCCATGCCTGCACTCCAGGACCCAATTTTCCGCCGCGCCGTGGTGTACATTTGTGAATACAATGAAGACGGTGCGATGGGAATTATCATCAACAAGCCGTTGGAAAACCTCCAGGTAGAAGGGATTCTGGACAAGCTGAAAATCACCACGGAAGAGCGTCTGCCAGAGATCCGTCTTGATAAAGCCGTCATGCTGGGTGGGCCGCTTGCAGAAGATCGCGGTTTTATTCTGCATACCCCGCCGGTCTTTTCCTCCAGTATTCGCATTTCGGATAACACCGTTATCACCACCTCGCGCGATGTCCTTGAAACACTCGGTACGGCAAATCAGCCTTCCGAAGTGCTGGTTGCGCTGGGCTACGCCTCATGGGAGAAAGGCCAGCTTGAGCAGGAAATTCTGGATAACGCCTGGCTGACCGCGCCCGCGGATATGAACATCCTGTTTAAAACCCCGATTGCCGATCGCTGGCGCGAGGCCGCAAAACTTATCGGCATTGATATTCTGACCATGCCCGGCGTAGCGGGGCACGCCTGATGAGCGGAACGCTTATTGCCTTCGACTTTGGCACTAAAAGCATCGGCGTTGCCGTGGGCCAGCGCATTACCGGCACGGCACGCCCGCTGACGGCGCTCAAGGCCAACGACGGCACGCCCGACTGGAACCTTATCGAACGTCTGCTCAAAGAGTGGCAGCCGGACGACGTGATTGTCGGGCTGCCGCTGAACATGGACGGCACCGAGCAACCGCTTACCGGCAGGGCGCGTAAATTTGCCAATAAAATTCATGGCCGCTTTGGCGTATCCGTGAAGCTGCATGACGAGCGTCTGAGCACCGTCGAAGCGCGCGCCGGGCTGTTTGAACACGGCGGCTTCCGGGCGCTGAACAAAGGCAGCGTCGACTCGGCCTCCGCCGTCATTATCCTCGAGAGCTATTTCGAGCAGGGTTACTGAGCCTCTTTTCACGCGGTAGCCCGGCATGTTCCTATAGCCTGCCCTGCGCCCGGCGCTCAGCCAGGCTCTGTTCAAAGTTCTGCATGCCCGCCTGCTGACCCGTTTGAACGATCCCGGGAAGCTGCCAGGTTTTGCCTTCACGGATCAGGTTCGCCGCCGCCGGGGTATTTACCAGCAGCTCATAAAGCGCGACGCGCCCGCCCTGCAAATCCGGGCGCAGCTTTTGCGCCAGAACCGCCCGCAGGCTGCCCGCCAGCTGGGTGCGCACCGGGTCTTTCTCCTGCGCCGGAAAGGTATCCACCAGCCGTTCAATGGCCTGCGATGCCCCGCGCGTATGCAGCGTTGCCAGCACCAGATGCCCGGTTTCTGCCGCCGTCAGCGCCAGGCGGATCGTTTCGCTGTCGCGCAACTCCCCCAGCAAAATCACATCCGGATCTTCACGCAACGCGCCCCGCAGCGCCTCGGCAAACGTCGGGCTGTGCTGGCCTATCTCGCGCTGCTGGATCAGGCAGCGTTCACTCTGATAGATAAATTCCACCGGATCTTCGAGCGTCAGAATATGCCCGTCGGTGTGGTGGTTGAGAAAATCGACCATCGCTGCCAGAGTGGTGGATTTTCCGCTGCCGGTTGCCCCGGTCACCAGCAGCAGCCCGCTGTCATTCAGTAACAGCTCCGGGATCGCCCGCGGCACGCCCAGCGCAGAAAGTTGCGGGCAGGCACGCGGCAGCAGTCGCAGCGCGACAGAGGCACCCTGCATATGCATAAACGCGCTGCCGCGCAGGCGCTGGTTTTCGCCGGTGGTGACGGCAAAATCCACCTGCCCGTTTGCCCACCACGTCCCCTGCTGTTCATCATTAAGCCACTCCCTGAGCAGCACGTTCACGTCCGGAGGCGGAAACGGGGCGGGCTCAAGGCGGCCTAATCGCCGCCAGCGCGGGGGGGCATCACTGCACAGGTGTAGATCGGAGACGTTATGCTTTACACTAAGGGCCACGATTTCTTCCACATCCATAGACTACTCCTCGGAAAATGAACGACATTGCGCATAACCTGGCACAGGTCCGGGACAAAATCTCAGCCGCTGCAACGCGTTGCGGCCGTGCTTCAGAAGAAATTACGTTGCTTGCAGTCAGTAAAACCAAGCCTGCGAGCGCACTCGCAGAAGCGATTGCCGCCGGGCAGCGGGCGTTTGGTGAAAACTACGTGCAGGAAGGCGTGGACAAAATTTGCCATTTCCGTGACCAGGGGCAGGACGATTTGCAATGGCACTTTATTGGCCCGCTGCAGTCGAACAAAAGCCGTCTGGTCGCGGAGCATTTCGACTGGTGTCACACGATCGATCGTCTGAAGATTGCCGCGCGCCTGAACGACCAGCGCCCGGCAGACATGGCTCCGCTTAACGTGCTGATTCAAATCAACATTAGCGACGAGAACAGCAAATCCGGCATTGCGCTGAGCGAGCTCGACGCCCTGGCGGCAGAGGTGGCAGCGCTGCCGCACCTGACCCTGCGCGGGCTGATGGCGATCCCGGCACCTGAGTCAAGTTATGAAAGGCAGTTTGCCGTAGCACGGCAAATGGCTGTAGCATTTGAGGCGCTTAAAGCGCGCCACACAACGGTAGACACGCTTTCTCTGGGCATGTCGGATGATATGGAAGCCGCGATTGCGGCAGGCAGTACGATGGTGCGCATCGGCACAGCAATTTTCGGTGCGCGCGATTACACCCAATAATAAGGAAACCTAAGGAACGCCATGAAGACGTTGACTTTCCTGCTCTCAACAGTGCTTGAGCTGTATACGATGGCGCTGTTACTGCGCGTCTGGATGCAGTGGGCCCGCTGTGATTTTTATAATCCGTTCTCACAGTTTGTCGTGAAGGTAACCCAGCCCGTCGTGGGGCCGCTGCGCCGCATTATTCCGGCGATGGGGCCTATCGACAGCGCCTCGCTGCTGATGGCGTTTATCCTGAGCGTTATCAAAGCGATCGTGCTGTTTATGGTCATTACCTTCCAGCCGATTATCTGGATCGCTGCCGTTCTGATCCTCATCAAAACCGTCGGCCTGCTGATATTCTGGGTCTTGCTGGTGATGGCAATCATGAGCTGGGTGAGCCAGGGCCGTAGCCCGGTGGAGTACGCGCTTATCCAGCTGGCTGAACCGCTGCTGCGCCCGATTCGCAATCTGCTGCCGTCGATGGGCGGTATCGACTTTTCGCCGATGATCCTTGTCCTGCTGCTGTACGTGGCTAACATGGGGATCGCCGAGCTGTTACAGGCGACGGGCAACATGCTGCTGCCGGGGCTGTGGATGGCGCTATGAGTGCCGTAAGCACCTGCGCTGACGGGCTGGTTTTACGGCTGTATATTCAGCCGAAAGCCAGCCGCGACAGCATTGTTGGGCTGCATGGCGACGAGCTAAAAGTCGCCATCACCGCCCCGCCGGTGGATGGTCAGGCCAATGCGCATCTGACCAAATATCTGGCTAAACAGTTTCGCGTCGCCAAAAGCCAGGTCATCATTGAAAAAGGTGAACTGGGGCGACATAAACAGGTAAAAATCCTCAATCCGCAATCGATCCCGACGCAAGTCGCGGCGCTGACAGAACAGGACTAAACCATGCAGAAAGTTGTTCTCGCTACCGGTAATGCCGGTAAAGTGCGCGAGCTGGCCTCGCTTTTAAATGATTTTGGGCTGGACGTGGTCGCCCAGACCGAGCTTGGCGTGGATTCCGCCGAGGAGACGGGCCTGACGTTTATCGAAAACGCGATCCTGAAAGCGCGCCATGCCGCTAAGATTACCGGGCTGCCTGCCATTGCCGACGACTCCGGCCTGGCCGTAGATTATCTTGGCGGCGCGCCGGGAATTTACTCCGCGCGCTATTCTGGTGAAGATGCCACCGACCAGCAAAATCTGGAAAAGCTGCTTGTAGCCCTGAAGGATGTGCCTGACGACCAGCGCACCGCGCAGTTCCACTGCGTGCTGGTTTACCTGCGCCATGCCGAAGACCCCACGCCTGTTGTCTGCCACGGCAGCTGGCCGGGCGTGATCGCCCGCGAGGCGGCTGGCAACGGCGGCTTTGGCTACGACCCAATTTTCTTTGTCCCGTCTGAGGGCAAAACCGCTGCGGAACTGACCCGCGAAGAGAAAAGCGCGATTTCCCACCGTGGGCGCGCGCTGAAACTGTTACTGGAAGCATTACGTAATGGCTAACCTGCCACCTCTGAGTCTGTATATTCACATCCCGTGGTGCGTGCAGAAATGCCCGTACTGCGATTTCAACTCGCACGCGCTGAAAGGCGAAGTGCCGCACGATGATTACGTTGCGCATCTGCTGGCCGACCTGGACGCCGATGTACCTTACGCACAGGGACGTGAAGTTAAGACCATTTTTATTGGTGGCGGTACGCCGAGCCTGCTTTCAGGCCCGGCGATGCAGACGCTGCTGGACGGCGTGCGTGCGCGCCTGAACCTGGCAGCGGATGCTGAAATTACGATGGAAGCCAACCCTGGTACCGTTGAGGCCGACCGTTTTGTCGACTATCAGCATGCGGGGGTGAACCGTATCTCCATCGGCGTACAGAGCTTTAGCGAGCAAAAATTAACGCGCCTGGGGCGCATTCACGGCCCGGACGAGGCAAAGCGCGCAGCGCATCTGGCAACGGGGCTTGGCCTTCGCAGCTTTAACCTCGATTTGATGCACGGCCTGCCGGACCAGTCGCTCGACGAAGCGCTGGACGACCTGCGTCAGGCGATTGAACTTAATCCGCCGCATCTCTCCTGGTATCAGCTGACCATTGAGCCAAACACGCTGTTTGGCTCTCGCCCGCCGGTACTGCCGGATGACGACGCGCTGTGGGATATCTTCGAGCAAGGACATCAGCTGTTGACCGCCGCAGGCTATCAGCAGTACGAAACCTCCGCCTATGCGAAGCCGGGCTACCAGTGCCAGCACAACCTGAACTACTGGCGCTTTGGCGATTATCTGGGGATAGGCTGCGGCGCGCACGGCAAAGTGACCTTCCCGGACGGGCGCATCCTGCGTACCGCTAAAACGCGCCATCCGCGCGGGTACATGGAAGGCCGCTATCTGGAGCGTCAGCACGACGTCGAGGCGGCGGATAAGCCGTTTGAATTCTTTATGAACCGCTTCCGCCTGCTGGAAGCCGCGCCGCGTGCGGAGTTCTCGCGCTATACCGGGCTGGCAGAGTCGGTGATCCGCCCGCAGATCGACGAGGCGCTGGCGCAGGGGTATCTCACCGAATGTGATGAATACTGGCAGATCACCGAGCATGGCAAACTGTTCTTAAACTCCCTTCTTGAGCTGTTCCTCGCCGACGATTCCTGAACACAGCGTCAGGATTTTGCATCCCGTTCTGCCAGCTGAGGGAAAGGCTGGCAGAGTATGGGAATGGAAAAAACAAAACAACTCCGCAAGGAAATGACGCCCGAAGAATTACGCCTCTGGTATTTACTCAGAGGACGCCGCTTCTTTGGCTATAAGTTTCGCCGCCAGATGCCGATTGGCACATACATCGTTGATTTTTCCTGTTTTAAAGCCAAGCTGATTATTGAGCTTGATGGGGGGCAACATCAGGATGAAGAAGCATACGACTTACGCAGAACGGCTTTTTTAAAGGCTAACGGCTGGGAAGTGATACGGTTCTGGAACAATGAGTTCAGGGTAAATGAAGAGGAGGTACTGATGGCTATTGTGCAACGATTGCAATGCCTGATGCCCTCACCCTAACCCTCTCCCACAGGGAGAGGGAACTTTGCCCCAGGGGTGAGAGTACGTTTACTCCCTCTCCCCTGGGGAGAGGGCCGGGGTGAGGGGCCCGGCACGCAGAAAACTTACTTCAACGTCCCCACCAGCGCCTTTCTGCTATCTTCCAGCGACACCACGCGTTTACACACGTCTTTGCCGAACTGCTGGAAATCGGCTTCCTGGTTTTTCCATTCGTTCTGAATCGACGTCTGTAATCCGCCCAGGCTACCCAGCACGCCCTGCAGCGGGTTACCGCCGCCTTTCAGCACGGCTTTTGCGCCCATCTCGTTGATGCTGTCCTGCAAAATACCGCCCATCGCCTGGTTCACCAGGTTTTGGCCGTCGGCGCGCACCTGATCAATGGCCTTGTAGTGGAACGTCAGGCCGTCGGTGCGAGTCTCGATAATGCGGTTCATCTGCTCTTTCAGCTGCTTGTCCAGCCTGGTCAGGCGGGTGCGCATGTTGCTGCTCTCACCCACCTCTTTAGTGATGATCTTGTCCAGCGCCACGCGGCTTTTCTCAACGCGCGTCAGGGCACCGTCGTTCACCCACGGCAGTGCGGTGCGCAAATCAGCCTGATAATCTTTTGCCTGCTCGCGCTGAGCGGCCGTCAGGTTTTGCGGTTTGCCGTTAAAGGTGACGTTGCCATCCGGCGTAATCACCAGATCGCCGTTCTCGCCTTTGACCTGCACGGTTTGCGGGCTTAATACCACGTCGTCACGCGGGGTGACGCTACATTTATACTCCGCATGGGCGGTGGTTCCGATTGCCAATAGAGCAACAGCCAGCAACGTTTTGCGCATCTTAAACACTCCCTCAGACAAAATGGGCCAGCTAATGCTGGCCCCGTACCTGCTTTATTAGTCCCACCAAACGTCGAAAAGTTCGCTGACGCGGACATCTTCCATTTTGTGGTCTTCAAGCCATTTGCGGACCAGCGTCTGATGCTCTTCGGTGCATTTACCCACTTCCTGGGTGCAGATCAGACCTTCCCACGCCAGATAGCCGCTGCCGTCAAAGGCCAGCTTGTTGGGTTCGATCACCTCGTTGATGAACGCATCTACGTCCTGATCGATCTGCTCAACGCTGGTGCCTTCCGGGAAACGCCAGGCAACGGAGAAACCCACTTCCTGGAATTCTTCGATGTGCATCTTTTTACGCAGACGACGGCTACGATTCTTTGCCATTATTTCACCCTCTCGAACATTAAGTCCCATACGCCGTGACCAAGACGATGGCCACGCTGTTCAAATTTTGTCACCGGACGTGAATCCGGGCGCGGTACATAGTCGTTGCTTTCAGACTGGTTTTTATACCCGTCCAGCGACGACATCACTTCCAGCATATGTTCCGCATAAGGTTCCCAGTCGGTCGCCATGTGGAAAACGCCGCCCAGCTTTAACTTACTTTTCAGCAGCTCTGCAAACGGTGCCTGAACGATACGGCGTTTATTATGACGCGCTTTGTGCCACGGGTCAGGGAAAAAGAGCTGAACCATGTTCAAAGAATTGTCAGGAATCATTTTGTGCAGCACTTCTACCGCGTCGTGACACATCACGCGCAGGTTCTCAACGCCCTCTTCATGGGCCATTGCCAGACACGCGCCGACGCCCGGCGAGTGCACTTCAATGCCGAGGAAGTTCTGCTCGGGGCGTGCTTTCGCCATGGTCACCAGCGAGGTGCCCATGCCAAAACCAATCTCCAGCGTGACGGGCGCGTCGCGGCCAAACAGCGCGGTGAAGTCGACAGGCTGTTCAGTGAACTCAACGCCCATCACCGGCCAGTAGTTGTCCAGCGCGTGTTGCTGCCCTTTTGTCAGGCGGCCCTGACGGCGGACAAAGCTGCGAATACGGCGCAGCGGGCGGCCGTTTTCATCAAATTCCGGTGAAATGACGTCGTTTTTCATAAAAAGTGGTCTGCTCGTGAGAGTGTTCGGGAAACGGGCATTATCCAAAGTTAAGGCATCTATGCAAGCATGGGAAAGATCCGGTTTACAGCAGATTGACGCTGTGCTGCAATCTGCGTCCCTGATTATGCGAATCGATGACCATGCAAGCCTCTCAATTTTCAGCCCAGGTGCTGGACTGGTACGACAAATACGGGCGTAAAACCCTGCCCTGGCAAATTGAAAAAACGCCCTACAAAGTATGGCTCTCCGAGGTGATGCTGCAACAAACGCAGGTCGCGACGGTCATTCCTTACTTTGAACGCTTTATGGCGCGCTTTCCCACGGTCACCGATCTGGCGAATGCCCCTCTGGACGAGGTGCTGCACCTGTGGACCGGGCTTGGCTATTACGCCCGCGCACGCAACCTGCACAAGGCAGCACAGCAGGTGGCGACGCGCCATAACGGCACATTCCCGGAAACGTTCGATGAAGTGGCGGACCTGCCCGGCGTCGGGCGTTCCACCGCGGGCGCGATTCTCTCCCTCTCCTTAGGCAAACACTTCCCGATCCTCGACGGCAACGTGAAGCGGGTGCTCGCACGCTGCTACGCGGTGGACGGCTGGCCGGGCAAAAAAGAGGTCGAGAAGCGTCTGTGGGACATTAGCGAAGCGGTCACGCCGGCAAACGGCGTTGAGCGTTTTAACCAGGCGATGATGGATCTCGGCGCGATGGTCTGCACCCGTTCAAAACCGAAGTGCGAACTCTGTCCGGTGAACAACCTGTGCGTGGCCTATGCAAACCACACCTGGGCGCAGTATCCCGGTAAAAAGCCGAAGCAGACGCTGCCCGAGCGCACCGGCTATATGCTGCTGATGCAGCACGGCGACGAGGTGTTTTTGGCGCAGCGTCCACCGAGCGGCCTGTGGGGTGGTCTATACTGCTTCCCACAGTTTGAAGATGAAGATTTGCTTCGCGAATGGCTGAAACAGCGCGGCATTGCGGACGATACTCTCACGCAGCAAACCGCGTTTCGTCATACCTTCAGCCATTTCCACCTGGATATTGTGCCCATGTGGCTTCCCGTGTCCTCCATCGCCTCCTGCATGGATGAAGGAAGCGGTCTCTGGTATAACTTAGCGCAACCGCCATCAGTCGGGCTGGCGGCTCCCGTGGAGCGCCTGTTACAGCAATTACGTGTCGGTGCACTGATTTAGCACCGGCCAGAAAATGAGGAATGAGTATGGCCAGAACTATTTTTTGTACTTTCCTGCAGCGCGACGCTGAAGGCCAGGATTTCCAGCTCTACCCGGGCGACCTGGGTAAGCGCATCTACAACGAGATCTCCAAAGAAGCCTGGGGCCAGTGGCAGAAAAAGCAGACCATGCTGATCAACGAGAAAAAGCTCAGCATGATGAACCCGGAACACCGCAAACTGCTGGAGCAGGAGATGGTGAACTACCTGTTCGAAGGTAAAGACGTGCACATCGAAGGCTATACGCCACCGGAAAAATAATATCGCGCCGCTGTTGCCCGGCGGCGCTTCGCTTGCACGGGCCTACGGTTTTGTAGGCCGGGTAAGCGCAGCGCCACCCGGCGAAAGCAACGACTAAGCAAACACAACACGCACTCCCGGAATGATGAAAAAATTTTTAGCGCTTGCTCTTGTTGCGCCGTTGCTGGTCTCTTGTTCCTCAAAGAAAGGCGAGGATTACAACGAAGCCTGGGTGAAGGACACCAACGGTTTTGACATTCTGATGGGGCAGTTTGCCCACAACATCGAGAATATCTGGGGATTTAACGAAGTTCTTATCGCCGGACCTAAGGACTACGTTAAGTACACCGACGCCTATCAGACCCGTAGCCACATCAACTTTGATGACGGTACGATCACCATTGAAACCATTGCAGGTACTGAACCCGCCGCGCGCCTGCGTCAGGCCATTATCAAAACCCTGCTGATGGGTGACGATCCCGGCACTATCGATCTTTACTCCGATGCCGATGACATCACCATCTCCAAAGAGCCGTTCCTGTATGGCCAGGTGGTGGATCAGACCGGACAGCCGATTCGCTGGGAAGGTCGCGCCTCGACGTTCGCCGATTACCTGCTGAAAACGCGCCTCAAGAGCCGCACCAACGGCCTGAAGATTATCTACAGCGTCACCATCAACCTGGTACCGAACCACCTCGACAAACGTGCGCATAAGTACATCGGCATGGTGCGCCAGGCATCGCGTAAGTATGGCGTGGATGAGTCGTTGATTCTGGCGATTATGCAGACCGAATCCTCATTCAACCCGTACGCGGTCAGCCGTTCCGACGCGCTGGGGCTGATGCAGGTTGTTCAGCACAGCGCCGGTAAAGACGTGTTCCGCTCTCAGGGGCGTTCCGGGACGCCGAGCCGCAGCTATCTGTTCGATCCGCAAAGCAACATTGATACCGGCACCGCCTATCTGGCAATGCTGAACAACGTTTATCTGGGCGGGATCGATAACCCGACCTCGCGGCGCTACGCGGTGATCACCGCCTATAACGGCGGCGCGGGCAGCGTGCTGCGCGTCTTCTCCAGCGACAAGGTGCAGGCTGCGAATATCATCAACAGCATGGCTCCAGGCGATGTCTATACCACGCTCACCACCCGCCACCCGTCGGCAGAATCCCGTCGCTATCTGTATAAGGTGAATACGGCGCAGAAAAACTATCGTCGCCGTTAAAACCGATTCCCCTCACCCTGCCCTCTCCCAAAGGGAGAGGATATTCAGGTTCCCTCTCCCCGTGGGAGAGGGTTAGGGTGAGGGCATCAGATCTTCCCAACTCATACAAAAACCTTATTTGCATCACAATTTAATCTGCAAATTAATGTGGATTGCATTTTTTTGCGGGAGGTAACAAAACATAATCTCTCCTGCTGATAGAATTGCATCAAATAACAACCCTGAATGTTCTTATAACAACATATCTCCCGCTCACTTGTGAGGAAAGTAACATGAACCTTAAGCTGCAGCTTAAAATATTGTCGTTTCTGCAGTTCTGCCTGTGGGGAAGCTGGCTGACTACACTCGGCTCCTATATGTTTGTGACGCTCAAGTTCGATGGTGCGTCAATCGGTGCCGTCTACAGCTCGCTCGGTATTGCAGCTGTTTTCATGCCAACGCTGCTGGGTATCGTGGCGGATAAGTGGCTGAGTGCGAAATGGCTCTACATGCTTTGCCATCTGGTGGGCGCGGGGACGCTGTTTATGGCGGCCGAAGTGACCACGCCGGGGGCGATGTTCATGGTGATCCTGCTTAACTCGCTGGCCTATATGCCAACGCTTGGCCTGATCAACACCATCTCCTACTACCGCCTGAAATCCGCGGGCCTGGATATCGTTACCGATTTCCCGCCTATCCGTATCTGGGGCACCATCGGCTTTATCATGGCGATGTGGGGCGTGAGCTTCGCGGGCTTTGAGCTGAGCCACATGCAGTTGTACATCGGGGCTGCGCTCTCCGTGGTGCTGGCGCTGTTTACCCTGACGCTGCCGCACATTCCGGTCTCTAACCAACAGAAGAACCAGAGCTGGAGCACCATGCTCGGTCTGGACGCCTTTGCGCTGTTTAAAAACAAACGTATGGCGATCTTCTTTATCTTCTCCATGCTGCTGGGCGCAGAGCTGCAGATCACCAACATGTTCGGCAACACCTTCCTGCACAGCTTCGATAATAACCCGCTGTTTGCCGGAAGCTTTATCGTTGAGCACGCGTCGGTGATGATGTCCATCTCGCAGATCTCCGAGACGCTGTTCATCCTGACCATCCCGTTCTTCCTGAGCCGCTACGGCATCAAGAACGTCATGCTGATCAGTATTTTTGCGTGGATGCTGCGCTTCGGCCTGTTCGCCTACGGCGATCCAAGCCCGTTCGGCACCGTACTGCTGGTTCTGTCGATGATTGTTTACGGCTGCGCCTTCGACTTCTTCAACATCTCCGGTTCGGTGTTTGTCGAGAAAGAGGTGAAACCTGAAATCCGCGCCAGCGCGCAGGGCATGTTCCTGATGATGACCAACGGCTTCGGCTGTATTCTGGGCGGCGTGGTGAGCGGTAAAGTGGTTGAGATGTACACCACCAACGGCATTACCGACTGGCAGCCGGTGTGGCTGATCTTCGCCGCATACTCGCTGGTACTGTTCTTCGCGTTCATCGCGCTGTTCAAGTACAAGCACGTGCGTGTGCCAAACGGTGCGCAGCCGATAGCGCATTAATTGTTGTGCCCGGTGGCGGTTTCGCCTTACCGGGCCTACAAAAACACCGTTCGTAGGCCGGGTAAGCGATAGCGCCACCCGGCTATTTTATGGCAGACAGCACCCACCCCACCGACAGCAAATCCGCGCTGCCGCCGGGGCTTAAGTTCCGTTCAATTAACGCCTTATCCATCTTAAGCAACACATCACGATCCCAGCCGTTGATCAGCAGTTCCCGCGCATAGCCCTGCACGTAGCACAACCCTTCAATGCCGCCGCGCGACACCAGGTTGCTGTCCTGATTCGTCGCCATCAGGCGCAGCAGCAGCTCGTGAAGCGAACGCCCTGTCCATCCGGCCAGCGCCCTGCGCACCGTGGCAAAGCCGCTCTCCGCCTCGCCGCGCGCGCCGGTTAAACCATACTGCTGATAGTGCCGCTCACCCGCCGTTGCCTGCCCGCTGCGCCCGGCAAGTTCCCGCGCCACCAGCCCACGACAGATGTTACTCACCTCACAGCAGAGGCTGTCTGCACAGACATTTTTCACACGCCCTGAAGCAAAGCACAGCAGCCCGAGGGCGAAAATTCCCCCTTTGTGCGTATTCACGCCGTGAGTGGCGGCATACATGGCCTGCTCGCAGGCGATTCCCATCGGGCGAATAATCCGCAGTTGCTCAACGGCGGGTTGATCCGCATGCTGCGCCCCCAGCGCGGCGAACCGTGAAAACCACGGCGAAATCGCCTCAATGCTGCGAACAAACAGGGCATGATCCATATCGCGATGGGAGCCGTTATTTAGCCGGTCCACCAGCCCCGGCTTGGGCGTTAGCGCCAGCTCCTGCCACAGCGCCTCCTCGGCAAGCGCGGGCACCGCTACCGGGCGCGGATTAGTCGCGAGCAAACCAATCATCAATCATCTTCTCCACACGGGCCACCACCTGCCCGACGGGATGCTTGCGCGAGCGTGAACAGGCGTGCGCGGGCGCGTCGCAAATCAGGCAGCGTCTGAGGTGCGCCCCCAGCGACTGCCGCCCGACATGGCCGTGCTGAGGGCAGATCACATCGAGGTCCCACAGCCTGCCGAGCGGGTGCGTCTGCTCCAGCGTCGCGCAGTGGGCTTTGATTTCCGCAGCCGGATGGGCCACGCACCACAGGGCTTCCGGCCCGGTGGGCAGCCACAGCACCTGGCGATCCAGCACCTGCCAGCGGTTTTCCCACAGCAGCTGGTCACACATCTGGAGCGCCACGCCCATGGTGTTGCGATAGCGCAGGCTGTCTTTGATCTCCCCCGGGGTGACCAGCGTGAGGGAAATTACCGGCTGGTGATAATGCGCAAGCATGTCAGCCTGGCGTGCTGCACGGCGCTCTTTCGCCGCCAGCACCTCGTCCAGGCCGACACCCGCGCGCACGGGTGTCGCTGTCGTCATATTCACTCCTTAACCTGTCTTACGGTGTCGATCACGCTGCCGTCGCGATAGCGGATCACCCCAACGATTTTGTCGGTAAATGCAATGGGCTTTGGCACGCCGGTCAGGGAAATCGCCCGCGCGTACAGGGCATCGATATCCACAATCTTCAGCCCCGCCGCCAGCAGGCGCTCGCGGATTTCCGGGCGGGCCGGGTTCACCGCGATGCCGTGATCGGTCACCAGCACGTCGATGCTCTCCCCCGGCGTGAGGCGGGTAGTGACGCGCTTCACCACCGTGGGAATACGGCTGCGCAGCAATGGCGCGACCACGATAGTCAGGTTGGCTGCCGCAGCCACGTCGCAGTGTCCGCCGGATGCGCCGCGCATCACGCCGTCGGAGCCGGTGATAACGTTGACGTTAAACTCAACGTCAATTTCCAGGGCGCTGAGGATCACCACGTCGAGCTGGTCGCAGCTTGCCGCCTTGCTGCCGGGGTTGGCGTAGACGTTAGTGGAGATCTCAACGTGTTTCGGATTGCGCGCCAGCGAGGCCGCCGCCTGTCCGTCAAAGCACTGGGTGTCGAGCAGCGTGTCGATAAGCCCCTTTTCGTGCAGGTCCACCAGGCTGCCGGTGATCCCGCCGAGGGCGAAGCGCGCCGTCACGCCGCTGCGCTCCATCTTCTCCTCCATAAAGCGGGTACAGGCTGTAGCGGCTGCGCCGGAGCCGGTCTGCATCGAGAAGCCCGGCCTGAAGTAGCCGGAGTGTTCAATCACGTCCGCCGCATAGCGGGCAATCATCAGCTCGCGCGGGTTGCTGGTGACGCGCGCCGCGCCGACGCTGATTTTTGCCGGATCGCCGACGCTCTCGACCTGCACGATATAGTCCACCCGATCCTGCACGATGCTGGCGGGCATATTGGGGAACGGCACCAGCGCTTCGGTCAGCAGTACCACCTTGCGGGCATAGTGCGCATCCACCATCGCGTAGCCCAGCGAGCCGCAGCAGGAGGTGCCGTGCGTACCGTTGGCATTGCCAAACGCATCGCTGCACGGCACGCCAAGAAACGCCACGTCGATGTTCAGCTCGCCGTCCTGCAGCAGCTTCACGCGCCCGCCGTGGGAGTGGATTTGCACCGGCTCATCCATCAGTCCGTGGGAGATGGCCTCTGCCAGCCTGCCGCGCATCCCGGAGGTGTAAATCCGGGTGATCACGCCGCTCTGTATATGCTCAATCAGCGCGTCGTTGCAGGTCATCAGCGAGCTGGAGGCCAGGGTCAGGTTTTTGAAGCCCATCCGCGCCAGCAGCGCCACGACGCTATTGATCACCCGGTCCCCTTCACGAAACGCGTGGTGGAAGGAGATAGTCATACCGTCCTGCAGGCCGCTGCGCATCACTGCCTCTTCGAGGGAGGCGCACAGTTTGCGGTTGTGCTTCGCATCAGCGTCCGCCAGCCACGGCGTCGCGCTGTGGGCGGTATCAAAGGGTTGAAGATCCCGCAGATGGGGAAAATTTACATGGAGAAGTTCTGTCTGATTCATTCTGTCATCCTTACCGACGCACGCCGGAAGCCGCCGCGCGTTCCAGCACGACCTGCGCATGGTGAATAATCGGGGCATCGACCATTTTGCCGTTGAGCGAGACCACGCCCAGGCCGTTACGCTCGCCCTCCTGCGCGGCTTCAATCACCCGCTTCGCGTGCTCTACCTCCTGCGGGGTTGGCGCGTAGGCGTTATGCAGCAGGTCAATCTGGCGCGGGTTGATCAGCGATTTGCCGTTAAAGCCCATCTTGCGGATCAGTTCAACCTCGCGCAGGAAGCCCGCTTCGTCATTAACGTCTGACCAGACCACGTCGAAAGCGTCGATACCGGCGGCGCGAGCCGCGTGCAGCACCGCACAGCGGGCGTAGAACAGCTCGGTGCCGTCACCGCGCTCGGTCTGCATGTCCATCACGTAGTCGAAGGCCGCCAGCGCGATGCCGATTAATCGCGGCGAGCTGCGGGCAATCGCCACGGCGTTGATCACGCCAACCGCCGATTCAATCGCCGCCATCACGCGGGTGGAGCCTGGCGCGCGTCCGCACTCACGCTCGATGCGCTCAAGGTGGCCTTCCAGTTCATACACATCTTCAGGCGTGTCGGTTTTCGGCAGGCGGATCACGTCCACCCCGGCCCGCACGGCGGCCTCCAGATCCAGCAGGCCAAACGGCGTGCTCAGCGGGTTAATGCGCACCACGGTTTCGATATCCTGATACATCGGGTGTTGCAGGGCATTGAACACCAGCATGCGCGCGGTGTCTTTCTCGCGCAGGGCGACCGCGTCTTCCAGATCGAACATGATGGAGTCCGGTCGGTAGATAAACGCGGTGGAGAGCATGGCGGCGTTTGCGCCGGGCAGGAACAGCATACTGCGGCGAAGTTTGCTCATTTCAGCGCCTCCCAGTGGATTGCCTGCTCATCGGCGGCGCGCAGAAGCGCGCTTTGCAGCCGGGCGCGGATCACACAGTCCAGCGCCCCTTTGTCTTCAATCATGATCAACCCCTGGCGCACGTTCATGGCGCGCAATGTCTCGTTGACCACCTGGCGGATCTGCTCGCCAAACTGCTTAATCACTTCACTGTGGATGACAATCTCCAGCTCGCCGTCGGCGGGGGCGATTTTCACCATCAGGTCGCTGGACTCCTGCGTACCGGCCAGCGCCTCCCTTACAATTTTCATTTTCGTTTCCTGATCGTTATGCCACTTCCGCACGCTCGCGATAATGCGTTTCGAGGTGCGTGAAGGTGGAGTCCGGGACAAACTCCCGGATCCGGGAAAACTGCTGTGTCTTGAGTAAACGGCGCACTTCCGAGGCCGAAATGGCATTACCGGCCGCTTTTATGCGCGGCATCTCCACCACCTCAATGTGCGAGGCAAGCAGGTCGTGCAGCGTTTGGTTGTACTGACGGGTGATATCGCAGAACGGCTCGGAGCCGATAAAGCGATGGGTGATCCCCAGCGCCGGGGCAATAAAGTCCCGAAAGGTCAGCACGTCGATTTCGCTCCACGCCTGCTGCACCTTGCCGCTCTCCTTCAGAAAGTAAGCCGGAAAAGTGGCCCGGGAGATGATGTACTGCGAGCCTTCGTGTACCACCACGTTCGGCAGATGCGCCACGCCGGCACGCACCATCTCAAGCCGCGCGCTGAACGGGAAAAACGACGCATCTTCGCGCACCACAAACAGGTGCAGCGTGTCGCACTGTCCCGCCGCCTGCTCCACCAGATGCCGGTGGCCCAGCGTGAACGGATTGGCGTTCATCACTATCGCGCCAATGTTCTCCCCGCTTTTGCGCTTCGCGCGCAGGGAACGGCAGTAGCGTTCGATCCCCTGCGGGGTGTTCTCCATCAGTACCGCGTTATTCCCGCTCCGGGCAATCGGCCAGAAGCCGCTGCGGGCAAAGCGTTCCGTGTTGCATGGCCGGGTGCAGAGGAAGAGGTGAAAATGGCCGCGTTCAAGCGCCGCATTCTCGACTTCCGCCAGCAGCCGGGCGCTGAGGTTTTCCCCGCGCAGCTGCTCGTTAACCGCCACGCATTTAATGACGTTGGCGGCCAGCCCGGCGCAACCCACCAGCTGCGTGCCGGACCAGGCCTCGACGAAAAGCGTGATGTCGTTGTCCAGCCCGAGTCCGCTGTCCGCCAGCAGGTAGCGGATCTGGCTTAACCGCTCCGGATGTTTCGCCACAACGGTGTGGCGAAAATCAATGGGGTGAGAGTGCATGCTGCCGCCTTACTCAGTGTGCTGCCGCAAGCCCGACGGCAGGCGCTTCGACGATCACGTTGCTCAGATGACCGATGTGTTCGATCTCCACCTCAATGCGATCCCCCTCTTTCATAAACAGCGGCGGGTTGCGCTTTTTCCCTACGCCGCCCGGCGATCCGGTGATGATCACATCCCCCGGGCTGAGGCGGGTGAAGGTGCTGATGTACTCGATCAGCTCCGCAACCTTGTGGATCATGCTGCTGGTGTTGTCCTCCTGCACCATGCGGCCATTCAGCCAGGTGCGGATCGCCAGCTGGTGCGGGTCCGGGATCTCATCCGCCGTCGCCATCCACGGACCAAACGCCCCGGTCTGACGCCAGTTTTTCCCGGCGGTGAACCAGGTGTGCTGCCAGTCGCGGGCGGAGCCGTCCATGTAGCAGCTGTAGCCCGCCACGTGGCGCAGGGCGTCGTCGCGGCTGATGTTCTCCCCGCCTTTCCCGACGATCACCGCCAGCTCGCCCTCATAGTCGAATTCGCGGGAGTGGCGCGGTTTGATCACCGGCGCGTTGTGGCCGGTCTGCGAGTCCGGGAAGCGCACAAACAGCGTCGGTGCCGGGTTGTGCTGGTCAAACTCCTTGCGCTTGTCGGCGTAGTTCATGCCGACGCAGAGGATTTTTTCCGGCTGCTCAATCACCGGTAAAAAGGTGATGGCGCTCATCGGGACATCGACCGCATCGTTAAGGTACCGGGTAGCCTGCTCCAGCCCGTTTCCCTGCAACAGCGCCTTGAGGTCGGCGTAGCGATCGCCCAGACGGCGGCCTAAATCAATGATGCCGTCGGCCTGGACAATGCCGTAGCTGCGTTTACCCTGGTATAAAAAGCTTGCGAGTTTCATTTTTTTTCCTGAAGACTTAAACGAGGAAGTTGCCCAGTATCAGCAGAGAGACGGAGACGTTAATCGCCCCACCGATACGGGTAGCAATCTGGGCGAAGGGCATCAGGCTCATGCGGTTGCCTGCGGTCAGAATCGCCACGTCGCCGGTCCCGCCCTGCCCGCTCTGACAGCAGGAGACGATGGCGACATCAATCGGATGCATACCAATCTTTTTGCCGACGAAGAACCCGGTCGCCACCAGCGCGGAGACGGTGCTGACGATCACCAGCAGGTTGCTGAGGGTGAATGCCGCAACCAGTTCGTGCCACGGGGTGATCGCCACGCCGACGGCAAAGAGGATGGGATACGTTACTGACGTCTGGAAGAATTTGTAGACCACCTGCGAGCCTTCAAGAATGCGCGGCGACGCGCCATTGCAGAGCTTCACCAACACCGCCATAAACAGCATGCCAACCGGCGCAGGCAGGCCAATCAGCTTGTGGCCGAGCATACCGAGCATATAGAGCAGCACCGCCAGCAGCGCGCCGGAGGCTATGGTGGTGACATCCGCTTTACCGGAGAACGCAGGCTGCGAAACGGTGGTATCGGCGTTGGCGCGGTTTGGCATCAGCTGGCCTTCACCGGTCAGGTGCGGGTAGCGTTTCCCGAGCTGGTTCAGGCAGCCGGAGATGATGATGGCGGTCAGGCCGCCGAGCATCACCATCGGCAGCACGCGGCCAAGCGCCACGCCCTGATCCATATGCAGCAGGGTGGCATAGCCAATGGAGAGCGGGATCGCCCCTTCCCCCACGCCGCCCGCCATGATCGGCAGAATGATAAAGAAGAAGATCTGGAACGGCTCCAGGCCCAGCGCCAGACCGACGCCCATCCCGACAATCATGCCGACGATTTCCCCGCACAGCATCGGGAAGAAGATGCGCAGAAAGCCCTGAATCAGCACCGTGCGGTTCATGCTCATGATGCTGCCGACAATGATGCAGCAGATGTAGAGGTAGAGAATGTTGGTGGATTTGTAGAATTTGGTGGTGGATTCAACCACCACGTCCGGCAGCAGACCGTAGTAGACCAGCGCTGACGGGATAAAAGTGGCGCATATCGCCGCCGCGCCCAGTTTGCCGACAATCGGCAGACGTTTGCCAAACTCGCCGCAGGCAAAGCCGAAGAACGCCAGCGTGGCGACCATCACCACGATATCGCTCGGCAGCTTGCCGCCCAGGCAGTCAATGGCGATCAGCACGCCCGCCAGCACAAACAGCGGCAGCGGAATAATCCCGACTTTCCAGGTATCCATAATATGCCACCAGCGCTCTTTGAGCGAAGGCCGTTGAATATCAATCGGGTCGTGGGTAACAGAGAATGAATTGTCAGTTGTGCTCATAATAAGCCCCTTCGTTATTTTGTCCGTTGAGCTTAGAGTCACAAAGGCTTACTTTATGTGAGGAATGGCATATTAAAAGCGAAGTTTTTATGGCCGCTATGGTTTTTATGGTTTCTATTATTTAATGTGATTCACACCTTATTTATTGGCGTGGTTTTTATGGTTTTTATTGCCGATTAAACCGGTAAGCGACACGCAATATCGCACCATTAAGATAAACCTTAATTATCGGATTTACCGGACCACCAGCGCTGTGCAAAGGATCACAAGTTTCAGGCAAACCCCGCGCCAGCGGGGGAAAAGATGTTATATTCCTTTTTTCCATTGATGCGCTGCGTGATAATGATGAAAGTCTCCTTCCAGATAAAGCTGTTTATTTCCCTGGTCGCCTTTTTCTCGGTGCTCTTTGCCCTGCTGGGGGGATATTATTATGTGGACGTGGGCAGGCAGCTTTATCAGGAAATGAGTATGCGTGCCAGAATACAGGCGGAAGAGATCGCGCTTATTCCGAGCTTACGTCAGGAGGTCGCAGAGAAAGATATCCGCGGCATTCAAGAGTTCATGAAAAAAATAGCCGCGCACAGCGACGCCAGTTTTATTGTCATCGGTGACGATAAAGGGCTGCATCTTTTCCACTCGGTATTTGCGGACCGGGTCGGCAAAACGCTGGTCGGCGGCGACAACGAAGAGGTGCTGCGCGGCAAAAGCACCACCACCATTCGCAAGGGCGGTCTCGGGATTTCGCTGCGCAGTAAAGCGCCCATTTTTAACGACGCGGGCCGCGTGGTGGGGATTGTGTCGGTGGGCTATCTCACCAGCTATCTCGATACCATCACCGTCAACAAAGTGATTAACATTCTGATCGCTGCCGTGCTGCTGCTGATTGCCCTGTTTATCTTCTCGTGGTTCTTTACCCGCAGCATTAAAAAGCAGATTTTCTCTCTGGAGCCGCGCGAAATCGGCCTGCTGGTGCGCCAGCAAAAAGCGATGATGGAGTCCATTTACGAAGGGGTGATTGCCATCGACAGCAACCTGCGCATTGAGGTGATCAACCAGGCCGCGCGAAAACTGCTGGGGCTGAGCCAGCCCGCCCGCGCGCTGCGGGGGAAACCGATCAACCAGGTGATCGACCCCGTCCCGTTTTTCGCGGCGCAGACGATGCTGGCGAAAGATACCCATGATGAGATTTGCCGCTTTAACGATCTCACGGTGATCGCCAGCCGGGTGCGCATTATGCTGGAAGATTCACTCCAGGGATGGGTGATTACCTTTCGCGATCGCAATGAAATCGACTCGCTTAGCGCCCAGCTCAGCCAGGTGAAGCGCTATGTCGATAACCTGCGCATCATGCGTCACGAGCAGTTGAACCGCATGACGACGCTTTCCGGCCTGCTGCACATGGGCCGCTACGGCGAGGCGATTGACTACATCCAGGCGCAGTCGGAACACGCCCAGGAGCTGCTGGACTTTATCTCCTCACGCTTTAGCTCGCCGACGCTGTGCGGCCTGCTGTTAGGTAAAGCCGCACGGGCGCGCGAAAAGGGCGTAGCGCTGTCGTTCGACCCGGCCTGTCGGATCGATAAACCGTTCCTGCCGCTGCTTGAGGAGGAGCTGATATCAATCATCGGCAATCTGCTGGATAACGCCATTGAGGCGACGCAGCGCGCCCCGCTGCCGCATGAGCCGGTTGAAGTGCTGATTACGCTGAACGAGCGCGAGCTGATTATTGAAGTGGCCGACCAGGGGGTTGGCATCAAACCGGAGATCCGCGACCAGATATTTGAGCGCGGCATTACCACCAAAACGCGTGGGGATCATGGTATTGGCCTGTACCTGATCGAAAGCTATGTCACTCAGGCTGGCGGCACCATTGAAGTTGCTGATAATTCGCCGCGCGGCGCGATATTTTCGCTGTTTATTCCCGCCACAGGAACCGCCCGGCGACCCGCGCAGGAACTGGAAGATACTGACTATGCAACATGAACTTATCGACGTACTGATCGTTGAAGACGAGAACGAACTGGCGCAACTGCACGCTGAGCTTATTGCTAAGCATCCTCGCCTGAGGCTGGTGGGCATTGCCTCGTCGCTGGCGGACGCGCAGGTACAGCTGGAGAGCAAGCGTCCGCAGCTGATGCTGCTGGATAACTACCTGCCGGACGGCAAGGGCATCACGCTTATCGGCAACCCCATGCTGACCCGCGCCAACTGCTCGGTGATTTTTATCACGGCCGCCAGCGATATGGACACCTGCAGCCAGGCGATCCGCAACGGCGCGTTTGATTACATTCTCAAGCCGGTCTCCTGGAAGCGGCTTAGCCAGTCGCTTGAGCGCTTCGTGCAGTTTGCCGAGCAGCAGCGCGTCTGGAAGATTGTCGACCAGCAGAACGTGGATTCGCTTTATCAGCTTCAGGCCAAGAACTACCGCCTGGATAACGGCAGTAAGGGGATTGAGGAGAACACGCTGGCGCGGGTCCAGGCACTGTTCAACGATAAAGGGGCACACTGTTTTTCAGTGGATGACGTGGTGAGTGAAACCGGCCTGAGTAAAACCACCACCCGACGCTATCTGGAGCACTGCGTGGAGGCAGGTTTTTTGAGCGTGGAGATGTTGTACGGGAAGATTGGGCATCCGCGGAGGATGTATAAACGGGCAGAAGCCTGACTGTTTTGTAGGCCGGGTAAGCGTTAGCGCCACCCGGCGATTTGCCCGGTGGCGCAAGCTTACCGGGCCTACGTTCGGGCAACGGGTTTACCTCAACACATACCCATACAGCCGCTTAATCCCGTCCGCATCTTTTTCGCTGTAGACCCCCTGCAACTCCGGCGAGAAGCCCGGCAGCATGTTCACGCCCTCTTCCAGCGCCAGGAAGTAGCGTTGCACCGCCCCACCCCAGACTTCACCCGGCACCACGCACAGCACACCCGGCGGATACGGCAGCGCACCCTCAGCGGCAATACGCCCGCCGGCGTCGCGAATGCGCACCAGCTCGACGTTGCCGCGGATATACTCCTGATTGGCATCCTGCGGGTTCATCATCACCGACGGCAGACTCTCCTTGCGGAACATCGCCTTTTGCAGATCTTTGACGTTAAAGCTGACGTAGAGATCGTGCATCTCCTGACACAGCTGGCGGATGCTGTAGTCGCGATAGCGCACCGGGTACTTCTGGTAAATGGTCGGCAGCACGTCCGCCAGCGGGGTGTCGTCTTCAATGTGCTGCTCAAACTGACCCAGCATTGCCACCAACTGCGCCATCTTCTCAGCACTTTCAGCCGGGGTCAGCAGGAACAGGATCGAGTTGAGATCGCACTTCTCCGGCACGATGCCGTTTTCGCGCAGGTAGTGCGCGAGGATGGTCGCCGGAATGCCAAAGTCCGTGTACTCGCCGGTTTCAGCATCGATCCCCGGGGTGGTCAGCAGCAGTTTGCACGGGTCGACAAAATATTGATCCCGGGCGTAGCCGTCAAAACCATGCCATTTCGCGCCAGGTTCAAAGCTGAAGAAGTGGCGCTCGCGAGCGATGGTCTGCGTCGCGTGATCCTGCCATGGACGCCCACCCACCACCGGCGGGATAAACGGCCTGATCATACGGCAGTTGGCGATAATCGCCTTACGCGCCTCGATGCCCAGCTCGACGCATTCCGCCCACAGCCTGCGCCCGCTCTCACCCTCGTGGATCTTGGCATTGACGTCCAGCGCGGCAAACAGCGGATAAAACGGGCTGGTGGAGGCGTGCAGCATAAAGGCGTTATTGAGTCGCTTATGCGGGCAGAACCGCGCCTGACCGCGAATATGGTTATCTTTTTTATGGATCTGCGAGGTTTGCGAGAACCCGGCCTGCTGTTTATGCACCGACTGGGTCACGAAAATGCCCGGATCGTTCTCGTTGAGCTCCAGTAACAGCGGAGACGTTTCCGCCATCATCGGAATAAACTGTTCGTAACCGACCCAGGCAGAGTCGAACAGGATGTAGTCGCACAGGTGGCCGATCTTGTCGATCACCTGACGCGCGTTGTAGATCGTCCCATCGTAGGTGCCAAGTTGAATGACGGCCAGACGGAACGGACGCGGCTGATCGGCCTTCTGCGCCGCGACCTCGCGGATCTGGTCACGCAGATACGCCTCGTCAAAACAGTGCTCGTCGATCCCCCCGATAAAACCGAACGGGTTACGCGCCGCCTCAAGATAAACCGGCGTCGCGCCCGCCTGGATCAGCGCGCCATGATGGTTAGATTTATGGTTGTTGCGGTCAAACAGCACCAGATCGCCGCGCGTGAGCAGCGCATTGGTCACCACTTTATTGGCGGCGGAGGTGCCGTTCAGAACAAAATAGGTTTTGTCGGCATGAAAGACTTTTGCCGCGAACTTTTGCGCGTGTTTGGCGGAGCCTTCATGAATCAGCAGATCGCCGAGCTTTACGTCGGCGTTGCACATATCGGCCCGAAAGACGTTCTCACCGAAGAAATCAAAAAACTGCCGCCCGGCCGGGTGTTTTTTGAAAAACGCCCCGTGCTGATGCCCCGGGCACGCAAAGGTGCTGTTTCCCATCGCCACATACTGGCTGAGCGTGTCAAAGAAGGGCGGCAGCAGGTTTTCTTCATACCGACAGGCGGCGGATTCCAGTTCCAGGAACTCCTGCGCTTTGCCCGTCATCACCGCCATCACCCCGTCAGGCACCTCTACAGGCTCCGGCGAGAACAGAAAGACCGGTAGCTGGAACCCGGTGCGTTTCAGTAGCGCGAGAATGCCGCTGCAACTGTCAGCGACCGTAAGAACGACTGCCGCCACGTCGGTAAAATCGGTGTTATCCAGCGTCACCTTTTCGCGATGCGTGGAGACCAGGGAAACCAGCTCGCGGCTGACGGCAATTTTCAGTGATTTCATAAACGCAAATACCCGTTGCAGGGGGAAAATGACCCCGGACAGAATACCCATTCTGCCGAAAGAGGTGCCGGGCGAAGCACCTCTTCGCCAACCGACAGCATCATTATGCACGATCTCATTCAAAATCAGGCAGAGAATGGCGTCTTCATGCCATACTGATGCACAATGAATGATTAAATAACAGGAGCTTACCGTGGTCATTGGCCCTTTTATCAATGCCAGCGCCGTATTACTGGGGGGCGTTCTTGGCGCCGTATTAAGTCAGCGATTGCCGGAACGTATTCGCGTCTCCATGCCCTCCATTTTTGGTCTGGCGTCGCTGGGTATCGGGATCCTGCTGGTAGTGAAATGCGCCAACCTGCCGGTCATGGTGCTGGCCACCCTGCTCGGCGCGCTGATTGGTGAGTTTTGTTATCTCGAAAAAGGGATCAATAGCGCGGTCAGCAAAGCCAAAAACCTGATTGCCCGGCCAGGCAAGGCGAAGAGCGGCTCGCACGAGACGTTTATCCAAAACTATGTCGCCATCATTATTCTGTTTTGCGCCAGCGGCACCGGAATTTTCGGTTCGATGCAGGAAGGGATGACCGGCGATCCGAGCATTTTGATTGCGAAGGCGTTTCTCGATTTCTTCACCGCCACCATTTTCGCCACCACGCTCGGCATCGCCGTCGCGGCGATTTGCGTGCCGATGCTGCTCATTCAGCTGGCGCTTGCCACCTGTGCCACGCTGATCCTGCCGCTCACCACGCCGGCGATGATGGCAGACTTTACCGCCGTCGGCGGCCTGCTGCTGCTGGCGACAGGGCTGCGCATCTGCGGCATCAAAATGTTTGCGGTGGTCAATATGCTCCCCGCCCTGCTGATCGCCATGCCGCTTTCAGCGCTGTGGACACACTTTTTCGCTTAAGATGACGACGAAGTGGTGAGAGAGTGCGCAGTCTGCAACGAAAACCACAAAATTCGTTGACGGCGGGAAGTGAATCGGGTTTAATGCGCCCCGTTGCCCGGATAGCTCAGTCGGTAGAGCAGGGGATTGAAAATCCCCGTGTCCTTGGTTCGATTCCGAGTCCGGGCACCACTCATTCATAAGAACGGACCTCCACGGAGGTCCGTTTTTGCATTCTGAGCCCGCCAAAACACATAGCCTCAACCTGCTCCTGTGCTCTCCCGGTTTGTCTCCCCTGACGTTTCTGGCAGCGTGCCCGCAGCCTCACGCCTCGGTCTGTCCTTACGCCTGTTTACCCTGAGTTTGCGCGTGTAGGGTGTCCCTCTGCTGCGTGTTCATATACTGCATCCATAAACGATACCAGGCCGCATACTCGTTAAAAAAAATCGCGACGTTTTTAATTTTGAGCTTATGCAGTGCGTTTAACTTATGGGTACTCACCGTTTTTTCGCTGACGTGCAATTTCATTGCAATATGCTTTTGGCTGATCCCTAAACAGATCATCCTTATTATCAGCGCTTCTCTGGTGGTCATTTCCTTTGGATGTCGTTGCTTCGCGCAGCCGAAGCGCCATCCGCTTAATAGCATGCTGAAAATGTTGACCCCTGCCGTTCGATTTATTAATGAACGTCGACAGAGGATAAAAGCAGATACCGGATCGGAATAGATAAGATGCTTGATCTCATTGTCATCAAGCACATAAATATAGTCTTGCCCGGTATCAAATATGATCAGGCTCTCAGGTTCAGGAATATTAAGATTAATGGATAGGGCCTTAAGGCCAATCACGAAAAATGAATCCCCAGAAAAGATCTGCATTGTCTCTCCATGAAAAGTGGAAAATAGCTTCCTCCTGACATTCTGCCCCGGTGGCGATCTGCGCGACCGGGGCAGTGGCTTAAGGGGTGTTAAAAATGATATTTGAGGCCAACCATGGCCGCAGCATCGTGATAGCCTTTATCACCCACCTGGACGCCGATATTTCCCCAGGTGTTCAGCCGCGGGTTGATCTGCCCTTCAACGCCTGTTTTGATTTCGCCCAGATTCCGCGCACCCGCCTGGTAAACGCTCACATCATCCATCTTCGTGCCAAAGTCACGGGTGTTATGGATCCAGTTAAGCTCAACGTAAGGCTGGAACAGGCGTTCCTTATCGTTATCCATCGCATGGTGGCTTTTCAGGAAAGTACGAATGCCCAGCCTGGTGCGGATATTCCCGTCGCCTTCGCTTTGAATGCGGGTGCCGTTTGCCTCATGGAAATCATCGGCTTTTACCCCCATCCATATCGCCTGCGCCTGAGGCTGGATGAACCATTCGTTCAGCGTCCCCTGGCTCCCCGTGAATTCACCGAGTTTCTGCGTATAACCCGCCTCCAGCGACGCGGTGAATCCCCGGGATTTGTACGATTCACTCGCTAATTCTTTACCCTCAACGCTGTTAGTAAACCAGTTGTAGAGTAACCAGCTGTCCACCCAGGCGCCCTGTGACGCCGGGGCATTGGCATACCAGGTGGCGTAACCCCCTATGCTATACCCCTCCACGGAACCGCTGGCGCGGTAGCCACTCATTACGCTGCGCGTCGAACTGTGGTTATTACCGTATCCCGCCATAAAGCCGACATGCCAGCGATCGACGCCATCCCGACTCCAGCGCGCCACGTCGCCGCCCATCTGCGCCACATAGCGATTACTCTGGGTTGTTAGCTGACCGCTACCGTCATGCCAGCCGTTATGGCCGCCGACCTGACGCAGCCACAGGCTGGTGACTTCAGGCTGTGCCGACAAGGCATCCACAAACCCAGGCTCTCCCAGTCGGTCGTGCAGACTCATTGCAAACAGGGTATTGGCTGCGGCGATATTGGCGGTGTAACTGCCCGCTTCCGGACGAATCACCGGCGTTTTTCGTTGCGGATCCGGCGTAGGTTCAGGTTTCGGACCCGGCTCAGGCGCGGGAGTGGGATCGGGGTTCGGACCAGGTTCAGGGGCTGGCGTAGGTTCTGGAGTAGGTTCTGGCTCCGGATCAACCGGTGTCGCCTGGCTGGTCAGATACCAGTTTTCGCCCTTTTGCAGGAGGGAGTAATCATATGCGCCCGCCACAATACGGCCCGACTGCACGAAATTGCCGTAAGAGCGTCCGCCAACGTCAACAATCTCAATGCCTTCAACGGTTTGCGCACCGTGTCCGCCCAGGTTATTGATAGCGACATACGTCGTCCCCGCCAGCACGTCGCCGCCGACGATCAGTTTATTACTCGGCGAGCTGTCATCCCCCAGCACGCTGTTAAACATCAGCGTCCCGCCGTTGCCGGCATAATCCCCGGTCACCGTCAGAGTGTCCGCCGCGTTACCCGCAGAGAAGGCGATGGTGCCGTTGTTGGTCAACTGGCCGACAACCGAACTGCCGCTCATGTTCCAGCGGCTGGTATTATCCAGCGCCAGCGACGTTGCGTTATCGACTGCGCCGTTCAGCACCGAGGCTGACGTCAGGTCAACCGCCACGCTGTTGGCAACGTCCGATGAGGTAATGTCGCCATTCAACTGGCTGTTAGCCGCCGTTAAGGTCACAGTGCTGTAGAGGTTGTTAGCAGGATCAGCTGCATCCTCATAATGGCTCACGTTCATCACCTGACCGTTGCCGCCGCTGAGCGTAGAGTCGTTTACCGTCAGCGCCAGCGTCGTGGTGTCAGCATTAATCGCCTGCGCCTGAGCGCTTTGCAACGTCACATTATTCAGCGACACGTTATTGCTGAGCGTGGTGGAGTAACCATTCACATACAGCCCGGCTGCCGCATCGCCAGACGTCACGATCGTGCTGTTGCTGATATCCAGCTGCCCTGCGCGGCTCCATAGCCCAAAGCCTTGTTTGCCGGTGGTCTCTATGCGCACGTTATCGGCGGTAATAGCCGAACCCGGGTAGGCCAGTAGCCCTGCCGCAAGTTCACCGTGCGTGGTGATATCGCTGTTGGTTAAGGTTCCCTTCCCACCGGTTGCGGCAAACAGGCCGGCCCCGCCGGTACCCTGGGTAATAATGGTCAGCTTATCGCCTGTGAGCTGCTGCCTTCCGCTATACAGGGCATACGAGTTAAGTCCCGCGGTTTCGAGGGTACTGTTAGTAATGGTTGCCGTCCCATTCTGCGCATTCAGCGCGATTGCACGATCGCCTGCGGTAGAGAGGGTGGCGTCGTTTATATTGACGGAGGAGTCACTGCTGACGACCCACACCGCATCGCTGTATTTACCCTGCGTTGCGTACCGGCCTCCATCAATGTTTACTGTTGCGGCCTGATTGGCATTCACCGCATAGCTACTGTCGCCGGTCGTCGTGGCGGTGGTATTGGTCAACGTTAAATCACCCGCCATAACCTTGATGGCATCGCCGCTTTCGGTAGCAATGGCGCTGTCGCTAAGCTGCGCGGTAGCGAAGCCTTGCGTTGACCAGGTCCCGTCCAGATTTAGCCCCATCGCGTTGTTTTGGGCAGCGATCGTGATATCAGAAAGTGTGGCAGAGCTATTGTTCGCAAGATAAATGCCGCTGGCAGCGTTACCGCTAACATTAATCTCCAGATTGTCGCCGGTGAAAACGCTATCGTCTATCCACGCCCCGCCGCCACGCGTTCCGCTGCTGGTGAGAAAAAGCTGGCTGCCGTTAAATTCCGCGCCGTTTTTTGCCTGGATAATAAAGGCACCGCTTGTGTCATTTACAAGCGTCAGATTTTCGAAATGGAGTTTTCCTCCATCAACGACAATAGTGTTACTATTTGCGGCGCAAACAGAATTACTTACAAAAAGATAGATCGGTAACGCGCAGAGTAAACGATGCCACTCACCCTGACTGGTGTGATAATTATCCATAATGTTGCCTTTCACTAATCCATTTATAAACACAGCGTGTTTCTTTCATTACACCCGCATCTGGCGACGAACGAAGCGTAACGATAAAACTCGGCCTGATTTGAGGCGCCCATTTTACGACTGGCGTTACGATAATGGGTGCTGATTGTCTTTCGTGAGCGATTCAACATTCGTGAGATATCGCCGCTGTTGTAACCCCTGCCAATTAAGAGCATGACATCGGTTTCCGCATCAGAGAGCTGTGCGTATTTCTTCAGTCCAAAACTCCAGTAAGCATCTTTCTTATTGAAATGAACATGATAGTCCGCAGTCGCGATCGCCAGAATTTTACCGATCTTCATCGATACGTCATTGAGCGTTTGATTGCGGGCCAAAAACGGAACATGCAACGTGAGCTTTTCTGGCTCCCTGGTATCTTTAAGCCAGCGGTCGCTATTACTACGGATTTTCTTCCTGTTCAAAACATTAATCGTTACAAAATCATCATAGAAGATGATATTAGCGTCATCCTTACTCATTTCATCTGTTGATAATGCAAAACGCGCATCATTCAGACGTTCGTTTGGCATTTGACTCAAAATTAAGGATTTTACCCCTAACCCACGATAATAGTTAGAATCCATCAACAATATATTCAACATATTCCACACCCATGTGTTGCATTCCCTTTAAGGCAAGTTATCTCCGGAAACAGCAAGATAAACAATAAATGCAATAAACTGCATTCGCTAGCGGGAACAGATCTCCAGGAACTTTACAAATTAAGACAAAGCTCACCTCGATATTATTCAAAAACCTCTCTCTTGGTAATGGCTATCAAACATTTTAGGATAATTCACCAAGAAAATTGCCCAAGGAAAGATCTTAATTTATAGGGTAAATTTCTCTATTTAATATAAATTCACATTAATTAAAGAAGTTTCAAATCCACCTTTTCTGACTCCATGTCATAACGGCCATTCATACACAAATCTACCGGGTGGGGCTGCCAGTCAATTAGACCTCTAATCTCAAAAGCAATAACGGCATGTCTCGTCATCTGTTCCTTTTCCTGCAATGAACGCACCAGCAGTGTTTCAGGGATAATACGCGGTTCGAAACGTATGATAGCCTTACGAATAGCCTGCTCGATAACCTGCCAGTTATTACGATTTTCATGCCTGCCGATCAGCGCCGGAATACCATAATTAAGCACCGATTCCGTTACTGCTTTATAGCGTTGCTCGTTGAGCGTATCCTCGATATTTGTATGATTAATTAAATCAGCAATATCTTTTTGAACCAGCTGACGTATCGTTTTAACATCGACAGGTCTGGCGCGATCGTGTGGGCTTTTAGGTTCGTCATCCTGTAACCGCTCAAGAAGTGTAGGAAGATAGCGGCCTTCTCTGGTAAAGGACTTATTCGAATACAATCTCACCCACCTCCATGATCGAATGCTCACAGCTGTCGGTAATCAGTACCTTACGGCCATGGCCGAGAATGAGCAGATCGGACAGCATCGACCACTCTGTCTTTGACCCCAGCTTATAGTCCTGGCCATCATCCGCCATAATCGGGTAGCGCGCCGGAATGAAGCCAAAATACTCCTCCCCCGCGACGTTAACGGAAGCTTGTGTCCAGAGAAGGTCGATCAGATCTTTCGGTTTTGAAATACGCAGTTGCTGGACTTCAGAGAACGGCAGCCAACGATATCCACCGGCGCAAATAAACTCGCACACAGGCCCGAGACGCCCGTCACTGTCTGCAATCCAGGTAAATTCGCCCAGGGTATCACTTTTACCACGGCTTTCCGGAGCAAGTTCAAAGGCTTCAGATCGCGTGATATCTGATAGCGCCATATTGCCCTGGCAATATTGTCCGTTGGCCTCGTGTAGTTTCGCCATCCACTGCGGCATATCACCCTGTAATGTTGCGGCCAGACGCTCGCCGGATAAAACCTGCGTGCGCTGCATTTCACTAAAGACGAGATTTTTATATAACTCACACTGTTTTTTCATTTCCTCATCAAGTAGCGATAATGTCTGCAGCTGCAGTAATGCGCTATCCCACGCGCCATCGACGCAATACAATTTAAACAGCACTTCCCGGGCTTTGAGATCGTCTGGCGATGCCTTCACCTGCGAGAGTACCTGCTCCAGTAAATTGTTCAGAGAAGAGGTTTTCAGTGTTTCAGTTAATGTCGTAATATCCTGCATGATAGTAACTCCTGTTATTAATAGTGAGAATCGAGGCCAATTTTGTGAAAATCACGAAACACCAGTTCGGGTACCTGATTCATTCCTTTCGCCACGATCGGGTCGGGTGACAGAGATTTGAGTAAATCGATTTTTTCTTCTTCGGCAAAAATATCGTCCGCGATGCCGCTGCTTTCAAAATCGGGCCAGACCTTTTCCATCAGAAAAGTTCTGTCGACAATACATTCCGTTAAGGTCTTTTCTTTAAGACATTCTTTTACGCGGTCAAACTGATTATCAGTTTTAATGAGATAGGCGGCTTCGTTGCTGACGTTATCGTAATACTGGCGTCCCTGCTCTTGCCAGATAAGGAACCGTTTGTACTCGATTTCAAGCATTTTCAATACATCATCACTGTTTCGTTGCGCGATAACGTTATTGAAATAATGTAAGTCATTTATATAACTGCCGCCGTTCGGCAAAATCTCTTCAACTTCGGGGATCTTGTCCGTTGCCTGCCATGTATTATCCGCACCGATAAACGGCGACAATTCCTGATGCGCTAGCGCGTCGTCGTCGTCCGTGACCATCTCAAGCCTGAAGTGTCCTGCCTGAAGATGGCTGCCGACGCGCAGGGGTTGGCTCTCGCCATAGCAAAGCTCTACGCCATCCAGCAAACAGATGGCGTTAACGCAAAAGTTCCGCATGACCGGACGGGTTAAATGCCAGTAAAAAGCCACCGCATCTTGCCCCTCCGGCACCTGGCTGTGGGGTCCAAAAACCCCACTGCTTACCTCTAAAGCGATGGCCCGATCCGCCGTAATACCTTCCTGCAGCGACACGGGCTGGCGCGATGTGGGCCATTGAAAACGGAACTTCATCTCGTTAACCGATATAGACATCGCCAGAGCCCGTTATGACAGCTGCCCCGCACCCGGTGACATCGCCCAGTCTGGCGGCCGGTACGCCGTTGATAAAGACCGAGCCTGATCCGACTGCCACGGGTGCGGCACCATGTAACAGCGCGCATGGCGCGATACTGACGCCCACCATCGCGGCGGGAATGCCGTTAACGTAGACATCGCCCGACCCGGAACATAAGGCGCCACCGTGAGCGGTAGCATCTCCGACACGTGCTGCGTTTTGCATATTTCACTCTCCTTTGAAATTAGTGGGTGACGACGAAATGTATTCGTCGTCAGATGCACATTAGGGTTCAGGCGTTGCGCTGCCTGTCTCCGTCGGGGTCTCCGTTGGCGTTTCCGTCGGAGTCTCCGTCGGCGTTTCCGTTGGCGTTTCCGTTGGGGTCTCCGTCGGCGTTTCCGTCGGGGTCTCCGTCGGCGTTTCCGTCGGGGTCTCCGTTGGCGTTTCCGTTGGGGTTTCCGTCGGGGTCTCCGTTGGGGTTTCCGTCGGGGATTCCGTTGGTGTCTCCGTCGGAGATTCCGTTGGCGTTTCCGTCGGAGATTCCGTTGGTGTCTCCGTCGGAGATTCCGTTGGCGTTTCCGTCGGGGATTCCGTTGGGGTCTCCGTCGGGGATTGCGTCGGCGTGTCCGTAGGTGGAATCGTTGGCGTTGGCGTCGGCAGTGGCGGTAACGGAAGCACAACGCCAAACAGCGCTGAAATCGCAGGCAGGCCCGGCAGGCCAATCATTCCGCCGCCGCCACCTCCCCCGCCGCCACCGCCGCAGTTATCGCAGCAGTCGCCAGGGTTAAGCTCGACCGTGCCACCCTGAATAATGACCTGATCGGAACCGACGATTTTGATCTTCTTCGCCGAGATCACCAGCTCGCCGCCCGCAGTGAGCGTCATCGCCCCTCCCGCAACGGTGGTGCTTGCGCCGCCGACCGCCAGAGAGTGATACCCCCCCACGTTGACCTGATGAGCACCGCCAACGGACAAAGAGTGGTAGCCGCCTACGGTCGTCATAAACGCACCGCCGACGTTAATTCCCTTCGCCAGCGCCACGTTATCGGTCTGGCCTCCTCCCACCTGAATGGCCAGCGCGCCGCCGATCATTGCGCTACTGTTGCCGATCACATCCGACATATAGTTCGCGCCAACAAACAGGTTTCGCGACAGGCCGACATTCACGTTGGAGTTCATGCCAATCGTCTGATCCTCGTTTTGCTTGGTTAGACGCGTCATATTGCGCTCGGCCTGTTCCCAGTACTGTTCAAGCCCGGGCTTATCTTCAAAGCGAATGCCGTTAAAGTTGCTGCGCCCTCCGCCCACGGTGCGGCTGACCAGCCCGCTCTGCGTGGCGTTTACCGGCAAATCCCACGGCGGCATCGTGACGTTGTTGTACAGGCTGCCAATAATCAGCGGCCTGTCTGGATCGCCGTTAATAAAGTCGACAATCACTTCATGACCGATACGGGGAATATAGATCCCGCCAAAGTTATTGCCGGCCCAGGCCTGGCTCACGCGTAACCAGCAGGAGTCGGACTCTCTGTTTTTACCGTAGCGATCCCACAAAAAACGCACTTTTACGCGGCCGTATTCGTCGGTCCAGATCTCTTCGCCATCAGGCCCCACAACGATAGCCGTTTGCGGTCCGCTGGTTTTCGGCTTGGGCACCGTCATCGGGTGGCGATAAATTTTGGTGGTTGGCTGAACGGTAAAATCGCAGTGATAGCGGAACTCATCCACGCCTGTCACCTGATTAATCTCTTCCACCAGCAGATGGCTTCGCAAAATCATGTATTCGCGGTTCGCTTTTTCGACGGGATAATTCACCAGTTCAAAGTCACACCCGCAGGCAATACCGCGCAGTTCGCCGGATCCTTCGCAGCGTGAGCCGAGCGCCCCGCGCTCTTCCATGCGCACCCGCGCCAACTGCTCACCGATAGTGGGCTGCTCGTAATCGCCAGGCCAGTGGAAGATCTCCATATCGTTGAAACTGGTTTTACGCGGCTTGCTGTCCAGCGCCATGATATCGGCGCGTGATTTCGTAAAATCATAATCATTGGTGACCCATTTCCCGGAGGTAATCGTCTCCTGGAAATGGAACTGGCTGATATATTCCTGGTCCATCTTTGGACGATCGGCAGCATACTGAATCACGTGATAGGCTTCACTCGGGAAACGTTTATGCGCCCCGACGTTATCCACCAAAATCAGTTTGTGGTGCTGCTCAGCATGTTCAAAGAACCAGTAAATACCCCACTCTTCCATTAACCGTTCAATAAAATTGAAGTCGGTTTCACCATACTGAACCTGGAAATCCAGCAGCGGATAACTTCCCGACAATCTTTTTTCTAACGGGAAGTTATATTCACCTAACACCTCATCAATAATATCCACCACGCTTTTTTGCTGGAATATTTTGAAATCAGAGGTCAGTTCTGCCAGATGTAGCCATGGGCGAATCACTATCTCATAAAGTGCCTGATTACCATCGCGTCCTATATAACGGGCGCGTTGCACTATTCCTGAGATTTCCCGGGTATCTTTACCAATAGCAAAAATATCCCCCAGACCGTTGCCATCCAGTTCAATGGTGACGGTCATTTCTTTGCCGATTAACGCTTTTAAATCGACATTCGACGCGGCCTGCCAGGGAATTAACGGGTTAGCCGGGGTTTTAGCCGTAATCACATAGGAGTACAGGGACGACAGCGCTTCTTCGCCATCCAGCTTAGAGATGACCAGAGCGGTATCGCCCAGCAACGACGGCATCGCCGGACTGCTTAATGTTATAGTTCGTGACATATATTCACCTGATACGTTGTGAATCCAATATTTTTCTGTGTCGACTTTCCCGCCATAACCATATTCCTGACTCGTTTAACAGGCAGTCAGGCCAGTTTTTCCATGGCATAACGTCAACTCCATCGCTTTTCCGGATGCAATAGTCTTCCTGTGATCCCTCCCTGAGTAAGGCCTGCGAACGCGTTTTAAAACGCCAGGCTGGCGTCAGCGCAAAAGACTCCCAAAATGGCGAATAGGCACGCTGCAATGCCGTGCGCCATTGCCGCAGCAAGGGTGTGTTGCGGGCAGAAAAATCCTTTTCCTGTACCATATTTAAAATTCTACTCATCCAGAAGGTCAGCGGAAATTCAGCCTGCATGTTCTTATTCAGCCACTGGTGTGAGACCGCGCTGTACATCCCAATAAGCCTTTTTTCACCGTGTTCATTACAAAGAACTTTATACGCCCCGACATAATGATATTTATCCTGTGCAGTGCTGGACGATATGACAAAACACCACGGATATGCCGTAGACAAATATTCGTCTGTCATTGCTGCCGCCATGTTTGTCAGAATTTTTTGAGAAATAAAAGCCTCCGTCTGGCGCTGTTTTTTTCTCATTCTGACAAACGGACTGGCACGCGACTCACCACCAAGTAAATACAGTCGTAGAGACATCTTCCCCTCGGATTTAATATTCGCCAGGACAACGAAAATCTTTCAACATATCCACAACCAGCTGATCTTTGAAGGTTAACCCCTGGACCTCGAGGTCGGCACGTCTGGCGTCCAGCGAATAACGTAAAATCAGTTCATCATTATCGGTTGAGGAAATATCGCGGGCGCTATCCAGCCAGCGTAAAAGCGACCATGGACCGCTAAACATCAGCGCCGAGTTCCCCGTCGCGGCCCTGGGGGTCACATTCATTGTCGTTTTTGATACGGCGCGTGACGTTGGCCAGACGACCGACGTTGATGAAACCGGCCCGTGTGCATAATTCACCTGCTGACCGTCAAAATTCATATTGAGCTGCGTAACCGCCGGGTCCAGATGCAGAACCGAAATATCAAACGCGAGCGCTAGCTTCCGGCCATTCTCGCCCTGGAAAAAGGCTTCGCGTATTTCTGCCGCCTGCTCGAAAAACGCCAGCATATTTGCATCATCCGTCTCGACATCGCCTTTATAACGCCACGGCTGCGAAGAGGTATCGACTTTATCCGCGAGGTGTTTTTTGTAATATTCATCAACAAGGCCGCCCACGCCAAAAAAGCGTTCAAAGTCTGCGCGTTTAACTTCACGCGTGGTATCGGCGAAAGGATAACGTCCCTTAAGCGTGGTGCGGCAAACCTGTCCGATACTCTCCTCAATGCCTTCATTGCTTCTGGCAATAGCCTCCTGGCTGGCGTGATGGTAAACGCTGTCCAGCAGCGGCCCCACCAGGTGGCTCAGCGGATCGGGCCAGGTTTGCGATTCGGCACTGATTTTCAGGGCCGTGTTCGGCAGCGACGGTGAGTTCCCGTTTTTCAGCGCATCGTCGTAAATCACAAACAGCGTGTACTGCTCGCTTAACGCCCCCATCAGCTTGCCCAGCTCCGCGCCGGTCATCGCCGGGCTTCCATCCTGCGCCAGTTCGCGGCTGCCGGTGGCAAATTCACGCAGCGCAGCGAACGGGTTATCCACCCGCTCCCTGAGCAACTTCTTTTCCATGCTGGCGTAAGCGAGGCTCACCTTCTCCGCCGCATTCAGAATGCGCCCTTTGGTGCTGACGTTATCCAGCAGCGATTTTTCATCGCTTTTCACCAGCGTCGTCTCCTTCACAATACGCTGAATGAGATTCACCAGCGGCGAGTTGGAGGCGCTGAGCGTACGTAGCATATAGATATTTGCCGTCACGCCTGCCATACCGTAATCCTGCGTGAGCACATTCTCTTTAATGCGAATATGGCTCAGAAAATCCTGCCAGCGCTGGGTATATTCATCCAGATAGAGGGCAAGGATTTGCTGCTGCACCGGGTTAACCAGCGTGCCGTCGTTGCCGATGGCTATTTTGGGGGGCGCAGCGTCCGGCTTCGCTTTTCCCAGGACCCAGGCATCCTCATGCGCTAACAGCATCAGCCCCGGACCCATTTTTTTTTTAAACGCCTCGTAATAACCGGCTCGGGTAAAAAGGCCGGGAATGGCGCTCTCGCTATAGTCATCGCTCAAGGTAAACAGGTCGCCGCCCTGGGATTTGGCCATTTCACCGAGGGTTAAATCCGCTGGCGCATCCTGCGCCAGCGAGGCTTTGATACGCCCGTAAAGGCGGCTGGCTAAGTCTTCGCGTTCCAGCACCGCCCGCGCGTATTTCAGCAGCCCTTCATCTGCATCCTGACCAAAACGCCTCCACTCAGGCACGGCAAAAAGCTGGGTCAGATGCGAGACAAACACCTGACGCTCTTCATAGGGCTGGAGCTTGCCATTTTGCTCCCACAGTTGGGTAATGCTGGCGATCATCTCCTGCTTGTCGAACTTGCCCTGGCCGGAGACCTGCAGATAGAGCTTTAACAGGCTGTAGATGCGCGTAGCGTCACTGCTATCAATCGCGTCCTGTAACGCCACCACCACCTGCTGCTGGATTTGCGGCAGCAGCAGTCGTTGCAGGAAATACTGATAGAGCGAATCCGACGCCGTCGCCACGTCCGTGCCGGTATACAGCCCGTAACGCCATGACAGTAACGGGTTGAACACATCCAGCGTGCCGTAATCTGGCAGCGAGCGTGACATCGCCAGCAGACGCGGCAGCATGGTGTCGTTCGCCGCCTGGTTAAAGCGGTTAACTTCGCCGCGCAGCGCAGCCACTTTTGTCTCGATGGCATCCAGATAACCGCTGTTGTTGTGATAGCTGTTATAGAAGCCGTTCAGCAAAATAAAGGCGATTACAATGCACAGCGTATGTCCCAGGAAGCGTTGCAGGCGATACTTTGACTGGTTGGCCAGGTTATAGCGCGCCAGATGCAGGTCTTTAACGATCACCTCGCTAAAGGGCTGTTTAAGAAAGTATTGCCGCCCATAGGAGACATCGTTTATCAGGAAGTCCTGGTCATCTGACTTCGCGCTCAGCGATGCCATCACCTCCGGCGACTTATGCTCGACGTAGTTTGACCAGTGGCGAATCACGCTCTGGTTATTCAGCAGGTTAAAATCTATCGGCTGATGGCTGCTGCTAAAATAGATGCCGCGCAGCTGGGTATAGCTTTGCGTTTCATCGTAGCGGGAGGCAAAAAAGATGTTATGCACCACTTCCGCCACCATCCCGGAAAGCAGATGGAAATCTTGCGGTAACGCGTACATCTTTTTGCGATCCCGGTGGTCATACTCTTCCTGCTGACGCACGATCATTTCGCGCTCCAGACGCTCTTCAAGCAGGGAGAACTCCTCGGCGATCTGGCTACGCAGCCCCGAAACGGAAGCGCTTTTGGCATCGCCATAAGGGAACGTCACGCCCCAGACCTGCTCGCGCTCCTGATCGGTCAGGATCCTGAAATATTCGGTAAAGCCTGGTAACTGATCGAGTTTCGTTACCAGCACGTATACCGGAAAACGCACGCCCAGCGTCTGACGCGCATCCTCAATTTTTGCCCGCAGGCTGGCCGCCAGCTCAAACAATTCGGCTTTATTGCGGCACATCACGTCGGCGGCGGAAAAGGTCAGCACCACACCGTTAATCGCCTTGACCGGACGGTGTTTTTTCAGCGCTTTCAGGATCGCGCGCCACTCGCTGAGGTAGGTTTCCGGCTCACTGATGTATTTCCCGGAGGTATCAAGCCAGATCGCGTCATTAGCGAACCAGCACTCGCAGTTGCGGGTAGGCGAAGCCGGTTTCCCAACCTGATTGAGCTGCTCAGGCAGCGGGAAATTCTGGCCGGACGCGAGGATAGCTGACGTTTTACCGGCACCGGCGGTGCCGATCATCATATACCAGGGCAGCACATCCAGCGGCTTACGCGCCAGGATCACGCGCTGGAAAAACGACAGCGTGCCGTGGCTTTTATTGACGTAATTAACCGCATTACTGATGACCGCCATCACTTCCGCGCTGTTATCATCCGCGACCGGCCCCTTATTGCGGGCAAACTTATTCAGCAACGTCGGGTTGTCTTTCAGCGCCAGCAGTAATAACCACAAGCCGTATAACAATGCGACCAGCAAAATAACGGCAATGATCGCCAGCCTGACGCTCACCGGCGCAACAGGCCAGCTTTCACCCACCAACAGGAAGGGGCCAAAGACCCAGACAACCACGCACAGCGTCGCGGTCAGCGCAATAAACGCGGGCCAGCCCAGCCAGAGGCAGACCAGGCAAAATGCCGCCAGCAGAATAAAAATAATGCGCGATTCAATGCTCTGCAGAGGACGAGATTCACCAAATCCAAAGAAGGGTCCCAGGAACCAGATGGCGGCGATCAGTAAGGCAGCACAGCACACAATCAGCAGCGTCTTCATAAACCGCGTGGTGAAGACTCTATTTAAATAAGACATTGTCGTCCTCGTTAATACGTGACAAAAAACTCGACACGGCGATTCTTCGCCCTTCCCTGAGCCGTCGCATCGGACGCCACGGGTTGACTACTCCCCACGCCGCGGACTTTCACTTTGCTCTCAGGCAGCCCAGCCGAAATAAAATATTGCGCCACTTCCGCCGCGCGTTTTTCCGAGAGCACAACGTTATTAGGCAAGCCTGGCCGACTGATTGGCGTGGCATCCGTATGACCGACAATCACCACGTCGCCGTTCACGCGTCGAACTTCGCTGGCGATACGTTCTATGACTTTCACCATCTCAGGCTGAACACGGACAGATCCGGACAGGAACAGCGCATCCCCTTTCAGCACCACTTTGCTCTGCTTCTGGCTCTCATCCACGCTCAGAAGCTGCTGCCTGATTTCGTTACGCAGCAGCACCGCCAGCTTCAGACGCATGGCAGGTTGCGCCACGGGCACGCTGAGGTTTTGCATGGCATAGATGCCATTGGTGATGCCGTCGGTGCGCGACAGTAACCAGAATTTGCACCAGAGAAACGACGACGCCACCAGTACGCCAGCGCACAGCGCGCTTAGCCGCACGGGAATGACAATCTTCTCGCGCACCGCAGGGCCGTGCGGCTGCAGCCCATGCGGCGACAGGGCGGGCGGAGTGGTGTTGCGCGTGCTTTGGATCAGGGTCAACAGGCGCTGGCGGATCTTGCTGAGCTGGCGGTCACCATCTTCAATAATGCTGTAGCGTCCTTCGAACCCCAGCCCCAGGATGCGCAGTAAAACCTCCAGCACATCCGCGAATTCAGTGGGATTCATGGAGAGGCGGCCAACCAGCAGGAAGAATTTATTCCCGCCGTCGTTGTCCCCTTCGAAGTGGTTCAGCAGGTTGCTCTGCGACCAGCCCGCCTCAAGTCCCCATGCCGTGGTATGCGCCGCCTCATCAAGCGCGGTGCACAGGCAATACCGTACGATCGCCATCTTTTTCCACGGGATGTTCACCTCGTCGCAGACAACGCCAAACAGCGTGATCTGGCTTTTAAGGGTATTTTTAAGGATCTCGACATGGGTAATATCGTTAATCTGCTCCGGCATATCGCCAAGCGCGCGCAGCAGCGGCTGCGCGGCTTCCAGCAGCGGATTCTCCGCCGCCTTCACGCGTAAAATCCGCTGCTGCACGCTTTCGCTTTTCAGCGCGTGTTCGCCACGTGGCGTAGGGTCGCCAACCGATCCTGTTTCCCCTTTCGACGTTGCTTCCGGCTCCTGTATCCAGTCGCCCTGCTCATCCAGAAGGAACTTACCCAACGCCTGCGGCGAGCTGTCTTCGAACTCCGTCGGTTCCGCGGAGACTTGCGGGTTGATATCGTCTTTCATCAGTTCCTGATTCCCCAAAGTTCCATCTTCAGGCCAGGGAACTCACCCGCAATGTGCAGTGCCAGCGCGCCGGTGGTTGAAATCTTGTCCCAGAAAGGCCCATTTTTGAGCAGTTCAAAATAGACGTAGCCCGTGCTGTAGGGGATCTGACGCGGCGGTACCGGCAGCCCCTGCAACACCAGGCCCGGCAGGTGCGAGCGAACCAGTTCATGGAGCTGTTGCGGCGCACTGATTTTGGCCTGCGCCTGGAACTGCTGCTGCAATACGTCCATCGGCAGCTGCGCATGAACGGCCAGCACCAGGTTTGAGAACGAACGCAGCTCGTTTGGCAGCATCGAAGCAGCCCAGACGCCGTTGCCTTTGGCCTGCAGATCAATAAGCTGCCCGGCTCGCACCAGGATCTGGTTCAGCAGGTCATGCACATCGTCGACCAGGGGACGAATGGAAGGATAAAGGCTGGCGTGGTCATAGCCCGGCGCGCTCTTGGGACGACGCGTTTTGGTGCGCACAAAGGTTGAAAGCTCGCCCGCCAGCTTCGCCAGCTCTTCGTAAAGCACGATGGGCGGCAGTTCCGGAATATGGCGCAGGTGGTCGAGAATCGGCTCGTATTTATTGAAAATCTGCAGCAGCAGATAATCCACCACTTCGGAGCTGGCGCTGGCCTTGCCGTCGGATGCCGACAGGCGGTGCGCCAGCATCCCGGCGCGCATTTTGACCAGACCATTAAGGTGGGTCAGCCATTCGCTCAGCAGCGGGTTCGCCGCATAGCCGGTGACGGGCGGGATATAATCGTCCAGATGTAACAGCACGCTGCCATCGGGCTGAATGGCTTTCACGCGGGTCAGCGGCAGGCCAATCCACGATTCGGTCATTTCCGTTTGTGACATCAGCCTGAGACGCAGTTTGGCCAGCTGAACCGGCTTCGGCCCCTGGCGAATCGCATTGGTGTCGCACAGTTCCGTCTCTTGCGCGCGAAAACGCGCCAGCGAACTGGCGTCATGCTGGCTGAAGATTGTCTCATCGCTATTATCAAGGCGTAACGGTACCGCCAGATAAATCGTCTTGCCCAGATGTTCTGGCAAAATCGTTAGCGGCTCGGGTAAATCGGCGTGATCGGGCACATCAAACGGCGTGCCGTCCGGCAATACGCCGCGTGCGGTACGCAGCACCAGCTTGCCATACGACAGCGCCTCGCGGTCGATTTCATACTGCGAGAATCCCCAAAAGAAGGGGCTCAGGGTCGATGCTCTTTTATGTGCGTAGTATTCAAAATAGCGTTCTTGCTGTTGAAAAAGCTGCGGACGAAGAAACAGCCCTTCACTCCAGACGACTTTATTCGTTCTCACGGTTTAATCCATTTCTTTAATTGTTATTGCTGTTTTCTGGAAATGCGCATTCAACTCACGCGAATCATCGCTAAAGAAACTCGGCCGCCACCACGACTTTTTCTTTTCTGGCAGATCCCAACTCGCCAGCCACAGAGAATCATTAAGGCTGCGATAGGCACCAATGAAAGCAAGGCTGCGTGTAGTACCGTCTGGTTTAATCAGAATGGTGCGCGACTCTCCGGGTTGTAAAATCGCTTCATAGACTTTTGAAGCAGCCGCCTGTACAGGCTTGCTGGTCCCCTCAACAATTTCATAGAAATCCGCATTGGTTAAAACATCCAGATCCTTGACGTTATAAATAAATATATTGAGTGGCGCCGGATCGCCCATTTCATTGGGGTTAATATCGCTTGCCGCCAGCAGATTTATTTTTATTTCATCACCATCGGGCGCCGGACTGCTGCTTCCACTACAGGCGACTAAAAAGAGTGACAGTAATAAAACCGCCGTTCCTTTAAGCATGTGTTTTATTTCTTTTCCGCTAAGCATAGGTTTCCACTCAATCCATCCGAACGACGTCATTGTGAGAAGAGTTTTGCCGCCGTAGCGGCAAAACTCTGTCAGCGAACCGGCGTTAATTAGCTGCGCAGGTTAGCTTTTACGTCATAACTGGTAGAAATTACGCCAGACTTCGCGCCTTCGGCGTTCTGCATGACGTAGTCCTGAGTCAGTTTGGTGAAGGCGAACGTCACGCGTTCACGTGGACGCGTTTCGTCTTCGTGGGAACCCGCCGTTTCAACGCGAGTAATAATGACATCAGAGAATTTGATGGTCAGATATTCCAGCGGATCGCCGCCAGCTTTACGAACCACAAACTGAATGTCTTTAATATGCTTACCGGACAGGCAGTAGCTCAGCAGGTTAGTACTGGCCTTATCGACATAGTGCTCAAAGCAAAAATCTTCAACTGTTGCTTTACCTGCGCCGCCGCCGGAGCCGCTGTGCATATTCGAACTCTGTGCGCTAGCCCAATGCCAGGACAGCACTTCGATTTCATTTTTATGGGTAGCATCAAGAGATTCGCCTTCGATGCCATCAATTTTAATAAACATATCCTGAGCCATATGATTTCCTTAATTAGCTCTTATTAACAACGTTACTTAATGAGTAACGAACGAAATGAAGACAAAATATTTTTGTCTTTCACAGTGCGCAAGGATCCCTGCGCAACCGCATCTTTTAAGAATAATAAAGTGATTATTCTTATTACTTTATTGCCTGAATTACGCCACGTCTTTCAGTGACGGTAATTTAGCGACCATGCGCAAAGAAACGGTCAGACCTTCCAGCTGGAAATGAGGACGCAGGAAGAATTTCGCCTGGTAATAACCCGGGTTACCTTCCACATCTTCTACCACCACTTCCGCTGCCGCCAGAGGACGACGCGCTTTGGTTTCCTGCGACGAGTTCGCCGGGTCGCCATCGACATAGTTCATGACCCAGTTGTTCAGCCAGCGCTGCATATCTTCACGCTCTTTGAACGAACCGATTTTGTCGCGCACGATGCACTTCAGATAATGTGCGAAACGTGAACAGGCGAACAGGTACGGCAGACGCGCAGAAAGATTGGCGTTGGCCGTGGCGTCTGGATCGTAATATTCCGCCGGTTTCTGCAATGACTGCGCGCCAATAAACGCCGCGTAATCGGTATTTTTACGGTGTACTAGTGGAATAAAGCCATTCTTCGCCAGCTCCGCCTCGCGACGGTCGGAAATCGCAATTTCCGTCGGGCATTTCATATCCACGCCGCCATCGTCGGTCGGGAAGGTATGGCACGGCAGATCTTCCACCACGCCGCCGCTCTCTACGCCGCGAATCATGGTGCACCAGCCGTAGTGTTTGAACGAACGGTTGATGTTCACCGCCATCGCATACGCGGCGTTAGCCCAGACGTATTTGCTGTGATTCGCGCCGTCGGTATCTTCTTCAAAATTGAAGTTATCCACCGGGTTGGTGTTGATACCGTAAGGCAGACGAGCAAGGAAGCGCGGCATCGCCAGACCGATATAACGAGAATCCTCAGACTGACGCAGGGAGTTCCACGCGGCATACTCCAGGTTCTGGGTAAAGATTTTCGTCAGATCACGCGGGTTAGCCAGCTCCTGCCAGGAGTCCATCTGCATCACCGATGGCGACGCGCCGGTAATAAACGGCATGTGAGCGGACGCCGCCACCTTGCCGATGGAGGAGAGCAGATCCACATCCGGCGCGCTGTGGTCGAAATGGTAATCCGCCACCAGGCAGCCGTAAGGTTCGCCACCAAGCTGACCGTACTCTTCTTCATAGATCTGCTTAAACAGCGGGCTTTGATCCCATGCGATCCCTTTGTAGCGCTTCATGTTGCGACGCAGGTCATCTTTGGAAATGTCCATAAAGCGCAACTTCAGCTTCTCATCGGTTTCGGTGTTGTTCACCAGGTAGTGCAGGCCGCGCCACGCGCTTTCAAGACGCTGGAACTCTTCATGATGAAGGATCAGGTTAATCTGCTGTGACAGCTTAAGGTCAATCTCCGCGATAATCGCCGCGATGTTTTTGTACGCATCGTCAGCCATAGTGATCGAGGTAGAGAGCGCCTGTTCCGCCAGGGTTTTCACCGCCATTTCGACCGCCGATTTCGCCTGCTCGGACTTCGGCTTGAATTCACGGGTCAGTAACGCAGTAAAATCATTTTGCGTTGCGGCCTGCGGCGCGGCCTGCTTATGGTTTTGTGCTTGAGTTGCCATTTTTATCTCTCTGATTCACATTCAGGACGCGGCTTCATCAGCCTGTTTAGGTTTTGGCGCCGATGCCAGGGTGTTCAACAGCGACTTGTCATTCAGCACCTTCATCACCAGACTTTCCGCGCCTGCTTTACCGTCCATATAGGTCTGCAGATTGGCGAGCTGCGTACGGGCTTCAAGAAGCTGAGATAGCGAGTCAACTTTGCGGGCAATCGCATCCGGAGAAAAATCGTCCATGCTTTCGAAGGTCATATCGACCATCAGCTGCCCTTCACCCGTCAGGGTGTTCGGCACCGCGAACGCCACACGCGGACGCATGGCTTTCATACGCTCGTCAAAGTTATCGATATCGATACTCAGGAATTTACGGTCTGCCACAGGCGGCAGCGGCTCCAGCGGTTTACCGGATAAATCCGCCAGTACGCCCATAACGAACGGCAGTTCAATTTTCTTTTCGCTGCCATAGATTTCCACGTCGTACTCAATTTGTACGCGCGGCGCACGGTTACGTGCGATAAATTTTTGTGAGTTACTCTTGCTCATATGGATATATACTCTTTAATCACCGTTTATGTATAAATCATGACTGGTCTGATAGTTAACGTTCAGATAATTCGCTGATTCCACTCCCTGTTATTTATAAACAAGCTCGACTCCTGCTACCGTCTGCACTTTGCCGGCAGTAGCCGCTGAGTCACCCTTCGCATAATAGCTCGCTAAAAATCGATGACTTAATGGGTCCGCCGTGGCAGAAATAAGGTAATCCTGCCCGGATGTCGCATCATCAATAATGACCTGCGAACTGTCTTCTTTACGTAATCTGATCTGAACATTTTTGCTCATATCAGTTCCGGTACCGTTAACCAGGTTTCCCGTCGCGGTATCCGCGCCGGAGGCGCTGCTGTTGAAAAACACCGTTACGGTCCTGCTGGCCGGGCACTCTTTTAAGGTGATATTAAACGGTACGCTGCCCGCTTCACTGCCGTTGGACTGCAGCGACATCACCGAGATTTTAGGCAATGTAACGACTTCATTATTGCTGCCATTATTAATCTCTACGACACAGGTTTCGTCGGTATAGGTGCCCGTAAAATAAACATCCATTGAGTAATTCACTGCATAAACGCAGGCTGCCGGAGTGCCCAACAGAGCCAGAAAGAGCGCGTTTTTTATTAATGACATACCACCTCCACCTGGGTAATCGAACCGGCCGATTTATTTATTTTGTTAGCGATATCGCTATTGGAATAAATCGTACACAGGCGATCGCCAGACGCGTTTTTCACATATAAATTGCTGTTCTCGGCCTGCCAGCCGCGAATAAACGCCATACCGCCCTGTCCAATAATGCCCAGACTGTTATCCAGCTGGTCAAAAATATCCGCGCCGATAGGTAAAGGCTGTCCGTTCCGATCCCGGACAATTAATATCGCAGGCGCCCCCACCTGGGTTTTAATATTCACTTTCACCGCAGCGCCCATACGCGGAATCACCGTACTTTCGCTTTCCAGCACATCCACGTTATCAGGCAGACCCACGGTATTCACCGCAATGGTGTTTTCACGATAGGGGGTGAGCGACGGCACAATCGCAAAGCCGCGGGAGTCGATGCGAGAACCGTAGCCGTTCAGCATCCTTGCCCCTTCTGCCCCCGGGGCGTCAATCAACGCAAACGGCGCATCGCCCAGTCGCGGCCCCAGCGTAACGCCGCCGCTGTGCGCCACCACGCTGCCGTTTGCCGACAGCGAGAGCTGACGCGTCTTATTCCCCACCGACGCGGTCGCGCCCAACTGCCCTACCGGCGAGTTGTAATTCACGTTGCCATTGAACGCCGCCTGCGTGGACGTATCCCGGGCTTTATTCATTGAGGTACCCACCCCGTAGCTCAGGTCGTTTTGCACGCCCTGACTGCCGATGGCGTTCATCTGGAAACCGCTGCCACCGTTATTGTCATGCATGGCGGTAGAGTAGACCGTGCTGAACAGCGGTTTTTCTGTCACGCTGCGTCCCAGCGGCACGCTGACGGACAACATCACATTATTCACGTTGTGTCCGTCGCTGTTATACGACCGGGAAGCCGACACCGACCACGAGAAATAACGCTCGGATTTGTTATACGAGACCATGTACTGGCTGGTCGACGGACGATCGTCCCAGTAGTTATAAAAATTACCGGAAAAATTTATCCTGCTGCCGTTCCATAACGGCTGACCGATACTCAGGGTAAAGCGCTGCCGGGTGCGATAATCCACCAGATAATCATTACTTCTGGAGCCATAGCGCTCAAGCGCCGCATCGCGGAGGCTGTAAAACCCCGTTGATGAGTATCGGTAAGCCGCCAGCGTGACGTCTGTTGACGTGGCATCCAGGAACTTACTAAAACCAATATTAAAACTGTTGCCGGAGGAGACCTTACCGCCGCCGAGTTCGCTGCGCGCGCGGGTCGCATCCAGTGATATGCCCCCAAGAGGGGTATTAAACGCGTTTCCCAGCCCTACCGCGGCGTAGTGATCGGCCAGCTGGCCGCCGCCGTACAGGGTGTACATATTGCCAATGCCATACTGGTAAAAGCCCTGGGCAACCCCGGGTTCTTCGGCAAGCGCATCGTCCTGCAACTTACCTACCGTCACGCCAAAGCGGTCGACACCAGCGTGCAGCAACATCGGCGGCGCGGAAAAGGGCACCACCTGCGTCCGCTGACGGCCATCTGCCTCCGTCACCGTCACCTGCAAGTCACCGCCATATCCCATTGCGCCAATGTCGCTCAGTTCAAACGGACCCGGCGGTACGGTTGTCTCGTATAGCGTCTGGCCCCGCTGCGTCACCTGTACTTTGGCGTTGGTTTCCGCGATGCCGCGTACCATCGGGGTGTAATAACGTAAGCCTTCCGGCAGCATACGGTCGTCGGACTGAAGCTGGATCCCTCTCACCGTCATGCTGTCGAACAGATCGCCGCTGGTCACGCTATCGCCCAGCGTCAGCTGGCTTCTGAGCACCGGAACGTCGCGCTGCAGATACGTCATGATGGAGTGAGTATGCGTTGAGCCCGTATCGCTCCAGTTGGTGTTCAGCCGCTTACGAAATCGCCAGTCATAGACGTTCAGCCCCATCATCAATCCCAGGTTGCCGCTGGCGGATCGATCGTTTTCCCCGCCGGACTGATTGACGTTCTGCTGCGCATAGGCGTTGGCGTTATAGTCCAGCACCCCCGCCAGCACGCCGGGATCCCACGAGGCAGGATCGGTATAACCCCGCGGGAACTGCACCATGTAAGCCTGCGGAACGACCAGGTCGAGGTAGAAATCGCCGGACAAATAATTCGCGTGCGCGCCTTCCACCCACTCATCCACCGTGGCGCATTGCTCGCTGTCTGAGGCCTCGGGTTTCGCCGTCACCTTAATGCCCAGATGGGTCAGCTCGTCATAGGTGAAGCAGGGCTGAGCGCTAACATTGCCTTTAACGGTTTTAAACAGCACCTTGCGCTGCCCCCGGCTCTGACCGTTGACCGCGACCTGTACCGCATACTCCCCCGCTGGCGCCGGGTTACCCTCGTAAAAACGAGAGACATCAACGCTAAGGCCGTGAATAAACGAGCTGTTAAACTTCACCACGTCGTTTTTACCGCTGGTTGCCAGATCCCCGGTGCTGGCATGCGCCAACACGGAAACGCTGGCTCCTAAAGAAGCAATAAGGATATGGCGTATCGCCGCCGCGATTTTCGACTCACGGATTGCGCGGCGTGCATGTTTTTTTATCTCTTTCGGCTTCACGTCCTTGTCTCCCCCGCTACGCGGCTCTCAGCGTTTTATTGTTTCTTTATTGACAGGGTGTTACCTGTTGAATGAGCCAACTGATATTTAACGACGCCGCCGTAATCGTTAATCAGGCGGACTTCAACGCTGCCGATCGTTGCCGGCGCTTTATTTTTATTTGCCAGGACAAATTCTTTACTGCCAAACGGCGGGAGCATATCCGTCGCCAGGGGATATTGAGTGTTCCCTGAATAGGCGATTGCCGAATCAAATGAAAAATAGTAAGGCGTTGGATTGCTCACTTTAATACCCCGGGTCGGGCTGATGATTTCCCAGCGCAGTTTTTCAAATTCATTGGCACTGCTACTTTTTAACGCGGTCGGGCGGTAAAATATTTTAATACGGGTTCTGAATGCCAGTTCCAGACGATCGGTGTCTTTCGCCTTTTCATTCATCGGCGGAATTTCCAGCATATTAAACCAGAACACCGACTCCCTATCCTGCGGCAATGGCATACCATTATAAATAAGACGTACACTCTGCCCTTTGCCTGGCTCTACGCGATAAACGGGCGGTGTGGCGGTAAATGGCACCTTAATATTATTAATGTCAGTATTTTTATTACCATCATCAACCCAGACCTGAACCAGTGTCGGTGTATTATTTTTATTATTCGTTCTTACCGTCTGCTCTTTTTCAGAACCGGGAAAAATCACCCGCGTACCGGATATGGTCATCCCGGCAACGGCAACCTGAGCTGCCAGAGAAAAAAAGAGAAAAGCATTTAATAATATTGCACGTTGAAATTTCATAGTACTGCCCCGCAGGTAATACGGTCTATCTGATAAAATGGCGTAACAGGGGCGATTGCTCGCCCCGGATTTAATCCTGACGGAAAAAACTTACGGATACGCGATGGTATAAGCCGCCTGCGCGTAAACCTTACCAACAGAGGTCGCGCCCGTTGCGTAGTAACCACCGTAGTAACGCATGGTTGCTGAACCGTTAGTCACGGTAGCAGGCGCGCCGGTTTCACCCAGTTTCAGCTGATTCTCGTCGGAGTTATACAGACGTACCTGTACGTTCCCGGCCGCAGGGTTGTTTGCATCTGCCGTGAACTGGTTAGTCAGGTTACCGGTTGCGCTGTCAACGCCAGAGCTGCCGACCGCTTCAAAGTGCGCGGCTACCTGAGTAATACCGGTAGGGCAATTTTCAACATTCAGGTCAAAGCCTTTAGAACCAGCAGTGTCGCCTGACTTGGCCAGGGTCTGAATCGCTACCGTCGGCAGTTGTACCTGACGGTCAACAGAGTCCGCGGCAATTTCGCAGGTGCTGGTAATAAGTTCACCGTTAAACGTTACGGTACCCTGCGTGGCAGCCAGCGCAGAAGTAGATACTGTCGCCATTGCCAGCGCGCATAATGTCATTTTGAAAGTAGACATAACAAATTCCCTATATTAGCGTTATTCAAATTAAAACTTCGCGACCCAAAGATCGCTTTTGGGTTTTTACATACTTCCTGTAGATTAAATGTTTAGCTTTTCCTCCACTTGCATCACAACATCAATTTCCTTTTCTTCAGATAAAATACACTGCATGGCTATTGTTTTATTTTTTGCCGATTTGTCGACCTGGTTTAAAAGTGCACTGCCAATCTTTGGTAAAATATTTTTCTCAATAAAGCGGATCAGCATCCTGGCACCGGTTTCCGCAACCGGACACTGTTCAACAACGTGCTGAACCAGTTCGTCGCTAAAAGTAAGCGCCATGTCATGCTGCGCTTTCGCTCGCTCAGCGATACGGTTCAAATGAATTCTGACAATATGCTGGAGTGAATCCGTCGCCAGCGGTAAATAAGGTATAACGGTCACGCGGCCTAAAAATGCTGCCGGGAAGACCTTCAGCAATGCGGGCTGCAGTAATTTCAATAAACCTTCTTCATCAGGCATGGTTTGCGGGTCAGCGCAGGCGCTGCTAATAATGTCGCTGCCAGCGTTGCTGGTCAGCAAAATAACGGTATTGCGAAAATCAATCTGCCGCCCTTCACCGTCTTCCATCGACCCTTTATCAAATACCTGGAAAAACAGCTCATGCACATCGGAGTGCGCTTTTTCCACTTCATCCAGCAAAATAACGCTATAAGGCTTACGACGTACCGCTTCGGTTAATACGCCACCTTCGCCATACCCCACATAACCCGGCGGCGATCCTTTCAGCGATGAAACCGTATGCGCTTCCTGATATTCACTCATATTAATGGTGATGAGATTCTGCTTACCGCCATACAGCTGGTCGGCAATCGCCAGCGCGGTTTCCGTTTTCCCGACCCCGGAAGGGCCAACCAGCATGAACACGCCAAAAGGTTTTTGCGGATCGGCAAGCCCGGCGCGCGCGGTCTGAATACTTTGACTCAGGCAGGTTAACGCATACGTTTGACCAATGACTTTTTCCGCCAGACGCTGCGGCAGCTCCATGACGGCGCTGACATCGTCTTTCAATACCTGGCCTACCGGGATGCCGGTCCAGTCCGCCACGATCGCCGCCACGATGCTGGCGTTCACTTCCGTCTGCACCAGCGCCTTTTCGCCGCGGATCTTGCTCAGCGTCTCTTCCAGCTCATTCAAACGAGACTGCAGGTAACTGATTTTTTCCGCTTCCGGCATCTGCGGATCTTCCACCGTGGCGGCAAGCAGTTGCTGGCGGGTATCAATAATGGCCGCCACCAGTTCGCACTCCTGCGTCCAGCGCCGCTCCAGCACCGACGCTTCTTCAGCATGGTCGTCGATGGTGCGCTGGATCGGCTGAAGACGTGTATCGTCCTCTTTGCCAAAGCCAATCGCTTTTTCGAGCATGGACAGTTCAGCCTTCGCCGACTGCTGGCGGAACTTCAACAGCTGTAGCTCGGTTGGCGGCGCGTGCTGCGCCACGGCAACCCTGGCGCAGGCCGTATCCAGCAGGCTGATCGCTTTATCGGGCAACTGTCGGGCCGGAATATAACGATGAGATAAACGCACGGCGGCGCGGATCGCCTCATCCATTACCCAGACGCCGTGGTGTTTTTCCAGCACCGGCAGCAGGCCGCGCAGCATGGCGATAGCCAGATCTTCAGAGGGTTCGTCTACCTGTAGCACCTGGAAGCGTCGCGTCAGCGCCGGATCTTTTTCGATGTGGCGCTTAAACTCGCTCCAGGTCGTCGCGCCGATGGTGCGCAGCTGCCCGCGGGCCAGCATCGGCTTCATCAGGTTAGCGGCGTCTCCGGTGCCGGCATTGCCGCCCGCGCCAACCAGCGTATGCACCTCATCAATGAACAGAATCACCGGATCAACTGATTTGGCGGCGTCTTCCAGCACCGCTTTTAAACGCGCCTCAAATTCGCCCTTCATGCTGGCTCCGGCGGAAAGCGCGGTCACATCCAGCGTCAGCAGGCGAACCTTTTGCAGCGCGGGCGGGACTTCTCCGGCGGCTAATGCCAGCGCCAGTCCTTCCACGACGGCCGTTTTCCCTACCCCTGCTTCCCCGGTGAGCAGCGGGTTATTCTGTCGACGACGCAGCAGAATATCGATCATGGTGTTGATCTCTTTATCCCGCCCCAGCACCGGATCAATTTTGCCTTCACGCGCCAGCGCGGTCAGATCGGTCGAATATTGCGCCAGTCCGCCGCTCTGCGTGCTGCCCATGGCGTTGCTGGCTTCACCCGGTACGCCCGCTTCGGCGGAAACCATTGCCCCACCCGCTTCGCTCTCTTCCGCAGAGTCGCGAATAATGTAGCCAAGATCTTTGCTCAACTGCTCCAGCGGAATTTTTTCAAATACGGATGAAATCCCGAAAAGCGCGCGGCGTAGTTCCATGGTGGTTAACAGCGCCATCAGCAAATGGCCGCTACGAATACTGGTGTTTTGACACTCCAGGCTGGCAAATATCCAGGCCCGCTCGATGGCCAGTTCAATATGATATGAAAAATCGGAAATTGAGCTGGCTCCCGCCGGCAGGCGCGTTAATGCCTGAGCAAAATCACGTTCGAGCATTTCAGCATCAAGTTCAAAATGCCGTACAATATGACGTATATCGCTATCCTGCTGCTGATAAATCTGATTTAACCAGTGGATCAATTCAACGTAAGGATTACCGCGTAATTTACACAGCGTAGTGGCACTCTCCACGCTTTTAAACAGGCTTACATTTAGTTTTCCGAATAGGTTTTTTCTCGTAATCGCCACAACAAAACTCATCCCATTTTAATTTGACGTCGTTTTCGGCCACTACTCCTGTAGTGGAACAGTTTTTTACCTGCCTGCACTGGAGTATTCACAGAGGCAACAACTGGCTACTTCGGATTAATACTAAACACAGTTGGTAATAAGAAAAACCCTTAATCAGAATAGCGAGTGGGATTTAAGAAAATAGCTCAAAGGCGATTCCTAATTTCGCTGAAGACGATAAAAAGTGTGATCATCAAGTACGCATTTAATTCTAGAATCCGGGCGATATAAAAGAAAGTCGCGAAATTGACGGGATGCAATGTGGAACACAACTTTCTAGATTACTATAACCAGGAACTGACATTTGTCAGAGAAATGGCGCGTGAATTTGCTGAGCGGCACCCGAAAATCGCCGGACGACTGGGGATGCAGGGGATAGAAACTGCCGATCCTTACGTAGAGCGTCTGATTGAGGCATTCTGCTTTTTATCTGCCCGAACGCAGATAAAACTCGATGCAGAATTTCCTAAATTCACCCAACGATTACTGGATATCATCTATCCAAACTACAATTCGCCAACGCCGTCGATGGGTGTCGTTCAGCTACAGCCGAATCTAAAAGAAGGCGATTTAACGCACGGCTACGTCATCCCCAAAAAAAGCACGTTTTACAGCCGGTTACTGCCTGGTGAAATGACCCGATGCGAGTTCAGAAATAACCAGGACGTCACGCTGTGGCCACTGGATATTGCAGAAGTGCGGTTAACCTCCGTACCGCCGGATATTCCTAACCTGGAAATCCATCGTCTTAACCACCAGCAGTTGAAAGGCGCACTGCGCATTAAACTGCGTTTACAGGGTGATTTAGTCTTTTCGGATTTGAACGGGCTGGATGAGTTGCCCATTTATATTCAGGGCGATGAACGCGTTGTATCCCATACCTTTGAATTGCTTCACGGCAGACATGTGGCGGTAGTAGTCCGTAGCGGAGACGGCGAAAAAACGCAGCATCACGTCATTGTCAACGACGCGTTAAAATTTGAAGGCCTCGCACCAGACCAGAGCCTGTTGCCCTTACAATGGAATATGTTCCACGGGCACACGCTGATCCAGGAATATATTGCCTGCCGCGAGCGATTTTATTTTTTCTCGATCGCCAAACTGGCCGCTGCGCTGGAAGGGAATAATACCAACGAAGTAGAAATCATTATTCTGCTAAACACCTTACCGCAGGATCTGGTGCCGCATCTGGACGCTTCGCGCTTTTTACTGCACTGCACCGCGGTCATTAACCTCTTTCCCAAACGCGTGGACCGCATTGAAGTTAACCGTGCGCTGAATAATTTCCACATTGTGCCGGACCGCAGCCGTCCTATGGACTACGAAGTCTTTTCCGTCGATAAAGTCTTTGGCTTACAGGCGGAAACCAGCGAGGAGCTCACCTTTAATCCGCTCTATCAGACCCGACACAGCGACACCGGAAATTTTGGCCGGTATTTCTCAATCAGACGGGAAGTCAGGGTGAAAGAGGCGAGCCATCGCAAATATGACACCCGCACGCCTTACAGCGGCACGGAGATTTTTATTTCCCTGGTTGATCAACAGGAAGCGCCCTACAGCGAACATATTCGCTATCTGCTGGTTGATGCCATGGTGACCAACCGCGATCTGCCCCGCTTGCTGACCAGTACCGGCAACCTTGAGCTAACCATGTCGGACTCCGTTCCGATTCACGGCGCCCGTTTCGTCAGCTCGCCCAGCGCCCCGCGTTCGCCATTCGCCGTCGGCGAGGCGGCATGGCGGCTTATCCGTCAGCTTAGCTTTAACTATCTGCCTCTCTCCGAGATGGAACACGCCCGGGGCGGCGAGTCGCTGCGTAACATGCTGCGCCTGTTTACCAACTCTGCCGATACGGAAACCCTGACCCAGATTAACAGCCTGGTCGGGTGTAAAACCGAGCCGGTGGTGCGTCGCCTGTCAGAAGAGGGGCTACTGGTTTACGGGCGCGGCGTACGTTGCAGTTTAACCGTCGATGAAGAGGGTTTCTCCGGCATCAGCCCGTACCTCTTTGGCCTGGTGATGGAAAACTACCTGGCGCGGCACGCGGCGATCAATATCTTTACCGAAACCGAGCTGCACTCCATGCAGCGCGGCTTGATCGCACGCTGGAAGGCGCGTCCCGGCAGACGAGGCGCATTATGAAATCCGTCGACGCCTGGTTTGATGACGACAAGCCCTGGGAAGCGGGTTTTATCAGCACGATGCGCGCGATTGCCGCCCGCACGCCTGAGCTGCCGGCGCCTGGCAAAGCCCTGCTGCCCTCGCAGGAGCGTTTTCGGCTGGGACAAGTGGCCACCATGGCCTTTGCGCCGCGTGAAATCGCCGCCATCAGCCAGCAGGATGACAAAATCAAACTGCAGCTTTTTGGCCTGGGGATCTGGGGCGCACAGGGCGCGATGCCGCTGCACCTTTCCGAACTGGCTTACTCCCGCTACGAGCAGCACGACCACACGCTGATTGATTTTGTCGATATTTTTCACCACCGCGCGCTTAGCCTGTTTTATCGCGCGTGGTTTTTATCGCAGGACACCGCCTCGCTGGACCGGCAGGACGACGAGCGTTTTTCGTTTTACGTCGGCAGCCTGATCGGCCTCGACCCGGCGAAACTCCCTCCCGACCCGCTGCCTGTCCACACCCGGCTGGCCTCTTCCGCCCACCTCATTCGTGAAGCCCGTAACCCGGACGGCCTGCTGGGGGCGATGCACTACTACTTTGGCGTGCCGGTGCGCATGGAAGAGTTTGAGCTGCAATGGATTTACCTGGAGCGCAACGATCAAACCGCGCTCGGCGACAGCCACTGTGCCGGGCTGCTGGGTGACGGGGCGATCCTCGGCAACACCGTGCTCGACAGACAACATAAATTCAAGCTGCTCATGGGGCCGCTGACCCTTGATCAGTACATGCTGTTCAGTCCGTGGGGCAGCGATATGTCGGTGCTGCGTGAACTGGTGCGCAGTTTCATCGGTTTTGAATATGCCTGGGATGTGCAACTGGTGCTGGCTGCAGATCAGGTGCCGCAGGCCCGGCTTGATGGCTCCCACCAGCTGGGTTACGCCTGCTGGCTGGAACGTCATTCTTGTGATGACCCGGTTTTCGGCATGAGCTTCGAACCGGAAATGTATCACCGCTAGTTAACGCTTCTACCCACAGCCAAAAAGATACATGCGATGAATCAAACATACCATCTGACCTGTTCCGATTATTACCAGCCCCTGATGTCACCCATCGCGGGCAGCGACGCCTGCGGCGAGACGCTCGATTACGATCCCGCGTTCATCCTGTTGCAGTCCCGGCTCCAGCCCAAGCTGGACGTGGAATACGGCAACTTTTTTGAAGCGGCGGAGCCGATTAACTGGGCCGAAACCGAGCGCGAATGTCAGACCTTGCTGCAAAAAAGCAAAGATGTCCGGCTGATTATTATTCTGATGCGCTGTCGGCTACGTAAAGTCGGCCTCGCCGCCCTGGCGGAAGGGCTGGAAGCGCTGCACGCCCTACTGTGCGCCTGGCCGGACGACCTGCATCCGCAGCTGCTTGATGAAGGGGAGTTCGCGCCGATGCTGCGCGCTAACGCCTTCGCCGAGCTGGAGGATGCCAACGGCCTGCTCGCCGACCTGCGTAATCAGCCGCTGCCGAAAGCCTCCGGCCTGCAAATCACCATCAAAGAGTTTGAAAAAGCGCATCAGGTTCCCCGGGAAGAGGGTGCGCTGTCGGATACGGCCATGGCCGCCATTATTCATGAATGGCAGCTTAACGCCCGTGACAGCCTCTTCCCGCTTACCCAGGCGTACGGTTTCCTGATGGAGATAAAAAGCATGCTTGCCGACACGCTCGGGCACGATGCGCCTGAATTTGCCGTACTCGGTAATCTGCTGGTCTTTTTCGCTAACGATTTCAGCGGGGTAACACCTGCCCCGGTTGTGTCGCCCCCCATCGTGGAGGATGAAACGCCGCAGGTGCAGGAGATCGCGGAGCGTCCCGTCGGCGTGGCGCCCGCGGCGGTAGACCTTCCCCTCGCCGCGCCGCCTGCCGTCGCGGAGGCGCGCCGGGGTATCGACAGCCGCGCCGATGCGCTGCACCGCTTACAGGAAGTCCGCAGCTGGTTTGCGATGACCGAACCCAGTAGCCCGCTTGTTCAGGTGTTGAAGTACGCAGAAGAGAGCATCGGCAAAAGCTTTGCCGACCTCTTAAAAATGTATCCCCCTGAGATAGTCGCCATGCTGAATCACGAGAAGGAATAAACGATGTTAAGGATCGCCATTACGCTTTGTGCTCTTGCTTTGACGCCCGCCGCTTCCGCCGTTTGTACGCTGGCGCGCGGCGCACCGACTGCGGTTTCCATTCCTTCGCAAGTCATTCGGATTAACGCGAATGCGCCTGCGGACACCTCTACCCCTATCGCCCAGTTCGACAGCAATCTGGCAGGCCAGGATATTGGCTATGACAACTGCAATGTCGGTACCGAGTACGGGAAGCGGGTGCTCAACCTGACGGGACAGGACTCATCAACCCGCATCTATCCGACCAATATACCGGGCATTGGCATTAAGCTGCTGTGGAGTAACGGCAGCGCATTCGGCAACTTCCCGTCGACCAGTCAGTTGACCTTTCCCGGGGGCGCGCAGGTCGGCACGTTTGATTACGTAGCCGCCTCATTTTACCGCATCCAGTTTTTTAAAACCGCGAACAATTTGCGCCTGAGCGATCCGAACGGCGATACCGTTCTGCCCGCCGGAGATATTGCTTATAACTATCTGATGACGGCCAATCCGGCTTCGTATGTCATGAAGCTCGCGATTGGCGATATCAAAGTTATCAGTACCCCGACCTGCGATGTCGACAGCGCAAAAACGATTGATTTCAACGAAGTGACCCCGTCTTTGCTCAGCGCCGGCGTGACCCGCAAGCTGGATTTCAACATTACCTGCAAAAGCGACTACGGCACCTATTCCGCTATCGCCTCAATGATGACCGATACCCCCTCCTCGGACGGCTCGTACATCCGCGTTAAGGACGCGGGCGGCAACCTGGATCGGCTGGGCATAAAAATCACCGATGGCGCAGGCAAGGCGATGAAGCTGGACGGCAGTACGTCAGAACAAAAAACCAGTATTACCAGCCAGGGCCCCGCCGAATTCGCCTGGAACGCCACGCTGTTCGCCAGCAGTAAAACCGCCCCCGCAGGCGGGACCTTTAACGCCCAGGCGGAAGTCATTTTTGATATTCAGTAATCAGCTTTTAAATGGATTGGGAAAAATGGACACCCCAGCGACAATTTTTATCAGCATCGCCAGCTATCGCGACCCGGAACTCATTCCAACACTACAGGATATGCTGCGCCATGCCGCTCACCCGGAGAATCTGCATCTCTCTGTTTGCTGGCAGGACGACGAAAACCTGTCGCTGTTTGAACAACAGGGCATGACCCCGGAAGGCCGCCGCATCGTTGCGGGTCAGGAGGTATTTGCCTTTCGTTACCGTCAGGCCAGGATTGATATTATCAGCGTGCATTATTTTGCCAGCCAGGGCGCCTGCTGGGCGCGTAGCATGGCGGAAACGCTGTTTGAACAGGAAGCCTATTTCCTGCAAATCGATTCCCACTGCCGCTTCATTCCCGGCTGGGATGACGAAATGATCGCCATGCTGCGCCAGGTAGAGCAGAAAAGCGCGCGCCCCATTCTCTCCTCCTATCCGCCGCCCTATAGCCCCGGCGAAGATGAAGAGGCCAGCAAAAAGCGCTATGTCAGCCGCCTGATATTTCGCGAGTTTAATCCGCAGGGTATTCCTATGCTTAGCTCCACCCCTTTTACGGCAACCGAACCGGTGCGGGGGAGCTATCTCGCAGGGGGATTTATCTTCACCCGTGGTGATTTCGTCAGCACCGTGCCTAACGATCCGCAGATATTTTTCGCTGGCGAAGAGATCGCTATGGCGGTGCGCGCCTTCACCCACGGTTATGATATTTATCATCCGCATAAGCCACTGCTCTGGCATTACTATCAGCGTAAAGAGCACAACAAAGTCTGGGGCGATCACTCAAACGAGGCCAAAGCGCAGGGCGCGGTGGATAAAGCCTGGTGGGAAAGAGACAACGTCTCGAAAAAACGCGTCCGGACTGTGCTGGGGCTGGAGTCAGAAGACGCCGCAAGCCTGGCACCTTACACCACGGGATCGGCACGTTCTCTGCGCGCGTTTGAATATCAGACCGGGATCTGCCTGCAAAGGGGCACCGTGCTGCCGGAAGTCATGAGCGCGGAGAAGATCAACTTTTTCCCGACACCGCCCGATGATCACGCGCAGTGGATTGCCCGCCAATACGTCTGGTACAAAAAAAACCTCACGCTGGAGCCCGCCGTCTGGCGCGCTGACGACAAAGAGGCGGAAACCCTGCACCTTGGCGTTTATAACCCGCAAAACATGCTGCTCTATAAACGCACGCTCGACGCCCGGGAACTGCAGGCGCTGCATACTGCCTCCCCGGATGACAACCTCACACTCTCGCTCGAATTTAAAACCGCCAACGCCGCGCAGCCTTCTGTCGTGCGGATATGTCCGTGGTCAATAACCTCTGGCTGGGGCACCGTTACGGAGAAAACATGGTGAAAAGTGAACATTTTTTCTGCCGCCTGATCGGCATTGATACCCTGATATCCTTCGACGGCATCATTCCTTCAGCGGCGGATTTTCAGCTCAGGCTGATTTCACTCATTGAGCAGTTCAATAAAGCGTTGCAGGAAGAGAACCAGGCTGCTGAAGAGAGCGAGGCGCTGTGCCAGTTGTTATGCGGCTATTTCGACAAACGACTGATGATAAATCAGAAAGATAACGCGCTCGCCTGGGAGCGTTACTCGTTGATGCATTACTTCTATGGCTACACCCAAAGCCAGGCCGATGACGATATGACGTCGCTGCTCGCTGCCCTGCTTCGTTCCGACAGCAACCTGATGTTCCGCTATGCCCGAAAGCTGCTTACCCTGGTGGAACAGGTTGAAGGGCAAACCGACGCGCTGACATCGCTGCGCGCCACCTGCGCGCCCCGCACCTGGCTGATGCGCGCGGAAGCGGCCCCTGAGCCGGAAACAGGCTACGCAGATACGCCAGCGGCTTCTCCCCGGCTGATGGTGCTGATTACCGGCCCCTTCGCCCGAAAATGGTTTCACCATGCCAATCTGTCGACCAGCGACAACGGACACATCGTCTGGATGGTCGCTGAACATTCAACCACGCTCGCCAGTCGGCTCGCGCATGCGCAAGAGACGCACCCGCCCATGGCGACAGTGGCGCTGTTTCCCGTGCTCGTCGATGGCGTGGAAAACAGCGCCCTGCTGACAGAGCAGCTGATGTCCTGGCAGTACGTCTTTACCTCGATACGGCTTAACAGTCGGTTGCCCTGTATCCCGGCGTTTTATACCCGTCTGAGTCAGCAACGCCATTCGCACGACCCTGACCGGGCGATCTGGACCAGCTCACTGACGCCACCGCCGCACGGTGAGTTGACCCTGGAGTCGTGTTTCCACGACCTGGTGGAGAAGCTTAACGCCCGTGATGACGGCCAGGATCTTTACGCCATACAGCGTTATACGCTCGGCAGAACCTTTATCGCCTGGCTTGCGGAAAGCCGGCTGATGAACGTTATGCAGACCTTGTTTAAAAATACCCCGCTCGATCTGGCTGGCGTTATGCTGGCTGATTATGGTCAGGGATTTACCCGTCACGGCGCCTGGTCGCAATGGCTGGAGGAACGATACGGCATCCTGCCTGCACTTTCCGCCACCATCGCCATGCCGCCCTTACCGCCGTTGCCTTTGCCGCCGCTACCGGAACCCAAGACCGTCTGGCCTACGCCTGCGCCTCTCGTTGCGCCCGCGCGGCGCCGTCGCGCTTTGCTGCCCGTCATTATCGTGCTGCTGTTACTGTTCGCCTGTCTGGCTGGCGGCATTTACTACTATGCCCGGCATAACATCGGCGAAATACGCGAGCAGATAAGGCAATTTTCTCCGTTCCCGGAAAACCTTGCCGCAGACAACGACGCCTCGCTCTTCTCCCTGGCAGATACCGTGCCGCTGTTTGCAAACGGCAGTAGCACTCTCATGCCCGACAGCGAAAAAACCCTGCTTGCTGTCGTGCCGGCAATTCGCCGCTCGCCAGAAAAAATGTTCCTGATTGTTGGCCATTCCGACAGTACCGGCTCTGCCGCGACCAACCTTGCGCTCTCCGCCGAACGTGCGCGGGTCATAAAAGAGTGGCTGGTCGCGCACACAGGACTGCCTGCCGAACAGTTCATTACCGAAGGCGCTGGCGACACCCGACCGGTCGCCAATAACGACACCAAAGACGGACGGGCGCAAAACCGCCGCGTTGAGATTATTCCCTTATCCCGACAAACCATTAAGGATGAAAAGGACTTACATGAATAAAACACCCATGACTTATCCTATTAATGAAGGCACTTTCATGACGCTCACGCCGCAGGAAGATCAGTCCATTAATATTCTGCGGTATATGGATGAGGACAATAACCAGTACAACATACTGATAAATCGCACCACGCTGGAAAAAGTTCAAACGGTGGACGATTTCTGTGAGAAGCAGTGGGAAAAAATGAAGCTTTATGTGCCTGGATTTGAGGTGGAAGGCAAAAACTTACGCCATGAAATTGGCCCAGCCAAACTGCAGGTGCTGCAAACGGCCAATAAATTCCTGGAGGATGGCGCCTGGGTCCGGCAGGTCTCGTCTATTGTGACGCTGCCCCATCATCCGAAACACAATCCCGAGTCGCGCAAACTGCTGGTCTTTACGCTGGCTGCTTATAACGACTTTACCGAAGCACAGCGTAAGCATTACGTCCGTATTATCAACAGCTTTATTCCAGCGGAAACCGCAATGAACGTGGAGTAACCCGCACGCCCCTCTGCCTCCGCCCGGGGCGCAGAGGGGAACTCTGTACCGCAACAGTATGGAACACATGTGCAGGAATCATCGATTCCGGGTACCCCTCTTTAAAGAACCCTCACCCACCGCCATCCCAGCAGTATCGTCCCCAGAATAATCGTTATCCCCGCAGCCACATGCAGCAGAAAATCCAGGGGATGAACTTCAACAGGATGGCAGAGCGACAGCAGCGTTAACGCCATGCAGGCCACGCCAGCCCCCGCCGCCGCCAGCGTGCGCAGCGGATACAGCGCCCCTGTACGCCGCAAATAGCCAATAACAATGACCACCATGGGCGCGCTGACCGCCATCATGTAGACGTAGCAGTTCACCTCATCAGCATGGTGCGCCTGCGCGGGCGCGAGCCGCAAACTCATCATTACCCCGCCCAGCCACAGCGCGGCCAGCGGAATAAACCATTTCCAGTTCAGCGGGGAACGACCGGGGATGCTGAGCAAAAACGCGTTACGAATGGCGAGCGTCCCCATCACAAACGCCACCGCCAGCTGAAAAGCCGCAATCAGCGCGCCCGGATGGCTCCAGTCCGTGCCGTCTCGCGGAAACACCAGGCTGCTCAACCAGCCGCACGGCAGCGCCATCAGCAACCAGCCGACAACGCGCCAGGGGTTCGCCAGCGTGCGGCGTATAGGCCCGGCATCCTGACTCAGCTGTTTTATGAAAACATCATGATCGACCATGTTTCGCTCCCATACGGCGAAGGTTGGTAAGGGCTCTGTGTAATAACGATTTCACTGCCGCAATGCTCAAATTGTTCTGTGTCGCCGCCTCGGCAAGGCTCATCTCCTGAAGATGGACATGCTCGACAATCTGCCGCTGGCGCAGCGGGAGTTGGTCGAGTATCCGCGCCAGGCGTTCCTCTTTATCTGTGTACTCGGGCAGATCCTCACCCGGGCTTTCCTGGGCATCCTCTTCAGGCGTTTCACGCTGCCAGTGGCGACCCCGCTTGCGTAACGCGTCAACGGCGCGCGCCTGCGTTATCGCCATCAGCCACGGCAGAAAGGGGTAGGCAGGATCGTAGGTATGGCGCACCCGATGCACGGTCAGGAGGACATCCTGGATAACATCGTCGACCAGCACATCATCGAAAATGTGCTTGCGAACGCGCGTGCGGATGACGGGCACAATCGCCCGCAACAGCTGGGTATACGCGTGACGATCGCCCGCCTGCGCGCGGGCCATCAGGGCGGGCCATGCGTCTCGCGGTGCAAAGCCGTTATCCATATTGCGCCATCATTATGACCTCACGCTTTTTTCCCGGCGGCCTGATCCAGAGCCTTAACCACAATCGACGGTGTCAGGACCTGGGGCAGCACCTCAGGCGCGCTGCCGTCCGCGGGATAAACCACATACAGCGGAAGACCGCCCTGGCCGAACGCGCTCATTGCATCGTCAATATCCGCATTAAACTTCGTTGAGTCCGCCACCATATAAACGGCGCCGGTGCGTGAAAGCGCCTGTTTAACCGCCTCCGTCGACAGCGACGTGCGATCGTTAACCTGACAGGTGATGCACCACGATGCCGTAAAATTGACAAAGATCGCTTTGCCCTGCCCGCGCAGTTGCGCCACCGTCTGCGGCGACCACTTCACCGGCTCGGTGTGAGTAACGCTTTGCACGTCGGGCTGCGAAGGCTGAGTCTGGATTACGCCGGGCAGCGGGCCGATCGCGGCGATGAACAACACCACCGTCACCGCCAGCAGCGCTTTATACGACTGGCCGATATAGCGTCTGCGCTGGGCCATGCCGTACAGCCACGCCGCAAAACTCACCACCACCGCACTGGCGAGCATGGCGGCCAGGGCGGTGGTTCCTGCCTGCTGCGTCAGCACCCAGACCAGCCAGGCGAAGGCGCCCAGCATCGGGAATGCCAGCCCGCGCTTGAGCAGATCCATCCACGCGCCGGGCCGCGGCAGGCGTCTGGCAATCGACGGGAACAGTGAAATCAAGGTAAAGGGGGCGGCAAAGCCTATCGCCAGCGCCAGGAAAATAGCCAGCGATACCGCCGGAGGTTGTACCAGGGCATAGCCTACCGCGCCTGCCATAAACGGTGCAGAACACGGGGTGGCGACCACGATAGCCAGCGCACCGGTTAGCGCCGAACGCGTAAACGCCCCGCGGCCCACAGAAATTTCCCCCGCGCGCTGCAGCGATAGCCCCACCTCAAACACGCCCAGCAGGTTCAGGGCGGCCCCCAAAATCACCAGCGATAATACGGCGATAACCAGCGGAGACTGAAGCTGAAATCCCCAGCCAACGGCGGTGCCGCCGGCGCGCAGTGCCAGTAATACCCCCGCCAGCGCCAGCATAGTGAGTACGACCCCAAACAAAAATCCCAGCCCCTCGGTGCGGGCGCTTTTGATGTCGCCCTGATGGCGCAACATGCCCAGCGCCTTCAGTGAAATCACGGGGAATACGCAGGGCATAAAATTGAGGATAATGCCGCCCAACAGGGCGGCCAGAATAGCAGTCAACATAGCGGACCCCGTTATTCAGGTTACGAGTGCGACTTCGCGTATTTCTTCACGGCATCCATCGTTTTTTGAATGTGCTCGTCTGGGTTGCGGTCGGTATAGCTCAGCAGAATTTTGCCGTCCGGAGCGATAACAAACGAGGTGCGGTCAGAAACCGTTTTGCCGTTCATCTGCATCAGGGTCTGGTACTCAGCCGCCACTTTCGCGCCGGGGTCAGCCGCGACGGCAAATTTATCCCGACACTCCAGCTTCGAAAACTCATCCACCTGGTCAACGTTACCGGCGGTGACACCCACCACGGTCGCCCCCAGTTTTTTGAAGTCATCGGTGGCTTCGGCAAAGGCGTGCGCTTCAAGCGTACAGCCCTTAGTGAAGGCCGCCGGGAAGAAGTAGAGCACCACCGGGCCTTTCTTCAGCGCCTGCTGAAGGGAGAAGGTCAAGGGTTTACCGCCCAGCGCACCCTGAAGGCTGAAGTCCGGCGCGTTGGCACCTGCCTCAAGGGCGGCATGGGCGTTTACTGCGAAGAGGGAAAGGCTCAGTACAGCAGCGGCAGACAAGGTTTTCAAACGATTCATGGTCGACTCCATCAGGGAAAAAGGGGGCTTTATGAATAATAGTTCGCACGCTAACCCCTGAAGGTTTCGCTCAATGATAAAAAAAGTCCGCAGGGGTCACCTGCGGACTTTTTATGGCCTCCGGGATGATTATTTATCCTTCTCGACCATCAGCGGTTCAATATCGCTCTCTTTTTTCACCACCAGCGTTTCATCCCCGCGCAGGCAGGTTCCGCCGTAGTTTCCCCCCACGGTAAAGGTGCACACCTGAATATATTTTCCGTCTACTTTTGGCAGGCACCACAGCTGCTGGTAAATGTTTTTACGGTCAACAAACTTGCCGCTGGATTTATCCAGCAGTTCGTCCTGCGCGCTAATCAGATCGATATTGCTGCCGCAGCGCCCGGCGATGGGCTTCACGGCGTAGCCGGTCGTTTTCAGCAGGTCGTTAACCTCAAAATCGGTATCCAGCAGGTAGCGGTGGTTCGGGAACAGCTGCCACAGCACCGGCAAAATCGCCTTGTTGCCGGGGATCACCGTCCAGAGCGGTTCGAAGACCAGCACTTCCGGGCGCAGCAGCACGTCGATCAGACGCACTTCCCCTGCCGGGTGCCCGGTCCGGATCGGTACGGCGGCATACTCGGTTTCACTCACCTCGCGGATCTGCTCGATCGCCGTTTCCCACGCCCAGGTTTTCCAGACGCAGTTGACGGGCCGGCCTTCATCGTCAATCAGTTGTCCGGCTGGATCCCAGCTCAGCGCGCCAAGGCCGTGGAGGATTTTGGTATCAAACCCCGCCTGCATCAGCGAACGCTGAATAAAGAGGGCGTGATAATCTTCCTCGACGTCGTTGTCCTGCATGATGTGCACAAACGGACGCGCATGGCTGTGCTTCCACGCGCCGGTCAGTTCTTCCAGCAGCCCTTCCGCCGGGTTGTGGCCGGTTCCGCGATAGCCGTTTTTCACCCACTCCTCGAGGATTAATCCCCCTTCCGTGTGGCAGGAGGCGGAGTCCGCGTTGTACTCGTACACCTTGATACCGCGCTCATCCATGCAGAAATCCATACGGCCAGTGATCATATGGTGACGTCGCCACTGCCAGGAGAGGCGCAGGCGCGGCCAGAGGATTTTAGGGATGTCGAAAAGCGCCAGTAAATTATCGTCTTTCAGCACTTTGTCGGTCGCGTGGAGGTACATCAGGTGCAGTTCGTTGGTGGCTTTGATCAGCTCCTGCTCGGCGCTTTCGGTAATGGTGAAATAGTGGCAGGGATCGTTGTTGATGACGTGACCGTTAGCGCGAACATACGCCTGCTGCAGAGCGTCGTTTTCGTTGAGCCATTTGCCGTCGAACTGACGCTGATTTTTGAGCCGCGCACCGCGGATTTTCAGCAGCTCGCCGTCGATTTCCGGCTGCGGGATACTGTGCTCCGTATCGCTGGTCTGGATCATCCAGCCCAAAATTTCCGTGTCGGTGAAGGTATCGTGCAGCGTGTAGCAGCCGTTCTCGACGGTCATGCGCAGCTCGCGCGTCCACTGCTGCCCCAGCGGGAGCGGAGCGTGAATGACGTTCTGCTCCGCAATGCGGACCTTATCGCCGCAGAGCTGAGTGATGACGGCAACGTGCCCGGTTTCATGGAACTCGCCGCCCTTTTGCCAGATCAGCAGCGCCCCGGCGCGCGGCGCACGCTGCGATCCGTTGGCAAAGGCCTGCAGCGGCAAAATGTTGTCGTTCACCACCTCACGCAGGAAGCGCAGGGAGAAGATCTCCCACGCCATGCCGACGTCGGTAAAGACAACACCGTAATTGAGAAAAAGAAAACGACGCGCAAACTCAACACACTGCCACTTGTGGCCCATGTATTCGTTGCCGATATAGCTTCGGAATTCCGCGTCTTCCGGGTAGCGGCGCGGGTCGAGGCTGTCGTAATTGGATGAGTAAATCGCCACACCACCTGGCGCATAGCCTAATAACGTCCCGAAGGGTGCATCATTGCTTAACGTTCCTTTACGCATGTATCCAACCTAAAGCTGGCAGGCGGCAATTATAGTAAGGTTGTCGTCGTCTGCACGTTGAGATTAACCTGACAGAGGTGGATTTATCATACACCTGCGATCGCAGAAATATAGCGCCACGTTGGATAACGCCTCTCATCGTTAAACCGTTTTGTCATCTCCTGCTACACTGCCTCAACACATCACTCAAAAGGCAGCCCAACATGTCAGACAACAACACCTATCAGCCACCGAAAGTGTGGGAATGGAAGCAGAATGCCAACGGCGGCGCGTTCGCCAACATCAACCGTCCGGTGTCGGGCGCGACGCATGAGAAGGAACTGCCGGTCGGCTCGCACCCGCTGCAGCTCTACTCCCTGGGCACGCCTAACGGCCAGAAGGTCACCATCATGCTCGAAGAGCTGCTGGCGCTGGGCGTGACGGCGGCAGAGTACGACGCGTGGCTTATCCGCATCGGCGAAGGCGATCAGTTCTCCAGCGGTTTTGTTGAGGTGAACCCGAACTCGAAGATCCCGGCGCTGCGTGACCACTCCACCACCCCGCCGACGCGCGTGTTTGAATCTGGCAGCATCCTGCTTTATCTGGCGGAAAAATTTGGTCACTTCCTGCCAAAAGATCCGGCGGGCCGTACCGAAACCCTGAACTGGCTGTTCTGGCTGCAGGGCGCGGCACCGTTCCTCGGCGGCGGTTTCGGCCACTTCTACAACTATGCGCCGGTAAAAATTGAGTACGCGATTGACCGCTTCACCATGGAAGCCAAGCGTCTGTTTGACGTGCTGGATAAACAGCTGGCGCGCGGGCGTTACGTGGCGGGAGAAGAGTACACCATCGCCGATATGGCGATCTGGCCGTGGTTTGGCTGCGTGGCGCTGGGCAGCGTGTATAACGCCGCCGAGTTCCTCGATGCCGGAAAATACACCAACGTCCAGCGCTGGGCAAAAGACGTGGGTAACCGTCCGGCGGTCAAACGCGGGCGTATCGTCAACCGTACCAACGGTGAACTGAACGAGCAGCTGCACGAACGCCACGCGGCGAGCGACTTCGATACCCAGACCGAAGATAAACGTCAGGGCTAAAATGTGCGCCCGGTGGCGCTACGCAACCGGGCGTGAAGACGGTTTTGGGCAGGCTGGTTCACCAAATCCAGCCTGCCTGAGTCGTCCTTTTGCCTCATCAGACTGTAAAAAATCCGCCAGACGCTGGGCGCGCGGCGTGATAACCGCACAGGCATAATCCGCGCGCGGGTTATAGGGCGCAGGGATATCCATCACCGTCAGCCCGGCAATCTGCCGAAGCGCGGCGGCATAGCTCGCGTAGCCGATAAACACCTCCGCCTGCCCGCTGAAAATAATCCACTGCGCGGCCAGCATCTCTGCCGGGATCGGTGAAGAATCACGCCCGCCCACCAGGGCTATCGCCCGCGTCCTCAACGCCTCACCCGCCTCTCCCATCCGGCTAAACAGCACCTGGGTGTAATCGCCGGACGGATCGGCTCCCGCCGTGGAAGTGGCAACCCGTAAGTCGCCGCGCATCAGCACCGACCGCCAGCCGTCCTGCGCGCGCAGCACATCGCTGCGCACCGTCAGGCAGAGCCTGTTACTGGCAAACGGCGTCACGGACGCTGCCCGCCCGGCGCGCTGCAGCGCAAGAGGATGCTCGAGGTTGGCGGAGGCAAACAGGTCGCACGGCTCACCGGCTTCGATACGTTCCCGTAGCAGCCCGGCGGGGCCAAACTGCGTGTCGACATGTTCCGGGAATTGCACCATCAACGGCTGCCAGACGCTGCGCAGGCTGCCCGCCGCCAGCACGCGCATCAGTCGATCCCCTGATAGTGGGTGCGGTAGAAGCGCTGATACCAGTCGTCTGCCACCTTGCGCATGTCTACATCCGTAAACTTCTGCGGGTAGAGCTTTTTCGCCATCCACAGTTCGCCAATGCCCATTGCTTCCGGCATCGGGTAACCCCAGGCTTTGGCGTAGTCGGGCATCAGGTAGACGCGGTGGTGTTTGACCGCATCAATCACCTGCCACTGCGGGCTTGTCATGATCTCATTGACGACGGACGGGTAGCGGTCCTGCACGAAGATCACCTGCGGGTTCCAGGCGATGACCTGCTCCATCGCCACGGTTTTGAAGCCCTGAATGGTCGATGCGGCAACGTTAACCGCGCCCGCGTGCGCCATCATCAGCCCGGTGTATTTCCCCGAGCCGTAGGTGGTGAGTTCCGGGTTAGCCATATAAGCGCGGACGCGTTTTTCGGCGGGGATAGCCTTCAGGCGGTCGCTCACCTTTTTGCGGCCCTGGTCGGTCGCCTCAATTAACGCCTTCGCTTCCGGCTGCTTATTGACGATCTCGCCAATCAGCGCGATCCCTTCGCGCAGCCCAAGATCGTAGGCTTTTTCCTCGTCGGCCATGGTCGGGTTCAGTTTGGCTTTTTCACCGGTTGCATCGTGGCGCAGGGAGATCGCCACGACCGGGATGCCGAGGCTGGCGATTTTGTCGATCATCTCCTGCGGCGCATAGTTCGTGACAAATACCACCTGCGGTCTGAGCGCTACCAGTTTTTCCGGATCGACGTGCGTGAGATCGCCCAGCGTCGCTTTCTGGTTCAGCTCTGGCGCGAGACGCGCATAGCCCTCGCCCAGCTGCTGCTTCCAGTTCGCCATCACGCCGACGATTTTGTCAGTGGCATGCATTTGCACCAGCAGGTTAAGGGTTTGATGCTGAAGCACAACCACCCGATCGACGTCGTCGGGAATCGTCACCGTGCGACCAATTTGGTCGGTTATCTGGCGAGACGCCTGAGAAGAAAGCGGAAGTAAAATCAGGGCGCAAAACGCCACTGCCTGCCAAAAGCGCTGTTTCATAATGTCCTCACACATCGTTATGCAATGGATTATATAACGATTGGATAAGGAAGTCGTGGTGTGCTTTGGGGGTAGGCACCGTCGGTACGGTGAAGCGGCTATGGCCCTGATAAGGGGACGTTCTCCGATCCGTGCCGCAAATCCTCCTCTTTTTTCAACATCATATTTACAAGCCCGGATAATCTGGCAAGAATCGATTTATCTTCCCAGGAACAGACGCATGAAACAGGACAGACAGCAGAACATTATTGCCTTGCTGAGCCGCTGCGACTGGCTGACGACCGAGGCGCTGGCAGAACAGCTTGCCGTCAGCAAAGAGACGATCCGCCGCGATCTGAACGGGCTTCAGCAGCAGGGGCGGATCCTGCGTCAGCACGGGCGTGCGCGGCTACTCCATCCGGCCAGTCGCGACGGCGGCGAGCCGTTTGGCGCGCGCCTGAAAAGCCATTACGCCGACAAAGCCGATATTGCACGCCACGCGCTGGCGTGGATCGGCGAAGGGATGACTATCGCCCTTGATGCCAGTTCGACCTGCTTTCACCTGGCGCGCCAGCTCCCCGACTGGGATCTCACCGTGTTTACCAACAGCCTGCCGATCTGCCACGAAATCGCCAGGCGCGAGCGGATCACGCTGATCTGTTCCGGCGGCACGCTGGAGCGTAAGTACCGCTGTTACGTTAACCCTGCCCTGGCGACGCAGCTTAAAACCCTGGAGATTGATCTGTTTATCTTCTCCTGCGAGGGCGTCGACGAGGAGGGTAACCTGTGGGATCCAACCGAGCATAACGCCGCGTTTAAGGCCCACCTGCTCCGCCGCGCCAGCCAGTCGCTGCTGCTGATTGATAAGAGCAAATTCCAGCGCTCAAGTGAGGTGAAAATCGGCCAGCTTTCGCAGGTGACCGAGGTGATCACCGACGCTCACCCTTCGAGACGGTAGCCCGCCATAAAGTAGCGCAACGCCACGCTTGAGTGCGTGTCTCTGAAGAAGTCCATCACCATGTCGCGATCCAGCCCGTAGCGACGCGTTAAAATTCCTGCCTCCCACGCGCTCAGCTGGCGATCCCCGGTCTTCTCAAACATTCGATGCGAAAAGCCCAGCACGAAGCCGCGCTTATAGTCAGAGCAGAAGTGTGCCACGTTCTTTGCCGTATCGGCCTGTGCCGCGCGCATGCCCGCCATCAGCCCTTTTCCAAAATGGTTATCCATCGCTACGCCCTTATCGTTGTATATAAAATTATATAGCGATATTTTAAGCGATATCCAGTGAAAATGAAGGCCGCACGTGGCGGCCTTGAGGTGATTACGCGGAGAGGCGGAATTTCTGGACGGAGCGCTGCAGATCTTCCGTCTGGCGCTCCAGGGCGGAGGCCGCGGCGGAGACCTGCTCTACCAGCGAGGCGTTCTGCTGGGTCACGCCGTCCATCTGGGTAATGGCGATACCAACCTGCGAGATGCCCTTGCTCTGCTCTTCCGAGGCAGAGGCAATCTGCTTCATGATGGTGGTCACTTCGGTGATATCGCGCAGGATCGCTTCCATGGTGGTGCCGGTGTCATTAACCAGCTGCGCCCCCTGCGCCACGCGGGCAACCGAATCGGCAATCAGCCCTTCGATCTCTTTGGCCGCATTGGCGCTGCGGCTTGCCAGATTGCGCACCTCACCGGCGACGACGGCGAAACCGCGCCCCTGTTCACCCGCACGCGCCGCTTCCACCGCCGCATTGAGCGCCAGGATGTTGGTCTGGAACGCGATGCTGTTAATGACGGTAGTGATTTCCGCAATTTTCTTCGAGCTGCCTGAAATACCGCTCATGGTCGTCACCACCTCTTCCACCAGCGAGCCGCCCCGGCTGGCGGTGGTTGACGCCACATCCGCCAGCGCGCTGGCCTGACGCGCGCTTTCGGCGTTCAGTTTTACCGTCGCGGTGAGCTGCTCCATGCTGGCGGCGGTCTCCTCCAGCGCAGCGGCCTGCTCCTCGGTGCGTGAGGAAAGGTCGTTGTTGCCACTGGAGATCTCGGTTGCGCCGCGCCAGATATTTTCACTGCCGGAGCGGATGTTGCTGACCGCTTCACGCAGGCTGTCCTGCATTGCACTGAGCAGCGGCACCAGCTGCCCGACGCAGTTGCGGCCAATGGGTTCAATCGGCTGGCTGAGATCGCCCTGGGCAATCTGGCGGAACTGATGACGAATGCGATCCAGCGGTTTCACCAGCAGTGCCACCAGGTAGCGGTCGGTAAACAGCAGGATCAGCAGACCGATAATCGTGGCAACGACGATCACCGTGCGGGTCATGCTGGTCAGCCCATCCACCACCACGCGCGTGGTGTCGAGCCTGTCGCCTGCGGCCTGGTTAAAGCGTTCGGCTGCGGCACCAAAGGCGCGGCTCAGCGGCGGGGTGACGTTGTTCGCCTGCTGGCGATAGCCCTCCAGCGAACCTTGCTGCGCCTGCTGCATCTGCGGCGTTACGCCCTGATCGAGCAACGCCTGCCAGGTGCCGATCACCTGGGCGGAGATCTGCTCATCCATTGGGCCTGGCGAAATGGCCTTCATCTGTTCCAGTTTTTTGGCCATGTTATCCAGCGCCTGCTTCGCTGAGGCTAAATCAGGCGTGCCGCCTGCGGCTTTGGCCTCCATTGCGCGGCCAAGACGGGTGACAAAGCGAAAGTACTGATCGTTACCCTGGCTCAGCACCGTCATCTGCTGCACCAGCTGGCGGTCAACATCGTTACCCTCGGAGACGCGGGAGAGTGACCAGGTGCTGTACAGGCCGACCCCCGCCCACATTAAACAAAAGATCCCGAGTATCGTCAGCATAACGAAGCGGATCGTGAAATTACGAAGCATCTGCATTGAGTTTTCCTTGCCGTGAGGGGAGATTCGCCCAGAGGCGAGACTTAATCTCGTTATCGGCAGGAAATGGCGAAGGTATACTGTTTCGCGACTCTTTTTCTCACATTTTTTATTTTCCCTTTCCCAGTCAGAAAACGATAATCGCGGTGCGGCAATACCCCCTCAAAATATATGTTTTTACATTTCAGCAGATGATGAAATGTAAACTTACCGCACATTCAATTTTTTCTCCCCACAGGATACGCTTTTTTGTTCATCTGAATTTTCAATCAATCACGCCAGCATTGATCGTTATCGATAAAATTAGCCTGCTAACCATCCAAACATATTGATACCGCAAATACATTCGCATTTGTTTATTTGCTTAATTTATTTAAATTAACTTAATTTTGCTTTAAGTTTTATTACATCCAAAATGGCCAGGATGTTTCTTACTTTTACTTTTTTCATTTAAAAAGGAGATCTGTTCAATCAATCCCATTCAGAGAAAAACAAATGCGAAATTCTATGAAACGTACGCTGATCTCCCAGTGTATTTTACTGGCCTTAACCTCTTTTGGCGTCAGTGCAAAAACAACGCCAGTGTATCCAGACGTTCCGGCAAAATCATGCGAGAGCGGAAATAACAGCCAGACGTGCGGGTTAACAAAATATACCGACGGTAATTACTATCAGGATCCCGGTGCGACCAATGCCGTTATGGCTGACGCCACCTCTACCAATATTTATATGGACGGCCACCGCAAGAGCGGCGATACCCAGTCGTTAACCGTATCGGGTACGAATATGTCCGGCCATTATATTCAGGGCAGTAACGGCGGAACGGTCAATATTACCCTCAACAACGGCGCAACCGTCGATATGATTGAGACAGGCAATATTGGCGCCACCACAAATACCACCGTTAACGTCGACCATTCGACGCTGAACGGTGAGAGCAGCACGGGTAAGTACGATAATCATAATAAGGATTATATGATGGGGTCCGCGATTTTCCTCGATCCCATGGATAAAGGCTATCACACCGTCAATATTACCAACGGCAGTGCGCTGCACGGGAGTATTGTGAGCGCGGGTGAAGGCGCACAGGCTATTTCCATGAGCAACAGCGCCATGGATAAAGGGGGTATTTATGCCGGCAGCCTTACATCAGATACCACTGTTTCTCTGACCAGTGCGACCGTCGATGCTTCGCAAAGTCTGATTGCAAAAAATATCGACTCGCTGGCCGAGGCGCTGTTTGAAAAAACTGGCATCAAAATTAATAACCCTGACGAATTCAACGATCTTGCCGTGGCGCTGTACGGCACCACCAACACTACGCTTGCGATGAATAACAGCACCGTAACCGGCGACGTGGCGATACTGAATGACAAAGGCACCACGACGGTAACGATGACCAATAAAAGCGTGGTGAACGGTGACGTAACGGTAGACGGCAGTACCGCCACCACGCTGCTGGTCGATAACAGTACGGTTAACGGCGACGTGGATACCAGCCACAACAGCGGCAATACCACCGTAACCCTGCAAAATAACGCGACCGTAAACGGCGATGTCAAAACCGGCTCGGGCGATGACACGCTGGTATTGACCAACAATTCTCACGTCAACGGCAACGTGGACGGCGGAGCCGGCAGCGATACGCTCTCGATGGACGCAGGCAGTTCCATCACCGGCCAGATCAGCCAGTTTGAAACGGTGAATACCACCAGCGATAACAGCATCACCATTGACAAGATCAACGATGCCACCACCTGGAGCCTGCAGGATGGCTCAACCCTCGTGGCGAGCACTACCGGCAGCAACGCCCGGGTGAGCATGAGCACCGACAGCTTCGTCAACTTCGGTACCATTACCGGTGCAAATAACGCCATCATGGTCACCAGCATTACGCCAACGGCGCAAAACAAGAGTAACGTGATTCTCGGCACGTTCAGCACCGCCAGCAGCACCGCGCCGCAGAACTATGCTGCCGCAACCTTCACCAACGGCGAGAATAGCGTTGAGAACCGCAGCGGCGCGTACAACTATGACAACAGCCTCGACATTATGCCGGCAGATGCGGCCCCGCAAACGATGCTGGCCGCTGATAACAGCTATAACTGGAACGTGGTGTTCAACAGCGCGCAAGGCTCGCTGGCAAGCGACGTTCAGGGGCTGATTGCCGGGCTGGACGCTGCCGAGCAGGCCGGTCACCAGGTTGCGGACGACATCAGCAACCACATGAACCAGGTGCACCTGGCGAATCTGCTGGGTCAGCAGCAGGACGGCGCGCAGGTCTGGGGCGACTTCCTCTATCAGAACGGAAACTTCAGCAACGACGTCGACTATAAAAGCATTACCCAGGGCGCGCAGGGCGGTGTCGACTGGACAGCGCACATGGACAATGGCGACAGCGTGACCGGCGGTATTGCCCTGGCCTGGACCCGCAGCCGCGTGCAGGACACCAGTGACGGGGTCGATAGCTTTAAGGACAGCGTTTACGGCAACTACTACAGCGTTTACGGCGGCTGGCAGCAGGCGCTGAACGGTAAATCCTGGGGCATGTTCGCCGACGGCAGCTTCAGCTATGGCGACATGCGCTATACCCTCTCAGCCAATAACGTGACGGGCAATACCAGCGGGATGACCGAGGCGCTGAACGGCTCCACCGACGGCAACCTGTACATTGCCCAGGCGCGTACCGGTGTGAACGTCTTACTGCCAGGCGAAACCCTGCTGCAGCCGTACGCGACGCTTGGCTGGGATCAGACCAAAGCCAACGGCTTCTCCGACAGCGAAGTGACCTTTGCCGACAGCCAGGTCTCTTCCTGGAACGGCGGCGCGGGGGTGCGTTTGACCACCACTCTGACCGATCTGAACAAGAACGTGCAGGTGATGCCGTGGGTTGACGCGCGCTTCCAGAAAGAGTTTAGCGACGATACCGACATCAAGGCCGCGGATTATCACAACACCTCCGGGCACAACAACGCGATGGGTATCTTTGGGGCAGGCATCAACGCCACCATCGCGCATAACTTCTCGCTGAATACCGGCGTGTATGTGGGAACGGGTGACGTGGATAACGATGCCAGCGTTCAGGCGGGGATGAGCTACAGCTTCTGATCCCCTTCACTTCCCGGCAGCGCGACGCTGCCGGGGCAAGCCTGTTTTGCAAGCCGGGCGTGCCCGGCTTGTTTGCGTTCAGCGCAAATACTTCTCGAACCATCCCAGCGTGCGCGTCCAGGCCAACTCTGCCGCAGCCTCGTCGTAACGGGGTGTGGAATCATTGTGAAAACCGTGGTTTACGCCGGGGTAGATATAAGCCTCGTAAACCGTGTTACTGGCTTTCAGCGCCGCCTCATAAGCGGGCCAGCCTTCGTTAATGTTCTTATCCAGTTCGGCGTAATGCAACAGCAGCGGCGCTTTGATTTTAGGGACATCCGCCGCCGCAGGCTGGCGACCGTAGAACGGCACCGCGCAGTTCAGCTCGGGATAGGCCACCGCCGCCGCGTTCGACACGCCGCCGCCATAGCAAAAACCCGTGATGCCGACCTTGCCGGTCGCCTCAGGGTGCGTTCGCATAAACTCGACGGCGGCAAAGAAGTCGTTCATCAGCTTTGTCGGGTCGACCTTCTGCTGGAGCACTTTGCCCTCTTCATCATTGCCCGGATAGCCGCCGACCGAGCTTAAGCCGTCCGGTGCCAGCGCGATGTACCCGGCTTTGGCGACGCGTCTCGCCACATCTTCGATATAGGGGTTCAGGCCGCGATTCTCATGCACTACCACCACCGCGGGCACGTTGCCGCTGGCTTTAGCCGGTTTGACCAGATAGCCGCGCACCTCGCCGTGCCCGTTGGGCGACGGATAGTGAATGTATTCAGGAAGAATATCGGGGTCGGTGAATTTAACCTGCTCGGCCAGCGCATAGTTGGGCTTAAGCATGTTAAACAGCGCCAGCGCCGTTACGCCGCCCACCGCATAGCGTGCTGCAAGATTCAGAAACTCGCGTTTGGAGATTTTACCGTGTGCGTAATAGTCGTAGTAATCGAGCAATTCCTGCGGAAAATCTTTGGCGGTCAGGCGCGTCATCGCATCTCTCCGGGATTTGTGATTTGATAAGCATAGAATGAAAACGTTGTTTCGAAAATTCATCGACAAGAAAGGAGACATCATGTCCTGGCATCCCTACCCTGGCCGCTACGAAAATATGCAGTACCGTTTCTGCGGGCAAAGCGGCCTGCGCCTGCCCGCGCTGTCGCTCGGCCTGTGGCACAGCTTTGGCCACGTTCAGACGCTGGAATCCCAGCGCGCGCTGCTGCGTAAAGCGTTCGATCTCGGCATTACCCATTTTGACCTCGCCAATAACTATGGCCCACCGCCGGGCAGCGCCGAAGAGAACTTTGGTCGGCTGCTGCGCGACGATTTTGCCGGGTATCGCGACGAGCTGATTATTTCCACCAAGGCGGGCTACGACATGTGGCCGGGGCCGTACGGCTCGGGCGGTTCGCGTAAGTATCTCCTCGCCAGCCTCGACCAGAGCCTGAAGCGCATGGGCGTGGAATATGTCGATATTTTCTACTCCCACCGCGTCGATGAGAACACGCCCATGGAGGAGACGGCTGCAGCCCTGGCGCACGCCGTGCAGAGCGGCAAAGCGCTGTATGTGGGGATCTCCTCTTACTCGACGGAGCGAACCCGGATCATGGCCGGGCTGTTGAGCGAGTGGAAGATCCCGCTGCTGATCCATCAGCCGTCCTATAACCTGCTGAACCGCTGGGTCGATAAAACCGGGCTGCTGGACGCGCTGGACGCTAACGGCACCGGCTGTATCGCCTTTACGCCGCTGGCGCAGGGGTTGTTAACCGGAAAATATCTGAACGGCATTCCGGACGGATCGCGCATGCAGCGTGAAGGCAAGAAAGTGCGCGGACTGACGGAAAACATGCTGACCGAGGCCAACCTGAACAGCCTGCGCCTGCTTAACGAAATGGCGCACGCCCGCGGGCAGACGATGGCGCAGATGGCGCTGAGCTGGCTGCTGAAAGACGAGCGCGTCACGTCGGTGCTGATCGGTGCGAGCCGCCCTGAGCAGCTTGAGGAGAACGTTCAGGCGCTGGAAAACCTGCGCTTTACGGACGATGAACTGGCGCGAATTGACCAGCACGTTGCGGATGGTGAGTTGAATCTGTGGCAGGCGTCGTCAGATAAGTAAAGTGAACGGGAATACCCCCACAGCCGTATATTCCCCTCACCCTAACCCTCTCCCCAAAGGGGCGAGGGAATGGTTCGATGCGCGCATAAATTTGTGCGCAATGGAAAATTACTTCTTACTGATCTTATCCAGATACCCCATCACGAACGCCGACAGGACAAACGTCAGGTGGATAATGACATACCACATCAGCTTGTTGTCCGGTACGTTCTTCGCATCCATAAACACGCGTAAAAGATGGATGGAGGAGATCGCCACAATGGAGGCGGCCACTTTGTTTTTCAGCGAGGTGGCGTCCATTTTGCCGAGCCAGCTCAGCTTTTCTTTGCGCGCGTCAATATCCAGCTGAGAGACAAAGTTCTCATAGCCGGAGAACATCACCATCACCAGCAGCCCGCCGACCAGTGTCATGTCCACCAGCGACAGCAGCACCAGAATTAAATCCGCTTCCGCAATGGAGAAGATGTTGGGCAAGACGTGAATAATTTCCTGGAAGAACTTGATCGTCAGAGCGATAAGCGCCAGGGAGAGGCCAAAGTAGACCGGTGCCAGGATCCAGCGAGAGGCGTACATTGCGTTTTCAAAAAAGCGTTCCATAGAGTCCTGTCTGCAAACGAAACCAGCGCTCAGTATATCTCAGGAGCGCTTACTGTTTGCAACAGCTAACCAACAAAGCACTTACACTTCCTGCGGGTTTACGTCCGGGCGCGCATATTCCGGCCACACCAGCGCCACCAGCTCCGGGTAGGCTTCAAGACTGAACTCGCGAAAACACTGGCGCAGATTTAATACGTCCAAATCCGAATACGAGACCTTCTCGCCATTCAGACAACGCTTTTTGATATTGTCATAATATTTGTACACCGCCGAATTCAGGTCGCTGCAGCGGCGCTGTGCTTCAAACAACCCGGGCGTATCATTAATTTCAGCCATTTTCATGCGCTTAATAGTCGCATGCAAAAAGTCGATATATTCATGATTGACCCGCCAGTACCAAACCGGCGTTATCGCGTTCATCAATACCGAGAAATGATCTTCCCCTTCCTCTTTTGTCATCGGCTCTGGCTGTGGCGGGACGCTGGCATCCTTCGATACTTTGGTTTTATTGAACTCTTGCATCAATAAAAGAACGCCGGCGGTCAGTAATAGCAATGTAATGACCGTAAAGAAAATACTGTTCATGGGTAGGCTCCATTTTTTTTGATTTTAAAATTGCCTCATGTTATTGTCAACGAATCTCACCCCAATACTAACCCACCCTGTTGAAATTAAAGGACGTTACAATGCTGCCCGACAATCTCGTCCCGGCTAAGTACCACATCACGCCTGTGGAGCAGCCTGCGAAGGAAGCAGAAAAAGAGACGAATTTCACTCAGGGAAAAAGAAAGCTCTCCGATTATGAGTCCGAAATATTAATTGGTGTCTCACAGTCCGGTAAATCCCGTAATATGTTGCTGGAAGAACACGACCGCCATATTAAGGATCGCTTGTTTCGCGCCGTAAAAATTGAAGCCTTTGTACACCTGCTGGACGATCTGCAAGCCGAGGGCGAAATAGATGCCCAGACCTTAAGTCAAATAATGGCTGAAAAAACCAAAGAAATAAACGAAGCGGGAAATGAAATTTGGCTTAATTTAATTACCCGCGAAAAAAACACCCCCATTTTTTATGACCTCGGGGAAGATTAACGTGAAAGCAGTTAGCGATAATAACGTTTATTTGACTTTAGAAGATAAAAAAAGCGACGAGTTTATCTTAAAGCAGAATCTCGCTGCGTTACGAAACATCAAAAACGCCGAGATGACGCGCATTACCCAGGATCTGGTCTCTATCCCGGCGACGCTGGTGCGCCTGAAATGGCAGAACCGCCGTGAAATTTATGCTTTACAGGTGAAAGAGGAGATTTACGGCGCGGTGATGAATGCCATCATTGAAAAGCAGCCGGAGCTGAAAGAGAAGCTCCTCGGACGCCTTGAAGCCCACTACCAGTACCTGCTGGCGCGCGAAACCGCAACCCTGCGCCTGACCCGCAAACTCGCCGAAGGCGACTACCGCACCTCCAGCGTCACCTGCGTCGCGCTTGATGAAGAGGCGCACGCCAGTATTACGGATAATCCTTAATTATCCCTGCTTTTCGATAAAATCTCCTACGCTTAATGGGTAAGTTCACTCAAAAGGAGATCCCTTATGGCACATCACCAGACGAAAATGCAGGACCCCACCACGCAGTATCACACCGGTGAATACCCTAAGCAGAAGCAGCCTGCCCCTGGCGTGCAGTCAAAGATGACGCCTGTGCCGGACTGTGGCGAAGAGAGCTATAAAGGCAGTGGACGACTCCAGGATCGTAAGGCGCTGGTGACAGGGGGCGATTCCGGTATCGGACGCGCTGCCGCCATCGCTTACGCGCGTGAAGGCGCAGACGTAGCGATTAACTACCTCCCGGCGGAGGAAGAGGACGCGCAGCAGGTCAAACAGCTGATTGAAGAGGCGGGACGTAAAGCGGTGTTGATCCCGGGCGACCTGAGCGATGAGCAGTTTGCCCGCTCACTGGTGCATACCGCGCACGAGGCGCTGGGTGGCCTGGATATCCTGGCGCTGGTTGCCGGTAAGCAGACGGCGGTAGAGAAAATTGCCGATCTCACGACCGAGCAGTTTAAAGAGACCTACGCGGTCAACGTCCTGGCGCTGTTTTACATCACCCAGGAAGCCATCCCGCTGCTTCCGGCCGGGTCCAGCATTATCACCACATCCTCGATTCAGGCCTACCAGCCAAGCCCACATCTGCTGGATTATGCCTCAACCAAGGCCGCGATCCTAAACTACAGCCGCGGGCTGGCGAAGCAGATCGCCGAAAAAGGGATTCGCGTGAACGTGGTCGCACCGGGTCCAATCTGGACCGCGCTGCAGATTTGCGGCGGCCAGCCGCAGGAGAAAATCCCGCAGTTTGGTCAGCAGACGCCGATGAAGCGTGCGGGGCAACCTGCGGAGCTGGCACCGGTGTATGTCTATCTGGCAAGCCAGGAATCCAGCTACGTCACGGCAGAAGTGCACGGCGTGTGCGGGGGAGAACACCTCGGTTAAGAACCGTTGTGGGGAATAAACAAAGGGGGCCGCGATGGCCCCCTTTTTACATTCACAGTGTGTTACCGACTGGCGTTGCGGTGAAATTACTTCGCCGCCGTTTTCTCTTCACCCACCAGACCAATCTTCAGGTAACCCGCCTGATGCAGCGTGTCCATTACCTTCATCATGGTTTCGTAATCAACGGTTTTATCCGCGCGGAAGAACACAGTGGTGTCTTTCTTGCCGCCGGTGAGCTGGTCCAGGGCCGGAATGACTGACGAATCCGTTACCGGGTCGTTGCCCAGGAACATGGATTTATCGGCCTTAACCGACAGGTAGATTGGCTTTTCCGGACGCGGCTGCGGCTGGCTGGACGAGGCCGGCAGGTTCACCTTCACGTCAACCGTCGCCAGCGGCGCAGCCACCATGAAGATAATCAGCAGCACCAGCATCACGTCGATAAACGGCGTGACGTTGATTTCATGCATTTCGCCGTTATCGTCCAGATTTTCGTTAAGACGCATTGCCATAGTATCAACCTAAGCGCAGTTTGGACGCCGCATGTACCGGTTTAACGGCGCTGGCGTTGAGGTCCAGGTCACGGCTTTGCAGCAGCAGAACCTGCGCCGCAACGTCACCCAGCGTGGCTTTATAGCTGCCAATCATACGCGCGAAGATGTTGTAGATAACGACCGCAGGAATTGCTGCCACCAGGCCGATAGCCGTCGCCAGCAGCGCTTCTGCGATACCCGGCGCAACAACCGCCAGGTTGGTAGTCTGCGTTTGGGCAATACCGATAAAGCTGTTCATGATGCCCCAGACGGTACCGAACAGGCCGACAAACGGAGAGATCGCACCGATGGTCGCCAGATAACCGTTACCGCGGCCCATATGACGGCCCACAGCAGCCACGCGACGTTCCAGACGGAAGCCGGTACGCTCTTTGATGCCTTCGTTATCTTCACTGCCTGCGGAGAGTTCCAGCTCGTTCTGCGCTTCATTCACTAAAAGGGAGGTCAGGCTTTTCGCGTGGAAGGATGAGGTCATGTCGGATGCCTGATCCAGAGAGCGGGCTTCAGCCAGCTGCTGCTGTTCGCGCTTGAGACGACGCTTCTGCGAAATAAGCTCAACGCTCTTGCTGAAGAAAATAGCCCAGGTGACAACGGACGCCAGGATCAGGCCGATCATCACAATCTTAACCACGATGTCGGCATGATGATACATGCCCCAAACGGAGAGATCCGTCTGCATCAAATTATTACCCACTCTGTATCTCCAGGACGCAAATCACAAATTCTGAGCATAATAATATCAAAACAACGTCGAATTGATAGTAGTTCTCATTAGTATTTACATAGTGCCGTAAATTTCACTCACTTTCCTTGCGCTTACGCAGGAAAAATTTTCAGAGCCGCAATTTTAGAAAATTTTCGCCTTATTCCACTATCGCAGAAGTGCACTTTTTTACTTTCATGGTAGTCTGGACGTCCAGACGTATAAAAACAGGGCTATCCAGGATGACGAAGAAGCAGCTTGATACCACGCTGGTGCAGGCCGGACGCAGCAAAAAATACACCCAGGGCGCGGTCAACAGCGTGATCCAACGGGCCTCCTCTCTGGTGTTTGATACCGTTGAGGACAAAAAGATCGCCACGCGTAACCGCGCCTCCGGCGGGCTTTTCTACGGGCGTCGGGGCACCCTTACCCATTTTTCGTTGCAGGAAGCGATGTGCGAGCTGGAAGGCGGGGCGGGCTGCGCGCTGTTCCCCTGTGGCGCAGCGGCCGTTGCCAACACCATTCTGGCGTTCGTGGAACAGGGTGACCATATCCTGATGACCAACACGGCGTACGAGCCGAGCCAGGATTTCTGCACCAAAATCCTCAGCAAGCTCGGCGTCACCACCGGCTGGTTCGACCCGCTAGCGGGCGAAGGCATTGCCGACCTTATTCAGCCGAACACGCGCATCGTGTTCCTGGAATCACCGGGGTCGATCACCATGGAAGTACATGACGTCCCGGCCATCGTTAAGGCGGTGCGCAGCAAAGCGCCTGAGGCAATCATCATTATCGACAATACCTGGGCGGCGGGCGTGCTGTTTAACGCGCTGGAATTCGGTATCGATATCTCCATTCAGGCCGCGACCAAATACCTGATTGGCCACTCTGACGGCATGATTGGCACCGCGGTATCTAACGCCCGCTGCTGGGATCAACTGCGTGAGAATGCCTACCTGATGGGCCAGATGGTGGATGCCGATACGGCCTACATGACCAGCCGCGGCCTGCGCACGCTGGGCGTGCGCCTGCGTCAACACCATGAAAGCAGCCTCAGGGTGGCCGAGTGGCTGGCGCAGCATCCGCAGGTTGAGCGGGTTAACCATCCGGCGCTTCCCGGCAGTAAAGGCCATGAGTTCTGGAAACGTGACTTTACGGGCAGCAGCGGGCTGTTCTCATTCGTGCTTAAAAAACGGCTGAACAATGACGAGCTGGCAAGCTATCTGGATCATTTTACCCTGTTCAGCATGGCCTACTCCTGGGGCGGGTTTGAATCGCTGATCCTGCCTAACCAGCCGGAGCAGATCGCGGCGCTACGCCCGGGCGGAGAAGTGGACTTCAGCGGCACCCTGATCCGACTGCATATTGGTTTAGAAAATGTTGACGATTTAATTGCCGATTTAGCAGCAGGGTTTGCGCGCATCGTGTAGAGTGCAGGCTGAAAGTGTACTCCCTGGACATTTTTATTCACGGCGCAACCGGAAAAGTCTGCATGAGTTGCGCCTGCGATCAATCCCAACGGGCCAATTAGGGAGTACAATAGCGTTATATCTGCTGTTCCACAGGAAAGTCCATGGCTGTTATTCAAGATATTATCGCTGCGCTCTGGCAACACGATTTTGCCGCGCTGGCGGACCCGCACGTTGTGGGGATTGTCTATTTCGTGATGTTTGCGACCCTGTTTCTGGAAAATGGATTACTGCCAGCCTCGTTTCTGCCCGGTGACAGCCTGCTGCTGCTTGCAGGGGCGTTAATCGGCAAGGGCGTGATGGACTTCGCACCCACGATGATAATCCTCACTTCCGCCGCCAGCCTTGGCTGCTGGCTGAGCTATTTGCAGGGCCGCTGGCTCGGGAATACCCGCGTCGTGAAGGGCTGGCTGGCGCAGTTGCCGCACAAATATCATCAGCGTGCGACCTGCATGTTTGATCGTCATGGCCTGCTGGCGCTGCTGGCCGGGCGCTTCCTCGCTTTTGTTCGCACCCTGCTGCCAACAATGGCCGGCATTTCCGGGCTGTCGAACCGCCGCTTCCAGTTTTTCAACTGGCTGAGCGCCCTGCTGTGGGTTGGCGTGGTGACATCCCTGGGCTACGCGCTCAATATGATCCCGTTTGTTAAACGTCATGAAGATCAGGTGATGACCTTCCTGATGGTGCTGCCGATTGTCCTGCTGGTTGCCGGGCTGGTAGGGACGATTGCGGTGGTGATTAAGAAGAAATATTGCAGCGCGTGATCCTCTCACCCTGACCCTCTCCCCACAGGGGAGAGGGGGAAAAATCTAAGCGCCCTGCATTGTTCTGATGCGCGTCGCATCTTCCCCCGGCGTCACGCCGAAATAGCGCTTAAATTCCCGACTAAACTGCGATGCACTTTCATACCCAACGCGCATAGCCGCCGCGCTGGCCTTCATGCCGTCGTGGATCATCAGCATGCGCGCCTTGTGCAGCCGGTAGGTTTTAAGATACTGCAGCGGCGAGGTGCTGGTGACCGACTTAAAATTATGGTGGAACGCCGACACGCTCATGTTCGCCTCTGCCGCCAGCTGGTCCACGCTGAGGTTTTCCGTGTACTGGCTTTCAATGCGTTTCAACACGCGGCTGATCAGGCTGAAGTGCGTCTGACGGCTCACCAGCGCCAGCAGCGCCCCGCCCCCCGGCCCTAACAGAACGTGGTAGAGGATCTCGCGGATAATCTGCTTGCCGAGGATACGGGCATCCAGCGGCCTTTCCATGACGTCCAGCAGGCGTTCAACGGCGCAGAGGATTTCATCGGACAGCGTTGCGGAGTTGATGCCGCTGGCCGCCATCGACGGCTGGAACAGCTCATCTTCCCCAATGTCCATCAGCAGCTCCTGCAGTTGCAGAATATCAACATTCACGCGGATCCCCGCCAGCGGAACCGCCTCCGTCGCGAACGTTTCACATTCAAAGGGTAAAGGCACCGTCAGGAGCAGATATTCATTGGTGTCGTAACGAAACACGCGCTCATTGATATAGCCAATTTTATGGCCGGAAAAGAGAAAAACGATGCCCGGCTGGTACATCACCGGCGTGCGCGTACCCGGCTGCGTCCCGTAGAGCAGGCGGATATCCGGCAGCAGCGCACTCAGGTCATTTTGCTTATCTATCAACTGTTTGATTTGCGAAGTAAGCTGTAAACAGATGTCATCGCGGTTCATTTTTTCTTACTCCAGAGGCGGTTTCCGACCCATGCAGTGTGCGCAATTTCTTTCACTTTCTCCAGCGCGCTGTAGAAATGGGCAAGACATCGGCAGGAATGTGCATTGAGAGGATAGCGCCAGATAGCCACAATGTGCAGCATCAGGTCGCCATTTGCGCCACCGCGGTTTTTCACCCACCAGAGGGAAAGAGCAATGAATAACTTTAATTTACATACCCCCACCCGCATCCTGTTTGGTAAAGGTGCCATCGCCGAACTGCGCGAGCAGATCCCCGCTGACGCCCGCGTGCTGATCACCTACGGTGGCGGCAGCGTGAAAAAAACCGGCGTGCTGGATCAGGTTTACAGCGCGCTGGACGGTCTGGACGTGCGTGAGTTCGGCGGCATCGAGCCAAACCCGTCTTACGAAACGCTGATGAACGCGGTGAAAATCGCGAAAGATGAGAAGATCACCTTCCTGCTGGCCGTGGGCGGCGGTTCTGTTCTGGACGGCACCAAATTCATCGCCGCAGCGGCCCACTACGCGGACGGCATCGATCCGTGGCATATTCTGGAAACCCGCGGCAGCGACGTGAAAAGCGCGATCCCGATGGGCTCCGTGCTGACCCTGCCCGCCACCGGTTCGGAATCGAACAAAGGTGCGGTGATCTCCCGTAAAACTACGGGCGATAAGCAGGCCTTTATGAACGAACACGTTCAGCCGGTATTTGCCATTCTGGACCCGGTTTACACCTACACCCTGCCTGCACGTCAGGTCGCCAACGGCGTGGTGGATGCGTTTGTTCACACCGTTGAGCAGTACGTTACCTACCCGGTGGATGCCAAAATTCAGGACCGCTTCGCAGAAGGCATTCTGCTGACCCTGGTTGAAGATGGCCCGAAAGCGCTGCAGGAGCCGGAAAACTACGACGTGCGCGCCAACGTGATGTGGGCAGCAACTCAGGCGCTGAATGGCCTGATCGGTGCCGGCGTGCCGCAGGACTGGGCAACCCATATGCTCGGCCACGAGCTGACGGCGATGCACGGTCTGGATCACGCACAAACCCTGGCGGTAGTTCTGCCTGCGCTGTGGAATGAAAAACGTGACACCAAACGCGCCAAACTGCTGCAGTACGCCGAGCGCGTGTGGAACATTACCGAAGGTTCTGACGATGCGCGTATCGATGCCGCTATCGAAGCGACCCGCAACTTCTTTGAAAGCCTGGGCGTGCCAACGCGTCTTTCCGGCTATGGCCTGGACGGCAGCTCCATCCCTGCCCTGCTGGCAAAACTCGAGGCGCACGGCATGACGCAACTGGGCGAGCACGGCGACATCACCCTGGACGTAAGCCGTCGTATTTACGAAGCGGCACGCTAAGCGTTTTTGTTGTCACACCTTTCGTTTTTTGACATTTCGTCCAGACTTAATGCACACCAACATCGTCGGAGGCTCCCTTCGACGATGAGCAAATGGAGGAGGAAAAATGGCAAACCAAACCGTGATCAAGCTTCAGGACGGCAACGTAATGCCCCAGTTGGGGCTCGGCGTATGGAAAGCCGGTAACGACGAGGTCGTGTCCGCCATTCATAAAGCACTGGAAGTCGGCTACCGGTCGATTGATACCGCTGCCGCGTACAAAAATGAGGACGGCGTGGGCAAGGCGCTCGCCAGCGCAGGCATGCCCCGCGACGACCTTTTCATCACCACCAAGCTGTGGAACGACGACCAAAAACGCCCGCGCGAAGCCCTGCAGGAGAGCCTGGACAAGCTGCAGCTCGACTTTGTCGATCTGTATCTGATGCACTGGCCGGTTCCGGCTATCGATCATTACGTGGATGCCTGGAAAGGCATGATTGAGCTCCAGCAGGCTGGGCTGGTGAAAAGCATTGGGGTGTGTAACTTCCAGGTGCACCACCTGCAGCGTCTGATTGACGAGACGGGCGTCGCGCCGGTCATCAACCAGATTGAGCTGCACCCACTGATGCAGCAACGTCAGTTGCATTCCTGGAACGCCACGCACAAGATCCAGACCGAATCCTGGAGCCCGCTGGCACAGGGCGGTGAAGGCGTATTCGATCAGAAGATCATTCGTACGCTGGCGGATAAATATGGCAAAACCCCAGCGCAGATTGTGATTCGCTGGCATCTGGACTGCGGCCTGGTGGTGATCCCGAAATCGGTCACGCCTTCGCGCATCGCTGAGAACTTCGACGTCTGGGATTTCCGCCTGGATAAAGATGAGCTGGGTGAGATTGCGAAGCTGGATCAGGGCAAGCGTTTGGGGCCGGATCCGGATCAGTTTGGGGGGTAATTTTCCCTCACCCTAACCCTCTCCCACAGGGAGAGAGAACATTTTACACCCTCTCCCTGTGGGAGAGGGCCGGGGTGAGGGCATCACCGTTATCCGATCTTACGTTTTCCCGTTTTTTTCGCCCCCGTTGCCCCACCGTTCGAACGCTGATGCACAATCGGCGTATGTTTCGTGAGGGCCGGGCGCGTATGGCGGTTCTGGCGGCGTGCTTCCCGCATTTCATCGAGCGTTGGCGCAGGGACCAGGCAGTCGCGGCGTGAGCCAATCAGGTGTTTTTTACCCATCTCCTCCAGCGCCTGGCGGATCAGCGGCCAGTTAGCCGGATCGTGGTAACGCAGCAGCGCTTTATGCAGACGACGCTGTTTATCCCCTTTCGGCACCACCACGTCTTCACTCTTGTAGCCAATCTTACTCAGCGGGTTCTTGCCGGTGTAATACATGGTCGTCGAGTTGGCGAGCGGCGACGGATAGAAGTTCTGCACCTGATCGAGTCGGAAGCGACGCTGTTTCAGCCACAGCGCCAGGTTGACCATATCTTCATCGCGCGTGCCGGGGTGCGCGGAAATGAAGTACGGGATCAGATACTGCTCTTTGCCCGCCTGCTTCGAGTAGGTATCAAACAGCTCTTTAAAGCGATCGTAGCTGCCCATGCCCGGCTTCATCATCTTGGACAGCGGGCCTTCTTCGGTGTGCTCCGGGGCAATCTTCAGATAACCGCCGACGTGGTGCGTCGCCAGCTCTTTGATATAGCGCGGATCTTCCACCGCGATGTCGTAACGCACCCCGGAGGCGATCAGGATCTTCTTGATGCCTTTCAGGTCACGCGCACGGCGATAAAGATTGATCGTCGGCTCGTGGTTGGTGTCCATATGCTCGCAAATGCTCGGATAGACACAGGATAAACGGCGGCAGGTCTGCTCCGCGCGCGGCGATTTACAGCGCAGCATGTACATGTTGGCAGTCGGGCCGCCGAGATCGGAGATCACCCCGGTAAAACCCGGCACCGTGTCGCGAATGGCTTCGATCTCGTTGACGATGGAATCTTCAGAGCGGCTCTGAATAATGCGGCCCTCGTGCTCGGTAATAGAGCAGAAGGAGCAGCCGCCAAAGCAGCCGCGCATGATGTTGATCGAGAAGCGGATCATCTCATACGCCGGAATACGGCTGCTGCCGTACGCCGGATGCGGTACGCGCTTGTACGGCAGCGCAAAGACGCTGTCCATCTCTTCGGTGGAAAGCGGGATCGCCGGTGGGTTGATCCAGATATAACGCTCGCCGTGCTTCTGCATCAGCGCGCGGGCGCAGCCGGGGTTGGTTTCATGGTGCAAAATACGCGACGCATGGGCGTAGAGCACTTTATCGGCTTTGACTTTTTCAAAGGACGGCAGCAGGACGTAGGTTTTTTCCCACGGCTTCGGGCGCGGCGGCTGAACCACCACGGCTTTCGCTTCGGCTTTTTTCGGGGCGACCGGTTTGTTATCCGCACACGGCAGGTCGTCGCCGTACGGGTGCGGGATAGGGTCGATTTTGCCTGGCATATCAATGATGCGGGAATCCACCCCGCTCCAGCCCGGCAGCGCCTCTTTCACCATAATCGCGGTATTGCGCACGTCGCGGATGTTGCCTACCGGCTCGCCCTGCGCAAGACGGTGCGCCACTTCCACCAGCGGACGCTCGCCGTTGCCGAAGATCAGCATGTCGGCTTTGGAATCGACCAGTACCGAGCGACGCACGGTATCGGACCAGTAGTCATAGTGCGCGGTGCGGCGCAGGCTGGCTTCGATACCGCCCAGGATCACCGGGACATCTTTCCAGGCTTCTTTGCAGCGTTGGGTATAGACCAGCGTGGCGCGATCCGGGCGTTTCCCCGCCACGTTATCCGGGGTGTAAGCATCGTCATGGCGCAGCTTGCGATCGGCGGTGTAGCGGTTGATCATCGAGTCCATGTTACCCGCGGTTACGCCGAAGAACAGGTTCGGTTTCCCCAGACGCATAAAGTCGTCTTTGCTGTTCCAGTCAGGCTGGGAGATGATCCCGACGCGAAAGCCCTGCGCTTCCAGCATACGTCCGCAGATCGCCATGCCGAAGCTGGGGTGGTCAACGTAGGCATCGCCCGTCACCAGAATGATATCGCAGCTATCCCAGCCCAGCTGATCCATCTCTTCGCGGGACATTGGCAGGAACGGCGCTGGCCCAAAGCAGGCAGCCCAGTACTGCGGCCAGGAGAAGAGGTCACGATCCGGCTGGATCAGGGAAATTGCGCTCATAATGCTTCCGAAGAAAAAATAGACAAAAGGAGCGGGATTATACGCTGGTTTACCGGGGGAAATGAAGGGGTATTGTGCGGGCCGTTGCCCTCACCCCCTCTCCCACAGGGAGAGGGAGAAAAGCAATTTACGGTGCCGGATTCACCAGCAGCTGCCCCACGGATCCCCTGTCCATCATCTCCAGCGTCTGGCTGTGATAGAGGAACGGGAAGTGCGGCCACGAAGGTTGACCGTAGTAGACCAGCAGCTCTACCTGCCCGTCCACCCAGACGGTATCTTTCCAGCCGCGATCTTCCGGGAACGGCATCGCGCCGTTGACGTTGCGGATCAGGAAGCTCACGCCCTCAATATGGAACGACTGGGGCATATCTGACCGCACCGTCCAGCGCTCCCAGGTGCCCTGCTGAGCGGTAATATCGATGCGGTTTACGTCCCACAGCGCGCCATTAATGCCCGGATCGTCGCCCAGGCTGATGTCGCGGCTGCGGACCGCTGGCCCGGTCATGATCTCCTGCGGCAGCAGGCGCATCGGCAGGCTGTCGGTCACCAGCGGCAGCAGGCCGGTTGGACGCAGGGTCAGCACCAGGGTAGAAACCAGAATGCTCGACGGTTCAAAGAATCCGCGGATACGGTCGACAATGCTGGCCGCTTCGCCGCAGGTTAAAGAGACTTCATCGCCGTTGGTCATGTCGACCAGAATTTCACGGCGTTCGCCCGGTGCCAGCGCCAGTTGCTTAACGGAAACCGGCGCGGGCAGGAAACCCTGATCGCCTGAAATCACGTGCAGGGCGCGGCCATCGCTCATCTGCAGCAGATAGCGTCGGGAGTTGGAGGCGTTAAGCAGACGCAGGCGCACCCAGCCGCGAGACACTTCGACATACGGACTTTGCGCACCGTTAACCAGCAGCGTGTCGCCGACAAAACCGCCGCTGCCCGGCTCGCTGTATTCCGGCGTGCCAAAGTTATCCAGACGTTTGTCCTGAATAATAACCGGGAAATCATCCACGCCGTAGTGGTTCGGGATCGGCAGTGATTTGCTGATCTCATCTTCAATCAGCCACATGCCCGCGAGGCCGTTATAGACCTGCTGCGCAGTGCGGTTTGGGGTGTTGGCGTGATACCACAGGGTCGCCGCGCTCTGGCGGATCGGCAGTACCGGCGCCCAGTCGGCGTTTGGCGACATCATGCGCGCCGCGCCGCCAACCAGCGGGCCAGGCACCTGCAGGCCGCTGACGGTCATCGCGACGTTCTCAGGCGTGCGGTTACTGTAAATCAGCTTAACGTCATCGCCGTTCCACACGCGGATGGTTGGCCCGAGGTAGCGCCCGTTAATGCCCCAGATGGAGGCGCGCGTCCCCTGGGTAAAGGACCAGTGGCTGCGCTGTAACGTCAGGAAAAGCGGCTGCCCGCGACGGGATTCGATCAACGGCGGAATGGGCAGCGGCTGCTGCTGCCCCGCGGCGCTGGCTGTCAGCGGCATCGCACCCGCACAAAGGGCGATCCCCGAAGCCTGAATAAATTGACGCCGACTGAGTGACATATAAGCTCCATCTGAAACGACTAACAACGCGGGAATTCGTTTTCCCTTTAACGCCGGTTAAATTTTACCGGCGGCTTCTCTCTCTGCGACTTCTTTGTCGAGCTGCGCGATATGCTGAGCCATCAGCTCGCGGCAGTGTGTCGCCAGTTCGCGCACCTGATCTTTACCGTAGTGACTGGTGTCCACCGGCGGCAGCATTTCCACTATCACCAGCCCATTATTCAGGCGGTTAAGATTAATTTTATTAGAAGTGTTGGAAACGCACACGGGAATAATTGGAACCCCTGCCGCAATTGCAGCATGAAACGCACCGGTTTTAAACGGCAGCAGGCCACGGCCACGGCTGCGCGTCCCTTCCGGGAACATCCAGATTGAGATTTTACGTTTTTTAAAGTGGTTCACCACTTCGGCAATGGTGCCGTGGGCTTTTGCCCGATTATTACGGTCGATCAGCAGGTTACCGGTGAGCCAGTAAAGCTGGCCGAAAAACGGGATCCACAGCAGGCTTTTTTTCCCTACCGTCACGGTCGGCGGTAATACGATGTTAGCAGCCGTGACCATATCGTAATTGTTCTGATGGTTAGCGATATAGATGGCATTACCGAAGTTCTCTGCCCCTTCCGGCAGACGTTTTTCGACCTTCAGGCCAAACAGCGGGGCAAGACGTCCGAACATGTGACCAAAAGTGGCGACATGCTTCGGATTACGCGGGCTGAACAGGCACCAGATACAGCCGAAAACACAGACCAGAATGCAGTAAATAACGGTAAGAATTAAACGAACAATGTATAGCATAGCGACCTCTGAAGCCCTGACAGCTGACAATTATACTTCACCTGTGGCCAGGTAAGGACTTTATTACGAGCGCGTATTGTTAATCGCAACGCATGAATTAACAACGTTTTTACGGGAAATTTTAGTGAATTTACCCCCTCCGGAACAGAGGGGGTGAGAACTAAACTAGGCTTCGCTGTCGCCCACGACGGGACGATTCGGAGAATCAATCTCAATGCGGTCGATACGCTGCAGGCCACGCATCAGCGAGCCGCGGCGGCCGCGCTCGCCTACCACTTTTTGCAACTCTTCCGGGCGAAGCTTAATTTTACGTTTGCCAACGTGGATCGTCAGCGTACTTTGCGGCGGTAAAATAAACAGGTGCGCCAGGCCATCTTCGCCTTTTGCCGCTTCCGCCGACGGGATGTTAATGATTTTGTTGCCCTTACCTTTTGACAGCGCCGGCAGATCGCTCACCGGGAACATCAGCATACGTCCGGCGGCCGTGATGGCCAGCAGCATATCGCTGTCGTTCTCAATGACCAGCGGCGGCATAACGTGCGCGTTATCCGGCAGGCTGATCAGCGCTTTACCCGCACGGTTGCGCGACACCAGATCGTTAAAGGTACAGATGAAGCCGTAGCCCGCGTCTGAGGCCATCAGCAGTTTCTGGTCGTCGGACTCCATCAGCATATGGTCAACCGTGGCACCCGGCGGCAGCGTCAGCTTGCCGGTGAGCGGCTCGCCCTGCCCGCGCGCAGACGGCAGCGTAATAGGATCGATGGCGTAGCTGCGGCCCGTGGAGTCGATAAACGCCACCGGCTGGTTGCTCTTGCCTTTTACCGCCGCCTTGAAGCTGTCGCCCGCCTTGTAGCTCAGGCCCGGCGCGTCGATATCGTGACCTTTCGCGCTGCGCACCCAGCCGCTTTGCGACAGCACGATGGTGACCGGCTCGGAAGGCTGCATGTCGTGCTCGTTCATCGCTCTGGCTTCTTCGCGCTCGTGCAGCGGAGAACGGCGGTCGTCGCCAAACGCGTCGGCATCAGCCTGCAGCTCTTTCTTCAGCAGGGTATTCATTTTGCGCTCGGAGGCGAGGATCGCCTGCAGCTTATCGCGCTCTTTTTCCAGCTCGTCCTGCTCGCCGCGGATCTTCATCTCTTCCAGTTTGGCGAGATGGCGCAGCTTCAGCTCAAGGATCGCTTCGGCCTGGGTTTCGCTGATACCGAAACGCGACATCAGCGCCGGCTTCGGCTCGTCCTCGGTACGAATGATTTCAATCACTTCGTCGATATTGAGGAACGCCACCAGCAAACCTTCGAGGATATGCAGGCGCTTGAGCACTTTTTCCAGACGGTGATTCAGACGACGACGCACCGTATCGCGGCGGAACGTCAGCCACTCGGTGAGGATCTCCAGCAGGTTTTTCACCGCCGGACGGCCGTCGAGGCCAATCATGTTCAGGTTGATGCGGTAGCTTTTTTCCAGATCGGTGGTGGCGAACAGGTGGTTCATCACCTGATCCATGTCCACGCGGTTGGAGCGCGGGACGATCACCAGACGGGTCGGGTTCTCGTGATCCGACTCATCGCGCAGGTCGTCCACCATCGGCAGCTTTTTATTGCGCATCTGGGAGGCGATCTGCTCCAGCACCTTCGCGCCAGAGACCTGGTGCGGCAGCGCGGTGATCACCACGGCACCATCTTCTTTATTCCAGACGGCGCGCATACGCACGGAGCCACGGCCGTTCTGGTAGATTTTGCGGATTTCCGCGCGCGAGGTAATGATTTCAGCCTCGGTCGGGTAGTCCGGCCCCTGCACGATATCCAGCAGCTCGTCCAGCGAGGTTTTCGGCTGTTCAATCAGGGTGATGGCGGCGTTTGCCACTTCACGCAGGTTGTGCGGCGGGATGTCCGTCGCCATACCGACGGCAATACCAGTGGTGCCGTTGAGCAGGATGTTCGGCAGGCGCGCAGGCAGCATTTTCGGCTCCTGTAACGTCCCGTCGAAGTTAGGCACCCAGTCAACCGTGCCCTGACCCAGCTCGCCCAGCAGCAATTCGGCATATTTGGACAGGCGGGATTCGGTGTAACGCATGGCCGCGAAGGATTTCGGATCGTCCGGTGCACCCCAGTTCCCCTGCCCGTCGACCAGCGGGTAACGGTAAGAGAACGGCTGCGCCATCAGTACCATCGCTTCATAACAGGCGCTGTCGCCGTGCGGATGGTATTTACCCAGTACGTCACCGACGGTACGGGCGGATTTTTTGAACTTGGCGCTGGCGCTCAGCCCCAGCTCGGACATCGCATAGACGATGCGGCGCTGGACGGGCTTCAGGCCATCCCCGATAAACGGCAACGCCCTGTCCATGATGACGTACATGGAGTAGTTCAGGTAGGCGTTTTCCGTGAATTCATGTAGCGCGAGGCGCTCTGCCATATCGCTCATTACGTGTGATTCCTCAACTCAGAAACCGATGGGTTTCAGGCAATATTGCCGCAGATACTACCTCATCTGGCGAGTTGAGTCACAAAGAAAAAGGGCCGGTTAAGCGGCCCTTTCCGGGTTATTTGTTCAGTTTAATAACCTGCTTCACGTCGATTTCAAATTCGTTCCAGTCTTTATCGACTTTACCCTGAAGCTCGACTTTATCCTGCGGGGTCACGGTCACGCCGTTCCAGCGCTTGTGGTCGATCTCCACCACCACCGTGCCGCTCTCGTCGCGGAAGGTGTAGCGGTCATCGGACAGGCGCTCGGTAATGTTCCCGCGCAGCTTAACCCAGGCGTCGTCCTTCAGATCTTTCACTTTTGCCGCCGTGGTCAGGTTGGCGTTGTTATCCACAAAACCGCCCTGCTGGGTTTGCGTCTGGCTGGCGGTGGCCGATGGGCCGTTAAAGCCACCCTGTGCAGCAAAGACAGGTGCGGTGGTCATCATCATGATGGCAGCAATTGCAGCGTATTTTTTCATCTTTATCTCTCCCTTTAATGTTGTTTCGCAATCCATTAAACAGGGTAATCCTTAACAACTTCTTAAGGGAAAAATTTATTTATTTTTACTGTACAGCGCCCGGGCGCAACGGGTTTACTGGCTGCATCATGGAGGGAACATGCGCATTTTACTGGTAGAAGACGACAAGTTAATCGGCGACGGCATTAAGACGGGCTTAAGCAAACTGGGCTTTAGCGTGGACTGGTTTACCGACGGGAAAACCGGCCAGGCGGCGCTCTACAGCGCCCCGTACGACGCCGTGGTGCTGGATCTCACCCTGCCGGAAATCGACGGTCTGGAGATGCTACGCGCGTGGCGCGAAAGCGGCCGCAGCGAGCCGGTGCTGATCCTGACGGCGCGGGATGCGCTTAACCAGCGCGTCGAAGGGCTGCGTCTGGGGGCGGATGATTATCTGTGTAAGCCGTTCGCCCTGATCGAAGTGGCGGCCCGCCTTGAAGCGCTGGTGCGCCGCAGTCACGGCCAGACGCGCAGCGAACTGCGCCACGGTAAGGTCATGCTCGATCCGGTCAGCCTGGTGGCGACGCTTGACGGCGACACGCTGGTGCTTAAACCGAAAGAGTTTGCGCTCCTTGAGCTGTTAATGCGCAACGCGGGCCGGGTTCTGCCGCGCAAACACATTGAAGAAAAACTGTATAACTGGGATGACGACGTCTCCAGCAACGCGGTGGAAGTGCATGTTCATCACCTGCGCCGCAAGCTTGGGAGCGAGTTTATCCGCACCGTGCACGGCATCGGTTATACCCTGGGTGACGCATGAAACTGAGTCTGAAGCTACGCCTGACGCTACTGTTCCTGCTGCTCTCGCTGGCCGCCTGGTTCGCCGCCAGCCTTGTCGCCTGGCAGCAAACCACCCACAAGCTCGATAAGCTGTTTGATACCCAGCAGATGCTGTTTGCCAAACGGCTGCTGACGATGGATCTGGATGAGGTCCGCGCCCCCGAACGGATGCGCGACATGCCCAAAAAAGTGAAGCACGGTCGCCTGGACGACGACGCGCTGGCGTTCGCCATCTTTAGCGCCGAGGGCGATATGATCCTCAACGACGGCGAAAACGGACGCGATATTCCGTATCACTACCGCCGCGACGGATTTGACGATGGTCGCCTGAAAGATGATAACGACGCGTGGCGCTTTGTGTGGCTAACCTCGCCGGACGGTAAGTACCGGGTGGTGGTCGGGCAGGAAGCCGAGTACCGCCAGGAGATGGCGCTGGACGTGGTCAGCTCGCAGCTCACGCCGTGGCTGGTGGCGCTCCCGGTGATGCTGCTTCTGCTGATTGTCATGCTGAGCCGTGAGCTTAAGCCGCTGAAAAAGCTGGCGCAGACCCTGCGATCGCGATCGCCGGATGCCACCGATACGCTGTCGACGCAGGGTGTCCCTGCGGAAGTCCGCCCGCTGCTCGACTCGCTGAATCATCTCTTCACGCGCACCCAGGAGATGATGTCCCGGGAGCGCCGCTTCACGTCGGATGCCGCCCACGAGCTACGTAGCCCGCTGGCCGCGCTGAAGGTGCAAACGGATGTGGCGCAGCTGTACCTGGACGATCCGCAGGCGCAGGCCAAAGCCCTGGCGCAGATGCATGCCGGCATTGATCGGGCATCCCGGCTGGTGGATCAGCTTCTTACGCTGTCGCGTCTGGATTCGCTGGATAACCTCGACAATATCGAACCCCTTGCGCTGGCCGATTTACTCCAGTCCGCCGTGATGGACATCTATCATCCGGCTCAACAGGCGGGGATTGATATTCGGCTGAACATCAATGCGCCGCAGGCAACGCGTACCGGCCAGCAACTCCTGCTCAGCCTGCTGGTGCGCAACCTGCTGGATAACGCTATCCGCTACAGCCCGCGCGGCAGCGTGGTGGACGTGACCCTTAACGCCCGCAGCTTCAGCGTGCGCGACAACGGCCCGGGTATTGCCTCCGACGCCTTAGCCCGCGTTGGCGAGCGCTTCTATCGCCCGCCGGGACAGGATGAGACCGGCAGCGGCCTGGGGCTATCGATTGTTAAACGCATCGCCGCCCTGCACGGAATGCGCGTATCGCTGGCCAATGGTGCCGAGGGTGGTCTTGACGTCACCGTAAGCTGGTAGGGATTATTGCCTGAGCAGCAAAAGACTTTGCACATTTTGCCTATTTTACCGCCCCGTTCTCGCGCGTAGACTGTCCGGCATACTCTCATCGTCGAGGACAAATAATGAGCAATATTCTGATTATCAACGGCGCGAAAGAATTCGCGCACTCTAAAGGCCAACTGAATGACACCCTGACCGAGATCGCGGACGGTTTCCTGCGCGACGCCGGGCATGATGTCAGGGTGGTGCGCGCGGACGGCGATTACGATGTTAAAGCAGAAGTGCAGAACTTCCTGTGGGCCGATACCATCATCTGGCAGATGCCGGGCTGGTGGATGGGTGCACCGTGGACCGTGAAAAAATACATGGACGACGTGTTCACCGAAGGCCATGGCTCCCTGTATGCCAGCGACGGTCGTACCCGCTCTGATGCGTCTAAAAAGTACGGCTCAGGCGGCCTGATCCAGGGCAAAAAATACATGCTCTCCCTGACCTGGAACGCACCAATCGAGGCCTTTACCGAGAAAGATCAGTTCTTTGAAGGCGTGGGCGTAGACGGCGCATATCTGCCATTCCACAAGGCCAATCAGTTCCTGGGCATGACCCCGCTGCCGACCTTTATCGTCAATGACGTGATTAAAATGCCTGATGTCCCACGCTATATCGCAGAATATCGCAAGCATCTCGCGGAGATTTTTGGTTAACTGGAAGCCTGACATCAGGAGAAACGATATGCTTACCGTAATTGCAGAAATTCGTACGCGTCCAGGCCAACATCACCGTCAGGCGGTGCTGGATGAGTTTGCAAAAATTATCCCAACCGTGCTGAAAGAAGAAGGCTGCCACGGCTATGCACCGATGATTGATGCCGCCACCGACGCCAGCTTCCAGGCCACCGCGCCGGACTCCATCATCATGGTTGAGCAGTGGGAAACCGTGGCGCACCTTGAAGCACACCTGCAGACCGCGCACATGAAAGCGTGGAGCGACGCGGTGAAAGGGAACGTGCTCGACACCCATATCCGTATTCTGGAGCAGGGCGTCTGATCCTTCCTTCCCTCTCCTTTCGGAGAGGGAAATTTCTGTGACCTGCTATGCTTATTCTGACTTCATGTTTAACAGGAGGATGGAATGGGTCTTTTTAATTTCGTAAAAGAAGCAGGCGAAAAACTGTGGGACAACCTGACCGACCACAAAGGTCAGGGCGACAAAATCGCCGAACACCTCAAGAAACTGAATATTCCCGGCTCGGATAAGGTCCAGGTTAACGTCACCGATGGCAAAGCCAGCGTGACCGGCGATGGGCTGACGCAGGAGCAGAAAGAAAAAATCCAGGTTGCCGTCGGGAACATCGCGGGCGTGAGCGAAGTGGAAAACAACATCACCGCGACCGATGCCAAAGACGAAGCCACCTACTACACGGTGAAATCCGGCGATACCCTGAGCGCCATCTCCAAAACCGTGTACGGCGATGCCAACCAGTACAACAAGATTTTCGAAGCTAACCGCCCGATGCTCTCCAGCCCGGATAAAATCTATCCCGGGCAGACGCTGCGTATTCCTAAAGCCTGATAGCAACGGAACGCGAACGGATGAAAATAGCCTGTCTTGGCTGGGGTTCGTTAATCTGGAAGTACGGCCCGCTGCCTGTCGCCGGTGAGTGGCAACCTGACGGGCCGTCTCTGCCCGTCGAGTTTTGCCGGGTCAGCGACGGCGGTGAGCTGGCGACCGCCCTCTGTATGAATGCCCCTGCGGTACCGGTGCTATGGGCCTGGCTCAGCGTGAATTCGCTAAGCCAGGCCTGTGACGCGCTGCGCAAGCGGGAGGCCATTCCGCAGTCGCGCTGCGACGGTATCGGCTCCCTGCTGATTGCCGGGCGCAGTACCGGTGTCCTCTCGACGTGGGCAGCGGAAAAGGGCATCGATGCCCTCATCTGGACCGGGCTGCCGTCCCGCAGCGCGAGCCTGGAAGGCCGCGTCCCCACCGTTGACGAGGCAATTGCCTATCTGGACAGCCTTAGCGGTGAGACGCGCACCCATGCGCAGGACTACTTCCGTCGCGTACCGGCGCAAATCAGTACGCCCTATCGCAGGGCGATTTCCGACGTGCTGGGGTGGTGATCCGCCCCGGCATTTTTACCAGTACAGCTTCCAGCTCTGTGTGAACCGCACCAGCGCTTCCACGTAGAAGTAATCCCCCCAGCTTGCACACTCATCCACCCCTTTGTTGCTCGCCAGATGGTAAACCGAGTGCTTCAGCAGCCCGTTGCCCTTCTCTTCTTTGCCCATCAGATAGTGTTTCGTCAGCGAGGACATGATCCCTTTTGCCCACTCCAGATAGCGTTCCCGGTCCGGGTCCGTAACCGGCAGATGTTTCACCAGCTCCAGCAGGCCGCACACCGCAATCGCCGCCGATGATGAATCGCGCAGCGCGTCGGTGCCCACCAGCGCCAGATCCCAGTGGCAGACGTTGTCTTCCGGCAGGCGGTTAAGGAAGTAGTTTGCCAGCCGTTTTGACAGGCCGATCATCGTCTCATCGCCGGTATAGATGTAGCTCAACAGGAAGCCGTAAATGCCCCAGGCCTGCCCGCGCGACCAGCAGGAGTCGTCGGCGTAGCCCTGCTGGGTATTGCCGTAGCGCGGTGCGCCCGTCACGACATCCATATAGTAGGTGTGGAACGTCGAGGCATCGTCGCGAATAAGATAGGTTGCCGCCTGCATGACGTGGGCTTTTGCCGCCTCGGCGAAGCGCGGATCGCCGGTTTGTTCGCTCGCCCAGTAGAGCAGCGGCAGGTTCATGTTGCAGTCGATGATCATACGCCCGGCCTGCTCGGGATCGGTCAGATCGCCCCACGCCTGGACGATCTTCGCCCGCGCGTGAAAACGCTCCAGCAGCGCTTGTGCCGCCAGCAGGGAGAAGCCGCGCGCTTCACGGTTGCCGGTCAGCCGCCAGGCCGCTACGCAGGAGAGCGTATAGAGGAAGCCCAGATCGTGGGTATTGGTGTCGCTACGCCCGGCGATGCGCAGGCCAAACGAGCGCACGTGCTTCTCCGCCAGCGCGCGGAATTTTTCTTCGCCGCTCATCTCCCACGCCAGCCACAGCTGCCCGGTCCAGAAGCTGGTGGTCCACTCCACGTTATCCGTCAGCGGATAAAAACCGTCCTGACAGGTTTCCGCCGGGAACTGCTCACCGAACTCGGTTACGTGACGGCTAATCAACTCGAGGACGTGGCTGCGCGCCGAACTCAGCTCATCGCTAAACGCGCGTGGATCGACGGGCGTGGCGATGGCGTTCAGGCGTTCCTCTTTGATACGACTTAACATATTTCGGTTCCTTCTTTGACGGCATAATTAACGTGAAGTGGGCTCGGCTACGTTCAGCGTACGGCTCCCACGCCACTTGCTCTGGCAGGCGGAGAGGGTAAACGCAGAGATCAGGGTAAAGGTCAGCGCCGTGGCGCCCATGATGATATAGGTCTGCTCGAAGCCGATGCGGTCATACATATAGCCGGCAGGCGATGACACCACCACGTTGCCGACGTACAGCATCGCCTGATAGCCCAGCAAATACATGGTGGCATTTACGCGTTTGTCGAAATGCTCGGCGATATATTTAAATACGGAGACCAGCAGCAGGCAGATTTCCAGCCCGTACAGTGGCTTAAGCACGGAAATTAACAGGTGTGAATCGCACATCCCGGAAATAATCAGACGCGCCCCGACCACCAGCCCGACAATTAACAGCCCGCGTTTAGCGCCGATAAAATTAACGAACAGCGGGATCACCATATACATCACGAATTCCATTCCCGACTGCACGGTACCCAGATAGCCAAAGACGGCGTTGCCCTGGTGAATATCGTCGAAGAAGGTGACGAAATAGCGCGAGAATTGCTGCTCGGCAATAAACATCATCCACGCCACACCCGCCACGTACAGGCAGAAGGCCCAGAATTTACGATTCCGCAGCAGGGCGTACACGTCCGACGGCGCGATTTTTTCTTTGGTCAGCACCTCACCTGCGTGAACGGAGTTAGTGTTCACTTTCAGGCTCAGCAGGACAATCAGCATTACCACCGACGCCACGCTGCCCATAATAAAGTTATAGGCCGGAGAGAGGTTAAACAGCAGACCGGAGAAGGAGGACGCCACCGCCCAGCCGAGCGAGCCCCACATGCGAATTTGTCCAAACTCCATGCCGTTTAAACGGCTGAAGCGGTCGGAATAGGATTCGCACGCCGCCACGCCCGCATACCAGGCAAAGCTCAAATAGAGCGCGCCAATAATTATCCCCAGCATGGTGTTGGACATTAATAGCGGCTGGTAAACGTAGATAAAGAACGGAGCCATCAGGGCAGACATTGCCACCACAAAATAGAGCAGGTATTTGCTCATGCCGATCTTATCGAGAATATAGCCGTAGATCGGCTTCAGAATAACCGAGAAAATACCGTTCACCGCAAAGACGGTGCCAATGACCGACCCGCTAAGATTGGCTTTTTGCCCGAGCCAGATCGCCAGCAGGCCAATACTGGCGGACCAGGTAAAGAAATAAAGAAAAATAAAGCTGCTGATTTTGTAATATTCGGTTCTGTTTGTTGTAGATGGTCTTTTCATAGCATCCTCGCCAACGAGTAGGGGCCAGAGTTTTATAAGGTGAACGACAGCTGGCGTTCACTTCCGGGGTCGCGAATAACGACCTGGTCAGGGGTCATGGTCAGCTGCGGCGTCGCCGCAATCCGGTGTTGCTCGCTGGCGAAGACGGCGCAACAGAGCCAGCTTTCCCCTTGCGGGAGTTCCGTTTTGAGCAGGGGGATGGAGGCGCACTCCGCAAACATCACGCTGCTGTTAGGCGGCGTGACGAGGCTGTCCGGCTGGCGCGTAAGCGCAGGAGAGAGATCGACAATCACGCTGCTGCCGTTGCTGGCCGCCAGATAACAGCCGCGATCGCGGATCTGAGGGTCGGTTTTCATCACCGCAAATCCGCCCTCCGCCGTTTGCAGTTTCCGCGCGCTGTGAATGCGGTGCAGACGCAGATGCCATTCGCCGAACGGGATTTGCCAGGTGTCGATATGCACGTCGCACCACGGAGACCAGCGCGAGTAGAGGTAATTTTCATCGACGCGCACCGCATCACACGCCCGGCGACCGCGAAAGTAATCGTCCCCGTCGGCCAGCAGCAGCATGGAGTCGCATGCCGCATGCTTCAGGCCAAAGCGTCCGCGCTCAAGGGTGAAGCCGAAGCGGCTGGAGTAGGCGAATTTGGTGTATTTGGCCTCGGTGTTGACGTAATTGTTCAGCTCAAGCTGACCGGCGGTGAGCATGGTGACATGCTGCGACTCGTCCGCGTGCATCAGGATCTGCGCCGCATGCGGGAGTACGCGTTTTTCGGCCAGCGCGGGAAGCGGCGCTTCCCCGGCCTGCCAGAACGGATGCGTCTCCGGCAGGGCCAGGATCAGAAAGGTTTTCAGCGCCCAGTACGGCGACCCCGGCGAGTTGTAGTCCTCACACATCGCCAGGTTGGGATAAGCAAAACCGAGCGTCAGAATGCCGTCGCGATCGGCAATGGGCCGCTGCTGCCACCAGCGTAAATGGCGCAGCACAATGCCCTTCACGATGCCCGGTGTGAATACCTCAAGCCCGGAAAAGGCCACCGCGCTCCAGAAAGCGACCATCGCGAAGCGGTAGGTCAGACTACGGCCAAACGGCACCGACGCACCGTCGGCGGCGGACCAGTAGATAAAGTCTTCGGCGAACAGGCGCGACCGCTCACGCAGGATCTGCCCCCTCTCCTCATCACCGCTGAGCGTGGCGTAAATCAGGCCGTAGAAGTGGAATGCCATTGAGATGTAATAATCTTTTGGCCGACCGGGGCCGTCGGAATACCAGCCGTCGCCTAAATAGTAAGCTTCCATCAGTGCAAAACGGCGATCGATAGCCTGCTGGTCGTACGGCAGTCCGGCGCCCCTGAAGCCGAGCTGCACCATGATGGCGAAGTAGTTCCAGTTACTGTCCGGCATTTGCGCATCGGTGATTTGGTTGAGCCACGCGTGCAGGTTCATGACCTCGCGCTCGCTGAAGCGGTCGGTGAGTTTTTCCCCGACCAGCGCAAGCCCCAGTCCGTAGGCCGCCATCTCTACCAGACGCTGATCGTAGGGGGCGGTTTCTCCCCAGTAACCCGCGCTGAGCGGATCGGTGCCGAGCCGGATCGCCTCAATGTACTTGTCGCTGAACGGGGCGGCATCGCCGGAGGCCATCAGCGGAAACAGCCCCCACAACGCGCGTGACAGCCCTTCCATCTGCGCAATATCCGTCGCGTAATGCGCACAGGTCTCGCCGAGTGAGAAACGCGACTGCCCCGCCGGAAACTGTGCATCCAGCGCGCCGAGCATGGCATTGAGAGACGCCACCACGTCCTGGCGTGAAGACAACGGATTTGATGTTTTCTGATTTGCCGCCCACATACTTTCGCCCTCGTAATCAACTGCGGCAAAGCATAGTGAATCCGCGAGCTGGAGAAATGTTAGCCAGGTCACAGGTGCGAACGATAACTAAACCCGCAGTTGAGAAAATTTAAAAAGGTGGTTTATAACGATAGCCAGACGAGGAAAAGTTGAGTTTTATTGCACTATGCGCGACACGCCGACAGCCGATTATCTGGAGTTGATTACCCTGAACGATGCGGTGGGATCGTTCAGCCGTCTGTTTGCCAATACCGTGCGTTACCATCACTGGCATCAGTGCCTGGAGATCCTCTACGTCGAAGAAGGGTTTGGCGTGGTGATCGTCGATAACCGCCACTACACCATGCGTCCCGGACGGCTGTTTTTCTTCCCTCCCTTCACCCTGCACAAGGTGAGAGTGGATGAGCAGGCTCAGGCCCTGTATCGACGCACCATCATCCATCTCGACCAGCATGCGGTCCTGAAGGTGTTGCGTGATTTTCCCCATGCCCGGCAGCGGCTGCAAAGGCTCTCCTTTCGCGGTGCAGAGGCGTGGGTAGCGGATCTGGCGCATTGCCATGGTCATCTCGTGCATCTGTTTAACTGTTACCGGCCACCGATGAACAGCGAGAACATTGCCTCGCTGCTCATCAGCCTGTTCGCGATGCTGCCGGACGATAACGACGGCGCACCGGGCAACAGCCAGGGGATCGCCAGCCAGGCGATGTTCTGGCTGGATGAACATTATCAGGAGAAATTTCGCCTCGACGCGCTGGCGCACGAACTGGGGAAATCGCGCAGCTATGTGTCGCGAAAATTCCATGCCGAAACCGGCGAGAAAATTCACGACTACCTGAATACGCTCCGGCTGCGAAAAGCCTGCGAGTGCTTATTGCACAGCGATGCGAGCGTGCGCGAGATAGCGACACGGGTCGGGTTTTCCGACGTCACCTGGTTTATCAGCGCGTTTAAAAAAGGGATTGGCGAGACGCCGTTGCAGTACAGGAAGAACCATGCGAACCGATGAGCGACTTTATTGCCGGATGGCGGCTGCAATTTCATTAGGCAATATCTTAATTATCCCGGCAGCTCGCGAAAGAGGGCTTTTAATTTAATTCTTTATTCGGAATAAACCGCGCTGAAATAGTAAAAGTTGCCTTAATCCTAAATCCAAAATCTTAAATCCAGCCTTTTACTATATCGTTCTTATCCGCTGTTGATTACTATATTGCCCCTCAGGTCGACGGAGTCAGTGAGGCCACCAAAAGGACAAGGGTAGTATGATTTCGATTTTGCTTGTAGACGATCATCCAGCAATCTGCTTTGCATTAAAAGTACTTCTGGAAAAGCACGGAGATATGACCGTCAGTACCTCTACGGGTGAGAACCTGCTGTCCCAACTGCATCAGCAGCGCCCGGACTTATTAATTCTGGATCTCGAACTTAAGCACGCCGATGGCCTCGACCTGTTACCCCGAATTAAACAACACCTCCCGGAACTTAACATTCTGGTCTTTACCAGCCAGTCAGCAGGTTTATATGCGCTGAGAACGCTCCACGCCGGGGCGCAGGGGTTTATCAATAAAAATATGCCGCTGGAAAACGTTGAGCCACTGTGCCGGCTCATTATGGCGGGCTACCAATGTTTTCCCGAAGGGACGCTGTTCAAAGCCGCCAGCGTCAATGAAAAAAGCGATGCGTCTGAATCACTATCAAGCCGCTTCTCGGATCGCGAAATTGCCGTTCTCAATTATCTGAAACAGGGCAAGAGTAACAAAGAGATTGCCGATCTCCTGATGCTCAGCAATAAAACCATCAGCACCTATAAAACCCGGATGCTGCAAAAATGTGGCTGCGACGATCTCAACCAGCTTATCTCGCTTGTCTTCAGAGAGTCTGATAATGAGAATACTTAGCGGACTGCTGCTGTTACTCGTCGCTTTTATGGCACAAGGTGCGACAGCGCAGGAACCCCTTAAGCTTCTCTCCCGAAGCATGGAGACGATTGCCGACCCGGGACTCAGTGCAAGCGAATGGCGCTGGCTGCGTGAACACCGCAAAATCCGCCTTGCCGTCTGGTTGCCGATGTCGCCGCCCTATGACATTACCACCGGCCTGAACGATTACGGTGGCATCAATGCCGATTTCCTCGGCCTGGCGGCCGATAATCTTGGCGTCGAAATAGACGTTATTCGCTACCCAAACTATGACGCTGCGCTGGAGGCGTTACGCGCAGGGGAAGCAGATTTCATCGCGCAGGCCAGCGATAACCAGCAAAATCAGGGGCTGATACTGAGCCATCCCTACAGCCCAAATGCTGCCGTTGAAGTGGTCAATAACGAAGCCACACAGGATGATGCGGTCAGAAAGATTGCCATCGCGCCGGGCTACGATCCTCAACGCGTCCTGCAGCGTTACCCGAACGCGGAGATCGTCCCCTTCTACTCACCGCGCCACGCGCTGGAAGCACTCGCGTTTCGAAAAATCGATCTTTTCTTTTGCGATGGCGTTACCGCCCGCTATCTGGTGAACCAGTCCAACATCAGCAACTTACTCATACGCCCCCTCGACACCCCCTTTCCCGTGTCAGGATTTTCCTTTGCGGCAATGCCAAAGATGCACATGTGGGTAAGGGTGCTGAATAACTTTCTGGCCGCGTTGCCGGAAAGTGCAAGCGTAGAGATACACCGTCGGTGGAATGGCGGCATCCCGCTTTCACTGAGCGAGCAGAAACCGGTCTTTACCTCGCTGGAAAATAAATGGATTGATGAGCACAAACGCATACGGGTGGCCGTGGCCGAGGATAACCCACCGATCGCCTTTTTTGATGACGGTGGCCAGATGCGTGGCATCATCGCCGATGTCCTGACCGCATTGCAGCTCCGCACCGGTTTTACCTTTGTCATCCAGCGTTTTCCTACCCAAAGGGCGGCCCTGGCGTCGGTGAAAGCGGGAAAATCTGATTTGGTTGCAGGCGTGACGCAGGGGGATATCTGGCGTACTGATTTACTGACCACCCGTACCTGGCTCTATAACTCCTGGGTGATGGTCGGGCAAGCGCATTCTGTTCCGGGCGCGGTGAGTCCTGGCGTGCTCAGCCTGGATGGGCAGTCGCCAGAAGAGTGGTTACGTAAGCAGAGCGGAGGCCAAACGGAAAAAGTCGACACCTGGCGACAGGGGCTCAACCGCATCGTTCACAGCCACGACAAGATGATGGCCATGCCGCTGATCGTCGCCAATACGCTTCTGGCGAATAAAGAGTATGCCGCGCTCCGTATTCTGGGAAGTATCGACATCGACCCGATGCGATTCTCATTCGGGGCGTCCCGTCAGTCCTGGCCTTTAATTACCATTCTCAATAAAGCGCTCATTAATATTCCGCCGGAGGACCTCCATGCCCTGACCCGTGGCGGAAATGCCGGTAACAGCTTCACGTCGACCGGGCCAAAACAGGTAGCGCTGAGCACGGTATTGACCGTCGGACTGGCTATCATGGTTCTCCTCTGCCTCGCCGTCGCCTGGGGTTATCGCCGCCATCGGCGCGCTCAGCAGCGAATGCTGAAGATCATGTCGGCCCAGCGACACTCCAGAAATCGTGCCCATCGCGCCAGCCGTGCGAAGAGCGTGTTTCTGACCACCATGAGCCACGAGATACGCACGCCGATCGGCGCAATCATGGGGATGCTGGAACTCGTCATGAAGCGCCCTGGCGATACCCAGCAAAACCGCCAGTCGGTGCAGGTGGCGTGGGATGCGGCCCAGGCCCTGCTGCAGTTGATTGGCAACATACTTGATGTGTCGCGTATTGAATCTGGCCGCCTGGTGCTTCGCCCCGAGCGGGCCTCGCTGCGCAAGCTGATCGAGGAGCCCGCGATGTTGTTCGAAGGCATGGCGGCGCAAAAAGGGCTGGCCTTCGTGCTGGAACGTGATGCCGAACTGCAGGAGGACGTGCTGGTCGATCGCAGCCGTTTCAGGCAGATTTTGGTTAATATCGTCGGAAACGCGATCAAATTCACCGAACGCGGGCAGATAACGCTGAGCGTGCAGCTCGACGGACGTGACGAGGGCTATCTGCTGTTGCGTATCACGGTCGTCGATACCGGCGAAGGTATCGACGAGGCCACCCGGCAGCGGTTGTTCCAGCCCTTCGCTCAGGGAAATACCCGTAACGTCGCACAGGGGAGCGGGCTGGGCCTGTATATCTGCCGCACGTTAACAATGATGATGGGCGGCAGTTTAGCGATCCACAGCGAGCCTGGACATGGAACGACGGTCACGGTCTCCCTTAAGCTGCCGGTAATGGCAGAACGCCAGGATGCTCCTGATATACAGCCCGCGTCGCCGCTTTCCCGCCCCTCTCTGCGCGTTTTGATTGTCGATGATAATCCCGTGGGCAGAATGGTATTAAGCCAGCAGCTGAGCTGGCTCGGCCACCGCGCGATCGGCGCCGACAGCTCAGCCTCTGCGCTGGAAACGCTAAAGCAGGCGCAACCTGATGCGGTGATCACCGATTGCAATATGCCCGGCATGAGCGGGTTCGAACTGGCGCAGTTCATCCGTGCGCACTACCCCGACATTGCGGTCTTTGGCGCGACCGCAGACGCACGGGAAGTTGTCCGTGAGATGGCAAGAGAAGCAGGCATGCGCGACTGTCTGTTCAAGCCGGTCACGCTCACTATGCTGGCGGAACTGCTGGCTCCCCTGAAGGGATCTGTCCCGGTCGCCGAGGAGCCACAAGACGCATTGGCGTGTAACCTGCCGCCCGAGCTGCTGGAAGGGGATAACCTGCCCCTGTTTCTTTCGCTCCAGATGTCGGTCATTGATGAATCCCTTGCCCACTTGCGCGCCTGGCTCGCCGCGCCAGAAACCTCACTGCGTGAGACGCTGCACAAACTGCGCGGCGGACTGGCGTTACTGGGCGTGCCCGCGTTGATAGCCCGCTGTGAAGCACAGGAAGCCACCCCGGACCGCGACGGGATCCACCAGCTGTTAGCTGAACTTGCGCAGCTACGCGCCGCGTTACAGCGTTGGCACGATTCAGGACGACAACCTTAATCCACGTCCTACATGCGTTGAGGACGCGTCTGCATCGTTTTGGCTATCCGCGTTGCAGTACTCTTTTGTTCACAGGAGATTGCCGGAGCATCTGCTCAGGCAATACATCAACAAAGGAGAAAGACCATGAAGAAATTAGTTTCCGTTCTGTCTGTCGTTGCCGCTGTGGGTATGTTCGCTACAGCATCAGCACACGCCGCTGAAAGCTGTGCAGCTAAAAGCGCAGCGCTGGAAAAAGAGATCAAAATTGCCCAGCAGTATGGCAATACCTACAAAGTGAATGGCCTGAAAAAAGCCCTGGCAGAAGTTAAAGCCCACTGTACTAACGCAAGCGTTCTGGCTGATGCCCAGAAAGACGTGCGCAAGCTGGAGAAAAAACTGGCTGAAAAACGTGGCGACATCGCTGAAGTTCAGGCCGATCTGGCAGAAGCTAAAGCGAAGGGCAATGCCAAGAAGATCGCCAAGTACCAGAAAAAACTGGCCGAAAAGCAGGCGGATCTGCGTGAAATCCAGCAGGAGCTGAACCAGGCTCGCGCTGAGCTGGCAGCCCTCAATAAATAAGCCATCGCGAGCTTAATCGTGGGCAGCAAACGCTGCCCACGAGATTGACGCAAAATGCAGATCCACCATGCAATCCGAGTGTTGGTGCTGTTACTGACAGCAAACGCTGCGTCTGCCAATGAAAAGACATGGGTGATTCTTAACAACGACTATAAAGGCTCAATCTTTCTTGATTTTCAATCCGATAAACCCTGCCTGACGCGTCCTCTGCTTGAAGAGTGGGGCGTAAAATCCACCGTACTTGATAAGCTTCACTGGGATACCAGGGCGTGTCTGACCGCCGACTCGGCGAACGCCTTCGATCTCCAGTTCTGGTATCGTCCGGATGCCAACCTGCTCACGCTTTTATTTCCCCAGGAGGCGTTTAATCCGCAACAAAACGGGGTCAGTACCAGCCGCTGGGATGATGGAATCAATGCCCTGTTTGTTAACTACCGGCTGGACGTCAATAACCAACGCGCGCAGTACCGTTGGGATACGCCGGGCACGGATGCAACGCTCGCGCTGGAAAACGGCCTTAACGTCGGGCCATGGCGCATGCGCTACCAGAATACATTCTGGCGAGAGGCAGACCGCCAGCACGGCTCTTACAGTAATTCAGCTTCTGTCTGGCGCAGCATCACATCTATGCGATCCCGGCTTAATCTTGGCGACGGTTACACCTCATCGAACCTGTTCGACAGTATGTCCTATCGGGGGGTGTCCCTTGCCAGCGATGAGGCGATGTTCCCGGATAGCTGGCGGCCCTATTCACCGCTGATTAACGGCTATGCGCGCAGCGAAGCGGAAGTTACCCTTCGTCAGAACGGCGAGCGCGTCTATCGCATCCACGTCCCACCGGGGCCGTTTGTTATCCGTGATTTTTACCCGCCAGATTCGCAGGGTAACCTTGAGCTGACGATTCAGGAGAGCGACGGGAGCGAGCGTACCCGGTTCATTCCGTACTCGATCATGCCCAATCTGGTGCAGTATAAAATGTTCAGTTACGAGCTGGTCGCCGGGCGTTATAAGCCCTTTCACGGCGTGGAACTGGAGAAAGATCGTTTCTGGCAGAGCACGCTCTCCTGGGGCGTCGCCCCGCGCGCCACCGTATTTGGCGGCGTACAGCAGGGCGAGAATTACGTCAGCCATGTTGTGGGATTGGGCGGCAATATGGGCAAATGGGGAGCGTTGTCTGCCGATGTGCGTAACGCCCATTACAGCCAGCAGGGTAAAGCGCTCAGCGGCAGCGTCGGGCGAATGCGTTATGCAAAAACATTTTTTCAAACCGAAACCAGCCTTAACGCCCAACTTCAGTGGTACCCGCGCGGTAGCCAGTATCGTTCGCTTGAGGAGCGGTTAAACCGCGCCTCGGTGCTGGCCTGGGGTCTGGATGATGACACCACCCAACGTAGCCTTGAAAGCCAGGTTGAGCTGACGCAAAACTTCGACGAAAACTCGAGTCTCAGCCTCTCCTGGCGCTGGCTGAAATCACGCACTCGCGCAGCGGGCAGCAACAGCCTCACCCTGAGCCTGGACGCCAGCTGGCAGGACGTCGATTTGTCGCTGTATGGCAGCTATGACCGCTACGGCGACTCTGCCCCGGAATCGACGCTGGGGATTAACATCAGCATCCCCTTCAGCACTGGAAGCCATTTTACCAATGTGGCACTGGTTTCCGACCTCGCCAGCCGAAATAAGAATACCCATGGACTCAACATTAATGGCTCGGCACTGGACGATTATAGCCTGCGCTATGACGTGACGGCGGAGCATAGCGAACACGGGAACGATGCTCTGAAAAGCAGTATCGGCTATCAGTACAACAGCGGAGAACTGAACGTCAGTATGACCCGCAGCGGCACGCAACGTGATTATCATGGCGACGTCAGCGGCAGCGTGCTGGTATATCAGGAGGGGGTTGTCCTGGGCCAGACGCTGGGAAGTACTGCGGCATTGGTTCAGGTGCCAGGTTCGGCGAAGATTGGGTTTTATAACCAGTTCGGTTCAACCACCAACGCAAATGGCGATCTGCTGGTGAGTTACCTCACGCCCTGGCGCGTAAACCGCATCACGGTGGACAGCTTCAGCCTGCCTGAAGGAACCGATATGGATGTGAATGAGCTGGAGACCGTGCCCACCGATGGCGCGATTGTGAATCTGCGCTTTTTGAAACCGGAAAAAACAGAGGTTCGCTGACGGGATAACGGCGCTACGCCCAGGTAGCCGGAGATCCCTCAGCCTCGTGGAGGCTGAGGGCCAGTGCATCAGGCTTCAATGTCCGCCATATCGCCTTTCTCCTGCAGCCAGTTACGTCGATCTTCTGAACGTTTCTTGGCCAGCAGCATATCCATCATGGCGTTGGTTTGCTGTTCGTCTTCGTCGCTGATCGTCAGCTGCACCAGACGGCGGGTGTTTGGATCCAGGGTGGTTTCACGCAACTGCATCGGGTTCATCTCGCCCAGCCCTTTAAAGCGCTGTACGTTCGGTTTGCCCTTCTTGCGTTTTAGTTGATCCAGCACGCCTTCTTTCTCTTCTTCCGTCAGCGCGTAGTAAACCTCTTTGCCGAGGTCGATACGGTACAGCGGCGGCAGCGCAACGTGGACGTGGCCGTTTTTCACCAGCGTACGGAAGTGCTTCACGAACAGCGCGCACAGCAGCGTGGCGATGTGCAACCCGTCGGAGTCCGCATCCGCAAGGATACAGATCTTGCCGTAGCGCAGCTGGCTCAGATCCTCGCTGTCCGGATCGATGCCGATCGCGACAGAGATATCGTGGACCTCCTGCGAGGCCAGCACTTCATCAGAGGAGACCTCCCAGGTATTCAGGATCTTACCCTTAAGCGGCATGATCGCCTGATATTCGCGATCGCGCGCCTGCTTGGCGGATCCGCCCGCCGAGTCCCCTTCGACCAGGAACAGCTCGGTGCGATTAAGATCCTGCGCGGTACAGTCCGCCAGCTTGCCCGGCAGCGCGGGGCCGCTGGTCAGCTTTTTACGCACAACTTTCTTCGCCGCACGCAAACGACGCTGCGCGCTGGAGATCGCCAGTTCGGCCAGCATTTCTGCCGCCTGCACGTTCTGGTTCAGCCACAGCGTAAAGGCATCTTTGACCACGCCGGAAACGAAGGCCGCGCACTGACGCGACGAGAGACGCTCTTTGGTCTGGCCGGCAAACTGCGGATCCTGCATCTTCACGGAGAGTACGTAGGCGCAGCGATCCCAGATATCTTCCGCCGAGAGCTTCACGCCGCGCGGCAGAATGTTGCGGTATTCACAGAACTCGCGCATCGCATCGAGCAGACCCTGACGCAGGCCGTTGACGTGCGTCCCGCCAAGCATAGTCGGGATCAGGTTGACGTAGCTTTCAGTCAGCAGCTCGCCGCCTTCCGGCAGCCACAGCAGCGCCCAGTCGACCGCTTCGGTATCGCCTGAGAAATTACCCACAAAAGGTTTCTCCGGCAGCGTCGGCAGGCCGTTTACCGCTTCGCACAGGTAGTCGTTCAGACCGTCGGCGTAACACCAGGTTTGTTCGGTATTATTGACGTTATCTTTAAAGGTGATTTCCACGCCCGGGCACAGCACCGCTTTGGCTTTCAGCAGGTGCGTCAGGCGAGACACCGAGAAACGTGGGCTGTCGAAGAAGCTCCCGTCAGGCCAGAAGTGGACGCTGGTGCCGGTGTTGCGTTTACCGCAGGTGCCGACAACCTGTAAGTCCTGCACTTTTTCGCCGTTTTCAAAGGCGATGTTGTACACCTGGCCGTCGCGGCGAACGTTCACTTCAACGCGTTTAGACAGGGCGTTAACCACGGAGATCCCCACGCCGTGCAGGCCGCCGGAGAACTGGTAGTTTTTGTTGGAGAATTTACCGCCCGCATGCAGACGGCAGAGGATCAGCTCAACGGCCGGGACCCCCTCTTCCGGGTGAATATCCACCGGCATGCCGCGCCCGTCATCGATGACTTCCAGCGACTGATCGGCGTGCAGGATAACATCGACGCGTTTGGCATGACCTGCCAGCGCTTCGTCCACACTGTTATCAATAACTTCCTGGCCCAGGTGGTTTGGGCGCGTCGTATCGGTGTACATCCCCGGGCGGCGGCGAACCGGCTCAAGCCCGGTGAGTACCTCAATGGCATCAGCGTTATAGGTTTGCGTCATGATTTAAACTAGCAATTCGCATTGATTGTCAGAGGCTTTGCAGTCCAAGAAAATCGACAATCTGGGTGAAATGATCCTCAAAGCCCGTGAAAGCATGATTTCCGCCCTCTTCTACAGTTTGGCGGCAGGATGCGTAATACGCCACTGCCTGGCGGTAATCCAGCACTTCATCACCCGTCTGCTGCAGCAGCCAGATGAGATCGGGCGCTTCCAGCGGGTCTACCTGCATGACTTTGAGGTCGTAAATATGGCGTGACTCTAGCACATATTGTTGTCCGGTGTAGGGGTTCTCGTTTTGCCCGAGAAAGTCCCTCAGCAGCTCAAACGGGCGTACCGCCGGGTTAACCACCACGGCGGGCACCATAAACGCTTGCGACAGCCAGGTGGCGTAATATCCGCCGAGCGACGATCCCACAATGCCAAGCGACTCTCCGCCATGTTCCAGCACAATGGATTCCAGCATCTCCGCCGCGTCTGCCGGATAGGGCGGCAGCTGGGGGACGATCATCTCAACGTGCGGATGATGCTCGCTCAGCCACTGGCGAAACAGCGTCGCTTTTGCAGAGCGCGGGGAGCTGTTGAATCCGTGTAAATAGAGAAGCGTCGACATCAATAGCCTTCTGAAGCGATATCGGGACGAAATTCTGCGCCTGACAACCGGCAGACTTCCGTGGTCAGGGTGCCGTCGGCATGCAGTTCCAGCCACCGCCAGCCCGGCGCGATGGTATCCAGCGTGAAGCTGTCGCAGTGCGGCTTGAACTGTACGCAGGTCGAAGGGGTAGCCAGCAGGCGGCGACCGTTCCAGTCGAGATCCTGCTCCTGGTGAATGTGCCCGCACAGCAGGTTTTTCACACGCGGGAATTTCACCAGCACTCTGTCCAGCGCGGCCGAATTGCGCAGGCTGTGTTGATCAAGCCAGCTACAGCCCGCAGGCAGAGGGTGATGATGAAGCAAAAGCAGCGTATGCCGCGCAGGCTCAGCGGCCAGTTTGCTCTCCAGCCAGTCGAGCTGAAAGTCGCTCAGTTCACCGTGAGGAACGCCAAACACCTGACTGTCGAGCAGCAGAACTTGCCACTGTTCGCCGAGGAAAACACACTTCGCCGGGGAGATCCCCGCCTCCTGAAGCGAGCTGTACATGGCAGGCTGAAAGTCGTGATTGCCCGGCAACCAGACGCAAGGTGCGCTGAAGCTCGCGATGCCTTCAGAAAAATGCTGATAGGCCGCGGAGGATTGATCCTGCGCCAGATCGCCCGTTGCGACAATCAAATCGCAGCGGCGGTTTTCGGCATGAATCGCGCTTAATACAGCCTGATAACTCTCCCAGGTATTCACGCCCAGCAAAGTCTCATGCTTTTCGGCAAAAAGGTGAGTATCGGTGATTTGTAATATCCTGACTGGCGCCCCACCAGCAACAGTCAGGTTCAACAGGCTTTCCAAATGGTGTCCTTAGGTAGGTTTATGACGCTAACAAACCGGAATCGCCATTGCTCCATGTGCTAAACAATATCTTAGCCAGTCGGCTAAAAACTGGTTAATTTGATGCTTTTCGTCGCGTTGATGCAACTTTTTATTGGGATAATCATACCGCGCTTTGAAGCGAAAGATCTGCTGGCTTGAACACACTTCAGCGACCATCGCGTCATGATAGAGGCGTACCGACATCGACGGCAGGCTCCAGTAGCTAATGGTGGGCGCGGTTTGTTCTATCTCGACCAGGGTCGTGTAACGCGTTGATTCTGTAATAGTTAACCGGTACTGCGCGTTGCTCACCTGATAGCTAACCGTTTCGCCGGGTGCGTCGTTTCGCGGCAGCAGGCGGCGCAGCTGGGCGAAATTGGTTTCGCACAGGCGCATCATTTCTGGGAAGTCAGGTGTATAACGCTTCATTTTAACCACTCGTTTCTTAATTTCTGATGATGCAGCTGCAGCCATTGCAGGGCGATGACAGACGCTGCGTTGTCGATTTTCCCCTCTTCTACCCACTGATAAGCCTGTTCCCGGCTTACCACATGAACACGAATGTCTTCGTTTTCATCAGCCAGACCGTGAATACCTTTCGCGGTCGTGGCGTCCACTTCGCCTACCATGATAGATAAACGTTCGCTCGTGCCGCCTGGGCTTGCCAGATAGCTCAACACGGGCTGCGTTCTGCCGACGACCAGCCCCGCCTCTTCCTGCGCTTCGCGGCGGGCAACGTCCTCGACGGACTCGCCTTCTTCGATCATCCCGGCCACCATCTCCAGCAGCCACGGGCTTTCACTGACATCATACGCCGCAATACGGATCTGCTCGATCAGCACCACTTCATCACGCACTGGGTCAAAGGGTAGCAAGACAGCCGCATGGCCGCGCTCAAAAATTTCACGTTTAATTTCACCGCTCATCTCGCCGTTAAATAAGCGATGCCTGAAACGGTAAAGATCCATTGAAAAAAAACCGCTATAAAGCGTTTCTCGTGCAATAATTTCTACATCGTTTTTGGTGAAAGTCACTGGCAACTTTTCTGGTTTTTGCATGAGTCATGTCCTGGTAGCAATAGTGATGAAATTGTGAATTTCAAGTCTGTTTGGCTGCCGTTTGTAAGGCTATATGGTAGATTGGTGCAAATTACCGCCAGATGGCACGTAACGCCAACCTTTTGGTGCGGATGATTCTGTTAGAATCGGCAATAATTTTTTAATTTGATCAGCGCTAATACTGCTTCACAACAAGGAATGCAAATGAAGAAATTGCTCCCCATCCTTATCGGCCTGAGCCTGACGGGCTTCAGTTCAATGAGCCAGGCAGAGAACCTGTTACAGGTCTACCAGCAGGCACGTCTGGGCAACCCTGATTTACGTAAATCAGCGGCCGATCGTGATGCTGCGTTTGAAAAGATTAACGAAGCACGTAGTCCGCTGCTGCCGCAGCTGGGCCTGGGTGCTGATTATACCTACGGTAACGGATACCGCGATAATAATGGCGTCAACTCCAACGCCACCAGCGCGTCGCTGCAGTTAACGCAGACCCTGTTTGATATGTCCAAATGGCGCGCCCTGACCCTGCAGGAAAAGAGCGCGGGCATCCAGGATGTGACCTATCAGACCGATCAGCAGACGCTGATCCTGAACACCGCTACCGCGTACTTCAACGTGCTGAGCGCCATTGACTCGCTCTCCTACACCGAAGCGCAGAAACAGGCCATTTACCGTCAGTTGGATCAAACCACCCAGCGTTTCAACGTGGGTCTGGTGGCGATCACCGACGTGCAAAACGCCCGCTCACAGTACGACAGCGTGCTGGCGAACGAAGTGACCGCGCGTAACAACCTCGACAACGCGCTGGAATCGCTGCGTCAGGTCACCGGTAACTACTACCCTGAGCTGGCCTCCCTGAACGTGGACAGCTTCAAAACCGATAAGCCGCAGGCCGTCAACGCGCTGCTGAAAGAAGCAGAAAACCGCAACCTGGCGTTATTGCAGGCGCGTCTGAGCCAGGATCTGGCCCGCGAGCAGATCCGTCAGGCACAGGATGGTCACCTGCCAACGCTGAGCCTGAGCGCATCAACCAGCGTATCCGATACCACCTACAGCGGCTCCAAAACCAATACTCAGGCCTATGACGACAAAAATATCGGTCAGAATCAGGTTGGCCTGAGCTTCTCCCTGCCGCTGTACCAGGGCGGAATGGTGAACTCTCAGGTGAAACAGGCGCAGTACAACTTTGTTGGCGCAAGCGAGCAGCTCGAAAGCGCGCACCGCAACGTGGTGCAGACCGTTCGTTCGTCATTCAACAACGTGAACGCCTCTATCAGCAGCATCAACGCCTATAAACAAGCCGTGGTGTCTGCGCAAAGTTCACTGGATGCGATGGAAGCCGGTTACTCCGTCGGTACACGTACTATCGTCGACGTGCTGGACGCAACCACCACGCTGTACAACGCCAAACAGCAGCTCTCCAGCGCCCGTTATCAGTACCTGATTAACCAGCTGAACATCAAGCAGGCACTGGGTACGCTGAACGAACAGGATCTGCTGGCGCTGAACAATGCGCTGGGCAAACCGGTCTCGACGTCGCCTGAAAGCGTCGCGCCGGAGAACCCACAGCAGGACGCCGCCGTTGATAATTTTAACGGTAACGGCAATGCGCCTGTCGCGCAGCCTGCCTCTGCGCGTACGACCGCGCCTGCCGGCAACGGTAACAACCCGTTCCGTCAATAAGCCCTGCCTTCCCTCTCCTGGCTAACGGGAGAGGGAGAACACATATCACACCTGAACGTAAGTCAACGTAAAGACCCCCTGATTTCGCCCCTCTTCGCTTCATTTTCAACCACTCATCCTCTATCCTGAGCGTTATCACCACTGGGTCCTGGAAGACAAAGATGAAACGGACAAAAACGATTAATCACGCTTCGTTCCGCAAAAGCTGGAACGCGCGTCACCTCACACCGGTCGCGCTGGCGATCACCGCCGTCTTTATGCTGGCGGGCTGTGAACAAAATGACGAAACCGTCTCGATGTATCAAAACGCCGACGACTGTGCGTCCGCGACCGGTAACGCAGCTGAATGTAAAACGGCCTACAACAACGCCCTGAAAGAAGCGGAACGTACCGCGCCGAAATATGCCTCACGCGAAGACTGCGTGGCGGAGTTTGGTGAAGGCCAGTGCCAGCAGGCACCTGCGCAGGCAGGCATGGCGCCGGAAAACCAGGCGCAGGCGCAGTCCAGCGGCAGCTTCTGGATGCCGCTGATGGCGGGTTATATGATGGGCCGTCTGATGAGCGGCGGTGCAGGCTACCAGCAGCAGCCGCTGTTTAGCTCCAAAAATCCAAACAGCCCGGCGTACGGCAAATATACCGATGCCAGCGGCAAAAACTACGGCGCTGCCACGCCGGGTCGTAGCATGACCGTACCGAAAACGGCAATGGCACCGAAACCGGCGACCACCAGCACCGTTACCCGTGGCGGCTTCGGTGAATCCGTCGCGAAACAAAACACCATGCAGCGCAGCGCAACGGGTTCTTCAACTCGCTCAATGGGCGGCTGATCATGGAAAGAGTCAGTATTATCGAGCGCCCGGACTGGCGCGAAAAAGCCACCGAGTACGGTTTTAACTTCCACACCATGTACGGCGAGCCGTACTGGTGTGAAGATGCCTATTACAAACTCACGCTCGCCCAGGTTGAGAAGCTGGAAGACGTGACCGCAGAGCTGCACCAGATGTGCCTGAAGGTAGTGGAGAAGGTGATAGACAGCGACGAGCTGATGACCAAATTCCGCATTCCAAAGCACACCTGGAGCTTCGTTCGCCAGTCATGGAAAACCAGCCAGCCGTCGCTTTACTCGCGCCTCGATCTGGCGTGGGACGGCGTGGATGAACCCAAGCTTTTAGAGAATAACGCCGATACGCCGACCTCCCTGTATGAAGCGGCGTTCTTCCAGTGGATCTGGCTGGAAGATCAGGCTAACGCAGGCAACCTGCCGGAAGGGAGCGATCAGTTCAACAGCCTGCAGGAAAAGCTGATCGCGCGTTTCGCCGAGCTGCGTGAACAGCACGGTTTTAACCTGCTGCACCTCGCCTGCTGTCGCGACACGGAAGAAGATCGGGGAACGGTTCAGTATCTGCAGGACTGCGCCGCAGAAGCCGAAGTCGCAACCGAATTCCTTTATATGGAAGACATCGGCCTGGGTGAGAAAGGCCAGTTTACCGATCTGCAGGATCAGGTGATCAGCAACCTGTTCAAGCTCTATCCGTGGGAATACATGCTGCGCGAAATGTTCTCCACCAAGCTGGAAGATGCCGGTGTACGCTGGCTGGAGCCGGCCTGGAAGAGCATTATCTCCAACAAAGCGTTGCTGCCGATGCTGTGGGAGATGTTCCCGGACCACCCTAACCTGCTGGAAGCGTACTTTGCCGAAGACGACCATCCGCCCATGGAGAAATACGTCGTTAAGCCGATTTTCTCCCGCGAAGGGGCGAACGTGTCGATTATCGAAAACGGTAAAACGCTGGAAGCGGTTGAAGGGCCGTACGGCGAAGAGGGAATGATCGTCCAGGCGTTTCATCAGCTGCCGAAGTTTGGCGACAGCTATACACTGATTGGCAGCTGGCTGATTAACGATCAACCCGCTGGGATTGGCATTCGTGAAGACAGAGCGCTGATTACCCAGGATCTGTCACGGTTCTATCCGCATATCTTTGTGGAGTAAGATCTGCCGGGTGGCGGCTTCGCCTGACCCGGCCTACGGTTTTGTAGGCCCGGTAGCGTAGCGCCACCGGCCATTTTTCACCCTACCTGCACCGACAGCATACTGATACTGCCCATCTCAATGCCCTCGACCGGGACGGTCACCGGCTCCTCTGCGTCCCATGCGCCTAAGACATACAGCAGCGGCAGGAAGTGCTCTGGCGTCGGGTTAGAGAGCGATCCGCCTTCGTGATCCAGATAGTTGACCAGCGGGTGCTGCTCAACCGGGCCTTGCCAGGTCAGGTTCGCTTTCACATAGTCATTAAAGGATGTTGCCCACGGATACGGCGTGTTCTCACCGTGCCAGCGCGCCGTGCGCAGGTTATGCACCACGTTACCACTGGCGATCAGCATGATGCCTTCATCACGCAGCGCCGCAAGCTTACGGCCCATCTCAAGATGCCACGCCGCCGGTTTGGTGCTGTCGATGCTCAGCTGCACCATCGGGATGTCGGCATCCGGGTACATCTTAATCAGCACGCCCCATGAGCCGTGGTCAAAGCCCCAGGCCTCTTTGTCCAGGGCAACAGGAACGGGCGAGAGTAAATTCACCAGCCGCTGTGCCAGCTCAGGCGAGCCGGGTGCCGGATAGTGCGTGTCGTACAGCGCCTGCGGAAAACCGCCAAAATCGTGGATCGTTTTGGGGGTTTCCATCGCGGTCACGCCGGTGCCCCGGGTGAACCAGTGCGCGGATACCACCACAATGGCTTTCGGGCGCGGCAACGTCTCACCCAGCTGACGCCAGGCGCGTGTATAGACGTTGTCTTCCAGAACGTTCATTGGGCTGCCATGGCCTAAAAACAGTGCTGGCATACGAGGCGAACTCATGGTGTTATCCTTAAAGAATGTGTCATGTTGATGGCTCTACATTACGCGTAATGCAGGTAAGATGAACCCAGATAACCATGATGATCATCATCAGGAAATTTGAATATAAGGAGAGAGAGGGATGTCAGTGCCTTTGATTCTGACCCTACTTGCGGGCGCGGCCACCTTCATTGGCGCGTTTCTCGGCGTACTCGGCCAGAAGCCGTCCAACCGCGTGCTGGCCTTTTCGCTCGGCTTCGCCGCCGGGATCATGCTGCTCATCTCCCTGATGGAAATGTTACCCGCAGCGCTGGCCACTCAGGGCATGTCACCGGTGCTGGGTTACGGGATGTTCGTCTTTGGCCTGCTGGGGTACTTTGCGCTCGACCGCCTGTTACCCCATGCGCACCCCCAGGATTTAATGGAGAAACAGGCCGGGCCGCAGCCGCGCACGATCAAACGCACCGCGATTCTGCTGACGCTGGGTATCAGCCTGCATAACTTCCCGGAAGGCGTTGCCACCTATGTGACGGCCAGCAATAACCTGGAGCTGGGGTTCGGCATCGCGCTGGCGGTGGCTTTACACAATATTCCTGAAGGACTTGCCGTCGCCGGGCCGGTTTATGCGGCGACGGGGTCAAAACGCAAGGCCGTATTCTGGGCGGGTATCTCCGGCCTGGCCGAAATTCTCGGCGGCGTGCTGGCGTGGCTGATTCTGGGAAGCCTTATTTCACCCGTGGTGATGGCCGCGATTATGGCGGCAGTGGCCGGGATCATGGTGGCGCTCTCTGTCGATGAACTTATGCCGCTGGCAAAAGAGATCGATCCTAATAACAATCCCAGTTACGGCGTGCTGTGCGGGATGTCGGTAATGGGGTTAAGTCTGGTGCTGCTCCAGGCGGCGGGGATTGGCTAATCTGTCGGGGCCTCCTAATGGGGGCCCTTGCGTTTTATGAATACGTGCGGCGCTTTAAATATGTATTAGAAATTAATCAAACGAAAAAATATAATCTCTCTGTTTTATTTTATCTAAAGTCAATATTTAAACTGGATATTATTATTCTCAATAAATTAATTGAAATTCGCGCAAAGAAAAAGACAAACCCTTCAAAATCAAGCAGCACAAATCACTCCAGATAATACATTTAACGCCGCTACATTAATATTTAAGTTTGATTAATCGCATCCCCCCCGCCCACACCGTTATACTTTTACCGAAGTTTACTGAAATAACATTCAGACGATGAATTAATTTGAAAAAGGATATTTTCATGCACTTAGCTAAAAAAGCGCTGTTAGCGATTTCCATGGCAACCATCATCTCCGGCTCAGCCTTTGCGAGTGAGCAGGGTTCCGGGAAAATCAAATTTAAAGGTGTGGTGATTAATGCGCCTTGCAGCATTGCACCAGACAGCGTTGATAAAGAAGTTGATCTGGGTGAAGTGACCACCGCAACGATCAATGCCAATAGAAAATCGGCACCGGTTGCAGTCGATATCAACCTGCAGAACTGCGAGCTGGAAAACCCAGGCGATGAGTCGGCCACACCAATCACGAAAGTGGACGTCACATTCACCAGTACCGCAACCAACGCGGCAGACACCAGCCTGATGGCAAACACCTATGCCGATGGCGCGCAGAACGTTGGCGTACGTCTGCTGGATAATACCGAAACCAAGATCACGCTGGGCTCAGCAAAGGAAGTTGCTCTGCAGTCAGGTTCAGACACTCAGGTGCTGCACTTTAAAGCGCAGATGGAAGTCCCTACCGGTGCAACTGCAACAGCCGGCCAGGTTGAAGCGACTGCCAACTACGTCCTGCAGTACAAATAATACGCCAGCATCACCGTTTAACCGGCTGATGAATTTTATCAGTCGGTATTTTTATTCTCTCGAGTAACAGTATGATGAAAAATAAATCACAATGGATAATCATCATTACTGCCCTGTTAATGACGAAAGTCGCCTCTGGCACCGAATTTAATATCAACGCCATCGATAAAGATCTCCGAAGCGGCATTGACCTGTCCCGTTTTAAAGATGAAACATCCGTCACGCCCGGCCGCTATTTCGTTAGCGTTTCTATTAATGATATTCCACTGACAAATGGCTGGCAGCTAACCTGGAAAGAGGTCAATGATACTGTTCAGGTGTGTATTCCTTCAGAACTTGCTGATACCTTTGGTTTGCAGGATAAATTACGCCAGAAACTGCCGGTCAACGATGGTTGCGTGGATTTTAGCACGCTCCCGGATATTACCTTTACCTTTGAACAGGCAACCCAGACCTTAAAGGTCACGGTTCCGCAAGCGTGGCTTCAGTATCGTTCCACCGACTGGATGCCCCCGTCGACCTGGGATAACGGCGTCGCAGGCGTCCTGCTGGATTACAATCTGTTTGCCAGCCACTATCAGCCCAACAGCGGCACCAGTACGGATAACGCCAACGCCTATGGCACGGCAGGCGCGAACCTGGGCGCGTGGCGATTGCGCAGTGACTTCCAGTATAACCAGACGCATACCGACGGAGGTTCAGAGCACGACGGGCGCTTCTCACGCGTGTATATGTTCCGACCGCTGCCCGCCTTAGGGGCGAAGCTCACGCTCGGTGAGACCGATTTCCAGTCCGCCATTTTTGATGCCTTCACCTACACCGGTGCGTCGCTTATCAGTGATGAACGCATGCTGCCATGGTCGCTTCGCGGCTACGCGCCGCAAATTTCCGGTATCGCGCAGACCAACGCCACGGTGACGGTCTCGCTGTCGGATCGTGTTATCTATCAGGCCAAAGTTCCCCCCGGTCCCTTTGTCATTCAGGATTTGAATCAGTCGGTTCAGGGCACGCTGGACGTTAAAATTACTGAAGAAGACGGGCGCGTGAGCACCTTTCAGGTTTCCGCGGCGTCGGTCCCGTTCCTGACGCGTAAAGGCCAGATCCGCTACAAGCTTGCGACGGGTAAAGCCCGTGAAGATGCCTCACACAGCGTCGAGGACAGTGCGTTTATGAGCGGGGAGTTCTCATGGGGGGTGCTGTCGCAAACGTCGCTGTACGGCGGAACCCTCGCGGACGGCGATCGCTACCGTTCCGTTGCGGCAGGCATCGGGCAAAACCTGGATATCCTGGGCGCCATTTCCTTCGACGTCACCCAGGCAACCAGCCAGCTGCCCGATCAACGCAGCCAGACGGGGTACAGCTATCGCTTTAACTACAGCAAACGGTTCGATACCACGGGAAGCCAGCTCACGCTCGCCAGCTATCGTTATTCCGATCCGCAGTTTCTGAGCTACGCGCGCTTCCTTGAGCGTGACGACGATGACAACCAGACTGAAAAGCAGACCCTGAGCGTGACGGCAAGCCAGTACATTCCGGCGTTGTCGCTCAACGTGTATCTGAGCATGTTACGCCAGACCTGGTGGGACGACTCGCCGTCCACCACCGGCAGCATCACGGCAGGTTATAACTTTGACCTGGGTCGCTGGAAAAATATGGGGATAACCGTCTCGTTAAGCAAAACGCATTACGAGGATCAAAAAGACGATAACCAGTTTTATCTCTCCCTCAGCGTTCCGCTGGATACCGACCATCGTCTGACCTACGACCTGCGCAACAGTGACAATCTGAGCCAGAACGTCTCCTGGTATGACACCTCGGATCGGGATAACACCTGGGGCGTGTCCGCCGGTACGGAAAGCGAAAAAACGGATGCGGGCGCGCAGTTTAGCGGTAACTACCAGCACTACTCTTCGCTTGGCGATCTCAACGTGTCCGGAAGCTACAAGGCGAATGAGTATAACTCTCTCAGCGCCAGCTGGAACGGCTCCGTAACCGGCACGGCGAAAGGCGTCGCTCTGCATCGTCGCAGCTACGGCAATGAACCCCGGGTGATGGTGAGCACAGACGGTATTGGCAACATTCCGCTGAATATGTCCCGGGATGAAACCAACGCGTTCGGCATAGGCGTATTACCGTCCTTCTCCAGCTACTCGCCGTCTAACGTGCAGGTCAACATGAATAACCTGCCGGATGGGATCGATGTGGACAATCGGGTCACCACCTCGACATGGACAGAAGGGGCCATAGGCTATCGCCAGATAGCCACCCGTGCGGGGAGCGATGTCGTCGGGGTCCTGCGCACCGCGTCCGGCGTTCCCCCTCTCGGCGCGCAGGTTCTCCTGCAGGAGAGTGGCCAGGAAGTGGGCATTGTGGCCGATGAAGGACACATCTGGCTCGGGGCCGTTAAACCTGAACAACAGTTCCTGGTGACCTGGGGGGACAACAATCAGTGTCGCTTCTCGTTGCCGTCACACCTTGAAAACAGTAAGCAGCTGATGCTGCCATGCCGGTAAGAAACCCATGATGAAACATTCACCCTTAAAGCTTCTGTGCCTGATGCTCATCGGCACCAGCTTAACGACCCACGCCGCGATCAACCTGGATCGCACCCGGATTGTGTTTCCACAGAGCGACAAAGCCAGCAGCCTGAAGATCGATAATCAGAGCAAATCTCTGCCGTATCTCGCGCTCTCCTGGATTGAAGACGAGAACGGGCGCAAGGAAGACAGCCATTTTATGGCTCTCCCGCCCATCCAGCGTATTGAACCAGGCGCATCGTCACAGGTGCGGATCGTCAGGCAGGCGGGCGTCAGCCAGCTTCCTGGCGATCGTGAGTCGCTGTTTTACTTCAACCTGCGCGAAGTCCCGCCGAAAAGCAGCAACGCCAGCGAGGAGCGCAGCGTGATGCAGGTTGCCATGCAAAGCCGCATCAAGCTGTTCTGGCGTCCTAAAGCCATCACCAAAAAAGCGGGCGAGAAGAGTGAAATGCGTATGGAGGTCACGGCGACCGCTAAGGGGCTTACCTTCCATAACCCGACGCCTTACTACATTACGCTGGCCTGGCTCAGTAAAGATGCAAAAACCATGCTGCCGGGTTTTGACAGCCTGATGATTGCGCCGTTTGCCACCGCTTCCGCCTCCACCGGCAGCTACCACGGCAGCTACTACAGCATCGGTTACATTGATGATTACGGCGCGCTGCGTAAGGTAGACGCCAGCTGCGCGGGTGCGGCGGCGTGTAAGCTCAGCGAGCGCAAGGTAGAGAGCGATGAAAAGACTCGCTAAGCTTCTGTTTTTAAGCCTGCTGCTGTTCGTCCCGCTTAAGGAGGCCCTGGCGCTGAACTGCTATCTGGGCACGGCCAACGGCCCGGTTGAGCAGACGAAAACCATCGCGCCGTTCTCCATACCGAGCAACGCACAGCCGGGGCAAAAAATCTGGGAATCTGACGATATTAAAATTCCGGTGTACTGCGATCGCAACACCGCGTCGAACCATGCAAACGAAGACGTTTACGCGTGGGTGAACCCCTACTTATCCAGCGAGGATCCTTATTACCAGTTGGGGGTGACCTACGAGGGCGCGGACTATGACGCAGCCGGGCAGCCAACCGGGATCGACACCCATCAGTGTCTGGATAACAACAGCCTGAACACTTATACCCCCGCGCAGCTGCATGACATGGGCTGGGAGCATTACATCTGTTCCGGCAATGTTAACGACATACACACCAGCCGCTATTTTATCGCGCGTTTTCGCCTGTACGTGAAAATCAAAACCATGCCGCCGCACGGCTACGTCAGCTCGCTCGGGGATTACATACTGGTGCAGTTCGACGGTAAGGGGGGCGTGAACACGCTGTCTGATGCGAAGAACCTGAAATATCACGTGAACGGTCTGAATAACATCAACGTTCTGGACTGCGGGGCAACGTTTAGCATCTTCCCGGAAAACCAGGAGATCGATTTTGGCTCCTTCAGCGCCCGCGACATCGTCAATCAGGGTACCCGTAACCGGACGTTTACCGTTAAAACCACCAAAGTGCAGGACGCCCAGTGCTCGGACGGCTTCAAAATGGACTCGTCGTTTTACACCGACGGGTCCCTCAGCAATAACGATACCGCGCTGCTGATCGGCAACGGACTTAAGCTGCGGATCCTGGATGGCACCCGGCCGTTTACCTTTAACCAGTATAATGAGTACGCCGATTTTACGGGCAGCACGTTGCAGGTTGAGCAGACCTATACCGCTGAGCTTTCGCCCGTTGCGGGAAAAGCCATTGACTCTGGCCCCTTTGAAACCATCGTGCTGTTTAAAATTAACTACCACTAGAAACAAAAAAAGCCGGGGGTCGCCCGGCTTTTATCGTTACGTTTGCGCCTTTCAGCTGGCTTTGCGCTCATGCGCCTGGCGGTATTCAACCAGATCTTCGATGGTCACCACCGGCATGTTATGCAGGCGGGCAAAGGTGATGCACTCTGGCGCGCGCGCCATGGTGCCATCATCGTTGGTCAGTTCGCACAGCACGCCTGCAGGTTTGAAGCCTGCCAGGGTCACCAGATCGATGGTGGCTTCGGTATGGCCGCCGCGGGTCAATACGCCACCCGCCTGCGCGCGCAGAGGGAAGACGTGGCCTGGGCGATGCAGATCGGATGGCTTCGCACCATCGGCAATCGCAGCACGCACGGTGGTCAGACGGTCAGCCGCTGAGACACCGGTAGTCACGCCGTGCGCCGCTTCGATGGTCACGGTAAAACCGGTTCCAAAGGCGCTGGTGTTGTTTTCAACCATCATTGGCAGGTCGAGCTGCTTGCGACGGTCTTCGTTGATGCACAGGCAGACGATGCCGCTACCGTGACGGATGGTGAGTGCCATCTGCTCTACGGTCATATTTTCAGCGGCAAAAATCATGTCGCCTTCGTTTTCACGGTTTTCATCGTCAAGCACCATCACACCGCGGCCTTCGCGCAGTGCATCCAGTGCATGTTCAACACGTTGAATTGAAGTGCCAAAAGAGGAAAGTAGCGTCTGATTCATGGTAAAAAAACCTCATTAACTATATGGTTACCAGAATCAGGGCAGTCTTAGGAGCGCCGTATACGCGGCAAAAAGATAACGTGAGCGGGCCTTTGCCCGACTGGATCGTTACTCTCTCCCATCCGGACTCTAACCGTCGGCCCCGGAATTACACCGGATCTGCTGACCTTTGAGTGTTCACCCAAAGCGCTCGCGGGCTTTCAGCATGACGCTGATTTACCGCCGGTGGGGAATTTCGCCCCGCCCTGAGAATAAGCGAGATAACTATAACGCTATTGATTAACCTGGGCAATGCATAAGCTTCAAACAAATCTTGTTTATGCCCGGCACTTACAGGCTACAATGGTTTCTGAGACCGTTTTACCAAGGGAAGCCACAATGATTGACCCGAAGAAAATTGAGCAAATTGCGCGTCAGGTTCATGAGTCCATGCCGAAGGGCATTCGTGAGTTTGGTGATGACGTTGAGAAGAAAATCCGCCAGACGCTGCAGGCGCAGTTGGTCCGCCTTGATTTAGTCAGCCGCGAAGAGTTTGACGTGCAAACGCAGGTTCTGCTGCGCACCCGCGAAAAGCTGGCGCTGCTGGAGCAACGTCTGAACGAGCTGGAAAACCGCAACGCGCCGGAAGAAGTGAAACCGGCACCGGCTATTCCGCCGGTGGACGATCAGGCGTAAGTGCGGCCTGTTGTGCCCGGTAGCGGCTACGCCTTACCGGGCCTGGATGAACGCGTAGGCCGGGTAAGGCGCAGCCGCCACCCGCCATAAAAAAACGGGCCATTTGGCCCGTTTTTTACTGACTGTCTTTCTGGATCTTCTTAATGATGTTGGTGGTTGAACACCCGTCCTCAAAGTTGAGCACCATCACCTCGCCGCCGTTGGCCCAGACCTCTTCGCTCCCCGCGATTTGCTCTGGCTTGTAATCGCCGCCCTTCACCAGCAGATCCGGCAAAATACCTGCAATCAGGCGCTGCGGCGTGTCTTCCTCAAACGACACCACCCAGTCCACCGCTTCCAGCGCGCCGAGCACGATCATGCGCTGCTCCAGCGGGTTCACCGGACGCGTTTCGCCTTTCAGACGTTTGGTTGACGCATCGCTGTTCACCGCCACAATCAGGCGATCGCCGAGCTTACGCGCATTCGCCAGATACGAGACGTGGCCCGCATGAAGAATGTCAAACACGCCGTTGGTCATCACCACTTTTTCACCGCGCTTACGCGCCGCGGCAACGGCCACCTTCAGCTCGTCTTCGGTCATCACCCCAAAACCGGTGTCGGCACGGCCACGCACGGCGTTTTCCAGCTCGATTGGCGACACGGTAGAGGTACCGAGTTTACCCACCACCACGCCCGCTGCCGCGTTAGCAAAGTAGCAGGCCTCTTCCAGGGAGTTCCCCGCCGCCAGCGTTGCCGCCAGCACGCCGATCACCGTATCACCGGCACCGGTCACGTCGTACACTTCCTGCGCCTGCGTCGGCATGTGCAGCGGTGCTTTGCCCGGCTGCAGCAGCGTCATGCCCTGCTCGGAACGGGTCACTAACAGCGCGGACAGCTCGAAATCGGCGATGATTTTCATGCCGCGTTCAACCAGCTCTTCTTCGGTTTTGCACTTGCCCGCCACCGCTTCAAACTCAGAGAGGTTTGGCGTCAGCAGCGTTGCGCCGCGATAGCGTTCAAAGTCGGTGCCTTTCGGGTCGATCAGCACTGGCACGCTGGCTTTACGCGCCAGCTGGATCATGGTCTGCACGCTTGCCAGCGCGCCTTTGGCGTAGTCGGACAGCACCAGCGCGCCGATATTGCCCAGCGCCTGGTTGATGCGCTCGTGCAGCGGCTCGGGATCAACGCCCTCGAAACCTTCTTCAAAGTCGAGGCGGATCAGCTGCTGGTTGCGCGACAGCACGCGCAGCTTGGTGATCGTCGGGTGGGTGGGAACAGAAACAAAGTCGCACTTCACGTTCACGTCCCCCAGCGACTTGCTCAGCGCACGCGCCGCATCGTCGATGCCGGTCAAGCCAACCAGACGCGACTGCGCGCCCAGAGAGGCAATGTTCATCGCCACGTTTGCCGCGCCGCCGGGGCGCTCTTCAATGGTGTCGACCTTTACCACCGGAACGGGCGCTTCCGGGGAGATGCGGCTGGTCGGCCCATACCAGTAGCGATCCAGCATCACATCGCCCACAACCATAACCCCAGCACGTTCAAACTCTGGCAGTGTTACTTTCATTCCTGACTCCAGAAAGATTCACAATTTGCGCGCGATAATATCACACTTACTTTGTTACGCACGGTTCCACCAGCCACTTCTGCCAGCTGGCGGTCACCTGCGCCCGCTCGTCGACGAACTGGTCGAGCGCCACATGGCCCGGCTGCTCCTGCAGCGCCAGGTGATGCAGGGCATCCCTTAGCGTGGTGTAGGCCCGGGTCAGCGCCTGCGCCTCCTGCTCATCCATAATCTCATTCTGCGCAAGCAGCCCCAGAATGCGCACGTTATCGGACCAGCGCGTCAGCTTTGGCTTCGCGTGGGCGTGCAGCAGCACCAGATACTGGGTAATAAACTCAATATCGGTAATTCCGCCCTCATCAGCTTTGATATCAAAGCGATCGCGGTGTTTATTGCCAAGATGCGCGCGCATTTTTTCGCGCATCTCGCGCACCTCGGTCTGTAACGTGCTGCCGTCGCGTAAGGTGGTCATGACCTCCTTGCGGATGAGATCAAACTGCGTTTTTAACTGCGGATCGCCATAGACCACGCGGGCGCGCACCAGCGCCTGATGTTCCCACGTCCAGGCCTCGTTTTTCTGATAATCGGCAAAGGCGTCCGTGGAGGTAACTAACATGCCTGCCGCGCCGGACGGGCGCAGGCGCGCATCCACCTCGTACAAAATGCCCGACGAGGTGCGCGTGCTGAACAGGTGCATAATGCGCTGCGCCAGTCTGAGGTAAAACTGACGCCCGTCAATTTCACGTTCGCCGTCGGTCATGACATCTACCGGGCAGTCGTGCAGGAAGATCAGATCAAGATCGGAGCTGTAGCCCAGCTCCCAGCCGCCGAGCTTGCCATAGCCGACCACCGCAAAGCCGCGCCCTTCACGCTCGGCCAGATGTTTCGGCTGGCCGTAGCGTGCCACCATTTGCACCCAGGCCTGATGCACGACGGCATCAATCATCGCTTCCGCCAGCCAGGTTAAGTGATCGCTGACTTTCATTACCGGCAGCGTTCCGGCGATATCGGCCGCCGCCACACGCAGCATCTGCGCCTGCTTAAACTGACGCAGCGCCTCCAGCTGCTGCTCTTCATCCTCTTCCGGCACGCGCAGCAGATACTGGCGCAGTTCGTCGCGGTAGGCGTCCGTTGCCGTGGGCTGGTAAAGGGTGTTGGGATCGAGCAGTTCGTCCAGCAGCAGCGGATAACGCGCCAGCTTGTTGGCGACCATCGGCGACGCGGCGCAGAGTGAAATCAGATGCTTGAGCGCGCCGGGGAATTCGCTCAACAGTTCAAGATAGGTGGTGCGGGTGATGATCCCGCTCAGGAGCGGCATCATTCGCGACAGCGGCACCGGGGCATCCGCGCGCGCGCAGACGTCGCTTAGCAGATGCGGCATCAGGTGATCCAGCACCTGCCGACCGCGCGGGCCAATGGCGCGCTTGTTCAGTTCGAGACGGAAATCGGCAATTAACGCCACCACGCGGTGTCGGTCGTCATCGCTTAAATGCGCCAGCACCGGCGTGGTGTCATCTTCCTGGAGGGCGTCCTGCCACAGCTCGCGCCAGTGTTCGGACAGCGCATCGTCCTGCGACTCCCCTTCGTCGTCGCCAATCAGATCGTTAAAGATCCGGCGCACGCCTGCCATGTGGGCATCCAGCCTCTCGGTGAGCGCCGCCCAGCCTTCCATGCGCATTCCCCAGGCGAGCCGCGCCCGGTTAAGGTCATCCCCCGGCAGGGTTTGGGTTTGTTCGTCGTTTATGCTTTGCAGCAGGTTTTCCAGCCGACGCAGGAACAGGTAGGCCTCGCGCAGCGTTTGCGCGTCGCCCTCCGGCAGCAGGTGAAGCTGTTCGATGGCGCTCAGCGTCGGTAGCAGCGAGCGGAATTGCAGCGACGGCTCACGACCACCGCGGATAAGCTGGAAGACCTGAACGATAAATTCGATTTCACGAATGCCGCCCGCACCGAGCTTGATGTTGTCTTTCAGGCCACGGCGGCGCACTTCGCGGGCGATCATCCCCTTCATGTTACGCAGGGACTGGATCACGCTGAAGTCGATGTAGCGGCGGAACACGAACGGGCGCAGCATGGCACGCAGTTCGTTGGCATAGGCATCGTCGCTGTCGCCCATGATCCGCGCCTTCACCATCGCGTAGCGCTCCCAGTCGCGCCCCTGTTCCTGATAGTAATCTTCCAGCGCGGCAAAGCTCAGCACCAGCGGGCCGCTGTCGCCGAACGGCCGCAGGCGCATATCAACGCGATAGACAAAGCCATCCTGGGTGGGCTGGTCCAGCGCCTTAATCAGCCGCTGGCCAAGGCGGGTAAAGAACTGGGCGTTATCCAGCTCGCGCCGCCCGCCGCGCGTGGCCCCGTTCTCAGGCCAGGCAAAAATCAGATCGATATCCGAGGAGAAGTTCAGCTCGCATCCGCCAAGCTTCCCCATCCCCAGAATCAACAGCGGCTGAGGAACCCCTTCCTCGTTGCACGGCGTGCCCCACTCTTTACAGCATGCGGCATACAGCCAGTCGCGTGCGGCAACAATCAGCGTTTGCGCCAGCTCGCTGAGCTGCTGCAACGTACTCTCTTCGCTGACCAGCTCCAGCGCCTGGGCCCAGGCAATGCGCACCATCACCCGGCGGCGGAACTGACGCAGAACGCGCATTAACGTGGCTTCATCCGCTACGTCTGCAAGCGCAGCTTGCAGCCAGCTGGCGTACTGCCGCCACTCTTCCGCCTGCGGAGGCGCGCTTTCCAGCGCCGCCAGCCAGCCCGGATTCGCCGCGACACTCTCCTGCACAAAATCACTGAAGGTAAGCACGCACTTCGCCTGCTCACTTAGGGTTGACGGCGGTAATGACTCAGGCAGACGTTCGCAAACAATCTGCCACTGCTGCTGTAACTGCGAAGAAAGCGGCATGATGGGGGTTCCTTGCCAGAATTAACGTTTTCCGCTGTGCAGCCAGAACGGCTCCTGCGAAATGGCCTCGTTGCGGAAATGCTCAATCTCGACCTGCTGGCGGTTTTCGATGGCTTGCTTCAGCCCCTGCCAGTTCTCCATCCAGGCCTGCGCTTTCACGCCGTCATAGGCACCGGACAGCAGCAACATGCTGTCGATATTACGCGCCAGACGCGGAAGCTGATCGCCGTACTGGTCGCCCAGCGGGTAGGCAAACGTGGTTCTCAGCTCAGCGGCATGCCGCGAAAGATGAATATCCGCAAAGCGCTTAAAGTTATCCGCGATTTTGGTCTGCGCTTTTGCATCGAGGAAAGTCCGCCAGCCGCGCGTTACCAGAAACTCGGTGAGCGCCAGTTTGGCCGAGGCGGCCTGTGGGCTATAGAGCGCCGTTTGTGCCGACACATCGGAGAGCATAAGCGCTTCGGTTTGGGTAAGCAGATCACGTAAGTGAGCGCTTGCTTTACGCGGTACGATACCGCCGAACAGCGCCAGCGTATGACGCACCAGGCCGATAGCCGCCATGACGTGGGTTTTCGCGTTTTTGACATTTCGCGCCCACAGCTCTTCGTGGTACAGCCACTGGGAGAGCGCCAGTTCCAGCGCCGCTTCCATGCCTTGTTCGATGCTGGCTTTTGGCACAACGCGTAAAATCGGCGTCTCTTTCACCGTACGTGGCGCATTCCCGGCCGCCAGATGATAACCGCGTGCGGCCTTACTCAGGCTGCCCTGACGCAAGCCGGATTGGTTCACCAGCTTACGCGCCAGCTTCAGCACGTCGTTCGCGTCACCTTCCAGCAGCTCAAGCTCCAGTTCGCAGAGTGGCTCCTGCCATTCGCCCGCCTTCACGTCGCCCAGATCGAGGGCAATCTCTATGCGGCTTTTGCCTTCCGTCACCTGCCATTTTTCGCGCCAGAAATCGGTGCTGAACAGCGGCTGCACCTGCGCCGCTAACGTTGCCGGCAGCTCGCCCTCTGGCCATACCTCGGCCGGGAAACGCGCCAGTTCAAGTTCCGGCTTGCTGATATCAATATTGTATTCCGGGCGCTGGTGTAACCCGCCGACCACGCGGCCAGCGGTTTTCATCGTCATTTCATAGCGCCCGCCCGCTCCCCGGATGCGCAGCCCCATGTCGTGCTGGCGCAGCCAGTTGTCTTGCGTTTCGTAATAGATGTTAAGCAGCTGTACCGGTTCATGGTGCTCGCCGGAAAGCGTGTGCAGATGCTGACGAAGCGCGTCAACGCTGTCTTTTTCGACGATAAACTTTAATTCGATTTCGTGTGCCATAGCCTTGTACTTTTGCGTGCGTCACAGACGCGTCAATGAAGGCGAACTTCCTCGCCATTTGTTTGTCAGTACATAGTATTTTGCGCCAAATTGCCATGCAATGAGCAATTTGACGGGCGTAAAAGTTTAAAGCAGTAGAAATCAGGACACAGATGATTCCGATTGATGATGAATCCTTTGCGTAGAGACACTGATGCCACTACTATCGTTCCACTATTTATGAATATAACGACTGATATGCTTAAATTGCGCCTGATTGGACTTACTTTACTCGCTTTTAGCGCCGCAACCGCGGTGCACGCTGAAGAAAAGCGTTACGTTTCTGATGAACTCAACACCTGGGTACGCAGTGGCCCCGGAGACAATTATCGCCTCGTGGGCACGGTGAATGCCGGCGAGGAAGTGGTTCTGTTACAGACTAATGCGGATACCAACTATGGCCAGGTTCGCGACAGCACCGGCCGCACCTCGTGGATCCCGCTGAAAGAGCTGAGCAACGTGCCAAGCCTGCGCACGCGCGTGCCGGACCTGGAAAACCAGGTGAAAACCCTGACCGATAAGCTGAACAACATCGACAGTACCTGGAACCAGCGTACCGCAGAGATGCAGCAGAAAGTCGCGCAGAGCGACAGCGTGATCAGCGGGCTCAAGGACGAAAACCAGAAACTGAAAAACGAACTGATTGTCGCGCAGAAGAAAGTGAACGCCGCCAATCTGCAGCTTGACGACAAACAGCGCACCATCATCATGCAGTGGTTTATGTATGGCGGCGGCGTGCTGGGCGTGGGTCTGGTGCTGGGTCTGGTGCTTCCAATGCTGATCCCAAGCCGCAAGCGCAAAGACCGCTGGATGAACTAACTCGTCTTCTCTGCCACACTTACGTATTATCTTGCGAAAAGAAAAAACGGGAGTGTGGCTGTGAAGAGTTATCTGGTCGGTGGTGCGGTTCGTGATGCGTTATTAGGTCTGCCGGTCAAAGATAAAGACTGGGTTGTGGTCGGCGCCACGCCAGAAGAGATGCTCGACGCGGGCTACCAACAGGTAGGCCGCGATTTTCCCGTGTTCCTCCATCCGAAAAGCCGTGAAGAGTACGCCCTGGCGCGAACGGAGCGAAAATCCGGCGCGGGTTATACCGGCTTCACCTGCTATGCCGCCCCGGACGTGACCCTGGAGCAGGATTTACTGCGCCGCGACCTCACCGTTAACGCCCTGGCACAGGACGAGCACGGCCAGATCATCGACGTTTACGGCGGCCAAAACGATCTCCGCGATCGGCTCTTGCGCCACGTTTCTCCCGCGTTTACTGAAGATCCGCTGCGCGTACTGCGCGTGGCGCGTTTCGCTGCCCGCTATGCTCACCTGAGCTTCCGCATTGCCGAGGAAACGCTGGCGCTGATGACCGCCATGACCGAGGCGGGCGAACTGGCGCACCTGACGCCGGAACGCGTCTGGAAAGAGACTGAAAACGCGCTGACCACCCGCAACCCGCAGGTCTTTTTCCAGGTCCTGCGCGACTGTGGTGCCCTGAAGGTGCTGTTCCCGGAAATCGATGCGCTGTTTGGCGTTCCGGCGCCGGCGAAGTGGCACCCGGAAATTGATACCGGCGTGCATACCCTGATGACGTTAAGCATGGCCGCCATGCTCAGCCCGGAGGTTGACGTCCGTTTCTCGACCCTGTGTCACGATCTCGGCAAGGGGCTGACGCCGAAAGCGTTGTGGCCGCGCCACCACGGACACGGCCCGGCGGGGGTGAAGCTGGTTGAAGGGCTTTGCCAGCGCCTGCGCGTGCCTAACGACATCCGCGATCTGGCGAAACTGGTGGCGGAGTTCCACGACCTGATCCACACCTTCCCGATCCTGAAGCCAGCCACCATCGTTAAGCTGTTCGACAACATTGACGCCTGGCGCAAACCGCAGCGCGTAGAGCAGATTGCGCTCACCAGCGAGGCCGACGTGCGCGGGCGTACCGGGTTTGAAGCCAGCGATTATCCGCAGGGGCGCCTGCTGCGCGAAGCCTGGAACGTGGCGAAAGCGGTGCCGACGAAAGAGGTGGTTGAGGCAGGATTTACCGGCCCGGCTATTCGGGAAGAATTGACGAAACGGCGGATTGAGGCGGTTGCGGCCTGGAAGGAAACGCGTTGCCCTCAGCCAAAGGACTGAGGGCGGTCGGTCATCAGAAGAAGACCACGTACACGGCAGCTGCGACGATAAAGCGGTAGATCGCGAACGGAATGAACGAGATACGCTTAATCAGCTGCAGGAAGGTTTTAATCGCAATCAGCGCCACGATAAAGGCGGTGATAAAGCCCACAGCAAACATCGGGATGTCGCCGGTAGTCAGGAAGCCGATGCTTTTATAGAGGTCCAGCGCGGTGGCGCCCATCATCATCGGGACCGCCAGCAGGAAAGAGAACTCTGACGCCGCATAGCGGCTCACGCCCATCAGCATCCCGCCGGAAATGGTCGCCCCTGAACGGGAGAAGCCCGGCCACAGCGCCAGACACTGGAAGCAGCCAATGATAAACGCCTGACGATAGGTCATGTCATCCAGACCTTCCGCACGCGGGGTTTTAGGTTTGAGCAGTTCCGCCGCGATCAACAGGACGCCACCAACCACCAGGGCGTACATCACGTTGATGGGATTAAACAGCGACTTGATGGTATCGTGGAATATCAGCCCCAGCACCACTGCCGGGATCATCCCGAGCAGGATATGAATCAGCGTCAGACGGCCTTTGCCCTCGCCTTCGCGCTGCGGCAGACGGCCAAAGTGGATGCCAATCAGGCCAAACAGACGACGCCAGAACATCACCACCACGGCCAGGATTGAACCGAGCTGGATCACCACTTCGAATGTCTTTGCGGTATCCCCCTCAAAGCCCAGCAGATGGCCCACAATAATCATATGGCCCGTACTGGAAACCGGCAAAAACTCCGTCAATCCCTCGACCACACCCAGTATTGCCGCCACCAGCAGCGAGTGCATATCGCTCATCTATAAACCCCTAAAAAGATATAAAAAAACGGTCGCTACAAAGGCTCCCGTGAAAGATACAGCTTTAAGACCTGTATAACCGAAAATGGTTTAGCGATTATGACGTTAAATCATTTCTTTCAGATTTTTGCCACGCTCGATAATCACGCCCACGTTGGCGGCGCGCGCCACGGCGCCGGGTTTGCTCAGCTTGATGCGCACCCAAGGTGAATTAAACTTGCTCAACAGCAGCTCCGCAACCTCTTCCGCCACGCGCTCAACCAGTGCAAAACGTTGCCCTTCTACGTGGCTCACGACGGTTTCGCTGATGTCGGCATAGCTTAAACAGTCATTCACGTCGTCGCTTTTTGCCGACGCGCGGTTATCCCAGCCCATTTCGATATCGAACACTAATTTCTGTTCTATGGTCTGTTCCCAGTCGTAAACACCAATAGTGGTGATTACCGAAAGTTGCTCTATAAATACAATATCCATCACGACCTGCCTGCTTTTTGGCTAAACCGGATACCACTTCCGGCGAATTATGCGTATTATCCACAGATGCTGAGAATACAGATACATTTTCAAAACGGAACAGCGTTATGAGTGCAATCGCGCCTGGAATGATCCTCCTCGCCTACCTTTGCGGCTCAATCTCCAGCGCCATTCTGGTCTGCCGCATTGCCGGGTTACCTGACCCGCGCGAAAGCGGCTCCGGGAATCCCGGGGCGACCAATGTACTACGAATTGGCGGCAAGGGAGCAGCCGTAGCGGTTTTGATTTTTGATGTTCTGAAAGGGATGCTTCCCGTCTGGGGCGCGTATGCGCTGGGCGTCACGCCGTTCTGGCTGGGGCTTATTGCCATTGCCGCCTGCGTTGGCCATATCTGGCCGGTATTCTTCGGCTTTAAAGGCGGTAAAGGCGTCGCGACCGCCTTCGGTGCCATCGCGCCGATCGGCTGGGATCTCACTGGCGTAATGGCCGGGACCTGGCTGCTGACGATTTTACTGAGCGGCTACTCGTCGCTGGGCGCCATTGTCAGCGCGCTTATCGCGCCGTTCTATGTCTGGTGGTTTAAACCGCAGTTCACCTTCCCGGTTTCGATGCTCTCCTGCCTGATTTTGCTGCGTCATCACGACAACATTCAGCGCCTGTGGCGTCGCCAGGAGACCAAAATCTGGACGAAGCTGAAGAGAAAGAAAAAAGAGCCGAAAAACGGCTCCTCCTGATTACGCCTCCGGCAGTTCTGCCAGCGGCCAGCGCGGACGCACGGAAACGCTGAGATCGGATGCCGCGCCGGCATTGAGCCGCACCATACCCGCGTAGGCGATCATCGCGCCGTTGTCGGTACAAAATTCCGGACGGGCGTAAAACACTTCACCGCGACGCTTTTGCATCATCTCGGCCAGCTTCGCGCGCAGCGTACGGTTGGCGCTAACGCCCCCGGCCATTACCAGGCGCTTAAAGCCGGTCTGATCCAGCGCGCGCTTGCATTTGATCATCAGCGTATCGACGACTGCATCTTCAAATGCCCGGGCGATGTCTGCGCGGGTCTGTTCATCATTATCGTTGTTGCGAATGGTGTTGGCGGCAAAGGTCTTCAGACCGGAGAAGCTGAAGTCCAGGCCCGGACGATCGGTCATCGGGCGAGGGAAGACGAAACGGCCTTCCGTCCCCTGCGCGGCCATTTTCGACAGCATCGGGCCGCCAGGATAATCCAGCCCCAGGAGCTTGGCGGTTTTGTCGAAGGCTTCACCAGCTGCGTCGTCAATTGACTCGCCCAGCAGTTCATACTTGCCAATGCCCGTCACGCTAATCAGCTGCGTGTGGCCGCCAGAAACCAGCAGCGCCACAAACGGAAACGCTGGCGGATTGTCTTCCAGCATCGGTGCCAGAAGGTGCCCTTCCATATGGTGAACCGGGATCGCCGGAACATTCCACGCAAACGCCAGAGAACGCCCGACGGTTGCACCGACCAGCAGTGCGCCGACAAGGCCAGGACCTGCGGTATACGCCACGGCATCGATATCTGTTGAGCTCAGCCCGGCCTCTTTCAACGCCGCCTGAATTAAAGGGACGGTTTTACGCACATGGTCACGAGAGGCCAGTTCAGGCACGACGCCACCGTAGTCAGCGTGCAGTTTCACTTGACTATACAGTTGGTTGGCCAGCAGCCCTTTTTCGTTGTCGTAAATGGCGATGCCGGTTTCATCGCAGGATGTTTCAATACCCAGTACACGCATGACTTGTTTTACCTCGCTTCAGTACCGCGCAGTGTAGAGCCTGGGCGGGTTGATGTAAAACTTTGTTCGATCCAGGAGAAAGGCTCGTGTATACTCCTCACCCTTATTAAAGTCCCTTTCAAAATCGCTTCGGTGCTTTACAAAGCAGCAGCATTTGCAGTAAAATTCCGCACCATTTTGAAATAAGCTGGCGCTGATGCCAGCGGCAAACCGAATTTATTAAAGGTGAGAGTTACATGCCGGTAATTAAAGTACGTGAAAACGAGCCGTTCGACGTAGCACTGCGTCGCTTCAAACGTTCATGCGAGAAAGCAGGTGTTCTGGCTGAAGTTCGTCGTCGTGAGTTCTATGAAAAACCAACGACTGAACGTAAGCGCGCTAAAGCTTCTGCAGTGAAACGTCACGCGAAGAAACTGGCTCGCGAAAACGCACGCCGTACTCGTCTGTACTAATCTGTTGAGGGCGCACGCTCTCAGCTGACAGACAGAGTAATAGTCGTAAGGCCGTGCTTCCGGAAGGAATGCGCGGCTTGTTTTCGTTTATAAGTCGCTAAACTATTGGGGCCTATGGCTGGACGAATCCCACGCGTTTTTATCAATGACCTGCTGGCCAGAACCGACATCGTCGATCTCATCGACGCGCGGGTAAAGCTCAAAAAGCAGGGCAAGAACTACCATGCGTGCTGTCCGTTTCATAACGAAAAAACCCCCTCTTTCACCGTAAACGGTGAAAAACAGTTTTACCACTGCTTCGGCTGTGGCGCCCACGGTAACGCGGTCGATTTTTTGATGAACTACGACAAGCTCGAGTTCGTTGAAACGGTCGAAGAGCTGGCGGCGATGCACAACCTTGAAGTGCCGTATGAAGCAGGCAGCGGACCCAGCCAGATAGAGCGCCATCAACGGCAAACGCTTTATCAGCTGATGGACGGCCTGAATGCATTCTATCAACAGTCTCTTAAGCACTCTGCGGCTGAGCCTGCGCGTCAGTATCTGAACGCGCGCGGACTGAGTGACGATGTGATTGCGCGTTTCGCTATTGGTTACGCCCCGCCCGGCTGGGACAACGTGTTAAAGCGTTTTGGCGGCAATAGCGAAGATCGTAAGTCTCTCATCGATGCAGGCATGCTGGTCACCAACGACCAGGGACGAAGCTACGACCGCTTCCGTGAACGGGTCATGTTCCCGATCCGCGACAAGCGTGGCCGGGTCATTGGTTTTGGGGGTCGCGTGCTGGGCGATGCCCTGCCGAAGTACCTCAACTCCCCGGAAACCGATATTTTCCATAAAGGCCGCCAGCTTTACGGTCTTTATGAGGCGCAGCAGGAAAATGCGGAACCTCCGCGTCTTCTGGTCGTCGAAGGCTATATGGACGTCGTTGCCCTGGCGCAGTACGACATCAACTATGCCGTTGCGTCATTAGGCACGTCCACCACGGCCGATCATATTCAGCTGCTGTTCCGGGTGACGAATAACGTCATCTGCTGTTACGACGGTGACCGCGCAGGGCGCGATGCCGCCTGGCGTGCGCTGGAAACGGCGCTGCCTTACATGACCGACGGACGTCAGCTACGCTTTATGTTTCTGCCCGACGGTGAAGACCCGGATACGCTGGTGCGTAAAGAGGGTAAAGCGGCGTTTGAAGCGCGGATGGAGCAGGCTCAGCCGCTCTCCACGTTTTTGTTTAACAGCCTGATGCCGCAGGTGGATTTGAGTACCCCTGACGGGCGTGCGCAGCTCAGTACGCTGGCACTGCCGTTAATCAGTCAGGTGCCCGGCGAAACGCTGCGCATCTATCTGCGTCAGGAGTTAGGCAACAAGCTCGGCATTCTGGATGACAGCCAGCTTGAACGTTTAATGCCTAAACTTGCTGAAAACGGTGCGGCTCGTCCGGCGCCTCAGCTAAAACGCACAACCATGCGTATACTGATAGGATTGCTGGTTCAAAACCCAGAACTTGCGCCGCAAGTGCCGTCGCTGGCGGGTTTGAACCATGAGAAGCTGCCCGGGCTTGGGTTATTTTCAGAACTGGTCAACACGTGCTTATCACAGCCAGGACTCACCACCGGACAGCTTTTAGAGCATTATCGCGGTACTAAAGAGGCCGCTACCCTTGAAAAACTGTCGATGTGGGACGATATAGCAGATAAGGACATTGCAGAAAAAACGTTCACCGACTCACTCAACCATATGTTTGATTCGATGCTTGAACTGCGCCAGGAAGAGTTGATTGCCCGCGAGCGCACGCACGGTTTAAGCAGCGAAGAACGCCGGGAACTCTGGATGATTAACCAGGAACTGGCGAAGAAATAGAAAAAATAAGTGAAAGACAAAATCATTCGCGTTGTATCAAGGCAGCAAGTGAACGAACGCCTGGGAGTATACATAAGTACATGACCAGGATGAGAGAACGCCGCTAACGCAGAGACAACGTGAAGGATAAAGTATTTAACGGCTTAAGTGCCGAATATCGATCGGGAAGCCCCCGGCAGCCGCACTGAGAGGCAGCGGCAAAAATATAAGTACGCCCTCGCTTTAAATGTTGGCAGCCCCATCGCCGACACCAATCAAACGAATTAAGTGTGGATACCGTCTTATGGAGCAAAACCCGCAGTCACAGCTGAAACTTCTTGTCCAACGCGGTAAGGAGCAAGGCTATCTGACCTATGCCGAGGTCAATGACCATCTGCCGGAAGATATCGTCGATTCAGATCAGATCGAAGACATCATCCAAATGATCAATGACATGGGCATTCAGGTGATGGAAGAAGCACCGGATGCCGATGATCTGTTGCTGGCTGAAACCTCCAACAACACTGACGAAGATGCCGAGGAAGCTGCTGCACAGGTACTGTCCAGCGTGGAATCTGAAATCGGGCGTACCACTGACCCGGTCCGCATGTATATGCGCGAAATGGGTACCGTTGAACTGTTGACCCGCGAAGGCGAAATCGACATCGCGAAACGCATTGAAGACGGGATCAACCAGGTTCAGTGCTCCGTTGCTGAATACCCGGAAGCGATCACCTATCTTCTGGAACAGTACGATCGCGTTGAAGCGGAAGAAGCGCGTCTGTCCGATCTCATCACCGGCTTCGTCGATCCGAACGCTGAAGAAGACATGGCGCCTACCGCCACGCACGTCGGGTCTGAACTGTCTCAGGAAGAGATGGATGACGACGAAGACGAAGATGAAGAAGAAGACGACGACAGCAGCGATGACGATAACAGCATCGACCCTGAGCTGGCGCGTGAGAAGTTTGCCGAACTGCGTACGCAGTATGAACTGGCCCGCGACACCATCAAGGCGAAAGGCCGCAGCCATGCTGCCGCTCAGGAACAGATCCTGAAGCTGTCTGAAGTGTTCAAGCAGTTCCGTCTGGTGCCTAAGCAGTTCGACTACCTGGTTAACAGCATGCGCGTGATGATGGATCGCGTACGTACCCAGGAACGCATCATCATGAAGCTGTGCGTCGAACAGTGCAAAATGCCGAAGAAGAACTTCATCACCCTGTTCACCGGCAACGAAACCAGCGAAACCTGGTTCAACGCCGCTATCGCGATGAACAAGCCGTGGTCTGAAAAACTGCACGACGTGAAAGACGACGTGCATCGCGGCCTGCAGAAACTGCAGCAGATTGAAGAAGAGACCGGCCTGACCATTGAGCAGGTAAAAGACATTAACCGTCGTATGTCTATCGGTGAAGCGAAAGCCCGCCGTGCGAAGAAAGAGATGGTTGAAGCGAACCTGCGTCTGGTTATCTCTATCGCCAAGAAATACACCAACCGCGGTCTGCAGTTCCTGGATCTGATTCAGGAAGGCAACATCGGTCTGATGAAAGCGGTAGATAAGTTTGAATACCGTCGTGGCTACAAGTTCTCCACCTACGCAACCTGGTGGATCCGTCAGGCAATCACCCGCTCTATCGCGGATCAGGCGCGCACCATCCGTATTCCGGTGCATATGATTGAGACCATTAACAAGCTCAACCGTATCTCCCGCCAGATGCTGCAAGAGATGGGCCGCGAGCCAACGCCGGAAGAGCTGGCTGAACGCATGCTGATGCCGGAAGACAAGATCCGTAAAGTGCTGAAGATCGCCAAAGAGCCTATCTCCATGGAAACGCCAATCGGCGACGATGAAGATTCGCATCTGGGTGATTTCATCGAGGATACCACCCTCGAGCTGCCGCTGGACTCTGCCACTACCGAGAGCCTGCGCGCTGCCACGCACGACGTGCTGGCTGGCCTGACCGCCCGTGAAGCTAAAGTCCTGCGTATGCGTTTCGGTATCGATATGAACACCGACCACACGCTGGAAGAAGTGGGTAAACAGTTTGACGTTACCCGTGAACGTATCCGTCAGATCGAAGCGAAGGCGTTGCGTAAACTGCGCCATCCAAGCCGCTCTGAAGTGCTGCGTAGCTTCCTGGACGATTAATCCAGGTAAACGGCAAAAAGCTCCCCATCGGGAGCTTTTTTTTTGGTTATTCCTTCTCCCCGTTGGAGAGGGTCAAGCCGCAGAGGCCCCTATAGCCCCCGCACCATCAACACCTCATCGAGTTCGCGGTACGCCTCTACCAGCTTATCCAGCGTCGCCCTGTTCAAGCCGCTCGGGTTTGGCAGCACCCACACCTGCGTCGCACCGATACTAATGCTCTGCTTGCCCCACTGCGCTCCACGCTGGCTGAACGCCTGTTCATAGGCCTGTTTGCCGAGGATCGCCAGCGCTGCCGGCTGGTAGTCTTCTATCTTTTTGATAAGCTCCCGCCCACCGCTGCGCAATTCGTGCAGGTTAACTTCACTCGCCTGCACCGTTGGGCGCTCAACCAGCATGGTGATCCCACAGCGCGTGTCCAGCAGATGTTGCTCCTCTTCAGGCTTAAGTAACTTGTCGGTAAACCCCGCCTGATAGATCACCTTCCAGAAGCGATTTCCCGGATGGGCGAAGTGAAAACCGGTGTGCGCCGAGGACTTGCCCGGATTGATTCCGCAGAACACCACCCGCAGGCCCGGTGCCAGAATGTCGTTAATCATCTCTACTCCCAATCGATACATCGTTATAGAAGTATAAAGGATTGATTATGCGTTGTTTATAAAAACAGCAGGCAGGTGCGAATGGCTGGATTGCTGAAGGGAGTTACTTTATAATTCACCGCCACGGCCCCTTAGCTCAGTGGTTAGAGCAGGCGACTCATAATCGCTTGGTCGCTGGTTCAAGTCCAGCAGGGGCCACCAAATTTTGGTTTTAAAATCATATAAAAAAGCCACTCGATTGAGTGGCTTTTTTATTGTGTTTTAACAGCCGGTAGCGAAGTTTCTAGCCCTGAGCCAGCGAAGCCGTTCGGGCATTCCCAGCGTCGCCTGGGGACGCGATCAGACGCTCAACGGACTCCATCGTCACGAATGTACAGCTGCAGTCCACATTGGTGCACTGGTGATAGCGCTCTTTGGTGTTTTCACTTAAATAGCGACTGGTACGCGCATGCGCGGAATGCTTGCACTTAGGACAATGAAACATTTACCCCTCCACTTGATTCACAAATTGTGAATCAATAATACCCAGAAACAAAATAAAGGCAAATGAATTACTCACTATCGACAGAAAATTTTTCGTCGCTGGCGTTCAGTTCGAGGGTCAATCTGGTGGTAAAGCCACTCTCGCTGAGGGTATGAACCACCTCGCTGATGATCCACGCCTGCTCGTCAATGACGCGTTTAAAACCGTTTACAAGCACCGGCGTTTCGGGAAACAGATCGGCGCGTCCCAGCGCCAGCTGGATGGAAAATTTCACCGTTCCCCGCTGAAGCGCACGCCACTTCGCCTCTGCGGCCCGGAGTGCCTGTTCTTCAGAGGCATAGACCGTAGTGAGTTCAAACACGTTCTCCGCCGATCCCACCAGCATCTCCTGCGGCTTCTTAGCTTTTTCTTCTGCTCCCGCTATCGGCGCGGCGGCATCCGGATGCGCTAGTGCCTCTGGTGCCTGCTCTTCAGGCAATCGAGAAATACTCAATTGAGGATTTTGTTTTTTGGGATCGCGCGTTTGCAGCCATTTGGCCGTCACGCCGGAATAGTTTTCACGGTCGGCGACGGAAAAAAGATGCCGGTCGCCATCCCCACGTTCAATCACCATCAAGGGAATCGGTGTGCCACCGGCCGTCACGGCCTGGCCCGCTTTCATAAAAATAATCTTCCCGGCTTTAATTGAAACGAATGCACCGTTGCGTTCGGCCAGGCGGGTGAGAAACGCCGCGTCAGTCTCCTGAGATTGATCGATATGCGAAACAGTGATGGACGAAAGTTCCTCCGCGACGCTGGCGGTCAACTGGTTCCGCTGAGCGACGGTATTTACTATCGAGCCGATGGTCGTGTCATGCCACGACTGTTCGCGCCGCACGTTCAGCTTCCCACGAAAATCCGCGCTGCATCCCCGTATGGTCAGCGTGTCCGGCGCGCCCCGAAATTCAATCGTATCGATCGTGAAGTTCCCTTTCTTTTGAAGAGGGCTTCCTTCCCATCCCAGCCACAAGGAGAGCGTTGCCCCGCGGGCAGGCAACTCAAACAATCCGTTGGAATCATCCAGTTGAATATCCAGCTGATCGGCTTCCAGCCCGCGTTTGTCAGTCATGGACAAGCTGATAAGACGATGGCTGAAGTTTTGCGTGATATCACGATCGTCAAGCTTGAGCATAAATTCAGGGGCAATTTTCCCACCCGCCCGGATATTCATTTCGGTGATCATCCCACCAGCCCTCCAATACTACTGCGAGCGCTCGTCACCAGCTCTTCAGCCTGCGTTCTCAGGTCGCCAAACATCGCCATTAGCGATTCGTCCACGCGTTTCAGTTCCAGCGTAAAATTAATTTTTCGGGCAGTGCCGTCATTGTAAAAATCCGAATGCGTATGTGTGACTTTCTCAATGATAAACATGCCGTGAATGATGCCGGTGCCGTCTATCAGCGGCCATGCCCGTCCTTCATTTGCCATCAGCTCAAGCGCCTTCAGTGATAGCCGCCCTCCTGTTAGCTCCGGGTAAAGTAATCCGGAAAGGCTGAAAGAGGTCTCACCTTCGCCAAGATACTGCCAGGCTTTGGGCTTCCCGATGCGATCGTTAGATGCCCAACGATAGCCCTTTGTAAACTGCATTGTCTGATACGGTAACGTTCGTCGTTCAAAGACAAACAGACCCAGCACCATTAACATTTTCTCTCTCCTCAACCATACATAAAGCTAGCCTGCTGCTGTCTCGCTTTCTCACGTTCACTGTTCTCTATTGCCTCCTGGATTTGGCGAGTCAGGTCCGTTCCAGAGGCCGCATGCCCCTGCAGCGTAATGTTGTATTCGCTTTTACTTTGATCGACGTATGAACGTCCTCCCGCTGCTGCCATTGGCTGGTATCCCATGAAGCCACTGTAAACAGGTGACGCCGGGTCCCAGGCACTGCCAGCTTCAGCAGAGGATGTGCCTGCTTTCGGCATGACCGGGTCGATATTGCCCGACTCTTTTTTTATGACGCCGAGTTTCTCCAGCAGCCAACTGGCTTTGCCGCTCAGGCTATTAAAGAGATCAAGCGGTGCCATTAGCGCATTTCCCAGCGCCTGGCCGAACGCCACACCGACATTTTTGCAGCTGTCGAGCGTTTCCTGCGTCGCCTTGATCGGCGCAATCAGATCGGTGAACCACTGCCAGATTCCACTCAGTTTTTCTGCAATGAAATCAAACGCCTTTAATAGCGGAGAGAACATCTCGCCCAGCGGTGCGAAGGCCGCAGAGAGCCCTTCTATCACACCGCCAAAGAAGGCGCTGATGGGTTCCCAGTATTTAAAAATCAGTAACGCACCCGCAGCAATCGCAGCCCCCAGGGCAATGACAGGCCAGCTAAGGGCCCCCAGGATCGTCATCACGCTCCCACCGACCACGCTAAAGGTTGTGCCTAATATACCCGCGGCGGTAATGACCAGGTTTAGGCCCGCCACGATCGGCGCGACGACCATGCCTAACCCACCCAATATGCCTGCAAACGCCTGTGCGCCGATAACAACGCCAACCAGGCCTTGCGTCAGTTCAGGGTTAGCGTTCGCCCAGAGAGAGAGCGTACCGAGCCACCCGGTCGCGGTGGTGGTCAGGGTGCGCAGAGCACCTTCTGCGTTATCAAATACATCTATCTTTAACCCGCTCCACGCGGCCTGGAAGCGGTTGATATCGCCATCAAGATTATCGGTCTGAACGGAAGCCACGAGCGCGGCACTGCCCTTCGCTGCCTGCAACTGCTGACGTTTTTCATTAAGCGATCCGTTCCTCGCGGCGGAAACCAGCGTCCCCGCGCCTTGCATGGCATCCGGACCAAAAATTGTCTTCAGATATGCCGCCTGCTGCACCGCTCCGAGCGTGTTCTTTTCAAACGACGCAGCGATCGCCTGCAGAATATCGGCCGTTGGTAGCGCTTTGCCCTGCCCGTCGTGAGTCTGGACATTCAGCGCATTTAAGGCGGCAGAACGCTGCGCATCCGGCGCCTGAAGATGACGCAGCATCGTGCTGAGCGCATCCCCGGCGGCGGCACCTTTCATCCCCTTTTCCGCCAGTACGCCGAGCAGCGCAGTAGTCTCTTCAAGATCCAGACCGGAAGCATCCGCAGCGGGTGCAGCAGAGGTGACGGCGGCCTGCATCTCAGCGAGGCTGGTATTGGAAGAGGTAAAACCGCGCGTCAGAACGTCTGCGATGCGCCCCGCATCTTTATTGGCCAGGCTATAAGCAGCCTGCGTACTGGCGAGCATATCGGCCGCTTTCGCCGCGTCGACATTCCCCGCCAGGCTGAGGTTGACCGCTGGCGCGGTGGCCGAAACAAGCCCATCGGCGTCAAAGCCTGATTGAGCCAGCTCGCGCTGAGCCAGCGCGATCGTATCGACAGGGACGCCGGTGCTGGCGCTAACCTCCCGCGCCTGCTGGCGAATGGCCTCAAGCCGGGCGTCGCCCTTCGCCAGACCAAGATTCGCCTGAATGGATGACATCTGCTTCTCAAAACTGATGCCGGGGGCCATAAACCGGGACGTCTGGTCAAAACCTGCCTTTGCCATACCCACGCCCGCATTTGCCAGCTGATGCACCCGCGAGGCCACGTGCTTGCCTGACTCGTAGCGAGTCTGAACGGTATTCAGCCGTTCCTGCTGCTGATTAACGCGGACCAGCGCATCCCGCTGTCGGTTAAGCTGCTGCGTTTTTTCGCTGAGGTGGGTGCGTAAACGACGCTCATCCGACGAGAGTGTGCGCGTGTTTATCCCCGCCTGGGCGAGTTCAGTACGCTGGCGCTGTACCGCGTAGCGCAGGCTGTTGTACTCAAGCTTAAGGTCGGCTGCCGATTTTCGGGCCGCGGACAGCGCATCTGCCTGCGCCTGGGTGGGGTTTTGCGTGTTCTTAAACTGCACCGCCAACGCCGCGGCCTGCTGTTTCGCCTGGTTAAGCGACTGTTCCGTCACGGCGAGCCGGGCGTTTGCTTTCCTGAAGCCGTCAATACGCCCCGCCTGCTCATCAAGCGCGCGCAGCGCCGCCTGCGAATCTCGAATCTCTCCCTCAAGAGAGAGGCCGGCACGTTGGATAGCCTTGAGCGGTCGGGTTGCCCGGTCAACGGCACTCAGCAGCTCCTGAAGTCTGACATTATTACTCATGGTGGTTTCCGCTTCGCTGCAGCGCCTTTTCGCGCCATATAAGGAGTTCGGTCACGCTCAGGGAGTACAGTTCTGACGGCGGCCAGTGAAAGATCACCGCGATATCCGCCATCAGATCGTCGACCGACAGGTTTTCAGGAAATTTCAGCGAGCCGAAGTCGGTGACAAAAAACCGACCACCTTACCGGCAAAAGAGAGCAGGTCGGAGGCATCCAGACGCGCAATCTCATGCTCGGTCAACGCTGGAGAGGTCATCCGAGGCAGTACCTTAATCAGGGCATCCACATCGGATTGCGCCAGCGATGCCAGCGATACGCCACGCAGGGTGCCCGCATTGGGTTTCACGACGATCACTTTTTCGATTTTTTGCTCACCGCGCAGAACGGGACTATCAAGCATGACAGTGTGAGGATTTTCGCTTTCGTTGATATTTTCCATCTTGTTACTCTCAAAAAGGGGAGTAACCGGCCAGCAATTCTGGCCGGTTAAAGGATTACAGGCCGATGGCCTTACGATGTTCCGCCAGACGATCGACACCGTCGACTTTCAGCACCATGTTGATGATGTCAATCTCGATGACCTCTTTGCCATCGATGGTGAGCTGGTAGTAAGCGCACTCGGTCGACATCTTCGTGGTGCCGCTTTCACCCTGCTTGTTTTCACCGCCATCAAACTCTTTGTGACGGCCGCGCATCACGATCTCGACCGCAGAGATTTCGCCGGTGTCGTCACGCTGGAAAGAGCCGGTAAAACGCAGCGGCACGCTGTCCGCGCCCGGAGAGGCATACTGCGCCCACAGCGCGATGTCAGGCAGACCGCCGATGGTCCACTCCAGCGCCAGGGCATCATCGTCCAGGCCGAGGTCGACGGATACCGAGCCCGGCATACCGCCACCGCGATACTTCTCCAGCTTGCGGGTCAGCTTCGGTAAGGTGACAGACTCAACCACGCCCATGTAGCTCAGGCCATCGTTGAACATATTCAGATATTTAAGTTTGCGTGGTAACGCCATGCTTCAGCTCCTTAGCTGTTAACCGAATCTGACAGATCTGCCAGATAGGTATCGGTGATGCGCTGGCGCAGGGTCAGATTCTCCAGCGGCGGAACAGGTGTGTAGTCGTAATCGATGTACAGTTTCCCCGCTTTCAGGGTCGACACGTCATTCGATTCCGGGTCATACCAGCAGGAGCCGTCAACGATGTAGCCATTGGTTTTCAGCTCGCGGAATTTGGCGTTGATACCGGAAATGATGTCGCGAATCAGCGTTGGGGTAATGGGTTTATCGATCGCCCATGCGTGCGCTTCTGCCATGGTGTCGGCCAGCACCTGCGCGGTACGGGTGTAGTTTTCAAACAGGAATAACGGATCGTCAGAGCAGGTGCGGTTGCCCCAGAATTTGAAACCGTCATTACGAATCAGCGTCGTCACGCCAGCCTGGTTAAGCAGGTTGGCATCGGTAGCTTGTTCCTGCAGATCCCAGGAGACGGAAGCACTCACGCCGGTGACGCCGTTGACGCCCACGTTTGACAGGGTTTTATGCCAGCCAGTGGTCTGGTCGATTTTGGCACGCAGGCCAAGCGCGCGCGCAGTTGCCCAGGCCGTTTTAGTGGCGTTCGTTGCGGTATCCCACGCAAGGAAATCCGGGTGAATGACCATCAGCTCACGCTGGCTGAAGTTTTTGCGATAGTTGATCGCCTCAGGAATGGTTTTACAGCCCCATGCGCTGACATAGCCAAACGCACGCAGACTCTGGCACGTCGCCGCCAGCGCGGTGGCCACTTCCAGCGAATCCAGCCCCGGAACACCGAGAATACGCGGCTTAACGCCGGTGACCGTTTTCGTGGTCAGAAGCGCCTTCAGGCCAGTGTATTTGCCGTTTTCGTCGGTAGTACCGATGATGTTAGAGATAGTCTCTTTCTGCGCCGCTTCCGGGTCTTCCGGGTCGTCGATACCTTCGGCCACGCGCACAACCACAACGACCGGCTTGCACTGGTCAGCGATAGCCTGGAGGGAAGCGGACAGCGTCCCCTGTATACCGGCTTTAGCAATGGCGGATTGCACATTAGTAATGAGCACGGGCTCGTTAAGCGGAAATGTCTGTTCGTCAGCATCGCTGGCCGTACAGACCATACCGATGATTGCCGTCGAGACGGTGGAAATGGTGCGCGTGCCATCGTTGATTTCGATGACTTCCACGCCGTGGTGATAGTCGCCCATCTGTTTAACTCCGTGGTTAGGTGGTGAGGCTATTTTCTCTTGAGCGGAGGAGGTATTAAACGTAATGCCGTTGGAGTGAGAGCAGCACAACATAGAGTGAGTCCCATTGTCTGCATCAGAGGTAATTGAACGCCAGTAAACATTATTAACGAGGGGGGTGTCGTTATTGTTAGGCCAACAAAAAGAAAATGATAATGAAATTTTTATTCTGGATTTTGGATGGAAACTGTTTTATTTTTTACTGGCTCAATTTCTTTGTAAGTGCTGGCGCTAAAAAAAACCATGAGGAATGCTTTAAAATTAAACCCGCGAAATGCGGGTTTTTTGTTATATGTTTGATGGAGGCTTAGGCCATTGAATTTCTGGTTCGGCTGCTATTGAGATACGGCTCAAGCGTAAACGGTATGTTTTCCATAAGCGCAATAACTCTGTATCGCCTTCTGTTGCCTCTCCTAACTCAACGGCATCCTGAAGAATTGAAATAGCAAGCCCGGCATCCTCTATCAGCTGCTTTCTTTTTTGGTCTGCTAATGTTGCGGCATCTGGGCGAACATCATAAAAAACACCATTCTCGTATTTATAGTTTCCTAACACATCGTCTGGCACATTCAGTGGTTCGACTTCATAAACATTTCGTCCTTCCTCCATCCCCATATACGAAACATCCTCTTCATAGGCAATAACAATTCCGCCACTATCGAGGGATACAGCACCTTTCCACCCAATTAAAGTCTCGTACCAGTCTCTTCCTTTTTCATCATGAAAATATAGCCCGGTACGCATGAAGCCGTTTATTTCAACATGTTCAAGTTTATAAATAACTGGATTAATAAACTGATCCATTACTAATCTCCCACAGCGACCCACGCATTTGTTTGTTTATTAAAATATTGCATCTGACGGTAATAAACTCCGAGCTTTCGACCATCGCTCCTGTTTTCCATTGTTATGCCCGTAACAACGCAACCTGCCGGAGATTCCCAGTTGCCAAACCAAATATCGGTGGGATTTCGAAGCTGTTGACCACCACGGCGGATGCCATTGACAAGACCATAGCGGGCATCGCTCTGCGCTTTTGTATAAGCCTCACCTGCAGGCGTATAATTCCCTTTGGGCTGAAATCGTCCGTCGCTCTCTGCTTTGGTATATGCGCCCGTTTTCGCCATGTAGGCTGCATCCGATTGCGCTTTGGTATAATAACGAGCATCGAAATACTGAAAATTTGTTAAGTTCAGCTTACCCATGGTTACATCACCAGAAGACAAGCTAACCGCTAAAGGGCGAAGGCTGTTATAACTGCCGTACTGATCTCCGCTATTAGTCAGCATGAGATATAAATTGCTACCATCCTGCCGCCAAAATGCACCGTAGTTGCCATATACCATGCGATAGCTATTGGCCGAAATACTTTGAAATTCAGCTGAGTTTCTTACCACGCCATTTACAGCGGTGCTGCCCGCCAGTGGGATGGCACTAACATCTATCGCCGTGGGTTTATTGGCCGCGTCATACTGTTTTGTCCAGGCCGACCACGTTCCGCCGTAGAGGGTACGAATGTAAGAGCGAGAATTATTATAAATTCGATAAATTTGTGTAATACCGGCATGCTTATAGACTTCCAGTGAACCGGCATTTGCTTCAGGGTAGTTTTTACCGGTTTGCGCCTGCGCATTCGCTGGCTGGTAATACAACCCAGGTGTGGTATAGGCATTCAGATCTTCTGCATTACCAATCCCTGCCGCCTGACCGTTAAAAATATCCTGTGAAGTAACATTAATGTCGCCAGTTAACGCGCGGCCATTCACCTTTCGCCCAGACGGTACTCGCCCGTTGGCATTATCATTGGCTGCCTTCACCGCCTTCGGCGTCGCCGCCAGCACCTCAGACACACTGTCAGTAGCGCTGCTGAGCTGAACGAGTCCCTTTTGTGCCGTAGTGGCATCCACCGCGGTGTACTTGGCGTTTGCCAGATCGTACGCCGTTTTTACCGCCTTCGGCGTCGCCGCCAGCACTTCTGACACACTGTCTGTGGCGCTGCTGAGCTGGACAATACCCTTTTGCCCCGTGGTGGCGTCCTGAGCCGCGTACTTCCCTTTCGCCAGGTCGTACGCCGCCTTCACCGCTTTCGGCGTTGCAGCGAGCACTTCGGAGGCACTGTCAATGGCGCTGCTGAGCTGTGTAAAGCCCTTCGCAGCAAGGGTCGCGTCCGGATGGCGGCGCGACTGCTCGTGCTCCGCGAGTTTCCCGTCAACGTAATCCTGTGTCGCCATCACCGTTGAGGTGTCAATCGTCAGCTCGACGGACGCGATATCGCTGA